>Ga0316231_1002196_pt1 | contig 19158 bp, 9 predicted proteins | sample TBH18027metaG_FD_206002 | JGI IMG/M metagenome (GOLD analysis project Ga0316231, IMG submission 206002) | Freshwater microbial communities from Trout Bog Lake, Wisconsin, USA - TBH18027 | ecosystem: Environmental > Aquatic > Freshwater > Lake > Hypolimnion/Profundal zone | place: USA: Wisconsin...
CCCGCAAACGCGCGAGCTTGCCCTTGCCAGCGAACCAGCGATCCCAACCCTGATTCGTTTCATTTGGGTGCAAGGTTACAATGGAATGCAACTTTTATGCAGCCCGGCTCCGCGCCAAAGGTCTGCTTGGGCGCAGTCGCCTACGCGGTTCACTACAATGTGGACCAGCGGGCCTGCCCAAAAGATTCTATTTCTTTTCACGGTTTTCAGGGTCTGTTTTCTGGCCCTTGCCTGATACAGAGGAAGAATCGCCGGAAGGTTGCACGGAATCTCAAAAAGGAACGCTTGCACTGTTTTTCGAGTCTTGTAAGCTCCCCACAAGGTTGAGGCGGGCAGGCGTCACGGCAATTCAAACCGAACGAACGCCTTATGGACAACACGGCAAATGAAACCGCCAACCCGGCTTCGGCCACCAGTCAAGCCGGCTGGTTTACCACCACCCATTGGAGCCTCATCCTCAACGCCCGTGACCCGGATTCACCCAAGGCCGGCGAGGCCCTGGAAAAGCTCTGCCGTAGCTACTGGTATCCCCTGTACGTCTATGTCCGCAGCCGGGGACTGGACCAGGAATCAGCCAAGGATCTGACCCAGGGCTTTTTCGCCCGGCTGCTGGAAAAACACTATCTGGCCCAAGTCCAGCGCGAGAAAGGCCTGTTTCGCTCGTTCTTGCTGGCTTCCCTGAAACATTTCCTCAGCGACGAGTGGGACAAGGCGCGCGCTCAAAAACGCGGCGGCGGCCAGATCCACATCTCTTTGGATGACACCACTGGCGAAGACCGCTACCGCCTCGAACCGGTGGAGGGCATGGATCCGGAGAAGCTGTTTGAGCGCCGATGGGCTATGACGGTACTGGAGCAGGCCCAGGCGAAGCTGGCCGAGGAATATTCCCACGCCGGCAAATCCGTCCTGTATGCCCGCCTCCGGGCCTTTGAAATGGGTGAGACCGGCGCTCCAACCTTTGCGCAAGTTGCTGTCGAACTGGGGCTTACCGAAAGCGCCGTGAAATCCGCCGCCTTTCGAATGCGGCAGCGTTACCGCGAACTGGTGCGCGAAGAAGTGGCCAACACCGTTGCCAGCCCGGCCGAGATTGACGAGGAACTTCGCCACCTAATCACCGTCATCAGCGCATGAATCGGCAGGGGAGTTTTTGGCAGGGGAATGCTGGTCTGCGGAATCAGCAGAACCCTGCTCTCTGTTCTCTGCTCTCCTCCCTCTTCACGCTTCACCCCCGGCCCCCCGCGCAACCTTGGGCTTGGTTTTCCTCTGTAGTGGGTGTAATGACTGCCAAACCATCAGCCTGAAATCCGGCCATGTTCACGTCCCGAAAATGTCCTAAGTGTGGCGCGCCGCTCTTGGAAGACTTTTCCGGCGGCTGCCCGGCCTGTGCTTTGCGCGGGGCGCTGGCGCTATCCGCCGCTCCCACTGCAGCGGTGGCTGTGATGGCAGAGCAACCCAGCGACCGGATTGGCCGCTACAAGTTGCTGCAAAAAATCGGCGAAGGCGGCATGGGCACGGTCTGGATGGCCGAGCAGGAGGAGCCCATCCGTCGCCGTGTGGCCCTCAAGATCATCAAGCTGGGCATGGACACCAAGGAGGTCATCGGCCGCTTCGAGGCCGAACGCCAGGCCCTCGCCTTGATGGACCATCCGAACATCGCAAGAGTACTGGATGCCGGAGCCACGGAGAATGGCCGACCGTACTTCGTGATGGAGCTGGTCAAGGGGATTCCCATCACTCGCTACTGCGACGAAAACAAACTTGGCACCGAGGAACGGCTCAAGCTGTTCACCGATGTCTGCCACGCCATCCAGCACGCGCATCAAAAGGGCATCATCCATCGCGACCTCAAACCCTCAAACATCCTCGTCACACACAATGACGGCGTGCCCATGCCCAAAGTGATTGATTTCGGCATCGCCAAGGCCACAGGCGGCCAGACGCTAACCGACAAGACGGTGTTCACGGCCTTTGAGCAGTTCCTTGGCACGCCAGCCTACATGAGTCCCGAGCAGGCCGAGATGAATGCGCTGGACGTGGACACGCGCAGCGACATCTACGCGCTGGGCGTGCTGCTTTATGAGTTGCTGACGGGCAAGACGCCGTTCGAGGCGAAGGAACTGTTGGCCAAGGGCTTGGATGAAATCCGCCGCATCATTCGCGAGGAAGAGCCGCCGCGCCCTTCGACCCGGATCAGCACTCTGGATGCCGCCGAACAGACCATTTTGGCTGGGCAGCGCCAATGCGAACCACCGCAACTCCGCGGTCGCATCCGGGGTGATCTGGATTGGATCGTCATGAAGTGCTTGGAAAAGGATCGGTCGCGGCGATACGACACGATTGGCGGACTGGCGATTGACATCGGCCGGCATCTGGCGGGAAAGCCGGTTACTGCCGGCGCCCCCGGGATGGCGTATCGGGCAGGCAAGTTCATCCGCCGCCACCGCTATGGCATTGCCACCGCCAGCGCCATCGTGCTTTTGTTGTTGGTGGGAGTGGTGGTGAGCACCTCACTCGCGGTGCGGGCAATCAAGGCTGAAGCCCAAACCAAACGGCAACTCCAATTGACCGAGCAAGAGAAGGAAAGGGCGCAAGCGGCGGAGCGGCAGGCCAACGCGGCAAAACAGGAGGCCTTGAAGCAACAAGCCGCGGCGGACTATCAGTCGTATCTGGCGGATATCACCTCGGCCCAAGCCATGCTGCATTCGGGGGAAACCAGCCAGGCCAAGCAGTTCTTATCCGCTTGTCCAGAACGCTTCCGGAATTGGGAATGGCAATATCTGAGAGCCAACTGCGACCAGAGTGTTCAAGTCTTCACCGGTCCAGCCAAGGTGCGCAGCGCAGCTTATCGCCCCGACGGTTCGCAGGTCGTCACTGGATGCGCGGATGGAAGCCTGAAAATCTTGGACGCTATGACGGGAAAAACCGTCTTGGAATTGCGGGGGCACCAATCCAGCGTGGGGTCAGTCGCGTATAGTCCTGATGGCAAGTACCTGGCCTCGGCGGCGGGCGCTCGGGAACGGGACAATTCCCGGGAGGTTGTGGAGGATAAGCAAGCCGCACGCATTTGGAATGCCAGCACCGGCATGCAATTGGCGCTGCTGCGGCATCAGGCGCGGGTGAACTCGATTGCCTGGAGCCCCAACGGGAAGCAGGTCGTAACGGCGGCGGGGGTTTGGGGAACGGACAACGATAATTCAGCAAGAGTCTGGGATGCCGGCACCGGACAATTGGTGCTGACGCTGGCGGCGAATCATGGCGCCGTGGTTTCAGCGGCCTTCAGTCCCGACGGCAAACGGATCGTTACGGGTGAATGGTGGAGTACCGGACGAGTCTGGGACGCGGCGAGTGGCAAGCAGTTATTAACCTTCGACGGTGGGCCGGCGGAGGTGCTTCCGTGCGTGGCCTTTAGTCCAGACGGCACGCGAATCATCGCCGGCTCCAGTTCCAGCCGGACCGTCCATGTATGGGACTCCGCAACGGGCAAAGAATTGATCGCGTTGCATGGACATAACATTGATGTCATCACCGCGGTTTTCAGCCACGATGGGCTGAGCATTGCCTCCGGCGGCGCGTGGGGGGATGGGTTGCGGCTTTGGGAGGCCGCCACCGGAAGACTCAGTCACTTGTTCTGTGGGGATGTCGGGGGCTTTGATACAGTGGCTTTTAGTCCCGACGATTCCCGACTCCTGACCGCATCTGAAGACGGCAAATGCCGGGTGTGGAATGCCGATGCTTGCTGGAGTTTCCCCGTGCTCCGGGGGCATCAAGGCAGCGTTTGTTCCGCCGCGTTCAGTCCGGATGACCGCCGGATTGTCACCGCGTGCAGCAACTGGGAAAATGGATCGGACAATTCCGCGCGTATCTACGACGCTTCCACGGGGCGCCTTATCACCGTTCTGCAAGGCCATGCGGCGTCGGTCAATTCGGCTGAATACAGCGCTGATGGAAGACGCATCGTGACGGCTTCCAGCGACCAAACTGCGCGCGTTTGGGACGCCGGCACCGGCGAGCAACTCCTGGTTCTCCGCGGCCACGCCAAGGACGTCAGCCACGCCTCGTTTAGTCCTGATGGCAAAAAAATTGTCACCAGCTCGGGAGGCTGGTACTGCGGGTTTTCCGACCACACCATCCGCATCTGGGACGCCGCCACGGGTGGAGAGCTGGTCGGGTTCACCACGCCGGAAACAGAAACCCACTGTGTGGCCTTCAGTCCAGACGCCACCCGGATTGCTATTGCCACCGGATGGTGGACCAAGCCCAACACCTGTTCCGCCCAAATATTGGATGCCACAACTGGAAAACCAACCGTCATCCTTCGCGGCCATACCGACAAGGTGTTTTCCATCGCTTGGAATTCAGATGGCTCTCGCCTTGTGACCGCCGGCTGGGATGAATCCGCCCGCGTGTGGGATCCGGTCACCGGGCAGGAACTGCTCAAGCTACAGGGACACGAAGGGTGGGTAAACAGCGCTGCGTTCAGTTCGGATGGTTCCCGCATTGTCACAGCCTCCAGCGACCACACCGTGCGAATTTGGGACGCCTCCACTGGAGCGCAGCTACTCGTGCTTCGGGAACATCTAAACCATGTATATTCCGCGCAGTTTAGCCACGACGGCACCAGGATTGTCACGGCCTCAAAAGATGGAACTGCCCGGGTTTGGGATAGTGTGCCCCTCCAACTGCGATACCGGGAACTGCTTGCCAAATGAACCAAGACCCTTGCTTATGAGACTCCCTTGTTCCAACCTCATCTATTCACTGACGCTGCTTTTCCTCCTGCTCGGGTCGTGGTCGGCCGCCGTTGCCGCCGGCGGTTCGGCTGGCTATGTGGTCGGCGATCTCAGCCGCAGCGATGCCTTGATCTTCGAGGGCCTCCAGGCCGTACATCGCGAGGAAATCATCAACGCGCTGGCCTCGCAGCACGAGTACCAGTTGGCCGCACATCCCGCTGCTCCTGTCAGGGTTTATTTGGATACTTTGAAGCATTCAATCCTTGCCGGCTACCAGCACAGCGGTTTTCCGCTGGCCATGGTTTCCGCCCGCGTAAGCGATGACGGCGCGCACCATGTTATCGTGCGCGTATTGGAAGGCCCGCGCTTCCGGTGTGGCGAAATCAAAGTAGTGGGCGGCAAGCGATTCCTCAACGACCCGCTGCGCGCCCAACTCATCCAGAGGCTCACCGCCCCCTGTCCTTGTGAAGATCAGGGTGCAAGTTCTTTCCGGCACCATTCGGCCTCTCCGCTTCCCGGGCAGACCAACCGCGTTGATACCCCCTGGCTGGCCGGACAGCCGGCTCCATTCGACGAAATCTCGCGGCAGACCTTCACCACCTGCGCGGAAAATGCCATTCTGGATATGGGCTACTTTCAAACGAAACTCTACGTGCGGGTGGAGCAGGATCCGGCCCGCTCGCTCGCCTATCTGGTGGTGGAGTTTTTCCATGACGGCGTTCGCGGGACGGTGGCCGAGATTGACGTGCAAGGCTGCCAAAAGAATACGCGGGAGCAGGTGCTGAATTATCTTCATTTGAAAAAGGGCATGGAAGTCCCACCCGGCTTCTTGGCTGGTCTGGAGGATAACTTGTGGAACTCCGCCCGTTTTCGACGGCATGACGTCTCGCTGGTTCCCTTGGCCAAGCCCGGACAGCAGCAACTCAAAATTGAACTCTCCGAAATCGCCGAGGCGCCGCCGCTCGGGCAGGAGTTTGACCCAGCCATGCAGGAAGTGCTCAAATTCAGCCATTGGCTCGAACAGTTCAACACCCAGCCGGAAGACCTGACCGCCACTTTCAAGGCCCGCATCGGCGCCTGGCCCTGGGAGGGCACCTTGGCCTGCTCCGCTGCCGGACTGGCGGTTTCCCTCCGGAACCCGGATGCAAAGCCCGCAACCATCCTCGATTGGACCGCCGTGGTCGCCGAGCCGCGGACGGCTTTCTATTCCGGCGCGCAACAACGCAAGCTGATGATCACGAATATTCCGGCGCAATTGGAAGTGTATGCCCAGACGGAGCGGCAGGGAGATAGCAATAATGTCACTTTCGGCATGGGATTTGCCGGAGAGCAATCCCCAGTTCCGCCAGTGCGATTCGCGTTTGACTTGGAACCAGCTCTGTTCGTTCACCTATTAGCCAGCAATTCCGTCTATTCCACCGCGGACGGGGTTGCCACTTTTGGCAATCTTCCGGCGGTGGAGACCAACGACTGGAAGTTGAAGCTGGACGCCGGCACCGGCCGGCTCCTTGGCTTTGAATTCCACCAGCCAACTTTTGAATTGACGGCGACTTCTGGAAGCGGCGCCTTTGCCCGCAACCTTGAGGAAATTGACCGCCGCGCCCAAGCTTACCGCCATGCAGTTTCCGGGGCTGGTGGCCATCCGGCGGTTTTGCCATCCGCCATTTCCATCTTTGGTCCCGACTTGCTCCGCTGGGTGTCGCTGTTGCGCACCAATAGTTCGCCGGGTGGGACCGTCTTGCTACAATGGCTCACCGATCAAGCCGACTTTGGACGTATCGTTTCCCCTTGGAACCGGCTGTTTGCCCCGGGGCCCGACTCCTCCTTTGTCATCCCTGACGCGAAGGGGGGTTCCAAACCAGACGGATTGGCGGCGGGGATGCGCGAGTTCTCGGATTTTCTGCTCCAAAAGTGCGACGACATCAGCCCGCATGGCTCCTGGCCGTGGACGGTTTTGCACGAGACCGCCATGACTTGCGGCGGACAGGGGCAATATCTCGGCGCCGAGGTGCAACGCACTCTGGAATCCCCGGACACCGGCCCGGTGGGTTGTCTGGTCGCATTGTCTTTTCAGGCCCGGTTTGATCCGAACGCTGCCCGCGCCTATTTTGCTCACAGCCTGGCCACGGTTTCTCCTGCCGGCTTCCGCAAAGATTGGCGGCTCCTGCTGGATGAGCATACGGTGCTCGGCGGCTTTTTGGCCAACCTGCTAGGCGAATTGCGCTCCATCACCGACGCCGAAGCGGCGGTGCTGACGGCCGGGAGCAGTCCAGACGAGGCCGCGTTCCTATTGCAATGTGTGCAATTGCTCAAAGCCAACCGCGATCAACCCGTGTCCGAAGCGCTCTGGCCCGCCCTTGAACAGCATTGGGACCAGGTGGTTCGGCCCGGCTTGCTGGCGGGGTATGTGCAAGTGTTCCAACGTGTGGAGACCGCCCTTCGCTCCCAGGGCAACGCCGTCGAAGCCAACGCCGTTCACCGCGAACTGTTGGCTTTGAACCAGAAATTATCCGCCCCAAAAGCAGCGGATGCAAAGGCCGCGAACGCAGCGGCTGGCCACGCGCATTGAATCGGGGCGGTTGCCTGTCTCCCACTAGTTGGAAGGCTGATCGCCAGCCCTAACAGGCGGTTGATATCATCGCCTCGCGGGGGCACTGGGCCGGCAAAAATCGCGATTTACGCAAATTTCTGTAGGTCGCGTGCCCTCACGCGGCGTCTTTTTGGATTCTTCAACCGGCTGCCAAACTACTCCTCCGCGTCGGGGTCCATCCCCAAGTCCGACATGGCCTTCTTCAAGCAATCGGGGCAGATTCCGTGTGAGAACTTGGCTGAAGAACGGCGGGCCACAAAGTTCTCCACCTGGTGCCAATAGTTCTTGTCGTCGCGAATCTTCTTGCAGTAGCTGCAGATGGGCAGAAGTCCGTGCAATGTTTTGTTGGCTTCCAACGCCTCCGCCAGTTTTTGATTCGCTTCCTGCAACTTGCGGTTGGATTCCACCAGCTCGTGGTTCTTTTGGGCAATGCTTTCAAAGGTGGCCAGCAGCAGATCGAGAATCTGGCTGCGCCCGGCGCTGATCGAATACTTCGCGCCGGCGTAAGTGACCTCAATGCCGGCGCTGGAGTTGGGAGCATATTGCGTTGCGGCGTGATCCAATATGGCGCGCAGACGTTCCAGCAACACCGGGCCAATGGCCGGCTTGACGCCGTAAAAGTCCGCGCCGGAATCCAGTCCTTTGAAAATATCCTGCGGACTGCCCAGCATGGTTAGCAGCATAAACGGCACTGGCCGGAATCGCGCATCCGCCTTGACTCGCCGGCAGAATTCGTAGCCGTCCATCACCGGCATCATTACATCACTAATGATGAGGTTCGGCAGCCGCAATTCCATCAGATCCAGCGCCTCCACGCCGTTCGTGGCGTGCGCCACCTCATAATTCTCCGCTTCCAAAACGGAGCGCAAAAATCCCGCCTGCGTCGGACTATCCTCGACCATCAAGACCAAGGGGGAAGCCCTTTTGAGAGGGGCGATGGCAGAATGGTCCGATTCGTTCATTGATGGCGCGGCCCAATCATGAAAGCGGCCACGTAATTGTTTCGGCGAAATCCGCCCGCACTTTAGTGTCAAATCGGCGGCGAATCAGTTTTTTTGGCAAGCTCCACATCGGGTATGGGACGGTGCCTCGGACCGCCTTGCGTCGGCTCCGGGCGGAGAATGGTGGAGGCGGCGGGAGTTGAACCCGCGTCCCAAGCCAACCTACCAGCCGCGACTACATGCTTAGCCCGGAGAAGATTTTCTGCTATGCGATGACGTCCAGGCTCGAATCGCACTGCCTAGTCCGCATGGAATTTTCTCGGTCAACCACGCGCGGTCTCCGCGGTCAACCATGCCTGCCATAGCGTTCATCCAGCGTAGCAGGTGTCTGCCGGCGAACGTCGCAGCAGCTTAGGCCGCGAGGGCTAATTGTTCGTTAGCTTTTTAGTTTTGATGCGATGATTTACGAGGCCAACGCATCGTCCTCGGCATGCCGCCTCTGGCGTGTTCACCTGGTCGAAACCAGTACGCCCCCAAAGCAACCATCCCTATGGTCACCTGAAATGCGTGCGCGGTCAAGCCGGGAGGAGGGCAAACTGACCAGAACTGAAAACGTGGTGACGAGCCGCCCCCACCCCGGTTTCCCGCGAAGCTGTTTCCGTCAAAAATCCTTGAAGTCGCCTTCGAGGGGGATTTCTTTCCGGCGGGCCGTGGCCACGGGGGCCGCGGCGACCGGGCCGTGGCCGTTCCCATTGCCGGTAAGGGATTGGCTGGCTTTTGGCGGCATTGGGACCGTGAAAGCAGGTTTGGTCCTCACGGCTGGTTTGGCTGGCTGGTCGCTGGCGCCTGCGGCGTGCAGACCATCACCCACCAAGCGAATCAGTTCACCGACTGCTTGTTTCATCACCACCGCTTGCGAATTCAACTCCTGGGCCGCCGCGGCGCTTTCCTCGGCGCTGGCGGCGTTAGATTGCGTGACCTTGTCCATCTGGCCAACGGCCGAGTTGATTTGGGTGATGCCCTGGGTTTGCTCGCGCGAGGCGCCGGCCACTTCCGAGGCCAGTTCATCCACCTGCCGCGCCTTGATGACAATGTTATTAAGCGCCGCGGCGACTTTCTGGCTGAGGTCAACTCCTTGTGCCGTCGTATGAATGGCCCCCTCGATTTTAGCAGTGGTTTCGCGCGCGGCCTGGGCTGAGCGCTGGGCGAGATTGCGGACTTCGTCGGCGACCACGGCAAACCCCATGCCTGCTTCGCCGGCCCGGGCGGCTTCCACGGCGGCGTTGAGCGCAAGGATGTTGGTCTGGAAGGCGATCTCATCAATGGTCTTGATGATTTTGGCGATGTCGTCGGAAGAGATCTTGATGGCGGCCATGGCTTGGTTCATGGCGCTCATGTCTCCCGCGCCCCGGTCGGCGGCGGTGCGGGCTTCGCGGGCAAGTTCGTTGGCCTTTTGGGCGCTCTCGGCGTTGCGCTTGGTCATGCTCGCCATTTCTTCGAGTGACGCGCCGGTTTCCTCGAGGGAAGCGGCCTGTTCCCCCGAACCTCGGGCCAGGGTCTGGCTGGCGGAGGAAACCTGCTCGGCCGCCCGGTTCACTTGGCTGGAGCTGTCATTCAAATCCTGAACCAAGTGGCTCAATGCCTTGCGCACGCCGGCAGAACTAAGGGCGATCCAGAACATGGCGAAGGACGCCAACACGACGCTGGCGGAACCCAGCCACAGAACATACTGGCGGATATTGCCGAAACTGGCGACGGTCAGCGCGGTGCGTTCGCCGGCGATGGTGGTGCAGAAGGTTTTCACCTGTTCGGCGGCGTTATTCAGGGCGGTGACTTTGGCGGGCACTTCCGTGTCCAGAATCTTCATGGCACCGGCAAAGTCCTTGTCGAGGGTCGCCCGTATGCGGCCCATGGTCTGGACATAATCGTCGAGGCTGCCGGAAAGGGCGAGCACGCGTTGATGCCCTTCACCGGCCGGGTAAAGCTGGTTGAGTTGGGCGAGGATTTCGGCGTTGCGCTGCTGCACGGCATCGGTCTCGGCCAGTTTGGCCGGGCGTTCCTTGTCTTGGGCAAACATCACCTCAAAGGAGTGCAGGCGGTAAATCGCCAGATTCTCCTGGAGCGAAGCCAGGAGCCGGAGGCTGGGCAGCCCCTCTTGTTCCAGTCCTTTCGTGGCCTGCGTGCCGAGTTGGCAAACGTTCCAGAAGACCAAACCCTGCACCAGCAAGAATACCAGCAGGAGCAATACGAGCGCCTGGATGATGAAAAAGCTGGTTCTAATCGAAGTCCGGTTGAAATAGCTCATAAGCCAAAAATGGCGGCGCCGGGCGCAAATGCCCGGAGCCGGGAGGTTATTTTATTTCAATCTTCTTCACGCCCGACGTCGCGGTGTCGGCGGGCACAATGGCGATGGCGCCTTTGGTGGCGGCCACGAGCGCCACCAGCGAAACGGCGTCGTCCGCTTTCTTAGGCTCCTGCCCGCGGCCGGAAAACGCAAGGCGCTGCCAGTAGGTCTTGAAGGAGCTGGAGTCCATGCCGCAAGCCTGCTGCAGGGCCGCATCGGTCTTGTCCGGCAGCAGGACCAGGACGATTGCCTGGCCGCCTTCCCAGTACTTGGTCTTGCCAGTGTACACATCCTTGAGCGCGTCCGCGCTCAGGCTGTCGGCGGCCACGCTGGAATTGGCGATCACCACCGCGCCATCGAGCGCACAGGCCCGAAACGACGCCAGGCATGCCACTGCGAAGACGAATCCGAGTTTCAATAAATTAGATTTCATAAGCTGGTTTTGATAATGGTGGATGGGGAATGGCCGCGGGGTCAGAAACTGAAGGTGGTTTTCACCGCGAGCATGAACCAGCCACTGTTGTTATCCAGGTGTGGATTGTCGGCTTGATCGCGCAACAAGCCAGTGCCTTCTATATAATGGCCTTCCACTTTGAAGACCCACCAGTCTTTTATGTCCAACCGCAAGCACAGGGCAAGGTCGTTTTGAAACAAACCCTGGTCTTCCCACATGGAGTAGTAGGTGCCCAGCTCGATATGCTTGTTGAGCCGGCGCGAAACCCCGGCATACCAAGTGTCCGGATTATCTACTATGGTTTGCAACTGCGGAAAGGTCTTGTTGGCGGCGGGGATGTTAACTTGGATGTGGCTCCAGCCGGTAAGTTTATAAGTGTAATACTCGGCTTGGAACGTCCAGTTACGCCAGAGGTATTCAATGGAGAATTGCTGGAAAAGAACATTGCCAACAGTATGGGTGTTGACATACCCGGGGGTATAAACATCGGCCGCGACCGGGATCAGCACGGAAGAGTTTGCGGTAAAACCAAAATCATCCATGTAGGTGACATTGGCCCCCACCCGCAATCCGCTGATCGGCGTATTATACCAAACCTGGGCGCCAAAGGTCGGGGTGTCGTCCATAGTGTCCACATTGATGCCGTTGGCATCGGCCCCGTAACGGGCCACTCCGCCGTTTTCCTGCATGTTAACCATGCCCGCGTACGCCCCGTAGGAAATGCCGCCCAGTTTATGGAGCGAAAATTCACCAAACAGCTCGCCACCGTCGAGGCCGGCGCTCCAGTCACGCCAGCGGGCGTCATATATTCCTTGTGGCAGCAGCACGAAGGTGCGCGTCACGTCAAGATCTTGAATGTCGTTGTAAATGCCGGCGGGGCGGCGAATGCGCCCGGCGCGAATGCCCAACTCATCGTTGACGGTATATTCGATCAGAGCGTAATCCAGAAAGGGATCATATTGGCCCACGTTGCCCACGTCGAAGTCAAATCCCTGCACGGCGATGCGCGTGTGCGGAAGTGGGTTCATGGAGACATTCAGGCCCATTTCCGAAAACTGGAAGGATCCGTTCTTGGTGTCATTGGCCAGGTAATTGTAGTCGCTGGACAACAAATATCCCTGGCTGGCCAGGCCGTGAACTTCGATGGGCGGCGCGTTGGTGCTCAGCAAGGTCAACGGCACTTCGTAGGCGGAGGCGCCGCAGGCGGCGGCTGCGCCAAGGGCGGCAGTCAATAAGGTTTTTTTTGTTTCAGTTTTATGGTTTTTCATAGCTGTCTCACTGCGTTTACAAGACGCGGCCACGGACTTCCGCACCAGATCCATCTGGCCTCGGACAATGCGAGGCGTCTTATTTCCGCATCGTCTATCGCCAAATATGGCTGGAACTTTAGACAAAAAATTGGAAATTCATGCATTTTGCCAGTTTTTGGGTCATTCAAGGTGGACCCTCGCCGGGACTAGCCGTTTCTTTCACCGCAAATGACTGACGCAAGTGGTTCATTGGCCGCTGGTCGCGCCTTTGAGTTGGTTGTAAGTGACTCAGTTGTAACTACTTAGATTTCAATGGACGGCCCAAACGCAACTCCCCGATGGCGTGACTGCTTTGGCCACTATTGGCCTGCTTTTCAGGCGCGCGGGGTACAATACGGGGTACAATAAATAATCCCCAATAGGCACAGGCATTTCAGAGGGTAGCGGAAATCGCCCTGAATTCAGTCGACACGAATCATCAATGACAAGCCACGACTAATCAGCGCTTCGTTCATCAGAAATGCATGTTGCGCGTGCTGCTGGCTTCGCAGCCAGCCGTCCCGCTAGTCCTTGATATCCGCAAGCCGAATCATGCCAATGATATTAATTCCCATTTTTTGGAGAATGCCCTCTTGGCGGTTCGGATTGGGTATAATATTTTGCCACGGCCTGGCTGCGGGAGCGGACGCGAAGCTTCTCGTAGATTCTCCGGATGTAGTTATGCACGGTTTCGTAGCTCAACCCCAGCGCCTCGGAAATTTCCTTGTAAAGATAACCTTTGGCGAGCAGACCCAGGACTTCCTGCTCGCGCGGGGAGAGCTTGTCCGTCTCCTTCTCCGCCGGCGTGGCGGAGCGGAATGCCTGCACCACTTTACGGGCGATGTGGCTGGTCATGGGGGAACCGCCTTGGCGCACCTGCTGGATGGCGGCCAGTAGTTCATCCCGATCCGCGCGCTTGAGCAGATAACCACTGGCGCCGGCGGCGAGTGATTGGAAAACGCTGTCGGTGTCTTGATAGGCGGTGAGCATGATGATTTCGGTGTCGGGATGCGCGTCCTTCAGTTGGCGGGTGCACTCGATGCCGCCCATGCCCGGCATGTTGATGTCCATCAACACCACGTCGGCGGCCTGGTCCTTCATGCTGCTGACGGCTTCCTCGCCGGAACCGTATTGCCCCGTGCAGGCGCAGCCGGGAAAGCGGCTGACCGCCTGGGCGAGGCTGCTGCGCACGCGCTCGTCGTCATCCACAATGGAAACCTGTATGACCATTTTATTTCCTGGTGACTTTACCATGGCGGTGGATTTTTTCATTGTGACCAGAACTGGTCTATGGTTGGTTTGCCATCAGGATATTTCTCCCTGCTGGACAGTCAAGTTTTCCAGCCTCAAGTCCAGCCGCGTGCCGGCCCCGATGGCACTGTGAATTTCGCACCGTCCGCCGAGAGCTGCCATCCGCTGCTGCATGTTGTTGAGGCCGCTGCCCCGGCGACGCGGCGCGTCCAATTCAAAGCCCTGCCCGTTGTCTGCGATCGTCAGGCGGAAACCGCCGGGCAGGCTTTGCATCTGGATTTTCACTTCGCTCGCGGCGGCGTGCTTGGCGGCGTTGTTCAAAGCCTCTTTGCACACGAGGTAAAGGTTGTGCCGGGTTTCGGCCGAGAGGGCGAGCGCGGGAACATCAATCGGCGCCTCCCAGCGAAAGCGCACATTTGAACGGGCGAGATACTCTTGCGCATAGTCGTTCAGATAATTCAAAAAACTTTCCAGCGTGTCGTTGCCGGGGTTCACGGCCCAAACCACCTCGTCCATCGCCCGAGTGAGGGAACGGGCGCTGGTGGAGATTTTGCCGGCCGTCTGGTTGGCCGTGGATGCGTCTGGAACGTCTTGGCGTAGGGTGTCGCTCAGCAGAATGATTTCCGTGAGGCCGGCGCCGAGGTCGTCGTGGATGTCCCGGGCGATGCGCTGGCGTTCGGCATCCATGGCTCGCTGGAGCTTAAGGCGTTCAAGGCGGCGGCGTTGCCGGGCGCGTTCGAATTGCCAGACGCTCAAGCCAACAGTGGCGAGCGCGGCAACCGCACCGGCCATTTGCACGCTTTGCCGCTCGTAAAAACGCGGAATGATTTCCAACGCCAGCACATTGGCCGCGTTCAGCCATTTCTCCTCCTGGCCCGACACCATGAGTTTGAATCGATAATGACCGGGAGGAAGCCGGTTGAAATAGGCCGTGCGGCGGTTGCCGGCTTCCACCCAGCTCTGGTCCAACCCCTGTAATTGATAGCGAAACCTTAAGCGGTCCGGGGCAAGCTGGTTGGGTGAGGTATAATATATTTCCAACGCGCGGACGCCTGATAATATTCTCAATGTGTCAGTGGGTGCAAACTTGACCTGCTGGCCGTCGGCCACCACCTCTTCGACAAACGGCGAGACAATTCGCGTGTCACGCGGAGTGTTCTCGGGATCCACCATCGCCACCGCCGGGCCATCGGCAAACCAGAGTCGGCCATCGGCTCCTTTGGCCGCAGCGCCCTGGCCGAACCCGGAACACGCTTTGCTGGCCAGCCCGTCGGCGGTCGTCAGGCGCCAGGTAATCAGGCGCGGGCTGCGGCCGCGTTGGTAAGCAAGCAGTTTTTTCTTCGCGATGCCAAACAGCCCGTTTTCAGAGCTGCACCAGAGATTATTCTCGTCATCCTGCAAAACAGAAAACAGAATGCTACTGGGTAGGCTGTCTTCCTCGTAGTTCCATCGGTTAAAGTCATTATCGTGAATTCTCCCAAGCCCAGATCCATGGCTCGCGGCCCAGATCGTGCCATCGGGGTCGGTTAAAAACGATCGAGTGGTTGTGCCGCGTTCCCAATTTTTTGAGTAATCCTCCGGATTCTTGCCGGGGAGAAATAGTTCCATGCGCTCCCCGTTTTGCCGGAAGATGCCCGTGCCGGAAACCACAGCGAGAATGCGTCCGGCCGAATCCTGGGTGATGGCGCGCACCGACCCGTTAGTCAAGCCGCTGGCGGCGCCAAAGGATTTGATCCGGCGCCCGGCGCCAGAAATTTGGACCAGCCGAGAGATTGTGCCGGCCCAGATATTTCCACCCGGGTCTTGAAATAATGCTGAGATAAGTTGGCGGGATAGAAAATCGTCGCTAACACGTTCAAAATGGTCGCCTCTCAATTGTATTAAACCGCCTCCGGTCCCGATCCAAAGATTGGTTTGATGGTCTTCCACAATGGCATTGACCTGCAACTGGGGAAGTCCCTTGTCGAGGCCGTAATGCACTGGTTCGCCATCACGCCAGACAAAAAGCCCGTCGCCATCGGTGCCGCCCCAGATTGAGCCATCGCGACGGACACAAAGGCAAGTGAGGACACTCTGCTCAAACTCCACCGGCAAATGGAATGACATGACGGGCGGGCCGGCGCGGATCATCTCCAGGTCGGTGGTGCTAGTGCCAAGCCAGACCACCCCGTCCTGGCCCTCCTTCAGGCACAGTCCATGGGTGTGGGATAGCGGAAAACGCGGATCCAAAGCTTGCCAGATTCCATCCGGCGTCCGAAAAAAGACACCGCGCCCGTCGGTCGCGCACCAGAGCCGGCCGGCGTGGTCTTCCACCAGGGTGTAGGTGTGCGAACGGCTATACTCCTGGGGCCAAGGATATTGGTTGTCCGGCTCGCTCCAGAGGCCGTCACGAAGCAGGAAAATGCGCGTGCCGTTATAAGTGGCGTTATAAAATTGGCTGGTGGTCGCCACCCAGAGGCCCCCCTGCCGCGCCGGAGTGATGGCGGTGACACTGGCCGGCACCCACGCCGGCCGTTCCACCAACCCGCAATGGTTGGATTCGAACACGCAAAGCCGGCTGTTGCAAAAGAAGTGGATTTGTCCGTTCGTGCTGGCAGTGAGCTGCTCCACACGCAAACCCGGCAAACCATTCGTCCGGGTGAAATGCCGAACCACGCCAGCCTGCCAGCAGATCAGCCCGGCCCCGTCAGTGCCCAGCCATAGATTCGATTTCTCGTCCTCCAGCAGGGTGAGAATCGGTTTTCCCTGGGTGATGTCCGAGCCGACCAAGGTTTGAAAGCTGTCTCCGTTTCGTTGCAACAATGCTCCCTGATAGGTTCCAATCAGTAGATGCCCGTCGCGTGTGATGAGCAGCGACCGGGCGGATGCGTCTTTCAGCGGTGGCGAACTGGAGGCATCGAACGCCACGAAGCGCGCCCCGTCAAACCGAGCCAGACCATTGGGCATGGCCAACCACAGATAGCCGTCGGGGGTGATGGCAACGGCGTTGATGCGCGTGCTGGGCAGGCCATCGTCCATGTCCCAGCTTTGCAGTAGAAAATTGGGGACGCTCGCCCGTTCGCCCGCACCGGCGCCCGGAGGTGTGAGCAGCTGGGCGGCGGTCAGCAGCGCAAATAAGCCGACCGACGAAAGACGGGCAGGCCATTGGCGGACGGCGGAAATCACGCGGCCAATTTAGACCAGCAGGCACCGCGTGACAAGGCGTCAGCGGTAAGCCTTGTGACCAGAATTGGTCTATTGTCGCGATGCCGGGCCTGGCTTAATGTGTCGGAAAGTCCAAAGCACAAAAGCGTCGTGCCTTGTGCCCGCGCGGACACAAACGTGAAAATCATGCAAAACCGAACCAGCAAGCAGAACCCAAAACTACGACCATAAAACCATGAACTCGCAAACCAAACTTCAAACCAGCGTCTCCCCAGCTTCGGGACGCTTTTCCCGGTACAAACAGATGATTTTGGCCGCGGTGCTGGTGTCATTGCCAGCCTTCCCGGGGCGGGCGCAAAACGGCATCTGGACCAACAAGACTAGCGGCCTGACGTGGAGCACTCCCGCCAATTGGACGAACGCCACCGTGGCGGACGGCAGCGGAACTCCCGGAACCGCCACCTTCAGCCTCGGTTTTACCGCGAACACCACCAACACGGTGCATATGGACAATTCCTTTTCGGTGACCAACCTGACGTTTGGCAATGCCACCAACGCCAGCGGAACAGAAGGCTGGGTTTTGGACAACAACGGCAATTCGGCAAATGTTCTGACACTGGCGGCCTCGCCAACCACCATTGCGGTTAACCAGGGATCCGGCTCGACGTTGAACACAATTATTAGTACGGTGATGTACAGCCCTAATGGATCCGGAACCGGACTGACCAAAAGTGGCACGGGAGCCCTCTACTTGACCGGCAACAATACTTACGATGGGCCTTTGACGCTGGCCAATAACTCGGCGGGGTCCAGCGTGTATTTCAACAGCATCTCGGAAGTCAGTTCGGGCACGCCTTCGGCGCTGGGGCAGCCGAGCACGACGGCCAACGGGACCATCTACGTCGGCAGCAATGATTATTTCCAGTATAATGGAACCGGTTCTCCGACCACCGCGCGGACCATCGTGTTCACGGGCAGCAACGGCCAGCTCTTCAACTCCTGCCCCAGTGGTGGCAGTACCCTGACCTTCACCGGGAATATCACCAACACCGCCTCAACCAGCTCGCAATGTGTGTTGCGCAACGGCGGGGGCTCGGGCAACAGCATTGTGATTTCTGGCGTGTTGAACTTGGGGACGGGGTTTGTTTTGGCCAATGGCGGCGGTCAGGTTTATCTTAGCAATCCCGCCAACGCTTTCACCAATTACATTTATTCCGCTGCGAGCGGCTATAATCTTTATTTCAGTTCCATTAACTACGGCGGGCAGCCTTCCGCGGCGGGTGCGGGCACGGTTTTGGAGGCGGCGGCGGGCGGGTATTTGAACTACAACGGCACGGGACCGGGCTTGACCGACCGGACTTTCATCATGCTGGGCAACAACAGCCAGTTGATTAACAGCTCGGCGGGCTATCCCCTGACGCTCGATGGCATGGTCACAAACGAGGCCACCAGCAGCGCCTCGACGGTCTTCCGCTCCACCGGTTCACCCCTTGGCAGCATTTACCTGGAAGGACCCTTGAACCTCGGGACAAGTTATCTGATGGCGTCTGGCGGAAGCGTCTATGTGGATAATCCGACGAATTCATTCACCAATTACGTCACCAGCGCCGCCGGCTCGGGAACCCTTTTCTTCAGTTCCATCACCAACGCCGGCTTGCCGTGCGCGGTTGGCGCCGGCAGCCAACTTCTTTTTGGCGCCAGCAGCGCCTACATGGCCTATAATGGAACCAACAACACCTCCACCGGCCGCACCTTTCTTTTTCAGTACAATAATGATCAGTTGAAAAACATCTCTCCCAATGGTTCCACCTTGACCATCAATGGCCTCATAACCAATACCGTGACCACCAATGGCAGCTATCAGACCGTCTTCCGGGGCTCTGCGCCGCTCGTTTTGAACGGGTCGGTGGCGCTCGGCAGCACCATTTTTTTCAAGACGGACCCCAACAATGTGTATTTGAATAATCCGACGAACTCGTTCACCAACTATGTCTGGAACACTCAGGGTGGCATTTATTTCAACACCATCTCCAATGCTGGCCTGTCCTGCTCGCTGGGCCAAAGCGGGACGTATTATTTTGCCTGCAATCAGCAGAATCCGGCCGGCTACTATTACACCGGTGGGCCCGCCGCCGCCAACAGCACCTGGATTTTCGCGACGGAAAGTCCCAACACGGGCCCCGGCTATATTGGCAATTATGGCACCGGCACGTTGACCTTGAATGGCCCCATCAACGCGCAGTCCGCCACTATGGAACGCGAACTGAACTTCGATGACCTCAGCAACAACATCGTGGTTAACGGTGCCATCACGTTGCAGGCTACATCTGGATTTGAGCCTGTGGTCGGGGTCAGCCAACGGGGACCGTTCACGCTGACACTCAGCAACTCGGGGAATTACATCCCCGGCACGTT
>Ga0316231_1002199_pt1 | contig 19145 bp, 9 predicted proteins | sample TBH18027metaG_FD_206002 | JGI IMG/M metagenome (GOLD analysis project Ga0316231, IMG submission 206002) | Freshwater microbial communities from Trout Bog Lake, Wisconsin, USA - TBH18027 | ecosystem: Environmental > Aquatic > Freshwater > Lake > Hypolimnion/Profundal zone | place: USA: Wisconsin...
TGGACCACGGCCGCGGTAATGGCGTGCCGGAAACGGTGGACAAATAACTCTCAGCACAACCCAATCGCATTCTCCAGTCGCCTTCGTCGTCGTTATCAAAAGCGACTTCCACCGAATTCCACCGACTGCTATTTTCGGAGCGCGGCTCTGTGAGCCGCAGCAGGGTCCGAAATTCAAGGTGCTCCAGCTTAACTAATCACTTCCTGCATGGGGGAACTGCTGCGGGTCGCCGATCCTCGCTCGGTTCGCAATTCGCAAGCCCGTCCCCGGCCAAAAGTCAGAGACCGTGAACTCCGACCATGCGCTGGCTTTCCACGCACCAGACTTTGAGGCGCAGACAGCGAATGATCTCGCGCGGATGGAGGGTGGTGGTCTTGACCTGGCGCAATTCGGGAATGGCGCGGTAGGTTTCCGGCAGCCGATAAAAAGGAATGCGGTGGTTGAGATGGTGAATGTGATGGTAGCCGATGTTGGCGGTGAACCAAGCCATCACCGGGCTGGTCTTTAAAAAGCTGGAGGACTCCAGGGCCGCCCCTTCATACGTCCAACCGCCCCGGTCTTTGAAAACGACGGTCGGGAAATTGTGTTGGGCGTAAAAGAGATATGTGCCGATGGCAGAGGCGATGCACAGCGGCAGGATCAAGGTCAGCAGCAGCGTGAGCCAGCCGAACACCAGCACCAGCGTGGCGCCGAGCGCGAGGTGCAGCGCCAGCGCGAGCAGGCAGTCATAATGTTTGCGGGGGGATTGCACCAGCGGCAGGATCACCATCCCACCGAGAAATACAAAGAAATAGCCAAATAGAATGGTCAGCGGATGGCGCATGAACAGGTAGGTCCAGCGCTGGCCGGTGGAGGATTGGCGATATTGTTCCCGGGTCATGATGGGAAAGGAGCCGATATAGGCGCTGCGCAATTTGGAATTGTGCGCGTGGTGGTAATCATGCGAACTGCGCCAGATGCTGCTGGGACACAGCACCAGCATGCCAAACAGGCGCATGTAAAGCTCCGCCAGCCGCGACTTGGGGAGAATGGCCCGGTGCTGCTGATCGTGAAAAATGACAAACATGCGAACCGCAATCAGCGCCGTCAGCACGCAGCACGCCACCCGCAACGCCACCGGCAGGACGGGGAAGGTGCCCGCCGCCGCCGCCGCCAATAAAGCCGTGGTGGAAAGGATGCACCACCAGCTGATCAGTGGATGGTCCTGGGCAAACAGCTTGGTTCGCTCACGCAGCGTATTCTCTGGAGTCATAATATTTTCCATTAAAGTTTCCATGATGGAGAGAACATGGTCAACTTATAAATGGAAATAAAAACGGGCGGGTTTCATGGGAAACCCGCCCGTCGCGTCAAAGCATTTCAACTCACGCCACGCTTATGGCTGGCTGATGAAATAGAAAAGCGAGCTGTTGGTCGAAGGATTCGGATCGTTGAACTGATAGACACCCGGCGAAGCGCTGTCGCTTACCGTTCCGATGACCGGCCAATTCGCCCTGGGTGCGCTGATGTTGTTTGTAGCCCGCACCGAGAAGGTCACCCCGGCAGTGTTCGTGAAGGTGAACGCCAATTTGCCGCCACTCAACTTCACTTGATTCAATTGCGGCACTTGGATTGGCAGCGTGCTAAACGTGGTATTCCAACTCATGGTGACTCCTCCCGCGTTCGTAGCCAGAACCTGGAAGTAATAGACTGTGTTGGGCGCGAGGCCGGTGACGGCTTTGCTGGCAACCACCGCGGAATAACCCGCAGCCAGCGTATTGGTGACGGTACCACCGTTGCCAAGCGCGGCATTGGTGCCATATTTAAACCAATAGCCAGTTGCAGCATTGTTTGGACTGACGATGGCGCCCAATGTCGCTCCGCCCCCGGTGACGTTCTGGGCCTCTATCGGCGTCAGCGTCGGCGCCAAGTTTGTCGTGGCAAAGTTGCTGACTGATCCGAAGCTCATGCCTGCAAGGTTCGTGGCCACAATCTCATAGTAGTAGGTCGTCGCCGGCAACAATCCGGTGAGCGCGGATGAGTTGGTAACGATGCCTCCAGCCGTGGTCACCGAACCCAGCACTTTCGGCGCAATGAGGTTGGTCATGGCGGTCGAATTGTTGGTGCCATAGACAAACCAATAGGTGGTCACGTCCAGGTTGGTAACCACCGAACCCGCCACCGTCGCCCCGCTGGAGTTGATCTTCGACGCGGGCAGGGTCGCCACCGTCGGCAGCGCGGCGTTGGGAGTGGTGAAGCTCTGGATGCCGCCCAGCACAGTTGCTCCCGCGCTGTTCGAGGCCGCAAGCTGGAAGAAATAGGGCGTCGCTTGGGACAATCCAGAGATCTGGTTGGTGACAATCGCCACTGCGCTGTTGCTCGTGGAGAGGGTCGTAACCTTGGTGAGATTGGTCATGGCGAACGAATTGTTCGTGCCATACATGTACCAATAAATGGTCACGCCGTTGCTCGGATTCACCGAGCCATCCAGCGTGGCCGTGGACGCCAGCAGGTTGGAAGCCGCCAAGGTTGTCACCGCCGGCACCGATATGGTGGCCGTGGTGAAGTTGGAAACGCCCCCCACCAGCGTGGCAATGCCGTTAGCATTCGTGGCCATAATCTGGTAATTGTAGAGCGTCCCCTGCGCCAATCCAGCAGGCGAACTGTTGACCGCCGATGCGTTGGTGGCTGCCGCCAGGGCACCGGGCGCGGTGAAGTTAGTAGCGGTGGTCCCATGGACCCAGTAAGCAAACCAGTACGAGGCTGCGTCACTGTTTGGATTCACCGTGGCATTCAATTTCGCCGTGGTGGCGAGAATACTCGAAGCCGCCGTGTTGGACACAATCGGCCCGCCCGCCAGGGCAGCGGTGGTGAAATTGGAAATGGACCCACCCACACTGGTGCCCGCAAAGTTGGTGGCCACGATCTGGTAGTAATAGAGCGTGGACGGCGACAGGCCGGCAATGACGGCCGTGTTGGTGACGATGGCCGTGCCATTCGTCGCCGCCACGCTGACGGGCGCGGTCAGGTTGGTATAGGCGTACGTGCTATTCGTGCCATAGATGAACCAGCAGCTGGTCACACCATTGCTCACATTGACTGAGCCAGCCAACTTCGCCGCAGTGGCAAAGATGTTGGTGGCCGGCAGCGTCGCGGCCAACGGCAGGCCCGACACCGTGGTGAAGCTGATGTCGCCGCCGGCAGCCGTGCCCGGAACGCTCGCGGTCATGAGCTGGTAGTGGTAAACCGTGCCCGCCTGCAACCCAGTAACCAAGTTGGAGACCGACACCGAGCTGGTGCCCGCCGGCAGAACATTCGTCGCGGAATAACTGCCATAGCTGGTGGTCGTGCCGTACACGAACCAATAGGCGGTGGCGCCACCTTCCGGATTGATGGTGCCATTGAATGTCGCATTCACGGTTCCAATCAAGCTTGGCGCAGTGGTGACCACGACCACCGGAGCGGGCGGCGTAGTAAAGGTGGCATCCGTTGTGACGGTCGTGCCAAAGGCGTTCTGAGCCACCATTTGATAATGATAAACCGTGCCCGGCAACAAATTCTGGAGCCCACTAGTAATGCCGATTGGGCTGGAACCTGGCGCGAAATTGCCGCTGGCGCCGGCGCTGCTGCCCAGCGCGCCGAATGGATTGGCGGTCGTGCCATAATAAATCCAATAAACACCCGCCGAATTTTGCGGATTGACGGCCAGATTCAGCGTGGCATTCGTGATGGAGACGTTTGAAGGTCCCAAATCCAAGACGGTTGGGGCGGTGGATACGGTCGCATTTGGAGTGGCCGTAAGCGCGAGATTGTCAATGGCGTAGCCTTGACCGGATCCCGCGCCGTAATAATTAATGGACCAGACCAGCCACAGGGCAGCCCCAGGCGACCACGGCGTGGCGAGGGCCATGTTGTTGGTGGCCACGCGGACCTGATTGGCCGGCTGGGTTCCGTCCACCGCCAAAGTGCCGGCTGGATTGGTCGGGAAACTGAAGGCCAGGTTCGGCACGGTGATGGCGTTGGGGAGGTCCAAGGGAACAGTGTTGGTGGCTTTGGGTTGCACCGCCAGCGTGAAAGTGTCGGCTGTGGGGTCAACCGCATAGCTGAACGAAATGGTTCTGGCGCCCGTGTTGTTGCGCCACAATTCACCCAGGAAGCTTACGTTGATATAATTAAGCGTGGTGCCGGAGGTGTTGATCATCTTCACCCCAAAGGAGGTTGAACCAGTGGTGCCCGTGGACAAGAGTCCCAACGCGCGGTTGGTGCCCACCAAGCCGCCTTCGACATCATTCGGGCCGAAGTCAATAACACCGCCGGTGGATTGGTCGCCATCCTGCGCACCGAAGCGGGTGATGCCATCCACCCCGTCGGCGGCCGTGTTGGTGTCGGCTGCGCCGTACCATCCGAACAAGTTGGGTGTGCCCGTCCCCAGGGCCAGGCCGCCAAGGTAGCTGTTGCCAATGACCGGATAGGCGAAGTCAAAGGGATTCGCCAGTGAATAGGCGTTGCCGCCGAGCCCGCCGGGATCCTTGGGATTATTGAAGCTGTTGACGGAACCACCGTTGCCGGTGGCAGTGCCATTTTTCGCGATCCCAGAGGTTTCCGGATCAGGCAAGACATCGAAGCTCTGGTAGTAGAACTGGTTGCTGTAAGCCACGGAGGAAGGCACCGGCGGAATCTCAACGATCACGGAGGCCAGGATGCTCGTCACGCTGCCGCCGGGATTGCTGACCACCAGGTAATAATTGTTGGCCGTGTCATTCGTGGTGTTGGCCGCGATGGTGAGAGTGGGCGTTTGCGACCCGCTGAATTCAGTGCCATCCGTCAACATGGTGGCGCCTTGGTACCACTGGTTGGTCACCGGCGGCGTACCCCCAGCCGACGTGGCAGTCAAAGTTGCCGGCAGGTTCGTGAAGGTGGTAACCGAGGCAGGTTGGCCGGCGGAGATGGTCGCCAAATGGTAATTCACGCTGAGGATGTCCACGATATTGGAGGCATAGTAGGGGGAAGGATTCATCACCACCATGTAGTAGCTGCCGGCATCGGAAGCCAACAGATTTGAGATGGTCAAGGAGGCAGTGGTGGAGCCAGCATATTTCACGCCATCATCCACCAATTGTGTGCCCTTAAAATACCATTGAAACGTGAACGGCTGGGTGCCGCTGGCAGTGACCGGGGCGAAGGTGACGCTGCCGCTCACAAACCCAGCGACCAGATTGGTGGCGCTGGTGATGACCGGGGGCGTGGGATTCACGGTCACGGTCAGGGTCGCCACGATACTGGTGGCCGCACCGTAATTGTTCGTGATTACGCACTGATATTGGTTGGTAAAGCCATTGGAATTGTAGTTAGCAATGGAAGCCAGCGCGGTCAAATCCAGCGCGGCATTGGTGCATGTGGGGCTGACGGCAGGATTCATCGCGGTGCCGTTCTCAAACCACTGATAATTCATGGCATACGAGGATTGGGCGATCACCGTGAAGAGCGAACCGGAACCGCTGGTGGTGGTGGCATAATTGGCCGGCTGCGAAACAATCCGCGGGCGGAGGTCCGGGGTGAACGTGATGCCGCCAAAAAACTCATTGGTGGTCGTGGCCACGGCCAGGGTTTGGGCCACCACGCTGGTCCCGGGAGCAACGCCGGCATCCACAATCTTGATGATGCGGTTGTTGTTTTGATGGCCCGCCGACGTGTTGACCCCGAAACCACCGGGATAATTGGTCGAGCCGCCGTTTTCCATGGTGGTGGCGTAGATGACCGGATTGGCGCCGCTAAAATCCACGCAAATGCCGAAGCAGCCCTGGTTGCCGACGGTTTGTGCCAGGGTATCAAGGTTGGTGGCGCTGAAATAATACGGCGCCGGCACCCAAGTGCCGGATTGGTTGATGAATTTCACAATGCCATAGGTTTGATCCGCGCCATAGGCGACCGTCTGGCCCGGATCCATGTCAAAATTCAGAATCGCCTGGTATTTGTTTCCCCAATTCAAATACAGATTTGTCGTCGCAAAATTAAAGTAGGGATTGCTGACATCGGGATCCCACGGCAGCGGCACCGCGTTGCCATAGGCATCCACAAAATCATAAATGCCGCTGGCCACACCGCCGGCGGGCTTGGTGGCGATGTAGAGGGAGCCGTTGACAATGTGGGCTTCCCCGGCCGCTTGCAAATAATTCTGCACCTCGAACGGGCCGCCGGTGACGGAGTTGTAAAACAGCGTGCCATCCAATTCGCTGCTGGTGCCGGCAAAATTCCCGGTGCCCCAAAAATTGGTGCCGTCGGTGGACGCAATGCCCGTGGGATTATCCTGGTTGTTCGCCGGGTTCACCCCCACGGGAATGCCGAACCAAGTGTTCTGGCTGCTGTAAACGTCTATGGCATTGGTGAAGGCATCCAGCGTCACAATGCCACGGCTCACGGAGGGGTCCGTGGAAGGCTTGGCCGAGGTCGGGCTCAAAATATTGCCCGTATAGCCTTCAAGGCAGATAAACTCCCGATTGACGCTGAGGGAAATTCCGCCGCCTTCAGAACCGGCGTGATGGTTGATCCATACCGAGCCCGGCACGCTGGCATTGGTGGACAGGGGCACGTTCACCATCGCCGCGGGCTGGTTGTTCGTGACCGGGTCGAAGACCTGCACAAAACAGGGGGCGACGCGCGCGGTCACCATCGGCCAGTTGGTGTCGGGAGTGCCCGCCTTGAAGACGGCCAGTTTGCCGGGCGGCAGGATGGGTTGGATGATTTGCGCTTCGGTCGTGATGCAAAGCATCGCGGCCAGACCAGCGAATAGGTTGGTTGTTTTCATTTTTTCTTTTGTTTTTTGGTGCCTCTCAAATGTTGAGAAAATCTACGAATCTCAATTATTAGCCAGATGTGAAACGTTTTGATGACGGCAACGTTACAATTTTGTGACGTTCGCCCGCGCCGCCGCCTTCTGTTTCCAGTCGCGGATTGCCATTCTGGGGGGGGGGCGGCACGGCGCCGAGGCCGCTCAATTTGGGGCGCGGAAAAGGCGGACAACCATGGCCAGCCCACGGAAAGAATGTTGCCAAATGGTCACAAATCCGACACGCAATTGTAACATGGTGCTGGCAGAATACTTACCATGTTTATAACTAATGACATATTTGGAGGGTCAGCTATGCCAAAAGGAAGTCAAAACCGCGCGCAAACACGCGCCTTTACGTTGATTGAACTGCTGGTGGTGATTGCCATTATCGCCATTCTGGCGGCCATGCTGCTGCCCGCGCTGGCCAAGGCCAAGGAAAAAGCGCGCCGGACCATCTGCCTCAACGACTTAAAGCAGTGGGGCTTGGCGGAATCCTTGTATGTGGAGGACTTCAACCAGACCTTCCCGATGACCAAAATCCCCACGGTCACCCAGGGGGCGGCGCCAGGCTATTTTGAGGACAACCCCACTTGGAACGACCTGTATGATTTCTTTTCGGCGGCTGGTGGACCGTATGGAATGAGCGCTTGGTTCAATGCCCTGCCGCCTTATGTCGGCCAAAAATCGCTTGAATACTACGCCTCGCTTCCGGGCACTCCTCAAGGCACCAAGCCAGCGATTGATACCTTCAACAACGCCAACACCATTTTCAGGTGTCCCACCGCCATTATTGACCCCGGTCTTCTGGCCAAACCTTATGATCGGGTTTTCTTCCAATATGGCATGAATTCTCAAGGGCTTACGGGTACAGCCGCGTCGGGCACCGACTACAATCTCAAGCTCACCCAGCTCTCCGTCGGCCCCTCAAAGTTTGTCGTGTTTGACGAGGGCCGAACGCTAATCGCGGAAACTCCGTTCTACGGCAACAGTTCAAAACAGGCCGATATCTGCAAGCCCCAAGTGTACACGACGGCCTTGACGTCGCGGCATACCGCCGGTTCCAGCCTCACGTTCGCCGACGGCCATGCCATGTGGTATAGATACAGCTACATGTGTTTGAATACCCCCGCCAAAGCTGCTGACCCGGGGGCTCCCGACATCAGTTGGACGGCGAATGGAAGCGTGGTGCCGTAGTTCATCGGTTTCTGTAGATTATTCAGCATTGACGCCCCATGAAATCCACCTTGAAGGCCTATTTATTTCCGCGCGCGCTCGTTGGCGCCGCGATTTTCGCCCTCGCTACCGCCGGGGCGTTCGCGAAGGACGCCGAACTTCATTATTTAAAGGCAGGAAAACCCGAGGCCGCCACACTGCTGGCGCTGCCGCCGGCACCGGCTTCGGCGGAGGCGGAGGCGGATTTGAACGAGGTGCGAGCGGTTTATCATGCCGCCAGCAGCAACGAGATCGCAGCGGCCTACGCGGAAAAGAGCTTTTCGGTGTTCAATTTTGCCGCCGCCGCCGGGCCGCTTTTGGTGGAATCCAACCTGCCGCAGACCGCCGCGTTTTTTGCCAAGGTGCAGTCCGACGCCGCAACCGTGACGGATGCGGGCAAGGACTTCTTTCAGCGGCCGCGGCCATATACGGCCGACCCGGGCCTGGCCAACGGCAAGCTGGAAAAAAGCTTCAGCTATCCCAGCGGCCACTCGACGGAATCCATGGTGCTGGCGCTCGTGCTGGCCGATTTGCTGCCGGATAAACGGGAGGCCATCGTCGCCCATGCCCGGCAAATGGGCTGGCATCGGGTGCAGATTGCGCGGCATTATCCCACGGATATTTACGCGGGCCGCACGCTCGCCCTGGCCATCGTCAAGCAATTCCAGAAAAGCGACGCGTTTCAAAAGGATTTTACGGCGGTGAAAGCGGAGCTTGGCGCGGCGCAGAAGTGAGGCGCAAAGGCGCAACAGAGGACAGAGGATGGAGGGAGAAGCGATCCCCTGTCCCTTTGCCATCCTCCACCTTCCATCTTCCATCCGCTTTTCCGTGGCGGCGAGCCGCCTCACGGCGCCGGTTCGACCATGATGCGCGTGGGATCATTGATGCCCAACTGGAGCAGCATGGCGTTGGTGTAAATGGCGAAATTCGAGGGCAGAGGCGGCGTGTTCAGCACCCGGCGCTGGAGCATCAACTCCTTGAGCGACATGGTGTCGAGGGCCACGGGGTCGCGGCCGAACCAGAGCTCATTGCGCACGGTGGAAAATTGCAAGTATCCCTCCGGGCCGCCCTCGTATTGCAGAAGCAAGGCGTCAGTCACATACAGGGCCACGCGGTCGCCGATCACCGGCAGCGCGGCAATCTCGGGCAGGGCCACGGCGAGCCGATCAGGCTTGCCCTCGAAGCGGCGGGTGTTATCCACGCTGCCGATGGCCAGGCTGAAAAAATGACCGCACACGCCGGCGGCAGTTTCGTTCATCAACGGGGCCACCGAGATGATTTTGGTCAGGTCCCGGCTCACGAGTTTGGAGACGAATGATTTTTTCCCGAGGCTGAAATCCTTGTTGGTGAGGCCGAATTCCAGGTCGCCCCAGACCAACTGGCCGACCACCGGGGAATCGGGCAGGTAAAACGAGTTGGTATCATAACCCGCCTCCGCCGCGCCGGCCACGCGCACCCCGAGCGTTCGGCCCAAGGCAAAGAATCCCGCGGTTTGCAAGTCGCCGGCGTGCCGATCCCAAATGATGATGTGTGCGGGCGGCAGGCCGGCCGCCAACAGCCCTTGGACGATGGCGCGCACCACTGCGGGCCGGGTGCCGGCCACGGAACCGGGTGCGGAAAACACCTTGATGCCGACCCGATCGTTGGTGGCCACCAAGCTGAGCCAGGCGTTGCTCACCGTGGTTTCGCGCGTGAAGCAGGTCAGACCGCGGTTGAAGGCGGCGGTCACCCGCTCCGCATCAGGCAGGAAGGCCTGGAGCAGCCCGGCGTCCTGCGCCACCACCAGGCGCACGGACGAATTGGTGGCGTGGAGCGGAAAAAACTCCTGCGCGGACGCAGGCAGCAGCCAGCCGGCCGTCAGAAAAATCAACCATTGGAATCGTGCGTTTCTTGACACTTGCAAGTCCTGATGATACCACCATCGCCGATGCTGGCCAAAATAAATTCGGTTTGCGGCGCATGGTTCGTCCTGGCGCTGGCGCTGGCGCTTTCCGGCTGCACGCCGGCGGGGCCGCGCGCGCTGTTCAAAGGGAAGAAACTTCTGGAACGCGGCGACTTCGCCGCGGCCGTCACACAGTTCAAGCGGGCGACCACGCTGCTCGCCACCAATGCCAACGCGTGGAATTACTTGGGCGTGGCGCTGCAACATGCCGAACAGCCGGACGAGTCGGCCGCCGCTTATCAAACCGCCCTCCGGCTGGACCACAACCTGGTGGAGGCGCATTTCAACCTCGGCGTGCTGTGGCTGGAACAAAACAAGCCGGACACGGCCAAAGCCGAGCTCACGACCTATACCCTGCGCCGGCCCAACGACCCGGCCGGCTGGCTTAAACTGGGTTTCGCACAGTTGAAAGGGGGCGGCGATACGCTGCCGGCGGAACGGAGTTTCAGCGCCGTGCTGGCGCTGAAAACGCGCGAAGCGGAAGCGTACAACGGCTTGGGTTTGGCCAGCCTCCAGGCTGGTAAACCGCGTGATGCCGCGCAGTTCTTCGCCGCCGCCCTGCAAGCCCGCCCGGAGTTCGCCCCCGCCCATGAGAACCTGGCCACCGTCAGCTTGGAATACTTGCACGATCACAAAGCCGCCCTGGCCAACTACCAATCGTATCTTGCCCTCACGCCGCGCCCGGCCAATTACAACGAGGTCAAGGCGCTTGTCACCAGTCTCGCCCAAAGCGACGCGGCGGCCACGGTGATGGCCCCCGCCTTGGTGGTGAAGCCCTCCACTCCGGTGGCGACACCGGAGCCGAAGCCAAGAATTGCCAGCGTGAGCGCGCCCCGTCCCGCGCCAGCCACCCGGATGGAGGCGGAGGAGATTCCGGTCAGCCATGCGCCACTGCGAAACACCGCGGCGACCAAACCGGCGCCCCCCGCCGCCGTGGCTCCGGTGGCCACGCAACCGGTGCATGTTTCGCCGGAGCCGGAAATCGTCGTCACGCCCAGAACCAACCGATCCACTCGCGTCACCGTCGCGACCGCCCCCAGAGCCGCCCCCACCGCCGTGGCCGCGCAGGAACCGCCGGAGGCGCCGGTGCCCGACGAAGAGCAGCCCAAGCCCGGCTTTTGGCATCGGGTATTTCACGGTGACAGGTCATCGGGCGGAACCAAGCCGGAGTATCGCCCCGATAATTTGAAGCCGATTCCCGCCACCACCGAGGAATTGGCCGGCACCGTCGCGGAGGAGAAACCAGTGTTGCCGAAGCCGGATCCAGTTGCCAGCATTGCCCGCTATCGTTTCCTGGCGCCGGCCACGCCGGCAGCCGGGGATCGGCGGCTGGCCGAAAGCCCGTTCAACAAGGCCCGCCAGGCGGAGCAGGATGAGAGTTGGTCGGAGGCCGAGCAAGGCTATCAGGCCGCGGCGGAGGCCGACCCGTCATGGTTTGAGGCGCAATACAACTCCGGGGTCATCGCTCACCGGCTGCGTCATTACTCCGTCGCCTTGCCGCGCTATGAACTGGCGCTGGCCATCCGGCCTGAATCCACCGATGCCCGCTATAATTTTGCGCTGGCGCTCCAGACCTCGGGCTATGCGCTGGACGCAGCGAACGAACTGAAAAAGATCCTGGCAGCACATCCGAACGAAGTCCGCGCGCACCTCACCCTGGCGAACCTCTGCGCCCAGTCCCTGCACGACCCCGCCGAGGCCCGGCGACACTATACACGGGTGCTGGACCTGCAACCCGAGATCCCGCAGGCCGCCGACATCCGCTTCTGGCTCTCCGCCAACTCCAAGTGATCAGTGCAAACACTTACAGCTTCCAAGCGGATGGCCAGCCGGTCAGGTTGGGTTTCGATTCCAATCCCCAATCGCCTTGTTGCACACTCTTGATGAAGGCCATCAAGGTCTTCAAAGTGGTGCCGCCCACGCTGCGCCAGCGAAGGATTCGAGAATAGCGCACGCCATGTAGATCGCCCAAACGCCGGCATTCGCGGCTGGCCAAGATGTTCTTCACGCGCGTGGAAAATGGAAACACCGCGAGTTCCCATGCGCGCGCCGGCGGCGGAATGACAATGTAATCATCTTCGCTGTCACGACGCGGGAGTTTCACCCCGGCATGCGGAGGATCATGCCTTGCCAACCGGGGCGGACGATCCGGACGAACACGACTGGTCGGCCTCCAACTTCCAGCGGTTGCGGGGCGCTGCGGCTGGCAGCCTGCCCGGCCGAATTTTGGTTCGCTCGGCCACCAAGTTCTCGCGTTAGTCACCTGGTTGACCATGACCACCCGCAAAACCGGCTGGCGAGATTTGTCGCCCAATGGGTGCAGAAAGTCCATTGGACCGACGTCGTAAGACAGGCACCGAAGCCGGTGTGGGCAGGCAGCAGGTAGTCGTAGAGTGGTGCGCTGGCGTTGATTGGAGCCTGGTTTTCTTTTCATAAGGTCGGTGGCAATCCGGTCGTTGCCCGCGACGTGGGCGTGAAGATATTGGCCGGGGCGGCGCTTGGCGCTCCCCTTGAAGGTGGGTTCAACTGGAGCCACATGGCGGATGAAATAATCTCGCGGACACCCCGCGCCTGTTCGCGCGCGGCCTGCAGGCAGGAAAGGATGGAATTGGGGTTCCGCTGGTCAAAGGTGAGGAATTGAATGACGCTTTCCTGCAGGGCCACACCGTAGCCGTCGGCGAAGTCCACCTGACCACCCGTGGCGTTGACCCGCGGCTGCCACGGTTGCATCTGGTCTGGCGGCGCGTCCAACGCCGGTTGAAGGTTGGCATCAATCAACCGGGCGACATTTCCCGCACGCTCCACACAGCGGCTCATCCAATAGACGGAACTTCCGTTGGGGTAACTCATGACAGTGTATTTCGTTGATAAAACTCTGGTTGCGGCTAGCTGCGCCACCAATGCTCACGCTCATCCTTGCTGGTAGAATAGATCCCTGGCGGGTGACCGGAAAGTCAGCGAGAACAGAAATCCGTTGTCAGTGGATTCCCCGACAGGGGTAGGCAGGCGATCGAACAAACAAAACGCGGCGTGAGGGCACGAGGCTTGGAAGAACATTCAATATCCAACAGCCAACACCCGAAAAATGAGTCAGGCGCGGGGCGGAAAAGGATGAGCCTCGTTCAGCCAGCCCTGGCGCAGGGCGTATTGAACCATCTCCGTGCGGCTGCGCAGCCCCAGTTTCTCGCTGGTGCGGACCTTGTAGGTTTCCACCGTTTTGACGCTCAAGCTGAGTTGCGCAGCAATCTCCTTGTTGCTGTAGCCCCAAGCCAGCAGCACGAGCACCTCTTTTTCCCGATCGCTAAGATCCACAGCATGATTCTGGTTTCTGTTTTTCGCCGGGACGCTGCTAAGCTGCCGGGCGAGGGCCTTACTTGCGAGAGCAGCTTCAAAATACACGCCGCCTGCGGCCACCGCGCCGATGGCCTTGACCAATTCGTCTCCGGCCGAGCGCTTGAGTACGTAGCCGGCGGCGCCCACCTTGCACAATTGGCGCAGATAGCTTTCGTCCTCGTTGGCGGTGATGGCCACTACTTTGATTTCCGGGGACTGGCGCAGCAATTGTTCGGTGGCCTGCAAGCCGTTCAATTCCGGCATGGAGAGGTCCATGATCACCACGTCTGGCTTAAGCTCACGTGCTTGGACCAAAACTTCCCGACCATTGGCAGCTTCGCCCACCACCCGCATGTCCGGCTGGCCGTTGATCAATAGCCGCAGGCCTTCCCGAACCATTTTATGATCGTCGGCGATGAGGATTTTAAGGGGTTTCATTGCATTGCTTGCTCCGCCGAGTTCTTGCTTTCCGATGGGACGCCGGTCTGGAGTTGTGCCGGGTCGGAAACCGATCCACCCTCCGCAGTATTGTCCACCCTCCGCACAGCTGCTACGGAGGACGGGCTACGGAGGACGGGCGCTCCAGGCTCCTTCGTCAGTTTGCGCTCCAACGGGACGCGGACAAATACCGTGGTGCCGCGGTCTGGCGTGGATTCCAGTTCGAGTGTTCCGCCTGCCAGCCGGATGCGTTCCTGCATGCCCAGCAACCCCAGCTTGTTCCGGATGCCGGACGACTGGAGTACGGCTTCCGGGGCAAAACCCACGCCGTCGTCTTCCACAATCAGGGACACGTGGTCGGCCCGCCGCTCCAGCAGCACGCTCACCCGCCGCGCTTGGGCATGCCGCAGCACGTTGGTCAGCGCCTCCTGCGTAACGCGATAAAGGGCCGTTTCAAACTCCAACGGCAGCCGGCGGTCGGCCATGCCGTGGCTGTGAAAATCCACCTTCAGGCCGCCATGTTCCGACCATTCGGCCAGGTACTGCTGCAGCGCGGCATCCAATCCGAGGTCATCAAGCACGGCCGGGTGCAGTTCCCAGGCAAGCCGATGAATTTCCCGCATCAGGCTGTCGGTAAATTCCTCCATTCTGGTTACGGCATCCCGAACCCCCGAGGCAAAGGGACATTCGCTGGGGATCTTTTCGAGCCATTGCAGGCAGTGTTGCACCGCCGGAGAATTTTGGCCCCAGCGGGTGTGGAGCTCGCGGACGATGCAGTCCCGCCCCTCGGGCCCGGTTAGTTGCGATAAAGGGGTGCTCACATCCGCTGCGAAGGGACACTGCTTCTGCAGCCACTGGATGCTTAATTTCAGGGCCGTCAGGTCCTGGCCCAGCCGGTCGTGCAGCTCGCGCGAGATGCGGCTCCGCTCGGTTTCCTCCACTTTGTTAAGCTGCCACAGCACCTGTTTGCGCTCCTCCTCAGCCTGCTGCCGGCGCATGATTTCCGATTCCAAGGCTTGGTTGGCGGCGGACAATTCCGCGGTGCGCTCCCCGACCCGGGCTTCCAGCTGGCCGTGGGATTCGCGCAGCGCCGCCTCGGCCTGGATCCGTTGACGACGCACAGTGGCGGCCTCCAGTTCGTGGATGATCGCAGGTGCCAGCCGCGCCAGCCGATCTTTCAGCAGAAAGTCGCTCGCGCCGGCTTTCATCACGGCGGCGGTCTGCTCTTCGCCAATGGCCCCCGAAACCAGAATGAAAGGAATGTCCCGCCCACAGGACTGCACCAGCTTCAAGGCATCGAGGCCGGTGAAGTCCGGGAGGCGGTAATCCGAGATGATGACCTCCCAATCCGCGGCGGCCAGCGCGGACGTCAACTCCGCGGCGGTTTCGACGCGCCGCCAATCCGGGTCGCAGCCGCCGTGCCGCAAATGGCGCAGCAACAACTGTGCATCCAGCTCGGAATCTTCGACAATCAAAACGCGCAATGGCTGGCTTGCGGGCAATTCGGCCGGCGGCGGCGTTGGCGGGTGGCTGATCATACGCCCTCCACGGGCGGCGGGGTGATATTGAGCACCAGCCAATACAATCCCAGTTGGCGCACCACCTCGGAAAAGTGGTTGAAATCAACCGGCTTCTGCACGTAGCTGTTGAGGCCAAGCTGATAGCTGGTCAGCACGTCCCGGTCCTCGGCGGAGGTGGTGAGCATGATCACGGGCTGCAACTTGGTGCGCGGGTCGCTGCGGATGCGGCGGAGGACTTCGAGGCCATTTACTTTGGGCAGGTTCAAGTCCAGCAACACCAATTCCGGCAACACGCGCACGTCGCGCCCGGAATGGGCGCCGGTGCCGAACAGGTAGTCAAGGGCCTCGATTCCGTCGCGGGCAACCACGACCTGGTTTTTGAAGTGATGCTGGTTAAGGGCGCGGAGCGTCAGCGCCACGTCGGCGGGATTGTCTTCCACCAATAATATCGCGTTGTTTTTGCCACTCATGCGGATGGTCCTTGGGGATGGATTTCTTGGTTCATGGTAAAATAAAAAGTCGCGCCTTGATCCGGCGCCGCCTCAGCCCAGATGCGGCCGCCGTGGCGCTGCAAGATGCGCTGCACCGTGGCCAACCCGATGCCCGTGCCGGGGAACTCCGATTTGGAATGGAGCCGCTGGAAGGGCGCGAACAGTTTGTCCGCATAAGCCATGTCAAATCCCGCGCCGTTGTCGCGGACGAAGAAGACCGGAACGGAATCGGCAGGCGTGCGGTGCGGCAGGTGCTGGTTTTGGAGCCGAGCTAAGGCGGTGCCCGGTTCACTCTCCGCAGTACTGTCCATCCTCCGCGGGACTGGTGCGGAGGACGGGCTAGAGAGGACGGGCGCTCCAACGGCCACAGTGCCGCTGCGCGGCGGCTGGACGCCAATTTCAATGTGCGTCTCGGCTCGTTTGGCGGTGAATTTCCAGGCATTTTCGAGCAGGTTTCGGAGGGCCGCCTCCAGCAGCGCCGGGTCGCCCTCCGTCATCAGCCCTTCGGCGATGCGGAACTGGGCCGCGCGCTGGGGGTCGAGCCGCTGGAGTTCGTCGGCGATCCGCTGCGCCAGCGCGGCCAAGTTGACCGGCTGCCGCGTCATGGGCGCTCGCGACACCCGGGACAGTTTCAACAGGGAGTCAATCAGATTGCCCATCTGCTGGCAGCCGGCGCGGACGTGATGGAGAAAGCCCCGGCCTTCAGCGTCCAATTTCGGTCCGTAATCCTGGAGCACGGCCAGGCTGAAGCCGTCAATGCCGCGCAGCGGCGCGCGCAAGTCGTGGGCCACCGAATAACAAAAGGCCTCCAGCTCACGGTTGGCGGCTTCCAGTTCGGCGGTGCGCTGCCGGACGCGCTGTTCGAGCAACTCCTCGACCTGCTTGAGTTCGTTGACATCCGTATTGGTGCCGAACCATTGCTGCACCGTGCCGGCCGCGTCCTTGAGCGGAGTCACCCGGGTCAGAAACGGCCGGAAGCAGCCATCAGCACCCCGCAGCGGGAAGGTCATTTCAAACCGCTCCCCCGTGGCAATGGAAACTTTCCAGCGCGCCAGCACCGCGGGAAGTTCGCCGGGATCGTGGACCCTTTGCCAGCCCCAACCTTCCATTTCCTCGGGCGTTGTGCCGGTGTACTCGTACCAGCGCCGGTTATACCAAAAGATGTAGCCGTCCGGCCGGGCGGTCCAGGCGAGCTGCGGCAGGGTGTTGGCCAAGGTGCGGAAGCGCGCTTCGCTCTCACGCAACGACTCTTCCGCGCGGGCGCGCTCAATGCGCACGCAAACGCGCGCCACCAATTCCGTGAGCAATTCCAAATCCTCCGGCGGCCATATACACGGCCCGCCACGCATCGCGCTTAGGACAAATTGCCAGCGCCCCTTGGCCAGATAGCTGGCGTTCACCAGCGCACCGATTCCCAGCGCCGCAAACTGCGCCGCCTGGTCCGCCGAACGCGGTGTGCGGTTGACGTCTTCGATGACCAGCGTCTTCCCGGATGCCAGCAGCACCTGTTCCTCGGCGGTGTGAAAGTCATTCAGGCGGTAAACCCCGACGAGGCTGGGCAAGTTCGCGGCGTGGTGATCGAGCAGCACCGCAGCCTCGTTCGCCGACTCGTTGATCTGCACGACCAGGCAGTGGGACAGGCGTAGGTGCGCCGCAATCCGTTCGGTAGCCAGGCGCATGATCTCGGCTTCCGAGTTCATCGGAACGAAGGCTTGGTGCAGTTCCGACAGGAAAGCCAGGTTGGATTCGCGGCGCTTGCGCTCGGTGATGTCATGACCGACCCCGACCAAGCCGATGATCTGGTCCTGCGGGTCGCGGAGCGGCACTTTGGTGGTCAGGATCGCGCGCACCCGCCCAGCCCGATCGGTTTGGGGCTCGTCCTTGTTGACCAGCGCCACGCCACTGCGGAGGATTTGTTCCTCTTCAGCCCGGTACTTCGCCGCCAGTTCGGCAGGATAGAAATCGGCGTCGGTCCGGCCCAGCAACTCCGCCGATGTGGCGGCCCCCATCAGTTGCGCCACCGCGGAATTGGCAGTAATGAAGCGGCCGTGCAGATCCTTGGCGTACACATAATCGGGCAATTGAGCAATCACGGTGCGCAGCAACGTGCGCTCTTGTTCCAGAGCCACTTCGGCCCGCTGACGTTCGGTGATATCGCGCGAAGCGATGACGCGTCCCGTCACCTGCCCGTCTGGCCCAAAGAGCGGCCGGTTGAGGTTCTCCAGCCACACCTGCGTGCCGTCTTTCTTCACATAGCGGTAAGTGACCGTGTTGACTTCGCCGCGGGCGGAAGCCGCACGGGATTGTTCGAGGAGCGGCGCATCCTCCGGGTGAATGCGCAGCCGCCAGTCGGTGGTTTTTTCTTCCTCATCCGTCCAGCCGAGGAGGCGTGCGCAGGAGGGACTCCGATAGAGCGCCTGGTCATGGATGTCGCGGAGCACAATGAAGTCAGCGGAGTTCTCCGCCAGCAGACGGTAGCGCTCCTCGCTTTCGCTCAGCGCCGCCGTGCGCTCGGCCACACGATGTTCGAGGCGGTCATTGGCCTCCTGGAGCGCGGCTTCGGCGTGCTTGAGCTCTTCGATGTCGGTGCAGGTGCCGAACCACTTCAAAATCTCGCCGTCTGTCCCGCGCATCGGCACGCCGCGGACCAGCCACCAGCGATAGACCCCGTCGGCGCGCCGCAGCCGGCATTCCAGCGAGTAGCGTTCGTTTTGTTGCGTCGCCCGCTGCCAGGCCTCCCAGGCCCGCGGCTTGTCCTCGGGGTGGAAGGGCTTGATCCAGCCGTGGCCGTAACTCTCCGGCAGCGTCAGGCCCGTATAGTCCACCCATTGCTGGTTGAAATAGATGTTACTGCCGTCGGGCCGGGTGGCCCAGACGATCTGCGGCACGGATTCCGCCAGCGAGCGGAACTCCTGTTCGCTCACGCGCAGCGCCGCAGTACGTTCCTCAACCAGTTCCTCCAGATGCAGACGGTACACCTCCAGTTCCTTTTCCACCTGCTTGCGCACGGTGATGTCATGGGAGATGGCCCCGACGCCATACGTTCTTCCAAGGGAGTTGACCAGCGGAAACTTGTCCGCCAGGAAGATATGGTGCCCATCCGGGAGGTTGGCCTCCTCCTCGATCTGGATGGCCTTGCCTTCCGCCACCACTTTTTGGTCGTGCGTTCGCCAACAATCGGCAAGTTCCTTGGGGGCAATGTCGTAGTCGGTCTTGCCTCTGACGGTTTCTCGCGACATTCCCAATAATCGCTCCAGGGCCGTGTTGATCGTGAGAAACCTCCCCTCGAGATCCTTGAGGAAGATGGGCGAAGAACTGCCATCAATGATGTCCTGCAAGAGGCGCTCGTGTTGCCGCAACGACTCCTCGGCCAGTTTGCGCTCGGTGATGTCCAGCACGAT
>Ga0316231_1002202_pt1 | contig 19116 bp, 18 predicted proteins | sample TBH18027metaG_FD_206002 | JGI IMG/M metagenome (GOLD analysis project Ga0316231, IMG submission 206002) | Freshwater microbial communities from Trout Bog Lake, Wisconsin, USA - TBH18027 | ecosystem: Environmental > Aquatic > Freshwater > Lake > Hypolimnion/Profundal zone | place: USA: Wisconsin...
TCTGCGCCAAACCGGTCAGCGCAGAGAAAACCGACCAGATGACAGCCGACCAGCCCAGCACCTTTTTCGAACCAAAGCGGTCGGCCAGGTTGCCGCTCACAACGTTCCCAGGGACATAGGCCCAGAAGAAGGCCGACAGCGCAACCCCCATGGTGGCGGCGTTTATGCCGAAATCCTTGATAATAAAGGGAACAGCTATCGACAAGCTGGCCCGGTCCACCGCGTTGATAAAGGTACCGGCTGTCAAAAGCGCTATGATTCCGAGGCGGTAAGTTTTTGTATTCCGCGAGTCCATCAGATCACTTCTTTCCGCTTATAACATGCAATTCCTCATACCGGGGGCTACTTGCCGGCCAGAAAAACCTTGTCCTGCATTTCACGGAGTTTCCATAGTACCGCATCACTTGTTTTTTCCACCATGTCGTAGGTAATCATCGTTCCGGCCGGTACGTCATAGCGCAGCTTATGGAACTGCAGCATATGGGCGGGTACGGGATTGTTCGGCGCCATCGGAGTGGTGGCAAGAATCGAGGTTTTCAATCCCGGATCATGGTCGTCATGGAATACATAGCCGGCCTTCAAATCAACCTTGGTGGTCTGGACGATATCATAGCTGGGACGGTAAATGTCACTGCCGGTTGTAACCCCCAGTAGGCCTGCACAAATAATCGAAGTGGGTGTTTCCACGCCGCATAGGTGGTGAGGCCGGAAAATCAGAGCCGATTTATTCGACTTGTTGGAAATAAGGCCTTTGGTGGTCAGTATCATCCTGGAATAATCGTTTTCACACGAGACAACGATAAATACGCCGCCGCCCAGACCAGCCTCGAAGTTATCCCGGAAGCAAGTGACCATATCGAGGACCCCTGTGCTCTCAAGAACGCCGCCTTCGGACTCAGGACAAAGAATCTGAGGAATCTGACTGGTACGGGCGATCGGGTGGTGGCTTTGGGGATTGTCGGGTTTTAGGCCAGTAGCGTTCATGGCAATCACCATTTCACACAAATCAAAGCCTGAGGCGGTGGGGAATCCTGTAAAGAGTTCTTCCCGCTTTTGCACATACTCAGCAACTTTGTCGTAAGGCAATTCATCGAAAAGGGCGATCTGCTCCTTGGTCAACTGAAGAGTCTGGGTTTCGAATACGTTGACTCCATTGGCTTCACTGACGGCAATGCCGGTGCGCCTGTCCAGCACGAACTCGGAATCCCGGGCCTTTCCGCCGCTGACAATCTCCAGTCCCAGCGTCCGCGCCCAGCCTACCATGCCAATCAAGAGTCCGTGCTGATCGCCGTCAACCTGAGTATAGACAAGCCCTTTTTGCTGTGCCATATGCTGCAATATCGGCCCGACGGTGGAGTCGGTCTCCTTATTGATCATGACCAGATGTTTGCCATGTTCGAGCGCCGCCAGGCCATGCCGGGCACCCACTTCGGCGATACCGGTAGATTCGACGATAACATCGAGCGGCAGTTCCATAAGCAGCATTGGGTCCTGCACAATGGCGTACTTGCCTGATTCAATGACCTTTTTCGCTGCCGCAGCACTGTCGCAGACAACCACCTGGTCTTCTGACAATCCGGCCCGTGCATAGGCCAGGCGGGCCTTTTGGACATCCTGTTCGGCGATAACGGGTATTTTCAGGTATTCGGTGTATGCTGCCTGGGTAATGACCGCGGTGCCATAATGCCCCGAGCCAATAATTCCTGCCATGACGATCTTTTTCTTGGCTTTTCTATACAGCGTTTCGTAAATCATGATCAACACTCCTTAATTAAAAATTCGTTGCGATGTTCGATGCCTGGCCCCCGAAGTTACACTCAATCCGGGCAAGCGCTCCTTTCCTATTTTCTTATACTATTGCAAGCCGCATGCCAAAGAAATTCCCGGGAGATACCCTGTGGTATCTCCCGGGAACGCTTAACATTGCACAGGTCAAAGCACTTGGAAAAAGTCTATAGTCGCAAAGCAACAATCGCACTATGCGTCGCTTAGGTTGCAAAACGCAATCAGTTGTTGCGTTTTGCTATGCCCGGATGCCATAGCGTTTCAGCTTGCGCCACAGTGTCGCTTTATGAATACCCAGCAGCCGGGCGGCCTCTGTTTTATTGTTGCCGCTTTCCCTCAAGGCCGACATGATCGCATCCATCTCGCTCTCCCTGAGCTTGCCCAAGCCACCACCGGGGCTGGGCAGCAAAGTTTGGGCGTCAACATTCGGGAAGTATTCATCCTCGAACAACGCCTTTTGGACCACGTCCGGACTCGCTTGCCCCCCGGTACTGAGGATGACGAGCCGCTCACAAATGTTCTCCAGCTCACGGATATTGCCCGGCCATTCGTATTCTGTCAGTATTTGCATCGCCGCCGGGTTGATAGCAGTCAAGTTCTTGCCGAACTTAACATTGTTTTTCCTGATAAAATATTCAATTAGCTGCGGCAAATCTTCTTTGCGCCCCCTTAGCGGCGGCAGAAAAATCCTCAGCACATCCAGCCGGTAGAGAAGATCACGGCGAAAGACCCCTTTGTCGACCATTTGCTTCAAATTCCTGTTGGTGGCGGAAAGAATCCGCACATCAACAGGAATGATCCGGTCCGCCCCGAGCCGCATGATTTCTTTTTCCTGAAGCACCCTGAGGAGCCGACCCTGCAGCGCCGGCGACAACTCCGATATCTCGTCCAGGAGAATCGTGCCCTTATGCGCGAGTTCAAAAAGTCCCGGCTTACCGCCCCGCGCCGCGCCTGTAAACGCCCCTTCCGCATAGCCGAATAATTCACTCTCAAGCAGCTGCTCCGGAATTGCCGCACAGTTTACGGCAACAAACGGTCCGTTTCGCCTGCCGCTCAGATTATGAATGCTTTGCGCGAACAACTCCTTGCCTGTTCCGGTTTCGCCGATAAGCAGGACGTTGGATTCCACCTTGCTGTACTCCCGGGCGGTGAATATCGTATCTGAAATCGCCTTGCCTTTGCCGATGATTTTCTCGAAACGATACTTGGCGACAAGTCCTTTTGCATGTATTTTGTTTCGAATCTGGCCTTCCATCTCCTGAATATTGGTGGCGGTCTGAAAAGTGGCAATCGCCCCAAGAATGGCGCAGTCCAAAAGAATCGGAATACAATTCACCGCCATCAGTGTTTCGTTAATCTTGCAGAGCCCGCCAAGCTCCTCCTGTCCGCTTGCCAGCACCTTCGAAAGCCTCATACTTGGGAGCATGTCGTTAATATGACGCCCGATGATATCGGCGGCAGGCCAGCCTGTCAGCTTTTGCGCCGACCGGTTGAAGACCGTTACCCGTCCGTCCTGATCAATCGCAATAATTCCCTCATAAGAATACTCCATGATTGCTTTGAAACGCTCCGCCTGCTCCCGTTCGTTCCTGACAACCAGGACAGTACGGATGGCTTCATTCAGAACCTGGCGGACACCTTCTTTGCCTGACTCAATCAGCGCGCAGGGATGACCGAGCCCATCGGCGGTGCGCTTGACCAGCAGCCCTCCGATAATTGCCCCGCAGCCGCTGTCTATCACGTCCCGGATAAGCGGCTCCGCCTCTTCTTCTTGTTCAAGGGAATAGCATTCAAAGTCAATGCCGAAGATCTCCTTGATGCTGATGCCTTGAATGCCCTCAAGCATGTTTGCCGATCCGATGCAGGCGATTTTGTCGGGATGAAAGCGCCGCACACACTCGCCGACAGCCTTAATGACGTCATAGCCGGTGACCGACAAATCAATCACCGGAACCCGCGGCCCATGTTTTTTCAACAGCGAGATGGTGATGCCCCTGGCAATAATCACATCGCTGCTAACATCTAGCTGAGCCGCTTTGGGTTTGTGGCTATCGGTCAGAAAGATGTTCATTTTGAGAACATCCCGATAGGGATGTTCCTGCAACACCTCACGAACAATATATTTTAACTTTTCATACGGTAAAATAAACGTGACTTCAATTTTACCACGAATCGGCCGATCTTCACCGAGCACCGCTGTACCCCCATTCGTTCTCCATCGTGATCCCCCATCCAAACCGGAGGGCTTTTATTTTATTTCGACAGCTTGCCTGTCGTCTATTATTTTACCCTGCCCCAGCTTTATTTCCTGATTACCCTTTCGCCAGACCTAATTAATGGTCCTGCTATGAGGATCGCAGCGCCATGCGTTGAGACAGCGGCATCCCTTATTGCCGCCATGAAAAGACTCCAAAATTATATCCGCCAGGACATTCGCTTTAGCCGAAAACTTTATTTGCAAATAAACGACAAAATTGTGTAAAAATTTCCTGTATAAAAAAGGAATTTGGCGAAAGATGTCAAAAATTACTAATTACTACTCAATTTACCTAGCACTGGCACTTGTTTGCTCATCAAAAGGAGGATACTCAATGGATGTCTCCGTACTTTCGTTAATCGCCCTAGTTGTCGCTCTGGTCATCAGCTGCATATCACCAAAAAATGTCGGTGTGCTGGCGATCGCCTTTTCTTTCGTCGTCGGCGGACTCATCGGCCATGTACCAACAGCCAAAATTATCGCCGGCTTTCCCTTGTCGCTCTTTATGACGCTGGCGGGGACCACCTACTTGTTTGGTATCGCCATCGCCAACGGGACAATTGAAAAATTCACCAGATACGCGGTCAAGGCGGTGCGGGGAAGCGTCGCCGTACTGCCGATTGTGCTGTTTTTCGTGGCTTTCATCCTGTCGGCTCTCGGCCCGGGCCATACCGCTATCCTGGCGTTGATATCGGCACCCTGTCTGCTGCTGGCGGAAGAAGTCGGCATCCCGGTCTTCGTAATGGCCATGATGATTGGCAACGGCGCCCAGGCGGCAGCCATGTCGCCGATCACCCCGGCAGGAGTTATCGCCAACAGCCTGGCAGCCAAAATCGGTTATGTCGGAGTCACCTGGCATCTGTTCTGGAATACCTTTCTCGGCCACGCGGTGGTTGGCTTTGCCGCTTATTGTCTGTTTGGCGGCCTGAAACTCTGGAAGAAGCAGGACGAGAAGTCGGTGGCGGCAGTGCGGCGAATCCTCGATGTTCCAGTAGAGCCCTTTACTTACCAGCAGAAGATTACCATGGTCGGCGTCCTTGCCCTGATGGTCGCCGCCCTGATCTTTAAAACCGACGTCGGACTGACGGCCTTCACCATCGGAGCAGTTCTCACTTTGTTCAACGCCGCTGATGAAGGCGCGGCCATCAAAGCCATGCCCTGGCCGACCATTCTGCTGATCTGCGGAGTCACGGTGCTAATCAGCCTGATGCAGAATGTCGGTGGCATAGCGTTGTTTGCCGGCTTTATCGCCAAATTTTCCACGCCGGACACCGCGACTGCAGTACTCGGGTCCGTGGCTGCGCTGATTTCGGTATACGCCAGCACCTCCGGGGTCATCATGCCAACCTTTATTCCGATGATACCTGATCTGCTTGAGAAAATGGGCGGCGGCGACGGTCTAGCCTTGCTCTACACCGTCGTCCTGGCCGGCCATATCGTTGATCTTAGTTCGCTGTCGCCCTCCGGAGCCCTGCTGTTCGGCGGCGCCGGACCGAAAACCGACAAGACCAAATTTTTCCGTCAGCTGTTAGCCTGGGGCTTTGCCATGGTCTTCGTCGGGGCTTTCATCTGCTGGCTTTTCTTCACAGTACTGGGAATTTAGGACAAGGATAACTTGACAATAAGGACAGAGGTGACAGTATGGAATCGATTCTGTTTATTGCTCCTTCTCGGGGTATTGCCGATATCGCCGCCCAGGTCAAACGCGAACTGGGCCTGGCTATCGCTATCGAAACAGGTAACAGCCAGCAGGCGGAAGCCATCGTCCAGGCCAATCCCGATATCAACATCATCATCAGCCGGGGGGCGGCGGCAAACAAAATCAGGCTGCTGCCAGGCAAACATGTCATCGACATCCTGGCCACGCCCACTGATCTGCTGGGCCCCATCAGCCGGTTGGCGGCAGAAGGACACAAGAAAATAGGGATCATTCCCCGAACCAACATTCTGGATGATACCGATCAGAACTTCAAGGTATCGGATGTCGAGATTTTCGTGCGCCCCTGCCGGGACGACGATGCCGTAAGACGGTCGTTGGAACTCCTTTCCAAACAGGGGGTTGAGAAGATAGTCGGTGATAATGTTGTCGTTAAAATGGCAGAAAACTACGGACTGCCTGGTGACCTGCTTGATTCGGGGACGGCGGCCGTCAAGCGGGCGATGAACGAAGCCGTGACATTCGCCGAGGCTCAGCATGCGCGCGACAGTGAAAAAGGCAAGCAGATTCATAATTATGTCGTCGAAATGTACGACAGGCTGGAACAGGCTGTTGCTGCCGTTACCCAGCTGTCGGCCACCTCCCAGCAGCTGTCGGCCACCAGTCAGGAGATGGCGGTTATAGCCGCCACCACCACCCAGGAAGTAAAAAACACTTCACAAGTCCTGGACATCATCAGACGGGTGGCGCAGCAAACCAACCTTTTAGGCCTGAACGCGGCCATCGAAGCGGCCCGAGCCGGCGAAAGCGGCCGGGGATTTTCGGTAGTAGCCAACGAGGTGCGTAAGCTGGCTGACGAAAGCAGCCGCTCAGCCGGAAACATCAGCAGCATGCTGGATAAGTTCCAGGATTCGGTGGGCCAGGTACTGGACAAAGTCCAGCAAAGCAATGTCATCACCCTCGAACAGGCTGAGGCGACTCAGGAAATAGCCCGCATGCTGGAAGGACTGAAGGAGATCGGCCAGAAATTGAAGGATATGGCCAACCAAAAAGACTGAAACCGAGATTCAACGAAACGAACCTTCAACAGCCCAGCTACGCGCTGTTGGAAACAATAAGACAAAGGCGGTACAAAAGCTCGGTGAAGCCTTGTACCGCCTTTATTTTCATTTGTGGATATGCTGTTTCATACCAGCGGCCGTCCAGTAACCCCCGCTAAAGCAAAAAGCCTCGCATCTCTGCGAAGCCTTGACTGTAAAGATGGGCGGCCCCCACCTTTGTTTCTATTTTGGTTTCGGCTTTTTCTCCGCTTGTTTGGCAATAAAGAACTGGGAGCTTTTTATTGCAGATCTGATGTTCTTGTAACTGCTTTTATCAGAGATTTTTCCCATACAAGCACCTCCATAGGTAGAGTATTCCCTTATATCATACCATTAATAGTGAATCATAACCGGACTTTCTTAGTATTGTCGTCCAGCATGAATAAATCAACTCAAACTTTGCAGGACTTTCGACACAATTCGCCAATAAGTGTTTTAAAGCTAATCAGAGGTGCAGAACCAGAAAAACTGCTTTACTTTGCGCTGATTTTCGTGGACGGTTTCAGTTCACGGGTTGGGAGGTCATATCCATGGACCCTGCAACAGATAAAGCAATTAAAGAGATCCAGCGTTCTCAGCCTGGCGCATGGACATTAACCACACCAGATTCCGAGTTTTGGTTTGAACAACAAAACACAAAGGCCTTAAAATTGATCCTGGCGAAAACTGCGGAGAAAATAGCCAGCCACAGTGAGTTTGTAAATTCTCTTCGGAGAGTCATCGTGGCTCCGGACATCACTGCGGAAGCAGCACGATACCAGGAGATTCTCGGCCCCCAAATCACTGCCGCTTCTTCCTATCCCGACGGCGCTCCGGCAGGTAAAGCACTCCTATGGGGTTCCCACAAGAATGTTGAGGACACCTTCGGAGTTATATTGCTGCGTGAAGATTTGGCTATTGATATCTTGACCAGCGAAAAAGGGTTGAACGTTTTTGCCCACGAAGTTGCCCATCTGGAATCCGGCTTTTTGGTGCACCAAACCTTTGGATCAGCCCAACCACTCGGACATAATGATTGGTATGGCATCAGAAAGAGAATTGGGAAAACTGTTTTTGCTGATTGTTTTGCTGAAGTTGTGGCTCTACCTTACTATGACAAGAAAGAAACTGTTGAAGCAACCCTGCGGCTTTCTATCGATTGTCTTAAAACCACGGCTGAGCGCATCGCCAAAAGAACTGCAATCTATCGCCGTTACCCGCATCAAGATATTCTGAAATATTGGAACGGTACTGTTGAAGATATGGCGTCGCTGTTTAATCAGCTGGGCCGGGGGATTGGTATCCTTCTGAGCTTAAATGATACTGCTCAATGGGATAGCTTTCATAGCGCAGTTGAGGACGCAAGTCCACACTGGATTCCAGTGGTTGACGATCTGCGGCTGGCTTTAGACGCCTTTTTCATTGAAGCGTGGGCTGAGTCCACTTTTGATGCGGTCTATGAGGCTATTGAAAAAGGATTCGTCACCATCGGTATTCCTATTGATAAATTAGCCGGCAAATGACCGGCAAACAAGCTTTCCGTCACTGCGCGAGCCAACCACCCAGGCGCCGGGCCTCGGACAAAACCTCGCCCTGCTGTAACAGGTCCTCCGGCTTGCGAGTCCCGCCAGCGATCAGAATCTCGTAGGCACCGAAGCCAAGGAATGAAAGGTTCTTGCCCATATGCTCAAAATAGTGGTGGAACATTGAGGTATCTGGTCGGCCTTGGGTCACTGCCAGCAGAACCTTCTTGCCTGGCGTCAAGTAACTTGTGTAGTCGGGTTTTAGCAAGGGATACAACCGGTCGATTGCAGCTTTCAGTTGCGCCGTCATCTGCCACATATAGACCGGGGTAGCAAAGATAATCCCGTCAGCGTCAGCAATCTCACCGTAGAGTTGTTGCATGTCGTCAGCCAACACGCAGTGTCCTTCCTTTTTACAGGCGTAGCAGCTTTGGCAGCCCCTGATGTTCATGTCGTTCAGATGGAACGACTTGGTCGCAGCCCCTTGCTCACTCGCCGCCCTGAGGACTTCACCCACCAGAGCCGAAGTGCTGCCTTCCTTGCGGGGACTGCCGCTTAAGGCAATAATCTTTTTCATTTTTATACCTCCCGATTTTCGTGTCTTTCAATTATTATGTTCTTTTCCCTGCGCCGCAACTTCCTGCTCAGTCAAGAGCGGGGCTTTCCCCTTTCGCCGCCTTGCTGCCTGTCTTTTATGGCGACCTTTTATACTTCCGCCAGCGCTTAGCTTAGCTTTACGACCTGATGCCTAGGCTCCTGGAACAATAAAATCCTGTGTCCTCTTCAGTCTTCCCCCTGCCAGTGTGGGATTTCCTGTTGGACATATCCATACAATTGGTCCGCCGCCTCCAGGAAGTAAAAAGAAGGTTTTGTCCGGAACAGGTGTAATAACTTTCATAGGACAGAAAGCGGCAGGATAGTTTCAGCCAATTGTTTTCCGGCTTCCTGGCGCGGCTTTAAAAGCTGTCCATGATATTGCATTGTTAAGAGGAGGGTCGAGAATGGCCAAAATACCCAAGAACCGGCAAGATACCGAGATGATTGGCAGTTTGATTGAACAGGCCAGCTTTGAGCATCTCAGCGACGGCGATACCAGCAGTCAACCTGTCGCTAAACCGGCAAAAATTGAACCAGCAAAACCAGCCTACGCCGCTTTTTTCACTCCGGAGTTGCAAGAAGATCTCGGTAAAGCTTTGCTGACACTCAAGTTGAAACTGTACAAAGAAGGTATCGTCGATTACGCTTTCAAAGTTTCGTGCGAGGCCAATCAAGTGGTGCTTAAGGCTGTACCGTTAAACAAAAAGCCAAAACAGCGCTGATATAGGCCTTCAAAAATACTACAGCAGTCTATTGACCAGATATTCCAGTTGCTTTCTGCTGGTCGCACCTCGTTGAACGAACTGGATAACTCCGTCGCGGTCAACAACCAGTGTAGTCGGAATCGCCTGGATCTGAAACAGGCTTCCTATCGCGCCATCAGTATCCACCAATGTAGGCAGGGAATAGCCGTTATTGTAGATAAAGTTATTCACTTTGACAGGGTCTTCTTGCAAGTTGATGGCATAAAAATTGATCCGGCTTTGATATTCAAGATAAAAATCGTTTAATTCCGGCATTTCCCCCCGGCAAGGAGGGCACCATGTCGCCCAAAAGTTTATGATCATTACTCGATCTGACGGGCCAACAGTTACACTTTGCCCATCCAACCCGAGTAACGTAAATTGCGGCAAGGTCTTGCCAACAGTGACACCGCTACTGGGTCCTGCGTAACACACCAGCCCACTCAGCAATAAAGCCATCACTAGCATGCAAATCACAATCAGTTTTCTCGCCATGGCGTCCCGGCCTCCTCAGTTGTTTTCATCTGTCAGCAATATACCTGCAGTCTACATACCACCCCAAACTGGCCTACACCCTGTTAAGATTCTTCACCGAAGAGGGCAAAACCCTCTTCGGTTCCTTTATTTCTCCTGTGTTCTCCTATTCCACCTATAAAAGAAGAACCGCCCGCTTGCGGGCAGTTTTCATAAAAATATTTTGAGCCTGTCGCTGTCTTTGTCAAGTGCGTAGCTGCACCCCCCTTAGACGTCTAAGACTGTGTAGCGGCCATAAGGGACGAAGGCAGCTTTGGCGCTCAGGCCATGTTTACCCAGGGCTGCCTGATAGGCTTCCTCGACATTATCGAACACTGTCAGCCCGATATCCCTTGCCATTTCGAGGTTTTCCGGCAGTGTCACAATATAAAGATCGGCATGAAGCATCGCAACATAGTTTTTATACCAGATGCAACCGGCCCAAAGTTCACTCTTCTTGTCATAGAAAGCCTTGAGCACCTTCTCGTGATTTTCCGGTGTTGCCGGCATAAAGGGTTTCAGGAGGTCCATCAGCGCAAATCCCGGCCAGCCGTGATAACCAGGACACGGCGATGTAAAGATGATCGTACCGCCTTTCTTAACAATCGGCAGACAGTTCATCGTAGCCCAGCCGGTGTGGAAAAACAAATGGTTTGTCGGTGCAGACGAGCCGGTTATCACAATATCCGCCTTGTCATTCTTAAAGGCAGAAGCGTCAAAACGATAGACCTGATCGTAAACCTTGACGGCTTCTTTATGCGCTTCTTCGAAGCTTCCGGCGTTAACGTAAGTTACCTCAAATTGGTTATTGACAATCAAGTTGATACCCATTGTCAAACCGACAATCTTAGCGGCTTCATATTTATCAAGCTGCATACGGCAATCATTATTTCCGGGAACACAGTCCGGTGCCAGAGCCAGGACATGGTTGTACTCGATGGTATCGTTGCTCGCTATTGCCGGGATAATCATTCCGGACCCGCCATAGCCCCATAAGGTGGCCTGGGTGGTAGCGATGCTCAATATTGCGTCAGCTTCAGCAACCGCCTTGTGCACAGATACGGCTACACCTGCTTTGGTAATGCCTTTGTACACATAGTTTTCAGGATTGCTTACATCATTCGAAAAGATTTCGACGCCAGAGTTAACCACTTCAGGACCAAATTTCTCCGCAATCTCCTCAGGGGACAACGCAGGAACTTTGCCGCAGCCGATCACGATTTTTGCTGCAGCACCTGCGGCTTTGATCTGCTGTAGGAGATAGGGAACAATTTCCGTTACCGGAGCCTGCCGAAACTGATTTTCGGTAATAATGGCCACTTTCTTGGCACCCAAAAGAATCTGGGACAACTTCTTGCCGGCGACAGGATTTTCCACCGCTTTGACCACCGCAGCGCGAATGTCTTTCATTTCCGGCTGCTCGTCGGGGATAAAGGCGGCGACAAGATTATGTTCGTCAAGTTCCAGGTCGAGAAATACCCCTCTGTCTTCGGCCGTCTCGTACGGAATCCGAATCTTTGTCAGGGCACTTTTCGCTCCTCCGAGCTTAGTACAAAGTTCGCTCTTGCCCATTGCTTAACTCCCTCCTCCTGATTTCCCATAGTTTACATGTATTTAAACAGTTGAATGAAACGCACTGCCCAGAGTCTGTTTGAAATCGCACTGATGATTGGTACACCAATTGAAGCGTTCAATTATTTTTCCTATCCGTCCATCAGCCATTTGATTCATTTTCACAGTTTTATTGACAATTTCCAGCCTTGCTCCGCATTTGGGGCACGGGTCGGTTGCACCGATAATCATGTTCATCCTAACCCCACCTTTTTTAGAATTTTTGCATAACTTCGGTGATACTACCCAAAGTCCTGCAAAAAATCAAGTAAAATTCAGGGTAATTTTCCAATATTTAGTTGTCGTGATAAAAAAGCAAAAAAATAAAAGCTCGCGGCCCTAGTGGTCGCGGGGCTTTTGCTGCGAGAGAAGCGAAGGATAAGTACTCAAACCTGATAAAGTGTGATATACTTCTAAAGCGGGGTGGAGCAGCTGGCAGCTCGTCGGGCTCATAACCCGAAGGTCGCAGGTTCAAATCCTGCCCCCGCAACCAACAAACGACATTCCCGCCGGAAGGCGGTTTTTTTATTCACTCGCATTCCAGCGCCAATTCCAGTTTTGCTCGAACAAATCCGCAAGCGGTTGGTTTCCTCTGAATATTTCAAGATTTTCGCCGTTATATTTCTCAGCTGACGCGGTAAAATTAAAGGAACCGGTGATTACGGTCGCTGTATCGATAATCATGATTTTGTTATGAGCGATATGAAAGCCGTGATCAAGACGAACAGGAATACCGGCCGCAGTGAGTTCAGGTCCCATAGAATTCCTTTCTTGCAGATTAGATTTATCGAGGATTACCCGGACATCTACCCCGGCTTTTTGGGCATTGATCAAAGCCCTCGCAATCGGTTTACTGGTGAATTCGTAGGCTTGAACCTGAATCGATTTCTTGGCTGAGCCGATGGCTTTTATGATTTCGTCTGTTGCACCACCACCGGGTGAAAAGACTACTTCAACACTGCCAGTGGCCGGGAGAATGTGAGGACTGCTGATTCCAGCCGGGAGAAATATCTGTAGCTGAGCCCCGGACGGGGGAACTGGGCGATAATGGTTGCCAACAAAAATGCCGGCAGAGAATATGCAAATAACAATCAGCGTGATGATGCTGATTTTTTTTATTTTGAGCATGGTTTATCACCTCTCAGCCAATTTTTCATTACTTCCTTTTACTATCATACGCTCCGCTGCAGGCGAAATATGCGTCGGAACGTCAGTCAACATCTGAGCAAAAGCCGCTTCCGGCGACAGCTGCCATGCATATTTTCAGGCCGTGTACTTGCCACTCAGGAGGACTCAGGGGGTTTCATCCGGCTTTCTGGGGGTGAATGTACCTGGCACTCAATTACAGCGGCTGCCGACGATGTGGAGCGACAGTGGTCTGCGCGAAGAAGGGAAAACGACAAAAAATAGCGCAGGACCGACCACAATCCCATTAACCAACTGCCACCAAGTCGGTCAAGGGACCATGATCGGCCCTCGTGTTTAGTATAGCACACAAATGCTATTCAAGAAACTGACTGATCAGTCATATTTTTGTCACACTTCCAGATTATACTGAAGGCAAGATAAGAAATCACAAAAGGGGATGTCAAACATGAGAAGCCTGGCCAAGAAAATTTTGATCTACTCGATGGTTGGTTTAATGCAATTTGGTTTAGGCACCGCCGTATTAGAGGCAGCGCCCCGGCAGAACGACCGGCAACAGGAACAGCGACATGAAAATGACCGTCAGCAGTGGGAACGCCAACAGCAACTCGACCACCAAGATCGGGATAGTCGGCGCTTTGAGGAAAACGACCGCCACCAGCGGGAAATGCAGCGTCGCCACGATGAAAGTGAACGGGCCTGGCATGAGCGTCAACGATACGAAAATGAGCGGCATGAACAGACGATTAGGGATATTGAAGGCGCAGCGTTAATCTATCTGCTGTTGACCAAATAATGAAAATTTCAGATAATTGCAGCAGTAAATGAAAGCCCCCAGGTTAACCCTGGGGGCTTGACTGCTAAATAAAAGAAATATTAACGTCTCTGGCTACTGAAGCAGTCGCTGCAGTAAACAGGACGGTCGCCGCTAGGACGGAAGGGAACTTGGGTTTCTTTTCCGCAGTCTGCACAGGTAGCTGGGTGCATCTCACGTGGTTGACGAGCACCGCCGCCGAATCCTCCGCGGCTTCCGCCACGGTCATTTTGTTTGCGGGCTGCTCTGCATCCAGGGCAACGGCCGGGTTCATTGGTGAAACCCTTCTCCGCAAAAAAGTCTTGTTCCGAAGCCGTAAAGACGAATTCGGCGCCACAATCGCGGCATGATAAGTTTTTGTCTTCAGCCAAATCAGTATCCTCCTCAAAATGGATTGCCCAAATAGCATATCCGGGATTTTGCTTTCCCATCCCAGTATACTTGCTGTCAGAGCCAAAGTAAAGCAACGCGCCCCATATACAGCTATTTTTACCAAACTAGGGACAAAATTGGCGGCAAGATTACATAACAGCAGGTTATTCATTACTGCCGACCCTTGTCATATCTGGTAGGGCCTGCTGCTTTTGAAGCAGTTGCCTCTTGAATGCGAATTTCAAGCAAACTTGAACATATTTCCTTTATGCGAGCAGGTAGCTTACTATGGCATCGATATGGATCTGGGTTGTATCCAAAATCAAAGCATCTAAATCATTTTCCTTCATGATAAGCGGCAGTTCGGTGCATCCGAGAATCAGTGCGTCGGCGTTTTTCTCAGCTATCATGCGATTTGCGATCTGCAGCATTGTGCTTTTATCTTCCGGCAAAACGATGCCCTCCTGCAAATTCGGGAAAATAATATTATGGATGGCCTTTTGCTCATCTTCAGTGGGGACATACGCATCGATACCGTATTTCGCAAACGCCTTTGAATATAGCCCGCTGCTCATCGTAAAGGCGGTACCGAATATCACGACTCTTTTGCAATCCTTTGACTTCGCGTATTTACATGTTTCATCAACAATGCTTACAAGCGGCAAAGGGGATTGGCTATTCACTTCATCAAATACGATATGAGCCGTGTTGGCCGCCATGATCGCAAACTCAGCCCCACCAGCCGCCAGGTTTTTTATGGAGTCGACCAATCGATTGGTAAACTCGGCCCAGTCTTTATTTGATGCCAAGGAGTACATTTCGGCGAGATTCAAGCTGTCAATGATCATTGGCGGATAGTCGTCGCCAGCGGTCCTCACCCGATAACCATCGAGGATCCCTTTGTAATAATCCAGCGTGGATTCTGGGCCAATCCCACCCACCATTCCAACTTTTTTCATAATCAGCACCTCCAGTGATATCCCAGCTTGTTTTTCAAGCATGGTTTGATTATACCATGTGCGGGTTACAGCCATTATTGTATCGGCAACTAAACATCGACCCTAAAGGAAAATTTTACAAGGTATGGAGAGTTGACCTATCAGCAATAATAATCAGTGTAAAGGGTCTGTAATGGTCGAGCCAAGATTGGTGTCGGGTCGTGAGGCTCGGTATCAGTCGGCCAAAGAGTAGTGTCGGGTCGAAAGGTTCGGCATTAGTCGGCGGGAAGACTGGCATGAGTCTTGAAAGGCTGTACGGCAGCCCAACTGTTGTCGTGTGGTCCCAAGGGATTTATGTTGGTCGAGCTAAGATCGCCATGGGTTGTGAATGAATTGGGTCGTTTGCAGTCGAGAGATTGCAGGCGGTTCAGTAGCTATCTGTGGTGGTCGAGCAAAGGTTTGCATCGGTTGTGTAATGCTTGTGGGTAGGCGAAAGTCTGCGTATAGGTATGTAATGATCGGTGTAGGCTGTAGCGTAGATCATTGCAGGCTCTTTACCCATGTACTGATATTCGCGTTAGAAAGTATACCGTAGTATAACCGGGCATAACGACATGGTCATCATTTTTATGAGGTTAAACCTATTTAACCGGCTTTGCGTCAACCCTTGTTTATGTGGTATTATAGCTTCAGTCGCCTGAGATGCACGTCAACTTGATATGTCCAACCTACTTTTATATATAGGGAATCCGATGTTACGCGGCTGTCGAGCCACCATGGAGTGGATGGCAAAAACGTATCTAGGATGCCCACCTGCGAGCAGCGGGTTTGGACATATTAAATAAGCGACATTCCGGGCCTACATAGATTACGGCCGATAAGGATTTACTACATGGTAAGTCCTTTTTTTATTGCCCTCGCGAATCTGCTTTATTTTCACTTTGGTGTTCAAAAAAAGCTTATGACATTAAAACTAAACTATTGTATCTGTCGAAGCAATGAGTTTGATTCCCAGCAGTCCCATCACTCCTCCTGACACGCGGTCAATCCACACCTTTGCGTGGATAAAGCAGAACGGGGAGCTGTTGACGACAGCACTAACGCGACAACGCAATACCATCCCACCTCCACCAGGAGGACGAGTAACGGAAGTACAATTTCAGCCGCCAGGGGCACGGTTTGCGGCAACAAGGCTGCGAATATGCTGCTGTAGAAAACGGCTGTTTTGGGGTTGCTTAATTGTGTAAATAGAGCCGTGGTAAAAGCACTCTGCCAAGTATTATGTTCATCCAAATCCGCGACCTGAACACAGACAGGGTCCTTGGCCCCACGCCACATTGAAATTTCGATATAAACAAGGTATATTCCACCAAGGATCTTCATTATGACGTAAAGCCAGGGAATACTAGTGAATAGGGCTTTCAATCCAAGTAAAGCCAGTAAGGCAAAGGGGACAGCACCAACTCCCATTCCCGCTGCGGCTGCGACACCCTTTCGACGTGATTCAGAAATTGAAATACGAGCTACAACCAAGAAACTGGGGCCAGGACTCATTGCTCCAAGCAAGACGGCTAATAAGATACCTCCTAAAGCGATTATACTCACTTTACTCACCCTTCTTCGTGTCATTACCCATAGAATCAGCTGATCAACTTACTATTTCTCGCTTTTATAGGATTTCCTCTACATACTTTATGATAATTCTATAAAAAGTTATCCATCTAGCCTCATTAAGAACAAAGAAGCTTCAGGCAAATACGCCTAAAGCTTCTTTGTTCGTCACTGCAAAACTTACCTGCACAGATGTTTTTCGCACTACTTTAATGAACGTGCCCCAGCAATACCAAGGCAGCTAGAATTACAAACCACATGATTTCTTCCTCCCTTCATATCTTCACTGGATTGCTTTTCTTATCGATTCAGAAACATTACTATGACATCCGCCTCAATCTGCTCAATCATCCGGTCATGGCGTTGATTTTCAACCCACTGCCGATCGTTCCAAATCTGCCACGATTCATTGTCGCGACGCTCATACTCTCGCTCATGTCGTTGCATCTCCAGCTCATTGCGATATTGGCGCTCGTTATCCTGGCGGGCATACCGTTCATGTTGCTGACTTTCACGGGATTGCCGATTATGCCAATCCCGGTCATTCTCGTTGTCGTGTCGTTGCATCTCTCTATTATGCCGATCATTTTCCTGCCACTGCCGGTCGTTTTGTTGCTGTTGCCAATCACTTCTTGGCGAAGCCTCTACTATCGATGCGCTTAAGCCAAACTGCGCAATACCAAACAATAATGAGTAGACAATTACTTTCTTGACTGCGTCTTTCATAACAGAACACCCCTTTTACCTATTTCTAAATTCCACAACATCGCCGGACACCTGCGACTCACCCGAGAAGATACCCGGCTTACATAGATGTTTTTTTCCACTATTTAATGTACGTGGCCTAGCACGACCAAGGCAACTACGATCAAAAACCACATGATTTCTTCCTCCCTCCATATCATTCACTGGAGTGTTTCCCTTACCTAATTTAGGGTCTACGTATTACATCCGCCTCAATCTGATGGACCATTTCCTCATGCTTTCGATTTTCCTGCAACTGCCGCTCATTCCAATCCTGCCTCGATTCATGATCGCGCCGCTCCAACTCTTTCTCATGTCGTTGCATTTCTATCTCATTGCGAGAGTGCCGCTCGTTGTCCTGGCGAATATAACGTTCATGTTGCTGATCTTCTTGCACTTGGCGATTATGCCAATCCCGGTCGTTCTCGTTGCCATGTCGTTGCATTTCCCGATTATGCCGATCATTTTCCTGCGACTGCTGGTCGTTTTGTTGCTGCTGCCAATCACTTCTTGGCGAAGCCTCTACTATCGATGCGCTTAAGCCAAACTGCGCAATACCAAACAATAATGAGTAGATAATTACTTTCTTTACTGCGTTTTTCATAACAGAACACCCCTTTTGCTTATTTCTGAATTCCTTGTTCATTTTATCCGGCCCTGAACGTTGTTCTTTTTAGCTCCCCTCACTTTTCCTTGCTTTTGATCAATGGCCTAAACCGATCTATTTGGATACAAGCCACGTAGCAAGTTTTACATAATATAGATGCAAGAAGCATGCCAAATCTAAGATTATCACATTGGCAATAGGGCTCGTCTTAGAAGTAACAAGAGAAAAATCCTTGATAATTCGGTATGCATGGGACAGAACATGTTGGACCATACCAAATAAATCTACATAATAAGTGCAACAGAACCGTTTACGTAATACGTTAACACCCAAGGCTTTCGTCCGCAGTTCCAAGCAGGGTCAGAATTTATCAGTGGGATAAGGCCGGCGGCAACAGGACAGCAACATCTTGTGTCCCAGCACTGTTGGGAGGCAAAAAATCAGGTGATACAAAAGCTCATGGAGAGCTTTTGTATCACCTGATTTTTACCGGCGGGCATGTACTACGTCCCATTACTATATTTTTCGGGGTGTAATATCTTGTGACAACAATAGAACATCCAGAACAATATCCAGTCAGCTGCATATGACCAACCAATGCTCCAAAACAGGCCGTAGTGTAAGTGTCCTGTGACAACATGGATCCATTCAATGCCGATTGCGATTGCAGTCCAAATGAAAAAGTATCCGAGCAACTGCCAGTAGTTTCGCTTTTTCGGTATCCATTGAATGAAGAGATAGGTGACAACAAGATAAACACCGATATTATCACTAATATCAGGAATAATAGGAATTGTACTATTATTGTAGTCCCATAATGGATAATGAAAGGCAATTACATCAGCAAGACTGCTATCAAACCGGCAAAAAAGCTGACCGGGAAAATCTCCCGCAAGCGGCTATTATCGGCAAAAACAAACCAAGAACTCCATACAATTCCCAAAAGTATAATATAGAACATAGACTGCCCTCCATGATTATTGTTCCAGCGGTGTTGGCGCTTTATCCCCTGGCATAAATAATCGAGTAGAAGGGAGCGATTAACTCCCGTCCTCTCACAACACCTAGCATGCGGGTCCGCACTAGGCGTTTCCCAAAGATTGACGAAGTTCCATATAA
>Ga0316231_1002204_pt1 | contig 19100 bp, 14 predicted proteins | sample TBH18027metaG_FD_206002 | JGI IMG/M metagenome (GOLD analysis project Ga0316231, IMG submission 206002) | Freshwater microbial communities from Trout Bog Lake, Wisconsin, USA - TBH18027 | ecosystem: Environmental > Aquatic > Freshwater > Lake > Hypolimnion/Profundal zone | place: USA: Wisconsin...
CGCGGGAATCTTCCAGGCTTTCGGAATGGTGCGTCCCGCGATGGAAACCTTCACAGGAGTGCCGACTTTGAGTGCCCCGGACTGGTTGGCGATCTTGAGCCATACTTCGACAGTGGTGCTGCCGGGGTCGAGTGCGGGACTGATGAGGGACACTTTGGCGGTGACCGGCTCAGCGAGGCCAGGGACCTTTACAGTGGCTTCGTCGCCAACCGCCATTGTTTGAGCGAGACTCTGGGCAATGTGGGTTTTGGCGAGCAGTGAAGAAGTGTCCATCACGGTCACCAGGGGCGCCCCGGCCGCAGCGGTTTCACCTGCGAAAAGCGGTCGGTCCGTCACCACGCCGCTGATGGGGCTGTGGATCTCGGAGTAATTTACCTGGGCCTGAGCGCCCTTGAACTTGCCTTCTGCCGAGGTTAGCTGCCCCTGCGCGGACTTCAGTGCTGCCTCGCGGCTCACACTGCGAACTGAATCGAGATGCTTGGCGGCCGAGTCATAGGCGGCCTGTGCCGACACCAGCGCCGCGTTGGCGGTATCCAGGTCGCGGCCAGGAATGGCACCCTCGGCAAACAGCTGCTTGCGGCCCTTCACGATGCTCAGGTTCAGGTCGAGATTGGCCTTGGCCTGGGCAAAATCTGACTCGGCCTTGAGCGTGTCTTCCGGAACCTGTGCCTTGGTGGCGGTGGCATAAGCCGCTTCGGCCGCCATATAGGAGCCTTTGTTGTCCATGGCTGAGGCGGCCAGGTCGTTGTTCTCGAGCGTGGCGAGCAACTCGCCTTCCCTCACATGCGCCCCTCGCTGCACGAAGAACTTGCGCACCGGCGCGCTGATTTTGGGCTCGATGGCTGCCTGGGCAATCGGGGCGAGAACCGCGTCGGCAAGAACGTGTGCGGCGATGGGGCCCTGCTCGGGATGCTCGGCCTGGACGGTCACCTCAACCTCGGGGGGTGCATCTTTTTTGCAGCCCGGCATCAAGGCCAGAGGGAGCGCCATGGCGCCCAGCAAAGCGATGCGCGCCGGGGAACGTAGCGCCTGTTGAATCGGATTCCTGCCTGTCCTGCTGCTGGTCTGGCTGCTCATTGCTGGCTCACATGTTTCCGGTTAGTGTTTGCAGTTCTGCCCGCGCGGTTTCATAACGGACGCGTCCATCTTCGCGCGCATTTTCAGCGCTGACGTAGGCGCTTTGCGCATCCACCACTTCAAGCACGGTGGCCTCGCCGTTGGTATAGCGGAGTTGGGTGAGGCGCAGGCTTTCAGCCGCGGTGGCCACGCTGGCATCGAGCGAGGCAAATTGCTCGTGCGCGGCGGCGGCCTCAGAGTATGTCTCGTCCAGCCGGGCGATAAGCCTGCGCTGCGCGGCGCTAAGAGCCGTCTGTACGGCCGCCCGGCGAATCTCGCTTTGCTTCACCTTGTGCGCCGTTGAAAGCCAGTCCCAGATGGGAATGTCGAGCGTCACACTGGCGGAGTAGCCGAGGTTGCGCGTCTTGTCGGGCCCGTTGACGGCGAACTGAGGGGCGTCAATGCCGTAGGTAAAGTTCATGCCCAGGTCGGGCAGATAGGCGGCGCGTGCAGTGAGCACGTCAGCATTGCTCACGGCGAGAGCGGCAAGGGCGCTTTTCAACTCGGGATTGTTCTTGGCGGCGGCCTGCGCAACGTCTTCGCGCGAGGCGAGGGGCGGTGCCGAGTCGGCAGCCTGAAGGGTGCAGGCCGTGCGCGGGTCAGGGAAGAGCAGCACGCCGAGCTCAAGATGGGCCTTCTCAGCCGCTAGCTTGGCATCTTCAAAGTCGCGCTGGCGCTGCTGGGCAACCAGTTGCGCTTTTACCACGTCAGCATGAGCGGCCTCACGGGCCTGCTCGCGCCGGGTGGTGAGGGTGGTAAAGTTGTCGGCTTCCTGGCGCGCGCGCTGGGCCACGGTCAGTTTGTGGTCCGCAGCCAGCGAGCCGTAGAAGAGGCCGGTTACAGCGGAGACAAGGCCGCGGCGGGAGACTTCCAGCTCTGCCGCCGCCATCGCTGAAGCTGCATCGGCATGGCGCATCCCGCCAATCAAGCCGAGACCGACCCTTTCGCTGACTACGGCTTGGCTTGAGTACTCGTGGACAGAGTTGTTGGCGATGAACTTCTGCGCGGACTGCGGATTTGAACTCGGAGCGTTCGGCTGTGTGTAGAGGGCCTGGTTGTGATAAACCACGCCGGGCAAAATGCTGCCACGGGCAATCGAGCGGTCGAGGGCGGCGGATCTGCTCTCAGCCAGGGCGGCGGCGTAGGTGGGCTCGTTGGCCTCGGCGCGCTGAATGGCCTCGTCAAGCGTTAGGACGGTGGGTTGCGGCGGGGCGGCGTCGCTCTGCGCGTAAAGGTGCGCTGAGGCAAGCGGCAAAAGCGCGATAGCGCCGAGCAGGCATCGAGAGAGAGGCCAAAATTTGGCGCACCAGAAGTTGTTCCGCATGGTCACATCAGAAGAATACAATCGGCGCCTGAATATCTGCTTAATTTGGCAATAAAAGGTCTCTAGGTACTGCTCGGGGTTGTCCGTGGATTTGTGACCTCAGGCAACAGAATCAGCAGGGCCCCGGCTATCCATAGAAAGTGGCCGATGAGCGGGATAAGGTGGGCCATCCAGAAGAAAACCCAGGTGGCGACCATGCACACGACCGTGGATATGCCGAGGATTCTGCGCAGAAGGACCAGGCGGGGCACGAAGGTGAAGCCCAGATAGGCGACGATAAGGGGGTTGATGAGGCCGCTCACGGCGGCGAGCGAATCCCAGGATTGATACGTCTCCTTGTCGCCCAGGGCTCCAAGGGTGATCCAGGCGCATCTCCATCCGGGGTACACCTCGATGGAACTGAAGCCAGGAGAGGTGTCTTTGCAGGCGGGCAACAAAAATGCCACGGCAAAGATGCAAAAGCCGAAAATCCGGCACAGGAGGAGGGCCTGCGGGGGGAGTGTAATCCTGCGGCGCAATTGCATGGCGTCTCACTTTCCTGTCCCGCAGGGAACGGATCGGAGGCCCCAACTGCAGGACAGAGGATGATACCTGATTTCTGATGGTCGGGCGGGGGCGCGTGCGGTTTTCTTCCCATATTGCGCGCCATTTTCGTCCGGCTCTGCGATACTAATCAGTTATGCCGATCCTTGACCTCCAAGAAGCCGCACAAAAGATAGCCGGATTCCTCTCACTCCTGAACAAACGGGGTGGAATGCGCCTCAAATACCGCATTACCGCGGGCGATGGCGCGCGCGACCCCCAGGGTCTTGAGGCCCGCCAGATTTACGTCGAACTGGGCGGCCCGGATGTTCCGCTGGTGACCCAGCACAACGGAGAACTCTTGCGCGCCATGGAGACCATTGCCGCTCAAATGCTGCGGCTGGACCAGCGCGAAAACGACCTCGTGAGCTTTGATGCCGCCAACTTCAAGGCGCTGCGTGCCCAGGAGTTGCGGATGCAGGCCGAGACCGCCGCTGAAAAAGTGATTCGCAGCGGGATACCCTATGCCTTCCCGCCCATGAACAGCCGCGAGCGCCGCCTCCTCCACATGTCTTTCCGCGATATTCAAGGCGTGGAGACGGCAAGCAGCGGCGAGGGACAAGACCGCTTTCTGGCGGTCTTCCCGGCAGGCAAAACGAATCTGCCAGTGACGCCACCCATGAAGCCGAGAGGCTTTGAACGCCGGCGTTAAGTCAGTGGTCAGTGGACAGTGATTGCTGCACAGGTAGCAGACTTCCAAAATTATGAGAAATAGAACGCTACTTCTGACGTTTGCGCTTGTGGCGTCGCTTTGTTGCGCCCAAAAGCGGATGGTGCTGGTCGATCAGGATGGGTCCGGGCCGGGCGGCAGCGACCAGATGGCGATTTTGTCGCTGCTGGAGTCGCCGCAGGTTGAGGTGCTGGGCATCACGATGGTGACCGGCGATGCCTGGCGCGATGAGGCCGCGCAGCACACGCTGCGCATGCTCGAGCTGACCGGCCATGCAAATGTCCCCCTGGCGCGTGGCGCGGTCTTTCCCCTCGTGCGCAATCAGCAGGAGACGCGGCTATCTGCGGCGCTGGACGGCCAGGTGACGTACCTGGGCGCGTGGGGCCAGGGGTCGACGATGCTCACGGAGACGCCAAACGGTGCGGTGCCGGTGCCCGCGGGAAATGGCGTCGGGCATGGCCCCTATGAAATTCCTCCCATGCCGGAGGGGAAGCCAACCCTGAAGGCCATCGACGAAGACGCGGCGCATTTTCTGGTCCGGCAGGTGCGGGCTCATCCGCGCCAGGTGACCATCTACGCAGCCGGGCCGATGACCAATATCGCGCTGGCCATTGCGATTGATCCCGAGTTTGCAGGGCTGACGAAGGGGATTGTCCTCATGGGCGGAAGCCTGAATCCGCAGACAGACGACCCCGAGTTTGCCACCAGCCCGCGCCATGAATTCAACTTCTGGTTTGACCCGGAGGCGGCGCATATCGTTCTGCGGGCCGGCTGGCCGCGCATCGACGTGACAACGGCGGATGTGTCGATCAAGGCGCCGTTCACGCTGGCGATGGTTGAGCAGATTGCAAAGTCCCAAAAGCCCGCGGCCCGCTACATCGCCGCATGGAGCCAGAGCCGCTACTACATGTGGGATGAGCTGGCGGCCTGCGCGTGGATTGATCCGGGGCTGATCACGAAAGAAAAGCAACTGTACATGGATGTGGATCTGAGCCACGGCCCCAGCTACGGCAATACCCTGACCTGGAATGAGAAGCTGAAACCAACGGGCGGCGTAAAGCTCGTGCACGCACAGACGGATCTCGATCTACCGCGATTTCAGAAGATGTTTGTGGACCTGATGACGGGCGCGAAGTGAGTTGATATTCAGCAGCCCCAAGGGCGGCGCCTGGGGCGCACGGCATTAAATTTAAAGTCAACGCACAGAAGGCCGCGCAGAGCGCGGCCTTCTGTGCGCATGCGGATTAACCGCGCTACCCGTTCAACTGGTCCTGCAGCTTGTTCAGCGTGCGGTGCAGGTCCTTGTCGGTACGGCGCTGCTCGTCGATCTTGCCGATTGAGTGCATCACCGTCGTGTGGTGCTTGTTGCCGAACTGGCGGCCGATCTCCGGCAGGCTTGCTTCAGTCATCTGCTTGGCAAGGTACATTGCGATCTGGCGTGGAACAACAACGTTGCGCGAGTTGTTCTTCTGCTTCAGGTCGCTCACCCTCATGCCGAACTGCTCGGCGACGGCGCGCTGAATGGCCTCAATGGTGATCTTGCGCACCTGCATGTCAATAAGCTGCTTCAGGCATTGCTGCGTGGTGGCGAGAGTAATCTCCATGTTGTTGTGATGGCACCATGCGATCAGGCGCACCAGCGCGCCCTCAAGCTCGCGCACGTTGGTGCGCACATTGGAGGCCACAAACAGAGCCACGTCGGTAGGGAGCTGTACCTGCTCGCTCTCCGCCTTCTTCTGTAGAATGGCCACCTTGGTCTCAAGATCAGGCGGCTGAATGTCGGCGATAAGGCCCCACTCGAAGCGTGAACGAAGCCGGTCCTCGATCTCGGTAAGCTCTTTTGGAGGACGGTCACTCGCGATCACGATCTGCTTCATGCTCTCGTGGAGGGCATTGAATGTATGGAAGAACTCCTCCTGCGTGCGCTCCTTCTGTGCGATGAACTGGATGTCGTCAATAAGCAGCACGTCAACGGAGCGGAAACGATCGCGAAAGCTGGTCATGCGGTCGTTGCGTATGGAGTTGATCATCTCGTTCGTGAACTTCTCCGCCGAGACGTAGGAGATCGAGGCCATGGGCTGCCGGCGCTTCACTTCGTGGCCGATGGCGTGCATCAGATGCGTCTTGCCCATCCCGACACCCCCGTACAGGAAGAGCGGATTGTAGGCGCGCGAAGGGCGCTCAGCGACTGCCAAAGACGCCGCACGGGCAAATTGGTTGCCGTTGCCAATGACGAATGCGTCAAACGTGTAACGCGCATTAAGCTGCGCCGCGCCTTCCCAGTCAAACTTCTTCTGCTGGGGCGCCGGAGCAGGCGCCGAAGGAGCGTGCGAAGGCACCGGGCCAAATCCGCCATCCTTGCGCTGAGGGGGAATCGAGGGGTCTTCTTCCACCGTGACAAAGCTGACGTCGTCAAACTCAAGCGACTGCAGGTCGATGGCCTCCTGAATCAGGTCGCCGTACTTGTCTCCAATGTGCTGAAACTCCGGCGAAGGCACGCGCACATAAAGCGTCCTCCCCGCGGCATGGCTAAAGCGCGTGGGTTTCAACCAAGTCTCAAAAGACTGGCGAATCACCTTCTTCTCAAGCGCTGAGAGAATCTGGAGCCAGGGATTGAGAGCCGGGGTAGGCGAAGTCGCGAATGCCATCTTACAAATCCTTTCTTAAGCCGCCTAAGGAACATGGGGCCGGTTTATTTGCGGAATTGAGGCAATGGCTCTCTGAGGGCGCAGAGTTTTCACTCTTCGTCAGAACTGCTGACCGAGTACCTGTTTGCCGCTGATATGCCCCTGAAATGACCTCGGGGCGGTGGATAAGGGCCCGTTCCGTGAGACGGTAAAAACTTTCTTGAACGGTCCCGATAGTAGCACATTTAGAGGGTGTTGCAATGCCTCATTAACATAAGTTTTCTTCGGTCTGAATCAGTTGCACCATTGATGGTGAAACTCTGCTACAAGGTTACCAGAGTCACTGCCAAAGGCCGCCAGAGTGCGACTTTTTAGATGGCCGTTGCTCGCGCAATGAAAGACGAAACGCACGGCTCAATACACTCTTGCCAAGGCGGCAGACTCTTGGATTCCAACACGGCTGACTTCCTGCTGCGGCTTCAATTTGAATCTGAAACAAGATAAATCTGCTCCATGTTTCAAAAAGTCTTTCGATCAAAATGCTGCGACGCCACGGAAAGATCCTAAATCTCACGATCCCGTGCTTTGCCGTTTTTGGTGTTCTCCTCGGCCCATAAAGGCCCTGTCTTTCACGCCCGGCCTCCCATTTGGAGGCGCTTGCCCCGCGACAAAGGGGGCGGGACTGGATTCCTGGCGGCTGCTGGGATATACTCAGAGATGCTGTCAAAGCGCAGATTCTCTATAGGAAACAGGAGCGCATTTCCATGCCCAAGCGCACATTTCAACCCAACCGCCGCCACCGTGTAAAGACACACGGATTTCGGGCGCGCATGAAGACCAAGGCTGGCGCAGCGGTACTTAGCCGTCGCCGTGCAGTCGGCCGCAGGCGCGTCGCAGTAAGCGCCGGTTTCCGCGACTAACCCCTTCCTGCCGTTCAGCCCATCTTTCTGCCACCCTTTTGTTTGGCCCGGAATGTGCTGCACAGAGCAGCCGTTCCGGAACGAGCACACAGGGGCAACACGATGAAGCCCCCTCCAAAGTCTGTCGAGCGCCAGTCAATGACGGGCCTGCGCCTGCGCAAACACGCCGATTATCAGCGTGCCTATGCTGCGGGACGCAAGCGTCAATCCTCGTCCATGAGCTGGTTCCTGGCTCCGCAAACGCCTGCTTATGCTGGGGCGCCGGAGCCGGCGGGTCCGCGCGTGGGCCTTACTGTTGGCAAAGTTCTCGGCAAGGCGCACGAGCGCAACCGCATCAAGCGTCGGATGCGCGAGGTATTGCGCCGCCACGTTGAACTGCTGCCTTTGCGCAGCGATCTGATTCTGCATCCCCGCCGCGGAATACTCACGATGGAATTCCGGAAACTTGAGGCGGAGGTTGTGCGTATCCTTGAACAGGCCAGGGCTGAGGCGGCGCGCAGCGCGGCAACTGCCGTCTCCGCATCCGCGCCAGCAATCGCTCAAGCACCCGTGTCGGCAGCACCCAGACCATGACGCGCATTCTGCTCGCACTTATCGGCTTCTACCGGCGATGGCTTTCGCCGGCGATCCACTCGCTCAGTCCGGGCGGGTGCCGCTATTTGCCCACCTGTTCGGAATACGCGGGGCAGGCGATTGCCACTCACGGCCCCATGAAGGGTGTGGCCCTCGCCGTGTGGAGGGTCTTGCGTTGCCATCCATTCACCAGGGGCGGACTGGATCTGGTTCCGCCAGTTGCAAAAGCTGCTCCACAGGCAACACCTTTTCCCCACGAACCATTACCATAAGAGGAGCGGTAGCCCGACCGGCTGCCCGTTCCAACCGACAGGAAGTATCCTTTGCCCGAAATCAGCAATCCCAATCTTCAGTCGCAGGGGTCAGGCGGCAGCGGCGGTGGCGGCGGCGACATGCGCTCCACGCTGGTATTCACCATGGTGATCCTGGTGGTCCTGCTGGGCTATCAGTATTTCTTCAAGCCAGCCCCGCCCCCGGCCAGCCAGACCCAGCCGCAGGTGGCGCAACAGGCGCAGCAGGCCGCGCAACAGTCAGCCCCGGCACAGCCGCAGTTGGCCACCGGGCAAGTGCAGGCAGCCGCTGCGATTCCGGCCGTTGGCGCGCAGCTTGAAACCGAGACCACGGTTGAAAACGATCTTTATAGAATCGTCTTTACCAATCGCGGCGCGCAGGTTAAGCACTGGATTCTGAAAAAGTACAAAGACACCGCCGGCAAGCCGCTGGATATGGTACAGCCGCAGGCCGCCGAGCGCTTTGGACTGCCCCTGTCTCTCTATACCTATGAGGCTGGTCTGACGGGCCAGTTGAATCAGGCTCTCTATCAGGTGACGACCGCCGGTGCCAAGCCCACCATTACGGGCCTCGTGCAGGCGCCGAATACGGTCACCTTCCACTACGCGGCCAACGGACTTGACGTCGTGAAGTCGTTCAGCTTTGACCAGAGCTACGTGGTCACTGCGGATACGGCAGTTAAGCGCAACGGCGTGCCGGTGCGGGCGCTCGTGCAGTGGCCTGCAGGGTTGGGCGACATGGAGGAGTTTCTTCCCTCGTCCGTAACCCGCGCGCAGGTTCGCACGCCCTCGTTCTTTGCCTGGTCGCTGGATGGCAAGCAGGACTCGACGGCAGCCAAGAAGGTCAGCGGAAATGCAACCATCGAGCTGCCCTACTCCTATGTGGCCGTTACTGACCTTTACTTTGCCGCGGCGTTCCTGCCCGAGCATCCTGAGCGCACCACGCTCGTCACACTCCACAACTCCATTGACTTGCCCAGCAACCTCAGCGAGCCCACAAGCACCAAGAGCCCCGCAGACCTTATCGGCCTGGCAATCGGCGATAACACCGGCGAAACCCGCGTGCGCCTCTTTGCCGGCCCCAAGGCCATGGATGTGGTTTCGTCCATTCACGCCATCGGGCCAGACGGCAAGGCCAGCGGACAGTCACTGGAGCCGCTGATTCAGTTTGGCTGGCTCACGGTAATCGCCAAGCCCCTCTATCTTGCCCTGCGCTTCCTCTATGAGCATGGGGTTCCCAACTGGGGTTGGGCCATCATCATCGTGACGGTAATCTTCAACGTGCTTATGCTGCCCACGCGCATCATGATGATGCGGTCGTCGCTCAAGATGATGCGCATCCAGCCCAAGGTTGAGGCCATCAAGAGGAAGTACGCCAATCTCAAAATGAACGACCCGAAGCGGTCGGAGATGAACACTGAGATGATGGCGCTCTACAAAACAGAGGGCGTGAACATGTACGGCGGCTGCCTGCCGATGCTGCTCCAGATGCCGCTGTTCTTTGCCTACTACCGCGTGCTGGCAAACGTGATTGAGCTGCGCCAGGCGCATTGGTTCTGGCTCGCCGATCTTTCCATGCCAGACCCGATTTACATTCTGCCGATTCTTATTATCTTCACCATGTTCCTCGTCCAGTTCCTCACTCCGTCTCCCGGAATGGACCCGGCGCAGCGCCGCATGATGGCGTTCCTCATGCCGGTAATCTTCGGCTTCTCGATGCTCCACTTTGCTTCGGGATTGGCGCTCTACTGGGGCACGGGCAACATTATCAACCTGGGCATTCAGCTTGGCATCAATCAATCCAGCATCGGTAAAGAGATGCACGCTCTTGCAGCCAAGCGGGCCGCAAAGAAGTCGCCCGGTGGTCCCAAGACGATTCTGGGTAAAAAGTAACGCTCCATTCCGGTTGAAGAACCCCGCTCAGGCCTGGCTTGAGCGGGGTTCTTTATTGCGGTGAGTCCGGCGCTTTCGTGCAAGGCTCGATAAAATCCGCCTCGTTGGTGTATCTTCCAATCCGTATGCAAACTCAATACAGCATCCCGCATCCCGCGCCTGAGGCGGAGGAACTTTATCGCCGCTGGCTCCAGTTTCTTGACGACGAACTGGTTCGCCACAGCTCGGCGGAACGGCGCTCAGAGATCGTGCGCGATCAGCTCTTCCAGCTTTACTTGGGCCGCCCCCATGGGACCAAGCTCAACCTCACGCTGACCTCGGAGCTGCCGGGGAACATCCTCGGCCTTTCGCTTGACCCGGCCAACGTGACGCTTGAGGCGGAGTACTTCCCCGACACGGACCGGGAACGCTATGCCCGGCGCAAGCCGCTGCTGTGGTTCTGGAAGATGTTTGACCGTTCGCCCATTGGGATGAACCACTGGCTGGGCCTGCGCTTTCGCTGCATGCTGGGCCGGCACATCTTTGACCACCTGGGCGCGGGGGTAAAGTTTTACCACGGTGTTGACCTCACGTTCGGCTATAACCTGCGCATCGGCGATGGGGCCACCATTCGCCATGGTGCGCTGCTTAACGACCGCGGCGGCATCACCATCGGCAACGGCGCCGTGATCGGCTCGTACTCGCGCATCTTCTCCCACTCGCACGATCCCCTGAACTACGACAAGGTGACCCTGAAGCCTACGGTGATTGGAGCCGGCGCACGCATCGCCAGCCACGCCATTGTCCTGGCAGGGCACAATGTTGCGGAAGGCGAAGCAGTGGGGACCTTTCCCAGCGACCGGATGTGAGGGCTCGGCCTCACATCCCGGTTTCCTCCTGAACTCGGGTGATCAATCGCAGTCCTAGTTCACCCCTCCGTGCACTACGAAGCGGCTCAGATAGTCGTGCAGCAGCCTTCGATGCTGCTGGCGGTAGGCGGGGTAATCCTGCGCAATCCCGGCATCGGCTCCGCTGATGAGGATGAAGCAGTCGATCATTCCGGCGTCGTGCAAATCCATCACGGCGCGCAGGCTCTCATCCAGATCGCTGGTCTTGACGTTATGGTTCCTCACGCCTTCTGCCACCGCGTTCAGCGCCGCGCTCTCTTCCATCAGTGAATGTCGGTAGTGCTGCTCGCCAGGAAAGTTCTTCTTGAACGCGTCGCCCTGGTAACTTGCCCGCACAAGCGAGTACATCAGCCACGCGGATGAGCCGGGATGGGCTTTTTCGTCGGTGGCTGAGGCGTAGATCTTGATGTTGATGTTCTTCGGATTCTTCGGGTCAGCTGAGACCTCGCCTGGATACGAGATCTTTGGCGTCTGTAACACTGCCTTCTCAATCTGCGCCCACTGCTTCAGGCCCTGCCACGCCAGCCGGTTATAGGGGTCCGCGACAATCGCGTCGATGAACTTTTCGCGGGCCGCCGAGGCGTCATTTCCATCCTTCATGATTGCGTCACCCCAGTAGCGGTAAGCGGTCTCGCGGTTGGGATCGACGGCGATGGCGCGGGCAAACCAATGGGCGGCGGTGGGCAGGTCGTGCTGCGTAAAGGCAGTGTCGCCGGCGTAGAGCGGCGCTTCATACAGCTTGGGATCGGCATCGGCAGCGGCCATGTACTTGGTCATGGCGGTTTGGAAGTCCCCGGCGGTGAAGGCCTTCTCAGCCTCCTGCAGCAGCGCGCCTCCGGGGCTTGCGGGCGCAATCATCACCGGGGCATCGGGGTCGATGTTGGCCATCATTTTGACGAACTCTGCCGTGTCACCCAGCTCGACGGCGCGTTTGGCCGCATCCCGCTCGCGTATCCGCAACGCCTTCACCACCGCAGGGTCGGTGGACTGTGCGGCTGCGGCCCCGAGGCAGTCCGCCAGTCGTTCGGCGTAGAACATCTCTTTGGGGTGGGCCGCTGCCAAACTCTCGTACAGCGGTAGGGCATCAACGCGCTTGCCCGACGAATAAAGCACATTCGCCCGCGCAGCCTCATCCTGCTGCGCAAAAATGGTACCCATAGCTCCTGAGAGCGCTATAAACAGGCACACCCCAGCAATCCATCGCCGCATAAGCATCCCCCTCTCACCTGGAAACTCCGGCCAACCTGGCGCTGTCTCCCGCAGTCTGTTCCTGGCTGCCGATCGAATTCTGACGACCCACCATGCTACTCTGAGCTTTCGGGCCTGTGGAGATTCCATTTGCAATCCAGTGCTTTTCTTATTGCCGTATTTGAGTTCGTTCTGCTCATTTTCTCGTTGAGCGTGCATGAGTGCGCGCATGCTTGGGCTGCTTCCATGCTCGGCGACCAGACCGCCCGGCTCCAGGGGCGAATCACCCTCAATCCCATGTATCACATTGATCCCATTGGGACGCTGGTGTTTCCTGCCCTGATGATCTTTGGCCCGTTTATCGGGTTCGGCATGTTTGGCGGAATGCTGGTTGGCTGGGCGAAACCCACTCCTGTGATTACGCGCAACTTTCGCAAGATCGTTCGCGACGACAACCTCACCACCCTCGCCGGGCCGCTCTCAAACCTGCTGATCGTGCTGGTTGCATTCGCCATTCTCGTCACCATGGCGCTTACCTTTCCCAACGGACGCCTGATTGTCCTGTCGTCGTTTGTTACTGCGCTCAGTCCCGGCGGTGCCGTTCCTCCGCATCCTCTGGCGCTGCTCTGCACACTGGCAATTCTCATCAACCTGTCGCTCTTCTTCTTTAATCTGCTCCCGATTCCGCCGCTGGACGGCAGCCGGGTGATGCGTAACCTGCTTCCCTACAACGCCGTGCAGGTGTACGACCGCATCAACGGATGGATGAGCTACCTGCTCATGATCTTCGTCGGCGGCTACATCCTCAGGATGCTGCTCAGCCCGGCGCTGGAATTGATCTACTCCGCGCTGATTCACCTTTAGAGCGGGATGCTTCAAGGGCGTCTCCACGCCCGGCCAGACTACGGGGCTGTAGCGGCTGCGCCCATTGATTTCAGCCAGTTATTCAGAGGGCGCGCCAACGGCGGCCACGCCGGGCGACTGCCTCCCGCTACAATGGAATGAGCCATTTCAGAGATTTTCTGAAAGTTGGCGCCACTTTCGCGTACTATCCCGGAATCGAAGAATAAAAAATGCCAGAAACTAAAATTTCATCTCCTCGTCCGCGCGTTCTTAGCGGCATGCGACCCACCGGCAAGCTGCACCTCGGCAACTACATGGGGGCGCTGGCCAACTGGGTCAAGCTGCAAGACCAGTACGAGTGCTACTTCTTTATCGCGGATATCCACGCGCTCACAACGGATTATGCGGATACCTCCGGCATCTTGCCGAACACCATGGAAGTGGCGCTCGACTTCCTCGCTGCGGGCCTCGACCCAAAGCGCTCCACCATCTTTGTCCAAAGCCATGTGAAGCAGCACTATGAGCTGCCCGTGCTGCTCGGCATGATTACCCCTCTCGGCTGGCTTGAGCGCGTGCCCAGCTACAAAGAGATGCAAGACAACCTGGCGAATAAAGACCTGACAACCTACGGCTTTCTCGGCTACCCGGTCCTCATGGCGTCAGATATTCTCCTCTACCAGCCGCAGTTTGTGCCCGTCGGGCAAGACCAGCAGGCGCACGTCGAGCTGACCCGCGAAATTGCGCGGCGGTTCAACCAGTTCTACAAGCTCGGCGAGCAGGAGGTTCTGCCCGAGCCCAAGGTCTTGCTCACGCCCTCGCCCAAGCTCCCTGGTACCGATGGCCGCAAAATGTCAAAGAGCTACGGAAACACCATCCAGATGACGGATGCCGAGCCGGTGGTCCGGCAGAAGCTCAAGACCATGGTGACTGACCCCGCGCGGGTGCGGCGGACAGACAAGGGCGACCCCGACAAGTGCCCGGTTGGTGACCTGCACAAGGTTTTTTCCACGGCAGAGACCCTGACGAAGGTGTACGATGGCTGCCGGTCCGCAGGGATTGGCTGCATCGAGTGCAAGGGCTGGGCAGCGGATGCCCTGGTGCAGGTGCTCCAGCCGATTCAGGAGCGGCGCGCAAGCTACTCTGAGGCGCAGGTCAAAGAGATTCTCGAAGACGGTGGAAACCGCGCCCGCGCTCGCGCTGAAGTGACCATGGAACAGGTTCAAAGCGCCATGAAGATGAAGTAAGGGCCGCGGGCGGCTGCCTGGCCGCCGAGGGAAAGCCGATGGAAGAAAAGACACTCCCGTGGTGGCGCAAGGCCCTGAGTTTCGCTCTGGACGGAATTCGCTCAGGCTTCGGGCTCTTCTCCCGGCCGCAAAAGGCAAGGGCTGCCTCAGAACCAGAGCTTGCGGAGAGTGCGTCCGAATTCAGGGTTAAAGAAACAGTGGTGGTTGAAGATTCGCTGAAGTTAAGTCCTGTCGCGGCTCAGGTTGTGGCCGCGCCGGGAACAGCCGTGGAAGCTGGTCTGCTGGCTGTGGTTGCTGAGGCTATTGTGGCGCATGAGCCGGAGGTTGAAGCGGAGACTGAAGGGGGTGTGGTAAAAGGCTTGGTCGTGACCGAAGAGCCTGAAGTGCATACCTCTGGGACTGAACACGCTGCGGAAGTGCCCCATTTGCAGCAGGGAACTGAAGATTCAATATCAGGGCACAACTTGAATCGTGCTTCAAACCCAATCGAGCCAACTCGACCAGTACAGGGTGTGGAAGAATCCGGGCCGGATGGAGGCGAGGGTTTCAACCCTCGCGGAATGCCGGGAGAATTAAAACGGGCTTCAGCCCCGGAGGAACGTCTTCCTGACTCATCGCTCGAATTTGGCCCCATTTCCGCAACCGCTGAATCCGAGCCTGTGGCAGAGTCCGAGCCACAAATCGCAGTCGAGGCTCAACCGGTTGTTGAAGTAAAGCAAATACCGGTTGAAGCTGAAGCCATTACCGCTGCTGAATTTTCTAATGCGATCGAGCCTGAAAGTCCGATCGTCGCTGACGCAGAGCCGGTGGCCGAAGTTGAGCAGCATGCAGCGCCGGAGGCAGTTGATATTGAGCCTGTAGTCGAAACGGTGCCCGTTGAAGTCGAGCCCGTGCCACTTTCTAAACCTGCTGCTGTGCCGATTGAGGAGTTGGCAGTTGAGCCGGTCGAGGAGCAGTCCGCAGAAGCCCCTTCGGTGAACGAGCCTGATCTTATTGATGATCCGGAGCAACAGGTTGAAGTGATCCCGGTGGCCCAGCCCGAGGCTGAAATTGAGCCCGAGTCTGTAGCCAAAGCTGAGCCGGTGGTTGAGATGGCCTCTGCGGTAGAGGACCCTGTTGAGGCGCCCGTTGAAGAGGCTCCGGAGCAGGCTCCGCAACAAGCTGCGGCGGAAGAAGCCGAGTCATCAAGCGAAGAGCCGACGGTAAGTGAGCAAGCGCCGGTTGTGGAATTAGTGGTAGAGGCGGAGCCGGAAGTTGAGCCCGAGCCTGTTGAATTGGAAACGGAATTGACTGAGCCGGTCATGGAACCGGTGGTGGACGAGAGTCGGGAGCAGAATCTGACACAGGACTTTGAACAAAACGTAGAACAGTCTGGCGACCAACCAGCAGAGGTTGAGGCTGAGACTGTGACTGAAGTTGTGGCATCGGCTGAAGAAGTGCCCGAGACCGCTGCGGAACTCGGGATTGTCTCCCAATCTGAAGTCGCGCCGGTTGCAGAGCCCGTGGCCGAGGCTGTGGCAGTAGAAGCGCCGGTGGCTGCGCCGATTGTTGTGGCAGATATGCCTGCGGCTGCTGCCGCGAGTGCGCCGGTGGCACAAGAGCCTGAGCCCGTAGCCGAGGAGTCTGAGCCCGTAGTTGCGCCGCCCGCCAAACCGCTCATCAAACTCACGACGCGCGACAATGAAGCTGACCTGTCGCCCTTCTCTGTCATTGTCGAGCAGGTGTACGACGGCCCGCTCGACCTGCTGCTGGACCTCATCCGCAAGCAGGATATCGACATCTACGACATCCCCATCGCCAAAATTACGGCGCAGTTCCTCGCCTATGTGAACCAGTTAAAGGCCACGGACGTCGATGTGGCGGGCGAGTTTATCTACATTGCATCGCTCCTCATCCACATCAAGAGCAAGATGCTCCTCCCGCGGTCGCCATCCGGGCCTGACGATGCCGCTGAAGACCCGCGGCGGGAACTGGTCGAGCGGCTCCTCGAGCACGAGCGCTTCAAAAACGCCGCCCAGATGCTGCAACAGAAGCAGATGCTTGAAGCGGCCACATGGACCAACCCAGGGCTGCGCGAGTTTCAAGACGATGCCGCGGCCGAGCCGGAGATTGCCGCCGATACGGTTGACCTGGTCCGCATTTTCAGAGACATTCTCGAGCGTGCGCGCACCCGGCCGGTTATCAATCTTGAAGAGGATTCGGTGACAGTGGGCCAGATGATTCAGTTCCTGGCGCGGCGGCTCACCATGGAAGACAAGCCGGTGGCGCTGCGGCGGCTGCTGAGCCATACGCGCTCGGAGCGGGCGCTGATTGCCATGTTCCTCGCGCTGCTCGAACTGGTGAGGCTCCAGGCGATTCTCCTGCGCCAAGACCGCGCCTTCAGCGATATCTTCATCAAAAAGCATGTCGGGTTTGAGAATGCCATGAATGAGGGGATGGCGAACGCCCGCGATGATTGGCGGTAGCTGAAGGTGAAAGAAGCAAAGACCGCAAAGTCCAGCCATAGCCCCTAATGGCTGGAACTGCAACAAAAGGCAAAGGATAAACCTGCACTTACCCGGTAGTCTGAAGCGGGGAAGCAGGTAATCGGCCCAGAATGAGAGTGCCCTGCGGAATTTGGCTCGCTCTTGCTCCGGTGAGCGATTGCCGTACCTGATTTCCACCGTGTTTCATAGGGTTTCTGGTTTCGATATGCTATCCGGTGTAAAATCAGCTGTAGCTTGGTAGCAGACTCCCGCTGGCCGGGTAAACAATCGTGGATTGATGCGATTGTTGGGGTTTTATGGACGCCTACTTATTCGGCTCTTCACACACCTGTAACAGTCAGACTCCTTCCTATTTTCAAAAATCTCCCCTTCTTCTTGATGCTCAGTGCTGGAGGCCCAGGCGCGCTCGGAATCATTCCGGCCGCATTGGTGATTGCTAATGGCGGATCTCGCGACGGTTGTTGAGGTGATGCCCTCGGGCCAATCTCTACTTGACCGCAGGACGAAGAAGACGTCGAGCAGGGCAGGCATAATTGCCTTCCTGTTGGCACTTGCAGGCGGCCTGGCTTATATCGCCTTTCATGTTTCAAAAGATCTTGACAATGTAACCGTCACCAGCTTCTGGCCTTACCTGCTGCTGGCGCTGGCGCTCCTCATTGCGCTTGGATTTGAATTTGTCAACGGCTTCCACGACACCGCAAACGCAGTTGCGACGGTTATCTATACGCACTCGCTCGAGCCAAACATTGCGGTTGTCTTGTCGGGAATCTGCAACCTGGCCGGGGTGCTGGCTTCAACAGGTACGGTCGCGTTTGCGATTATTTCGCTGCTTCCCGTTGAGCTGATCTTGCAGGTGAGTTCTGGGGCCGGATTTGCGATGGTCTTCTCGCTGCTGATTGCAGCGATCGTATGGAACCTGAGTACATGGTGGTTCGGACTGCCGGCGTCAAGCTCGCACACCATGGTCGGCTCAATCATTGGCGTGGGCCTGGCCAACCAGATGATGAATGCGCATACCGGTACCTCCGGCGTGGACTGGGAACAGGCCACAAAGGTGCTCAAGGCACTCATTATTTCGCCGCTCGTGGGCTTTACCCTGGCCGCGCTGCTCATGCTGCTTTCCAAGTGGCTCATCAAGTTTCCTTCGCTCTATGAAGCGCCAAAAGACAAGCAGCCGCCGCCGTTCCCCATTCGCGCTCTGATGGTGCTTACCTGCACGGGCGTCAGTTTTTACCACGGCTCCAACGACGGGCAAAAGGGCATGGGACTGATCATGCTGATTCTTATCGGCACGGTGCCCACCGCCTATGCGCTCAACCATGCGGTTAGTCCGGCAGAGATACAAGACTTTATCGCGGCATCTGAGCAGGCGGGCCGCATTCTGGATCGGCACGTGGACAAGTCAGGAATCTTGGGCGCAGACGCGCGAGCCGAGGTTACAGACTACATCCGCACCAAGCAACTGCAGCCGGATACGATTCTCGCCCTGCGTGAACTGGTTGAGGATCTCAACCATGAAGTAGCGCTTTACAAGGCTTTCAAGGCAGTTCCGGCCCAGGATCAGACCAACGTTCGCAACGATATGTACGTGGCCAGCGAAGCCCTGCGGATCATGAACAAAAACCACAATCCGGCCTTCACAGCCGAGGAGACCGCGGCCCTTACCAACTACAAAAGCAAGCTCGACAAGTCTACAAAGTTTATTCCAGACTGGGTCAAGGTGGCCGTGGCGCTGGCCCTTGGGCTGGGCACCATGGTCGGCTGGAAGCGAATTGTCGTCACGGTAGGCGAGAAAATCGGCAAGGATCATCTGACCTATGCGCAGGGAGCAAGCGCCGGACTGGTGACCATGGCAACCATTTTTGCGGCAAATACCTGGGGCATGCCGGTGAGCACCACCCATATCCTCAGCTCAGGCGTGGCCGGCTCCATGAGCGCCAATGGCAACGGTCTGCGCCTCTCGACGATCCGGAACATCGCCACTGGCTGGGTCTTGACTCTGCCTGCGGCGGCGCTGCTCGCCGGGCTGCTCTACTGCCTGTTCCATTCGATCTCGTCTTAGCCAAAACCGGGCAAATCATCCAGAAAAAGGGCGTCTGGCGCTGCTGGATGCCTTTTTTACTGCCTTCAGGGGCTCTTAATGCCTATCAACAGGCAGGGAGACTGGATATCCGGTACCATACTTGAGGTACCTATCGCAGAATGAGCCTTAAAGCAAAGCTTGAAGCAGTCATCTACGCCGCCGAAGAGCCAGTAACACTGGCCCAGCTCGCCGTGCTTTTTACCGCCGATGTCATGGAGTGGAAGGCGGAGCAGGAGGCCGAGGCAGCCGAACTGGCAGCCGCGGCCACTGGCCAGTTTTCGGAGACCGGAGAGCCCTTGCCTCCCCTCAACGGGGAGTTCGACTACGCTGCGCCTGAACTGGCCGTGGTCGCTCCTGAGCATGAGCCGGTAATG
>Ga0316231_1002205_pt1 | contig 19085 bp, 23 predicted proteins | sample TBH18027metaG_FD_206002 | JGI IMG/M metagenome (GOLD analysis project Ga0316231, IMG submission 206002) | Freshwater microbial communities from Trout Bog Lake, Wisconsin, USA - TBH18027 | ecosystem: Environmental > Aquatic > Freshwater > Lake > Hypolimnion/Profundal zone | place: USA: Wisconsin...
ACCAAACACAGTTCGTATGCGCTGCACGGCGACGCTGTGTTGGTTAGCTAGAGTCAGAGAGAAGTTGAGGAGAAAACCATGCCACAGAGTACACACGCTCGTGCATCAGAACTGCACAATTTAGCGATTCACGCTCACCAAGCTGCGGCTGTAGCCCACAACAAGGGAGATCACCTCACAGCCCACGAACTCAGCAGGCAGGCGCTGGAGCATTCGACGAACGCCTTTAAGCTTGCCGAAAAACTCGCAGCAGAGTCGGGTAAGTCCGGAAATTCTCCGGTCTGAGGCGGCTCGAACGAGTCTGAAGCTTCAGGTGCAAGAAAAGCGGAGTGGGTGGCGCAGTGAGGTCCAGCGCACTACGCCATCCTTCCCAGATTCTCACGGTGAAACACACCTGCAACACGCGTCGCACTCTCCTCTCTCCAGGGCCATTCCTAAAATCAAATGTACGTTCTCAATCTGAGCACTATAGCTCAGACACCCCGGTCTCGAGCCGCTAAGGTTGGAAGTACCTCAGCACGCTGCCTATGCGATGGACGCAGAGATGCCGTGCAGGGGTAGAAAACAGAGGACTCACCTTGAAAAAGATTATGTTGTTCGTCGCGTTAATCAGCTTGACCAGCCTGGGCTGGGCGCAGTCCCACCGCGAAAAGTCCGTCGACCGTATGGATAATGCAGCCAAAGTGCTGCACGAAATCATGGGCGCGCCTGATAAGGGCATTCCCGAGGAAGTTCTGGAACACGCGAAATGCGTAGCGGTTGTTCCACACATGCTCAAAGGTGGATTTGTATTCGGTGCAGAGAACGGCCGCGGTGTCGCAACCTGCCGCACAGCTGAAGGTTGGAGCGCGCCAGCATTCTTTGCAATCACAGGCGGAAGCTGGGGATTACAGATCGGTATCGAGGGTATCGACCTGGTCATGATCATCCAGAATGACAGGGGCATGCAGCGTTTGCTTGCCAGCAAATTTGAATTAGGCGCCGATGCATCGGCAGCTGCCGGACCGGTTGGGCGTCACGCGTCTGCCGATACCGATTGGAAGCTGAACACAGAGATTCTGACCTACTCGCGCGCCAAGGGCGCATTTGCTGGTCTCACGTTGAATGGCGCTTCCATTCGCCGCGACGACGATTCCATGCAGGCAATCTATGGACGTCATGTTTCAACCCGCGCTGTATTGACTGGTAGAGTCCCGGCGACAGAATCGTCGGCGCGCTTCCTGAATGCAGTTAGAGGCGCTAAGGCGCAGGCAATAGCACAGAACTAGTTGCGAATGCTCGGGTGCACCTGGGGAGAACATGAACCTCGGGTGCTCCGGTGCGGAGAGGGTGCACATGCTTTGGACGATTGTTGCAATCTGTTTAGTCCTGTGGTTGCTTGGCTTCAGCCTTCACATTGCCGGTGGTCTGATCCACATTCTGCTGGTTGTGGCGCTGGTGGTTTTCATCATTAACCTTGTGTCTGGGCGTCGCGGACTCGCATAACAAGATGGGGAGTTGCTAATGCCGTTGCAAGAGAACGCATCATTGAGCGCACGGTCACCGGGAATGAAAGTACGCACGCTGATGCTCGAGGGAAAACTAGCGGCGTCGTTGCGGTCGAGGGTTAGTGCATCGCTTCCGAGCCGGGTCGCAGTGATAGGAAACTATCTGCCGCGCCAGTGCGGAATCGCAACGTTTACGACAGACTTATGCGACGCCATTGGCGAAGAATACGAAACACTTCAATTGCTGGCGGTGCCAGTGAACGATCCTGGATCGCAGTACGTCTATCCGCCGCGCGTACGGTTTGAACTGATGGAAGGCGACCCGTCCTCCTACGACGCCGCAGCGGACTTTCTGAACTTCAGCAATGTCGACTTGGTTTGCCTGCAGCATGAGTATGGAATCTTTGGTGGTCCCGCTGGGAGCCACATTTTGCGTCTGCTGAGACGGTTGAAGATGCCTGTGGTGACGACGCTGCACACCGTGCTTCGCGAGCCCGACGCAATGCAAAGGGCCGTGATGGACGAAATTGCGGTACTCTCTGACCGGCTGATCGTAATGAGCGAGCATTCGTCGCAGCTTTTGCAAGAAGTGTTTAGGGTACCGGAAGAAAAGATCGACGTCATTCCACATGGTGTGCCCGATCTGCCGTTTGGAGATCCTAACTACTACAAGGACTCTTCGGGAACCGAGGGCAGGGCGGTATTGCTTACCTTCGGATTGCTGTCGCCGAATAAGGGAATCGAGCGCGTGATCGAAGCGCTGCCTCGCATCGTAGCTGAGCATCCCGATGTTATGTATATGGTTGTGGGTGCCACGCATCCGCATATCCGGCGGCGCGAGGGAGATAGGTATCGTTTACAACTCCAGGCACTGGCGAGAAAACTCGGTGTGGAGCGCAACGTGATCTTCCACAACCGTTTTGTCAGCCCGGAAGAGATGGCCCAGTTCGTTGGGTCAGCTGACATCTACATCACTCCGTATCGCTACGAGGCGCAGGCCGTTTCCGGCACGCTGGCGTACGCTTTGGGAGCGGGCAAGGCGATCATATCGACTCCATACTGGCACGCTGCGGAGCTATTGGCCGATGGCCGGGGAGTGCTGGTTCCTTTTGAAGACTCAGACGCGATTGCCACCGTGGCGATTGAATTGCTCGACAACGAAGTGGCGCGTCATGCAATGCGTAAACGCGCTTACCTCTATGCGCGAGATACGGTATGGAGCAAGGCTGCGGAGTCTTATATGAGCACGTTTGTACGCGCTCGCTCCGATCGCATGTTGGTTCCGCGCATTGCATTCTCAGACTTGAACGCCGAGAGAACGCTAGACAGGTTGCCGTCTCTCAAACTGGACCACCTGTATCGCATGACCGATCACACCGGGCTCATGCAACACGCTGTGTTTTCAGTTCCCAACTACAGCGAAGGGTATGCGACAGACGACAATGCGCGTGCCTTGATCGTAGCGATGCTGATGGAAGAGCTTGGCATGACGGCGCTCTCTGAGTCGGCCAACCTCGCATCGCGCTATCTCGCTTTTCTGTGGCACGCATTCAATCCGGCGACGGGCCGGTTTAGAAATTTTCTGAACTACGAGCGCCGATGGTTGGAATCCGAGGGATCAGAGGACAGTCACGGCCGCGCGCTGTGGGGGTTGGGAACCGTGCTTGGACGTTCAAAGTCCGCGGACCTGCGGGGCACCGCCGGGCGGTTGTTTGAGTCGGCGCTACCTGTCATTCTTACTTTCAGAAGTCCGCGAGCCATGGCGTTTTCCGCACTGGGACTACAGGAATATCTCTGCGGATTTCCGGGAGACCGGGCGGCAATGCAGACGATGGACGAACTCTCCCATCGCTTGCTCGATATCTATGCTGCAAACCACGCGATAGGATGGCATTGGTTTGAGGATGTTCTCGCGTACTCGAACGCCAGATTGCCGCAGGCGCTGATCGCTTGCGCTGGGCGCATGTCTGACAAGGTGATGCTCGCGGCCGGACTTGAGTCTTTAGACTGGCTTGTGACCATGCAACGTTGCGAGACCAAAGGGCACTTTGTTCCGATTGGGTCGCAGGGCTTTCACCGCAAAGGCGGCGAGAAAGCTCGTTTTGACCAGCAACCCGTGGAGGCCGGTGCAACCGTTTCGGCATGTTTGCAGGCATTTCGGGCCACTTCCGATGACCGCTGGTTGAAGGAGGCGTGGTCAGCGTTCAACTGGTTTCTTGGCGACAACGATTTGCAAATCGTGCTCTACGACTCGAGCACCGGCGGATGCCGCGACGGACTGCATCCGGACAGGGCCAACGAGAACCAGGGCGCTGAGTCCACGCTTTCGTTTCTCATGGCGCTGCTCGAGATGCGTCTCCTGGAAGACGCAGAACTACCGTTTAGCAAGCACGAAGCCATCGTCACTTCACGCGCCTCTTTCAGTACTCGCACTCCCACGGAGATTTCATGAGCGTAGTGATTCACGATGAGCCACTGCTGCACCGCCATGCGGCGAATCCTATCCTGACCAGCAATGATTGGCCATATCCGATCAATAGTGTCTTCAATGCCGGAGCGACACTACTAGAGGATGGATCGACGCTGTTGCTCTGCCGCGTGGAAGACCGAAGAGGGCTCTCGCACCTGTGTGCGGCGCGCTCGGTAAACGGAGTGGACGGATGGCAGATCGACCCGACCCCTACCCTTATGGCCGACCCGGACAATTATCCAGAGGAGCTATGGGGAATTGAAGATCCGCGAATCACATGGGTTCCGGAGTTGAAGCAGTATGCCGTGGTCTACACCTCCTATTCGCGCGGCGGCCCTGGGGTTTCGCTTGCGCTTACGAAGGACTTCCGGACGTTCGAGAGATTCGGAGTGATCATGTCGCCCGATGACAAGGACGCGGCACTTCTTCCACACAAGATTGACGGGCGCTGGGCGCTCATCCATCGGCCAATGACCGCACTTGGTGCACACATTTGGATATCCTACTCGCCGGACCTGCGGCATTGGGGCAGTCATAAGGTAATGCTCGAAGCAAGGCGCGGTGCGTGGTGGGACGCAAACAAAATTGGGCTCTCCTCGCCGCCGATTCAAACAGATCGTGGTTGGTTAACCCTTTACCACGGAGTTCGGCAGACACCTTCTGGCTGTCTCTATCGACTTGGGTTGGCGCTGTTCGATCTTGAAAAACCAGACAAATGCGTGCTCCGCGGAGACCAGTGGATCTTCGGCCCGGAAGCTGAGTACGAGCGTCGTGGTGACGTCAACGATGTCGTATTTCCCTGCGGGAACACCATGGATGCTGACGGCGATACCATCAATGTTTATTACGGAGCGGCTGATTGTGCAATCGCCCTGGCTCGGACAAGCGTTCACTCTCTGTTGGAGTGGCTTGACGTTCACGGACAATGCGAACGTCGGCAGAGAGTATAGGACTTATGAACGCACTACGTAAGATCGTCCAATTTGCATTCGAATGCCATCACGGCGAACTAAGCCGCGTCTTTACGATTCAGAATCGCACTTACCAGGTCTGTTTCAAGTGTGGGCAGGAAGTTGATTACTCATGGGAGCAGATGCATTCACTGGAACCCATTGCAGTTGCCAATGGTATTGCTTCACTGCAGAGCGGGAGCCGCGCGCTTCCCTATGCCTCAAAGCAAACTGCCTAACGCAAGCAGGGCGAGTCGTTTGGTTACTCTGCTTGGTTGATTGGATACCGGACGGGACTTAGTCAGCGAATGGGAGTTGGTGAGAAAGACCGACTGCTGCGTTCCCGTCCGGTTCCAGTATACGAATCAGGTTTCTCTCAAGGAGAAACCATGAGATGACCACTATTTCATTTCTTGCGGACTGTGAGACGAACCCACTTCGCTTACAGGCCTGATTACTGGGCGAATCCACGTTGAAGCTAATGACCTGTTATCCGTCTCATCTGGTTAGGTCCCGCACCAAAGCGGTTCGTGGTGCATCTGCGCAAGAACTCGACTAGTCACGGCTTCAACCTCTATCGGATGGTACTGCATCGCTTGAAACGGGAATCAGGTGCTCCTAGTTTCTTGCCGTAGTGGCTGCTGGCAGTTGCTTTTCACGTGGCATCACTGTCCCCGCCGGATAGATGAGAATGCGCACAGTACCCCAGTCGCCATCCGAATTTGTGTCTGTCTGCTTACCAATCCCAAGTGTCTTGAGCTGGCGGTCATCGAAGCCAAAATTGTCGACCAGATACTCACGCACAACCATGGCCCGCGCTTCAGTCAGTAGCATCTCTTTATTTGTATCGCCTTCCTTGCCTGCGGAGACTACGACTACCGCGAACCCAAACGTGGAGGTGGCGAGAAATTCACCGCCGGAATGCAGGGTTTTCTGATTTTTCAGCTTGGCCGAATCCTGCTTGTCAAAGAGCCGCTTTGAAGAGTACGTGAACTCCTTGACTGCCGTGCCCTCAGGCATCCGTTCGATCTCATTTTTCGCAAGCTCGGACGAATCTTCGTAACCCCTGGTCTTGAAATAGCCTTTGAGGAGGAAGTTATGCTTGAGCGCTTCCATGTTCTCTTGGAATCCGACGGCGCCAGCCTGGGCGGAGATTGCCGTGTTATGTAGTGCGCTCGTGGTCGCTTCGAGGTTGCTGTAAAGCTGCTTGTCGTTCACCAGCGCGCCCACCGTCCCCTGGCCACGATCAATCTTGCCGGAGATCGAATCGAGGTTCGCAGTCGCAAGGGTTATGCTGTGAACGGCCTGCTGGCCGCTGTCGAGAATGCCGCTCGCCTTATTGAGGATGTCTGCCATCTGTAGCGGTGCCTGGCTGGCGATAATGTCGCCAGAGCGGACCTCCGCCTTTCCCTCTGAGCCAAATGAAATGGCCATATATTGATTGCCCAGCAAGCCTTCAGTCTCGATAGTGGCTACAGAGTCCTGCTTAATAATCTCGTGCGTCGACTTGCTGAGGTCCATAAGAATCGTGACCTTCTCTCCCGGCCGATGAGGCAGCATTATGCTGCGCACGGTTCCACTGTGGACTCCGCCAACGCGCACATCGGCCCCCGTGTCCAACCCAGCCACGTTGTCGAACTGGGCCCTCAGTTGGTACGTGGAACTGAACAGATACTGTTTATTTCCAATCACGAAGACACCGGCGACAAGAATTGCCAGTGTCAAAACGATGAATGCACCTAGCCGTGCTGCCCTTGACATACGCTCTCCTACGAATGCTTTAGAAATTCCATGACGAATGCATCATCACTGTATTGAAGTTCCTTGAAGCTGCCTTCGATCACGACCTTGCCCTGGTTGAGCAGGATCAGTCGGTCTGCAATGGTCTTTGCGCTATGAATATCGTGAGTCACCACGATGGATGCCATGTGATGTTCGGACTGGAGTTTGAGAACCAGGTCGCCGATCTCCGCAGAACTGATGGGGTCGAGACCTGCAGTGGGTTCGTCGAGAAGCAGAATGTCTGGCTCCAGAGCCAGCGCCCGCGCAAGCCCTACTCTCTTCTGCATGCCGCCGGAAATGTCCGAAGGCATCTTATCGAAATGCCCATCCATTCCTACTTCCGCAAGCAACTGCCTGACGCGGTCACTCTGCTCGGAAGCCGACATCGTCTTTCGATGGTGTTGCAACGGGAATGCTACGTTCTGTTCGACGGTAAGCGAGTCGTAGAGAGCGGCGTGCTGAAACAGAAAACCCATCTTCAGCCTGATCTCGCCGAGTTTGTCGAGAGACATGCCAGCGAGGTCCCGGCCGTGGATCCAAACCGACCCCGAGTCTGGCATATCGAGGCCGATGATGAGCCTCAGTAGCACGCTCTTTCCGGTGCCACTGCGTCCCAACACTGCCAGGGTCTCGCCGCGGCTCACGTTGAGGCTGACTCCGTTCAAGACGGTTTGACTCCCAAATGACTTGTGCACGTTCCTGACAGCAATCACCGGAGCGGCAGAGTCAACAGCGGCCTCAGGCTTCATCGCGATTTGTTCGATAGTGGGCATAGTTATTTAAGGAAAAAATATGATGATGAGTTTCACGAGCACCACATCGGCCAGGATCACGAAGAGGGAAGACAAGACCACGGAACTGGTGGCTGCGCGGCCTACGCCTGCTGCCCCGCCGCGTGTCCGCATCCCCTGGAAGCAGGAGATCAGGCCGATAATAAGACCGAATGCGGCCGTCTTGAATGTGGGTGGCAAGAAGTCACTGAAACCGGAACCATTGAATCCGCTGTTGATGAACTGATGGAATGAGAGCGGTTCGACCAGGGCCAATGCAACCCAACCCATGAGCAATCCGCAGAGGTCGGCAGCGAGGGTGAGCAGGGGTAGCATCAAGGTGCAGGCGAGAATGCGTGTGGCCGCCAACAAGCGGTAAGGATTCACCGCTGATGCCTCGATGGCATCAATCTGCTCGGTCACTTTCATCGACGCCAACTCTGCGCCGATGCCAGCACCCACTCGACCACTCACCACCAGTGCCGTGATGATCGGCCCGATCTCATGTACGACGGAGAAGACGAGTGCCGCCGGAAGCAGCGATTTGGCTCCAAATCGAGTAAGGCTTTGCCGGGACTCCAGTGAGAGCACAACTCCAATAGCAGCGCCGGCTAATGCGACCAGTGGCAGAGACCTGGAACCAATCTCGTCAAGCTGCCGAAACAGTTCGTGGAATTCGTACGGGGGTGTTACCGCAGCCCGTACGACTCGCCATGAGAATATGGCGAGTTCGCCGAACCACTCAAGAAACTCTGTGATCAGCCCCTTTGAGGCCCGTAGCGTTGAGGAACTTGGCCCACCTTCCGCTTTCGAAGGTCCAGCCACGTCCCCAACAGCCAGCCCTAGTTCACGCTCACTCACCTGGAACCTGAATCTGGCGCCCCATGCGAATTATTGAGGTGCATGCGCGAGAGCAGGGAATGCGGGCCGCTGTAGAAGAACTCCAGTAATATGTTTTGCCCCGCGCTTATGAGTAGATTGTAATTGCCCATGCGAAGCGCGTATCTGGTGCCATAGTTGTTGGGATACCACGCGTAAACCGCTGTCATCGTACCTGCGTATGGTGCTACGACGCCCGAGATAGAAAAAGCGCGGTGGCCATCCTGACCGTGCCGTGCCGTCAAGGTCGAAACCACTGCATGGCTTAGTCTCGGAAACAAACCGCGGCACTCGCAGCGGTAGTACAGAGTGTCTTCCTTAAGCGCTTCCGCCATGGCGTAGCGGGTTGTGGTGCTGATCGCGGCGATGCCCAGGGCGGAGCCGAATCGCCTGCTGTATCCCGCAGCGCCTTGCTCCCACTCGGGGACAGTATTGTCTGCCTGTCCGATGCCGGCTACCACTGCGGCGCCGGTGATGGGATACGGGCCGAATGCGTCAAACGCGTAATTGCGAAGTTTGGTTGCCTCTGATGGCCGCACATAGGGCGAATCTATCTGCTCTATCTTTGCCGGAGCTTTGATGTCATCTGCGCTCGAGGAACCCTCCGGACTGGAGAATGCTTGCGCTTGTGCTAAAGCCGATAAAGTAGCGAAGTTTGCAAAAAGTAAGAGCATGGTTCGGCATAGCTTCATTCTGTAAGTCCCCTCGCACACCACATCGGCTGCGCGTTTTGTGAAAGATTGCCTGGGCTCGCGAACTCGCGTGGCCACACAAAGTCGAAAGCGTAAGTAGTCCGTGTTATTCGAGATTGTGGCAGGGCTCGAATACCAAAGCTGTTCACTATTGCTCAATTGAAGTAATAACCGGATCCTCTAAGCAGAACAAGAAGCGCGGAATATGTTGCGGTGTTCTCTAAATCATCGAGCATTTTCGGTTAGATGAGCACTATGGAACATCTCCCCACGTCTGCAGTTGGTAAGCTTCGAAATTGCTGGGCACCCTGAAGCTTATTTTTATCAATTCAATCGCGGAGGGAAAGGTTAATGGCAAAGAGACGTGGCAATCCTAATTGGGGTAAGCCGCAGATGGCTGTCCTTCCAACCATCACCGAATTCGAGCGGATCACGCACGAGTTCAATCTGCGACCTGACGAATACATCCGCTCAACTCGTCTTCGGGCGTGGGCAGGTCACAATAAAAATTCAAGGTTCATTCCCGAACCACTTCTTGAGGCATGGGGTTTCGAAATTGAAGAAACCCTATAGACGTGCTCGCATTCGCGTTTGGTGCCTGCACCCCTACCGCGCATCTCTCAAAACAACTACCTCCCGCACAGCTTCAGATTCCGTGGGCCGCGGTTCATCTGCCTGTTATGTTGTTGCTCTGGCAACTGAACAGTTAGATCAACGAGGGTAGCTCACTTTTCTTGCTCTTGCCCACTCGTCGTCGGGTAAACTGAGTGCCCAAAACATAAAAGCACCTGGCTCGGCCAGATGCTTTGACGTTTAACGGTTACTAGCGCTTGTTCTCGCCGCCCGTATGGCCGCGTCCATCGCGTACTTCATTTCCCTTGAAATGGGCAGCATTTTCGGCATGCTTCGAGGGTTCGGCTTTCTCGCCGCGCTGCGGGGTTGCGCCTCTATAGCCGTTCGCAGGATGGTAATTATTGTTTACCTGGCCACGGAAGCTATCGCCGCCTCGAAACCATGGGCCCGCACCGATGAAGACACCACCGGTAAACCATTCCGGACCGTAGTAGCCGGAGGGAGCGCAGCCGTAGGGAGAGGCGTCATAGTACCCATAAGGACATTCAGGTGCGACTCCGATGCTGATGCTCACCTGAGCGTCTATTCTGGGAGTGGCGACCGTGAAGCAGATTGCAGCAACACCGGCTAGTGCAAGATATCTAAGCTTGTTCATTAGTTCTCCTCGTAAGGGCAGTCATCAACTGTCTCTGTAAGGGTCAACTAATGGCAGAAACATTTCTGTATCGTTTTGCACACAATCGCAAGGTCTCGAAAGAAATGTTTCCGACAGCGACGAGAGCGCTATTTAATGATGAAAAAGATGCAGATGAAGTGCAACTTCAAATGACGCACGACTCGATCGAAAAGCGCGGGGCGACGGTGTAGGAATAACTCTACAAGGCCAGCTTACGAAACCCTACGCAAATTACGGTTTTCGCTGATTACTATTCCTTTCCACTTCCGGTAACGTAGTTTCAGGCCGGATATGCGGTCTAGGAAGTGGACACAAAGATGTACATCCTTATAGCAGATGATCACGCGAATGTGCGCCGAGGCTTGAGAGAGATTGTGGCCGATGCTTTCTCAGGTACACAGTTTTCCGAAGCCGCGAACGGGGATGAGGTGCTGGCCCAACTGGCCAAATCCCAATACGGCGTTCTGTTGCTCGACATCAACATGCCAGGACGCAGTGGGTTGGATGTGCTGCATGATGTAAAGCATACATACCCGAAGCTTCCTGTGATCATGGTGAGTGTTCAACCTGAGAACCAGTACGCAGTGCGCTGTTTACGGGCCGGAGCTTCTGCCTATGTCAACAAAAACAGTGCCTCAGAAGAGTTGGCACCCGCAATCAGAAAAGTAATGGGCGGAACTTTAGTCAACTGAAATTCAGTGCCTGCACTGCTCGTCTGGAACCCCTCCATCAACAAAACCTTACATTTCCTGCGGTCAGCTTCGGAGAGCAGGGTTCCATGTAAATGGTTTTCGGAGCCCGGAGAGCAGGTTCACGGCCTCGCGAAAAGCCGCGTTATGTTCGCCACACCATAACGCATCTCACTCCATGATTCAGCGTAGGAAAAACCTTACGGAGTACCAGCGACAACACTTACAGCGGAAACAGTTTTCGCTTATTCCGTTATTTTTCCCGTCCCGTATCTTGAGCATAGACACAATGCAGCGGTTGGCACAATCGCACACCCTGCACAATTGAAAGGTATCGATTATGGCTACGAGTTGTTCGACTACGACGAGTGCCGCACCTAGATTTCCGGTCAGTCTATCCTTTCCGTTGCCTGCGGTTGCGAATCATGACTTGAAAATCGCTACCAGAAAGACTGGCGCATTGCGGGTTCAGGGTTCTGCATTCGATCCGCAGACTCTGTTGACTAGGATTACGGCTGGAAAATCGATGCGCGAATACCAGGTTGACGACTCCATCTTTTCGCAAGGCGATCAGGCCGATGCCGTCTTTTACATCCAGGCCGGCAAGGTGAAGCTCACCGTTGTATCGACGAGCGGCAAAGAAGCCGTCATCGCCTATCTTCCAGAGAAGAGTTTTTTCGGTGAGGGCTCGATTGCCGGCCAGCAGCTACGCATTTCCACCGCGAGCGCGCTTCAATCCTGCACCATCATTCGAATCGAAAAGACGGTCATGCTCGGTCTGCTCCGCCGTGAACCAGAGTTTTCCGGGCAGTTCTTGACGCACATGCTCTCCCGCAACGTCCGTATGGAAGCTGACTTGGTCGATCATTTATTTAATTCCAGCGAAAAGCGTCTCGCCCGGCTATTGCTGATGATGGCCAACTTCGGCCAGGATTCGAAGCCCATTCCAGCGATCGAAAAGATCAGTCAGGAGACTTTAGCCGAAATGATCGGCACCACGCGCTCGCGCGTAAGCTTCTTCCTCAATCGATTTCGCGATCTCGGCTTCATCAACTACAACGGCAGCGGAATGAATATTAATAGTTCACTTGTCAGCGTCGTGCTGGACGACTAGGGCAGTTCGGCATCCTAAGCAACACACAACCGCTGCCTGCAACGTCTTTTCTGCTCGGCTTTCGCACACACTCCCCGCAACTGCTCCGCGCATCGGCCACAAAGGGCAGAGTTCAGGTCAACGTCGATCAGTCCCTCGAAGAGGGTGAAATCGCCACTATCGTCACTGCTGTCTACCCCCCGAACAACTCGCCGCAGACCAGCGGACAACGTGCTGTTTCGCCTAAGTCATTTAAATACCTATAGTTATGCCGTAAGATAGTTCGCATGCCGGAGAGTTGGCATACCAACACAGAATTGTTTCTCTTCTCTGCGGGAGCCAAGGTGCTGGTCTGCTAGCATTCTGCAATGTCGCTTCAAGCGGGTTCGTATCTACCAGACAAAAGGAAATTCAGATTCTGCAAAGAACGATCCTTACGATAGGATGGATTGTCCACTTGAAGATTCGATAGACCGATTCAGTACAGGTTATTTGTGAGCTTATGGCAAAGAGACGTGGCAACCCAAACTGGGGCAAGGCAGAGTCGATGGGGCCGGTAATTCCAACCATCACTGAATTCGAGCGAGTCACCCGAGAACTTAATCTGAAGCCTGACCAATACGTTACCTCCACCCAGCTTCGTGAGTGGGCGCGGCGTAACAAGAACTCAACATTCATTCCCGAACGTCTTCTTGAAGCATGGGGCTTCGAGGTTGACACCTTGCTGTAGCAATCCCGAGAGAAAGACGAGGTCTTCGGTCACCACGATCCCCGTCGCTCCTGAAGCATAAGGGCTGCCGCCAATGCCGCCTTCGAAGCGTCGAATGCGGTGACCTCGACCTCCAAAGCGGCTTGCGTTAGCCTGAGCCGGGCTGCGAGTATTGTGGAAATGTGCGCTGCCGCCTTGCTGTCGATCTCGGCCCGCAGCCGCTTTACGTTTACCGGCGTCGGCACAAGGAGAGTCACCGCCCCAGAACGGGCAACCTGCCACCGCTCAAAGTTCTCTTAGTTGGAACATTACTTTTGCTAAGGAGAACACGATGAGGGTAGGGCAGTTTCTTCGTTGCACTACGTTGGTGGCTGTAATGGGGTCCGCGTGCCTGGCGCAGAGCAATGCGAGCTCTGGAACGCAGCAAGATACACCACAGCAGAGCGTGGACCAACAAAGCACCGACGAGAACCAAAACACAGATGTTGAAATGCAGAGTACACCACAGCGAAGTGTGAACCCGGAAAGCATGGGCCAGAACCAAACGGACAACTCCGACGCGAATCTAAACGGCCAGAGAGATAGAAGATGGGCTAACTATAATGATTCAGACCGGGATTCACGGCGACGTGCACTGATAGAGCGCGACAAATTAACGCATGCACTGCAGCAACAGAGTTAGCCCCACGGTATCGGTCTCCGAGCGAGTTAGAAGACTCCAAGTTTAGAGGACTTCGGGTCTTCCCACTCCTATTCTGAGCCTCTATCCTCGGCTAGTTGCATAATTCGGTACGCGCCCTCGCGCTCCTTTTCGGTTGGAAGAGTTGGGACGGCCGTCATCTTTACATGTTTCCCCATGTGTGACATGCACATATCCTGATTGGCGATTTGCTGGACATTACCCTGATCGTCGACGAGCACCGCAGCACTATTCTTGTCGGTACAGCTCTTATCGCAGGTGGAAAGGTTATCCACCACTGTTACGCACGATGACCTGCAGATCGTGCCGCGCATTTCCATTGTTCCAGAGGAGTTTTGGGCTTGCATTAGAGATGCGCACCCCAGAACGACCAAAAACACCCAACCGATTCGTCTCATCTTTCCCCTCTCGCACCAAAGCTCGTTCTCGACCTCGCTGTGCAAACGCTACGATGCCGATTCAATGCGAGCGTTTGCCCGAGATCGAGTGTCACTCGTCCGGTGCTCCGGAAGAGTGACACTATCGGACGGCACTAGGAAAAATTTCAACGCATGTTGACTGAACGATGCTTGCTCGATCAGTGTCCGAGTGACAGACTTTGTAAATCCGGGATTTCCCGAGGTGCTCTGGAGGTCAGAACGCCATTTCCGTCTATACCGTACATCGCAGATTGTGCCAGGAAAATGTTTTAGGGCCTCAATTACAACACCTATATGCGCAAATGTCTGGATGATTGGTTTCAGACAAGCCAAAGGCTTACGCACTGGAGAAGAAAATGCCGAAAGAATTGACCGTAGATCAGCAGCACGAATCGAATGCCATCAAGAACCCAAATGACGCCGGGTCTCAAAAACAGGCCAAAGGCAAAGAGCCGGAGCAGAAGCCCAAAGGACTGACGGAAGAGCAGCAGCAGGAACTGGACAGCATACTTGAACGCGCCCACGCAGCCGCTGCCGTGATTGCAACTTATGATCAGGCGAGAGTAGACCGCCTGTGCCAAGCCGTGGCCTGGGCCGTGGCCAACAAGAAGACTTTCAAGGCTCTGGTCGACATGGGGATTTTGGAAAGTGGGCTCGGCGACCCGGTCAGCCGCATGGGAAAACGGATGAAAATTCGTGGAATCCTTCGCGATGCGCTTCGCCAGAAGAGCGTCGGAATTATCGAAGAAATCCCTGAGAAGGGCCTCGTGAAGTATGGAAAACCGGTCGGAGTGATCGCTTCGATCATCCCGACGACCAATCCTGACTTGACCCCGGCTGGAAACGCCGTCTACGCAATCAAGGCTCGGGACGTGATGATTTTCTCGCCGCATCCACGTGCAAAGAAGACTTCGTTTGAGACGGTTCGGCTTATGAGAGAAGCTCTTGAACGTGAGGGCGCGCCAGCCGACATTCTGCAGTGCCTTACCAAGGTCAATATTCCGATGTCGCAGGCTCTCATGGCGAGGGCTGACTTGGTGCTAGCTACCGGCGGACAGCCCATGGTTCGAGCCGCGTATAGCTCGGGCACCCCGGCATACGGCGTGGGCGCAGGGAACTCCACGATGATCATTGACGATACGGCAGATGTGAAGGAAGCCGCACATAACACGATGTTAAGCAAGACCTCCGATTTCGGATCAGGATGCTCCTCCGATGGCAATCTGATCGTTGACGAAAGTGTCTTTAACGGGTTGCTCGAGAATTTAGTGATCGAAGGTGCTCACATTGCTACGGAAGAACAAAAAGCAAAGCTCCGTGCTGTGATGTGGGATGCTGAGGGTCATCGCCTGGCAGACACCGTGGCGATTTCTGCGCCAAAGCTAGCCGAGATTGCAGGATTCCAAATCGCGCCGGATCGTAAGTTCATCGTCGTACATGGCGATGGAATCGGAAAGCAGCATCTGTTTTCCGGTGAGAAGCTAACTACGCTGTGTGCAATCTACAAGTACAGCGGCTTCGATAACGCGCTGAAAATGATGAAAGCCATTTATGAAGTCGGTGGCAAGGGCCACTCCTGCGGTATCTATTCCTTCAACAAAGAACATATCCATCAGCTTGCCCTCGCGGCCCCTGTAAGCCGAATCATGGTGAGGCAGCCTCAGTCGAAGGCAAACGCAGGCGCATTTAACAATGGAATGCCGATGACATCGAGCTTAGGCTGTGGGACCTGGGGCGGCAATATCGTCTCCGAGAACATTCACCTCAAGCACTATATGAACACCACCTGGGTCGCGGTCCCCATACCCGAAGATAAACCTAGCGATGCTGAGCTGTTTGGCGACTTTTACGATCCGGAGCTGGAGAAGTAAAAATCACCGTCGTGTGTTCTGAGGAGAGTAAATGGCAAGGGATAAGAACGAGAAGGTCGAGCCAGCGGAACAGCTGAAGCGAGCAAGCGAGTGGTGGACTACCAAGATCGTTGACATCAAGCCAGGCAGTATCCGCATGCGTGGCTATGCGATCGAAGAGTTAATTGGCAGAATTAGTTTTCCCCAGATGATCTGGCTTATGTTGCGGGGTGAGCTTCCAACTGCTGAGCAAAGCTCCTTGCTCGAAGCGGCTCTTGTGTCGGCTGTCGACCATGGTCCGCATGCACCGTCAATCTCGATTTCCCGGATGGCGGTTACATGCGGGTTACCACTGAATGGTGCGATGGCATCGGCCATCAACGTACTCGACGATATTCATGGCGGCGCAGGAGAGCAGTGCATGGCTCTCTATGCGCAAATCTCGCAGCGGCTTGATCGCGATGAGCCGATAGTTTCCGCCACGGAAGCAGCGCTTGAAGCGTTCCGCGCCGAATTCGGCAAGATAATCCCAGGCTTCGGCCACCGATTTCATCCTACGGACCCGCGTTCCGTAAGGTTGCTGGCACTTGTGGACGATGCTCGCAAAAGTGGTTTTGTGGACGGGCGGTTTGCCGATATTGGACGGTGCGTGGAGAGCGTGCTCGAACGTCAGAAAGGCAAGAAGTTACCGATGAATATTGATGGCGCAACCGCTGTCATCTATTCGGAGCTCGGATTTCCTCCGCCGCTCGGACGCGGGCTGTTCATACTCTCGCGCTCTGTTGGAATCCTTGCACACGCGTGGGAACAGACGCAGCAAGGGGGGCGAATCAAGGGACCGATGCCGCCGAGCATTCCCTACAACTACACGGGAGAACCCGAGCGGCATCTGGCCCTTCAGAAAACAACCGATCAATGACGCACCTCAGGAATTAACCAGGCAAAGCTCCGGTCCCCCGGAGCTCTCGCCGATTGCATGCTCTCGCGCAAGTTGGTTCCTCGTGCCTTTGATGACAAGTTGAGTCGCCAAGTTAGAGGCTAAGAAAAACTTCAACTGATGTTGATCGAATGCTACTTGCTGAACCACCCGCTGGATGACAGACTTAGCGCGGTTCCCGGGGTTTCCGGGAAAACAAGCTTCAGTGCCAGGAGCACAAAACATGAACCGGCAGTTTTCACTTGCCCAACTTACTGTTCTCAACTGCGCTCCACCGGAGATGACTTACCTCGCGGCCCGCGCAGGTTACGATTTTGTCAGCTTTCGATTCATTCCCCTAGGGACACCCGGCGAACACCAGAACCTGCCCCAGGACACTGCCATGCTGCGGCGGACCAAGGCCGCGTTGGCCGATACCGGCCTCAAGATGCTCGATCTCGAACTGGCCCGCATCGTTTCCGGTCTCGATCCCAAAAGCTATGTGCCTGCGATGGAAGCCGCCGCTGAGTTGGGCGCCCGCCACGTCATCTCGAGCGCATGGACGACCGACCGCTCCGATCGCAACTACCTGGTCGATTGCTTTGGGCAGATTTGCGATTTGGCCAAACCGCTGGGACTGACCGTAGAGTTGGAATTCCCTAGTTTTTCAAGGCTGACCAATCTGCAGGAGGCGGCGGATGTGGTGCGTTCTGCGAACCGCGAAAACGGCGGCATCCTGATCGACACGCTATACGTGCATTTCTCGCACGTTGGGCTCGACGAACTGAGTGCCTTGCCGCGCAGTTGGTTCCATATGGCACACCTGTGCGATGGTCCGAAACAGGTTCCGGTTGCGCGCGAGGACATGATCCACGTGGTCCGCGACGCACGTTTCTATGTCGGCGAAGGCGCGATCGATGTTGCTGCCATTCTGGACCGGATGCCGCTGATTCCTTACTCGATTGAACTGCCGCACGGCGAACGCGTGGCCGCATACGGCTATGAGGAACATGCCCGGCGATGCCTCGAGTCGGCCAAGCGCTACTTCGAGGCCCACCCAACCATCCACTGCGAGCAAAGCGCGGAGATGGTGATGGCCTAGTTACAGCGTTGGGTCTAAGACATCAAGGATCTGCCTGGCTGACTGGAATTAAAGTAGCCGCAAACTCGTGGCTACTTTAAAGAAGAGTGTGCGGTGCTAGCGATTCCGAATGGTCAGTAGAGGCCAGGCGTTGCGCCGCCATCCACCGCGATTCCGGTTCCCTGAATGTGGCGCGCCCGGTCATCAGCAAGAAAAAGTGCCAGTTCCGCAATGTCTTCCGGTTTGCCAAGTCGACGGATTCCTTCCTTCTCGATTTGGTTCAGCCGTGCCTGTTCCGGCGTAATGCCCGTAGCGGCTGCACGCTGAGCAAACAGCATCTGGACACGTTCGGTTTGCGTCAGTCCCGGCAAAATGGAGTTAACGTTCACACCATCCCGCTTGCCGAGACCCGCTAATCCCTTCGTAAAATTCGCCACCGCTGCATTGACCGAGCCGCCGACGAGGAATTCCGCGTCGGGTGTACGCGCAGCGCCACCGATGATGTTGATGACTACTCCCTGTGCAGTTCGAAGCATCGGCCAGAACAATCGGCAGAGCCGGACGCACGAGTAGAACTTCAGCGCAAATCCGTCCTGCCATTCCTCGTCGGGTTGGGTGAGGAAGGCCCCGGCCCGCGTTGCGCCAGCGGAATTCACCAGCACATCGCAACGACCGAAACGTTCTGTGACCAAATTGTAGACGCTCTCGCAGCCAGCGAGGCCGCGCAGATCGGCTGCGACAGCGATGGGTTCACGGGCACCGGTCAGCGCTATGCGGTCCACAGCTTTGGCAAGGTTCGCCGCAGACGACGAGACAAGCACTGTCTGCGCACCAGCGCTTGCAAATGCCTCTGCGATCGCATACCCGATGCCGCGGCTTGAACCGCTGACAACCACTACCTTACCTTCAAACTGTTTTGTCATGTCCTTATCACCAAGTGGGGAGTATTGAAAATTCTGACCCGTCATAGTCTCGCACGAAGCGATGAGCCAAGTGCTGCACGCGCAGCAACTGATTCGTCCACCAGGTTGTTGCACAGTGAATTTCCATGAAGCGGGCCTTGGACTAGCAGGTCGGGCTCGTGTCAATGGTGGTTCCGGTTCGGGCTGCTTCGCCGATAGCCTCGGCGATTCGCAGGTTCTGCAAACCGTCCCGCGCGCTGACGATCGGTTCAGCCTCGCCACGCGCGACTTGGCCGAAGTGTTCGATTTGCCGACTCAGCGGATCTTCGCGCGTCATGTCGGCAACCGAGACCTGGAAGGGCTTGAACCATGATCGGTCCTCCGCCTTGGCGTAGGTCTTCAGGCGCATGGTCGGCACTGAGAGCGAGCCGAAGGTACCCGCAACCA
>Ga0316231_1002206_pt1 | contig 19076 bp, 5 predicted proteins | sample TBH18027metaG_FD_206002 | JGI IMG/M metagenome (GOLD analysis project Ga0316231, IMG submission 206002) | Freshwater microbial communities from Trout Bog Lake, Wisconsin, USA - TBH18027 | ecosystem: Environmental > Aquatic > Freshwater > Lake > Hypolimnion/Profundal zone | place: USA: Wisconsin...
TTTTATGGGTCCAGCCGGAATTTGATATCCAATATTAAAAATATGGACGCCACCCAAGCCGACCCGCCGCATGGCTTCAAGATCGGCGGTGATACCCTCCTTGGTCACATTGCCATCCATCCAATGCCACCAGCAGCGCGGTTTGGCAGTGGCCGGCGGAGTCTGAAAACCTTGGCCAAGCGGATCAGCATCCGTTACGCCACCCACATCGGCAGAACCAACCGTTGAGAACAAAACTGATCTGCCGACATCGGCAGCCAGTATAGATTTGGCACCAATAAAACCCGCGGCTCCAATGGCCCCTCGGCGAATGAATTCCCGGCGCGGTATGGCGTTATTGCTCATTGTCATGTACAGTCCAGACACACCGGCCCTATCTAAACACGTCGTATTGCAAACGGAGGAGATCCGCCTTCGTATTTGGAGTTGACGAACCGACCTTTGGGCCTTGCTCGGTGTTAAGTTCTGTCCATTTCCAATGTTCAACATGACCGTCAACAAATCCAAATTGCCCGCCGTTATGCCGGACGGTTGGGGATTCCCGCCAGATGGTTGCCGACAGGTCCATGGCAAAAAAGGCATCGTCAATGCTAAAAATGCTCTCATCCACGAAATTAATCGCTTCCGCAGGCGGAGGATTTTGCACCTGGCTCAATTTCGCATAATCGGGATATGGATACAAAATGCCGGAGCTTCCCGGTGGACCCAGCCATGGATCTCGGACATCCCCCATCCTCCCCATGATGGCATAAGTGCGGACTTGCACAATGCCGCTCAAATTGACATTCATGGAACTTGGATTGGGCCCGGTATTAACGGCCGGACACTTGTAGATTCCCACACTGGAGTTATAGGGGTACAAAGCACCCTGCATGATTGCAACCAGGTTCGTGGCGTCGGGCAATTGCCCCACATTGCCGCCCGTGGCGCTGATCCATGAATTGGAACTGGCAACCCAGTTCAAAGGCATCCGATCATTGTTGTCTCCCGCATACATAATCCAGGCAATATCAAGCTGCTTGAGGTTGTTAAGGCATCCAGTCGCATAGCTCTTTTGCTTGGCTTTGGACAGTGCCGGAAGAAGCATCGCGGCCAAAATAGCGATGATCGCGATGACTACCAGCAACTCAATCAAGGTGAACGCCTGGCGCCAACCGTCAGTGCAGGTCCGGCATTTAATTGTCAATTCTTGCTTCATAAAACACATCAATTATCTGTGGCTCAGACCCGAACCGCAACCTTCCATTCCACCACCAATTCCCATCGCCACATTGTAATGTTCACGGCTTCGGCGCGCCCGTTGGCACGCCGAAGCGGAGCCGCTGTTTTCACGGATAGGTCAACCGGAAATAGACATTCCCGGTCCTTCCGATCGGCACCGACACGTTCGTTACGGTCGTGGTATCAATCCCAACGTAGGTGAACCATGCATTCGTAGCCGCCAATCCAAATGAATTGGTCACCAGTCGCCAACCCTTATGGTCTCCCGGCCAACTTAATTGTATATTACCGATCCCTTCGGTGACCGTCATTGCAAACGGCGCAGTGGACACCGACGCCTGCGTCGTTATCGGCACTACTGCGGTAACAACCGAACTGTCAGTTGAATTCGTATAATTGACCGTCAGATTTGCGGTTCCCGTGCTTGCCCCCGGCGTGATGACTCCTCTCGCGTCCACGGTGAATATATTGGCGTTCGCAGAGGCAAAAGCGATGCCCGGCAGGGTTGTAATGATCCCATTTTGGGTGCCATCACTAAAGTCAGCATGCACGGCCAGGTCGTATGGCGCTCCGTTCACAAACAATGCCGGCACACTCACGGGTGAGAGATAAATGTTTGTCGCGGTCAAGCCATCCAATGCTTCCACAATCTGGAAACCCACCAGCCGCAGGCGTGGATCAACCGCTGCCAGGCTGATGATGTCGCTGGCCATGGCGGCAAAATTCACCACCAAGGTCGAATTGGTGACATCCGTGAAGCGAACAAAATTGCCCACCGTAAGATTTCCGTCATTGATGGAAGTCGGCACCCCGTTGGGCGGATTGGAATCCGTGGCTTCTGCATAGCCGGCCGAGCCGTCACTGGTAGGCCCGTACGTGGGTAGGGCGGCGGGATCGTTGATGCGATATTTGGTCACCCCACCAATGCTGAACTCACCAACCCGTTCGGCGCCACTGTCGTTACCCCCGGAATTGTCGTTGTACAAATAGCAATAAACGTCATAATGAGCATAAGGCACGTTGCTAAATATAATGTAACCCGTATTCGAGGCGGTGATGCCCCCTGGATTGGGGGTGAGATTGGCGTTGTGGTTGACCCCCAAATCCCAGTACGTGCCCCAGGCCTGGCTCTCATTGGTGGTGATGAGTGGAACCGATGGCCGCGTGGTTCCGCCATCCGAAGTCACCGCGGAAAACTGAATCACCACATTGGACAATACATTGCCCCCGGAATCCAATGGCGCGGAGAGCTGGCTGCTGGAAATGCCCACGACACTCGGAGTGACGAGGTTGTTCCAATACGGCAGTCGCACGCCGAGCCCGGACACATCGGTGTTCGCAGTTCCACCAGGAACTCCGGAAAGGGCTGTGAAGTTCATGGCATGGGATGACGGGGGAAGTTGGTCGGTTAATTTTACGCTGATGCCAGGATTACCCACCGGGACAAAGTATTGCACGGACCCAGCCGGATTCAAAATCGCATTCAAACCTCCATAACTGCCGTTGATGCCGAAATTCCCCACGGCCGTCGCCGTGATCAAGCCATTGGACAGGGAGATGGTGGCGGGCGTGCTGTTGCCAATCGTTATGCCATTGAAGGAAGTCACTTCCACGTTGGTCAAGACCGGGTCCTTGTAGCCGGCAAACAAGTGGGGTTTCGTAAAGTCAATTACACCATTTTGCCCAATATATAACAAGGTTTTATCAACGGTTGGCGTCAGTGAAGTTGGCGCCAGCACACTGACGGCCTGGGTGGCGGAAAGTGTCCCCCAGCTTCCGGTGTATTTTGCCACCAGATTGGTTGTTCCCGCCTGCAGCCTCGGCGAGATTATTCCGATTGAGGAAACGGTGAAGATATTCGTGTTGCCAGAGGAATATGCCATTCCGATTTGTCCGGTAATATCGTTGGAACTGCCGTCTGCGTTTTGCGATTCAACCATGACCGAAACGGTGGCGGGGTTGCCGACCAACAAATTGGTCCAAACCGGCGACAAGAACGCAATATTGGTCGGCGTGTTTAATATCACCTGCTGAATTTGGTAGCCCGCCTGCTTGAAGCGCGGGGCTGAGCTTCCGCCAGTCACCGTATTCCCAAGGTCGTCGGTCACTGAGGTGGCGCCCAAGGGACCAAACCAAACCCGGGTGTGAGAATTGGTTAACCCGGTGAACTCACCATAATTGCCCCCGTTGATGCTGCTCCAAGTCGTGCCACCCGGGGGAATTGAAGCGGTCGTGGCCCGAATATAGCCGCCGTTCGTGGCGTTGGCAACGGTGAGCGCCGGAATTTGCGTATTAGCAACGTCGTTGCTCTGACTTCTAGAGTAGATGCGTTGGTAACCGCTTGGTGTATTCGTGATGAGCCAGAAACCGCCGCGGGTTCCGCTGCTACCGTTCCCGGCTTCCGCGGTCAACGTGTAACAGTAAATGTTGTAATTCTTATATGGGATGTTGTTGAAGTCAATAAAACCGTAATTCAAGGTTCCGTTGTTGGTATTCCCGGAGGTCGGGTCGAAGACATCGCTCTGCATTTTGGCATCCCCCCCCACCGCCGACGAATTGCGGTCTGGATTGCTGACCCCTGAACCGGGATGCATCCATACTTGCATACCTGGAACGACTTGGCCTGCCGCGTTGGTGATCGTCCCCGCTGGCATGATGACATCGGTCAGGTTGTTCGTGTAGCCTTGCGTGAAGCTTAGGTTGGTTGAGATCAGGTTCCATTGGTTGGTTCGGACACCGGGCGCGCCGGCAAAATCATTGATTGGATCCATCGTGTTGGGATCCACGCCTGGAATTCCAGCCATGACATCAAAACTGACAATGTCCTGCGCCGGGCTGGATAAAGCGGCGCCAGCCAGGAGCATGGCCACTAGCACGGTGTTGACGCACAAACGCATCGAGCGATGTGCTTTCTCTTGCTTTCGATCTTTGTTTATTTGTTTCATATTTGCTGATTTCTCGCTTGATGGTTTATTTATTCATTTGCGGCAAATCGCTTCGTTGCCTACCCGAGGGGGAAAATGGCCTCGGCAAGCGCTTGATTTTGAGAGGCGGCAACCCAATTGTGGTGATTCGACACTTCCTGCTGACCAACTCTTGACCAGTGACTGAATGATTCTTTATTCATGGAGCTGTGTGAAAACTACCCCTCTTCATGGTTTGTGACAATATGTCAAAAGTCATAGATTGTTGCGGGTGGTTCCGTAGCGTGTCGGTGCGCTCATTGCACCAAATAGCGGAAAAAGCCGTTCGTGTTGCCCTGGATTACCGGCACAGCATTGGTCATTGCACCGCCGGTTCCCGGGTTGGTGTTGATCGGCGTCCAAGTCACCGGCGACACCAGTGACGGAGTAGATTCGAGCACGTAACTCTTCCCTACCACGCTGCTGCTGATCTGGAAGGCAAAATTTGTCCCTGCCAGCGCGCCAAACTGGATGTTTGGTCCAATTGTCAACGGGGCCGAATTCACCACCAGGTAGATAGTGTTTGCCGCCGGGCTATTGCTCAAAATACCGGAAACGCCGGCTGGCAAAGTGAGCGCGGAGCCAGTGGGCAGCGTGCCGGTTGGATTGACAGCGTAGGTGACCAGCGGATAGCTGGCGTTGGCCGTGAAGGTTCCATTGCGAATGATGAATTGGACGGTGCCCAGCGCCAGGCCCCCATTGACGCGCAATGGTGCGATAGTGGTGCTGGGCGGGTTCCCGTTGAAGTTGAAATCCTGGCAAGGCGCACTACCGTTATTCGTTAAACCCGCGCAAACCCATTGCGATCCGGCAGCCGTCAACAAAATTCCGTTGGTCGCACCACTCGCCACCGTGAAGGCGCTGTTGGAGCAGGAACCGCCTGAAACTCCAACCAGTTCTCCGGCACTGACGGTGGTCGAACCGCTGTAGGTATTGTTGCCGGCCAAAACCTGGGTTCCCCCCTTGCCATTGACGATGAGACTGATGGCATTGGCACCGCCACCATCCTTGATGCTGCCGCTGAAAGTCGTGCTGCCACTGGCAGGGGTGAGTGTCAGGGACGAGCTGCCGGACGCGGAATTGGTGATCACCCCGCCGCTGCCGTTCACGTCAGACAGGGAAGAATTCGTTTGGGCCGATCCGTACAGGTCCAACATCCCGCCGCTAGCGACTGAAACCGCCGAGGCTGCCGGCAAGGGACCGGTGCCACCACTGCTCACGCCGTTATAGATCTGCATCACTTCCGTCGCCGAGAGCGCCCGGCCGTAGATACAGACTTCGTCAATCGCCCCGTTCATCAATTCGGTGCTCTGGTAGTAGTCGTTGCCAACATTCAGGTATTGACCAGTTTGCATAAGCAGCGGCGTGCCACTAAGCGAGATGGTGGCTTCCAGGGAGCTGTTGACGTAAATGAACACCTTCTGCGCCGTGTTGTCCACCACATAGGTCACCAGATACCACGTGCCCGCCGCAAAGTTGGCCTGATAATCAGCCGCCGTGGTCAACCACGCCGAGCCGCTGCCAATGTCCGCATGGAGCTTGCAATTACCCGCCCCGGTGCCGAGGACTTTGATGTCCACCGTATCCCCAGGATTGGTTCCTCCACGCGTGCCGAAAATGCCGTAGGCCACATTGTTGGCGGGAACCGCAGTGAGATTGATCCACGCAGACATGGTGTAGCTGCTGTAGGTGCCAAACGAGGCGGCATAAGGAATCGTCGCATAGTTGGCGCCGATGAAATTGATTGCCTGGCTGAAGTGCCCGGGGACATAAGCCGCGGAACCACTGCTCATCGTGCCGTTGTTTCCGTTGCCGGAAACATCATTCAGCGAGTTGTCAAACGGATAACGGGCCAGCAGCGTGCCACTGGGTGGACTGGGATTGCTCTGCCCGGCTGCAGGTTGCAACCGCAAGGTGCCGGCACTGACGGTGGTGCTGCCGCCGTAGGTGTTGGCGCCGGCGAGCGTCTGTGTGCCAGTGCCAGTCTTGGTGAGAGCGAGCGTGCCGCCGGTGTTTTTGATGGTCCCGCTAAAACTCCCGCTCGCATTGCCAGCCCCGAGCGTGAAATTGGGCGTGCCGCTGACGCCATCCACTGTACCCGCGCCAGTCAAACCATTGATCGTCGCGTTGTTGCCATTCAAACTGAGAGTGCCATTGTTGGTGACATTGCCATACCCGTTGCCGTTGGGAATCTGGTTGGCCGCGCCCAGGGACAACGTGGTATTCGCGGAAATGACTGTTGTGCCAGTATAATTGTTCGGCGACGCCGTCCCGTTGTTGAGGGTGACCGTGAGGACCCCGGAATCGGTGGCCAGCAGCAAGCCATTGGGATTGGTCCCGGTGACTTGTCCGTTCAGGCTCACCGACCCGCCCGGACTGGCTTGCTCCGAGCAAAATGTCACCGGCGCATTGGAAGCCATCAAGGTTCCCGAAAGGACGATGCCCGTGGAATCTATGCGAATGCCCGAATCCGTCGGATAACTCGTGGTATTGAAGATGATGTTGTTGGGGAGGGTTTGGCTGTTGTAACCACTGCTCCACAAGATGCCCGCCTTGTCCGTGGCCACCTGTCCAATCGTGATCGGCCCTGTCCCGAACGGGTCGCTAGTGATGGCTCCCGCGGAACTCACGATGGACAACGTACCATTGATGCGCAGCCGTGTCCCACCATTGCCGTTAATCAGGGTCAGGCCGCCGGAAAAGGTGTTGGCGCTCCCAAGGTTGAATTGCGCCGTGGCGCTCTGCTTGTTGGCCATCACCACCGCCACATGCCGGGTGGGGCCATCCGTGATGAGCGCCGACACCGTGGTCAGATTAGGGTTGTTGTTGTTCGTGATCGTCAGCGTGTCCGTGCCCGTCCCCGAACCGTTGTCGGTGATCGTGGCCGTGTTGGCACTCGCGTTGAGGTTGGCGACCAGGGCGTTATAGCCATTGAGGTCGAAGATTGCCGACCCGGACAGCGCCAGCGGCACGGCTTGAGCAAAAGTCGCGTTGCTAAAGGCCAGGGAACTGCCGAGCTGGAGCGTTCCCGCAGTAACGGTCGTGGTGTTCGTGAAGGTATTTGCGCCGGCGAGTTTGATCGTGCCCGGGCCGGACAGGGTCAGGGTGTTCGCGCCGGAAATCAGCCCGCCCACCGTCATCGTGTTGCCCGAATTCACATTCCAAGTCTGGTTGGCCCCAAGCGAGAGGCCGCAATTGAGGGTGGCGTTGTTGGTGGCGTTGATGCCGGAGGCGCCATTGGTCAAAGTGTAGCCGCCTGTGCCGCTGATGGTCAGCGGGCCTGGCATCGCGCTGTCGAATTGCAGCCCGCCCAAGGTCAGATTCCCGCCCAAGGTCATGTTCGCCAGGGTCGTCGCCGTGGGAATGGCGCTGAACTCACCGACGCTGCTTGAGGTTGGAGCCACAGTCCAGTCAGCCGCGCCGCCGTTCATGGTCGTCGTGTTCAGTTTGTTGGGATTCAATGATTGCGTGACGGTCAGTGTCACGGGCGTGGACGTGGCGGTCGAGCTGTTGCAAGCGACACTGGCCACACAGCGATACTCATTTCCGCTGTTTCCCACAAATTCTGCGGGAGTAGTGTAACTGCTGGTCGTGCCGCCCGTGCCAACAGTGACGTTGCTCCAGGTATTGCCGCCATCGGTGCTGATCTCCCATTGGCAGGTCGGACTCGATCCTGTGGCCGCCACCGTGAAAGTGGCGGTCGAGCCGGCTTGGATGGATTGGCTGACGGGATTGGTGGAAATGCCCGCCCCGGTGCAGGAAACCGTCTGCGACGTCACTACCAAGTTGACGTTCCCGTCGCTGACAGTATTGGAAGCGGTGCAACCACTAGCCAGACCAACCCCGCTGATAATTGGGGTGGCGTTGGGAGTGCCCGTGATGGTGCCGCTGCTGACCTGCATCAGATTGTAAGTGCCCGCCCCCAATGGGGTGGCGGTGGCATTGCTGACTGTAATGGTATTTCCATTCAGGGTGAGCGCACCCTGGCTGATCAACAGCGCGGGATGGGTTGTGTCACCGGTGAATCCGGTCGGAGTCAAGGCCAGGTTGATTGCCTGTGATCCCAAGTTGACCGTGGTGCCCCCCTTGATGACTGCGGCAGATGTTCCGACATTCGTTCCAGCGCCGCTGGCACTCAAGGTGGTGCCGCTGGTCCAAGTATAGGTGGCGCTGGCGGACACGTCCAAGGCGGCCCCGCCGGCTATGGATATTTGCGGTGTGCTGGGCAGGGTCATACCCGACGCAAGTTGTAGTGTGCCCCCGCCAATGATGGTGTTGCCGGTGTAGGTGGGCGAGCCAGGACTGCCACCGCTGAAATTGGTGAAGGTCACCGTGCCTTTGCCGGCCAGGGTCAGGTTGTGCGCGCCGGAAATCTGACACCCGCCGCCGCCAAATGTGATCGTTTGACCCGAAGCCACATTCCACGTCTGATTGGCGGCCAAAACCAGAATGCCCTCGTATGACAGGTTGACGGTGGCCGATGACATGTCAATGCCGGAAGCGCCCAGCGTGAGCGTGCTGCCAGTACCAAGATCCACCGCGCCGCCGGGACTCAAAATGGTGATGCCGGCCCAACCCAGATTGCCGCCAAGACCATTCGCGTCCGCCGAGGTTCTGGTGCTGTCCCACTCCGCAATGTCACTGCTGCCGGGAACCACGCCGCCGACCCAGTCCGCCCCGTTCGAGAGAGAATTGTTGCTGTTGTTTCTTTCAATGCCAACGGGCGGTGTAACTGTCAATGTCGCCGCCGTAGAGGTGGCGCTGGAACTGTTGCAGGCGACACTGGCAACGCAGCGGTACTGACTTCCACTATTGCCCACCACGGTCACCGGAGTGATGTAACTACTGGTCGTGCCGCCCGTGCCAACGGTGACGTTGTTCCAAGTGTTGCCGCCATCAGTGCTGATCTCCCATTGGTAGGTCGGACTCGAACCTGTGGCCGCTGCAGTGAAAGTGGCGGTTGAACCGGCCTGGATGGACTGGCTTATGGGGTTGGTCGAAATGCCCGCCGCCGTGCAGTTAACCGTGAGCGTTGCCGCCGTCGAAGTGGCGCTCGAACTATTGCAGGCAACACTCGCAACACATTGGTATTCATTGCCATTATTACCCACCACGGTGGCCGGGGTGGTGTAACTACTGGTCGTGCCGCCGGTGCCGGTGGTGACATTGTTCCAGGTATTGCCGCCATCAGTGCTGACCTGCCATTGGTAGGTCGGACTCGAACCCGTTGCCGCCGCCGTGAAAGTGGCCGTTGCGCCAGCCTGGACCGACTGGCTGACGGGGTTGGTCGAAATGCCCGCTGTCGTACAGTTAACCGTGAGCGTTGCCGCCGTGGAAGTGGCCGTCGAACTGTTGCAGGCCACACTCGCAACGCAGCGATATTCATTTCCGTTGTTTCCCTCCACGGTGGCCGGAGTGGTGTAACTGCTGGTCGTGCCGCCCGAACCTGTGGTGACGTTGTTCCAAGTGTTGCCGCCATCAGTGCTGATCTCCCATTGGTAGGTCGGACTCGAACCCGTTGCCGTTATGTTGAATGTGCCCGCCTGCCCGACTTGGACGGTTTGGTTAGTGGGGTTGGCCGAAATGCCTGCAGCCATGCATTGCACCGTGAGCGTCGCCGCCACGGAAGTGGCGGAGGAGCCTCCGTCACAGGCGACACTTAAAACACAGCGATATTCATATTCGCTATCGGCTAGGACGGTGTCTGGAGTGGTGTAACTGCTGGTCGTGCCGCCCGAACCGGTGGTGACGTTGTTCCACGTGTTGCCACCATCGGTGCTCACCTGCCATTGGTAGGTCGGACTCGAATTCGCGGCTGGGGTCACGGTGAACGTGGCCGCCGCGCCCGCCTGGACCGACTGGCTGACGGGGCCGCTCGCAACGCCGGCAGGCACGCAGAGGGCAAAGGATGGATTCCAGTTGTATTCCGCCATCACGTTGGTCAAGGTAAAGGCGGCGGCTTCCGCGGCGGTCATGGGTTCTTCCGTGTCGGTCCAACCCGTCGCCGGACCGGCTCGATTGGCATATTGCGCCGCAGTGTAAGGTGTGCCATTCATGGTCATGGTGTTATACTCGCCATACCGGGCAGTGGGATCCGGCTGGCCATCTGAGATGGATAGATACCAGCCCGTTGGATTGATGCTTCCGTCCATCTTGCAATTCAGAAAGTAGGTGCTTGCATTAGCATACCACGGTCTGCCCAGCCACCAGTTGCCTTGTGAATCCGCCGGGCCGGTTATCGTGCAATTATTGAGGACAAATCCGTATGGATCGGTGGGCCGGTTATTCGCGGTGGCGACAAAGCCACCCGCGCCAGCGCCCCGGTCAACGCACACCAAATTGCAGCCTTCGAACCACGCCAGGGCATCGCCGCAAATGTAATCAACGGTCCCCGCGATGGTGCAATCAATATAATACCACGGCCCGCACCCATCGGGACAGGCACTGTGGCCGGCCAGATACATCGTGTCCTGCGTGGAAAGGATATAACAGTTCTTGAACTGAATCCACCCGGCGCCGCATTGTCCGCCGCCGGACGGTTCCTGGCCATTAATCGCATTGGCTTGCGCGCTATTGACCGGCAAGGTGTTCTGGATGGTAAGATTTTGGAATGTGATGTTGGTCGTATAGATGCTAATCACCGAGGCCTCTGGACTGCCACTCGAGGAGCTTATCGAATCCCAGATCACAGTATTCGTCGGAGTGGATCCCAAGCCGACAAAGTCCACATTGGCAGCATTAATGGACACATGCTCATTATAGCTTCCCGCCTTGATGACGATCTCCACGTGGTTGGTGTTCGGCCTGGGCAGCGAGTTGACCGCCGCCTGCACGGTGGTAAAATTTCCCGATCCGTCGGCGGCCACGGTGAGGATCCACTGCCCGGTCTGCTGCGTCGTAAAATCCCACAGATCGCCTTGCAAAACGCTGCCGCCAGCTCCCAGACCGTCCACTGCCCAATAGTAAGTGACCCCGGTGAGGAGCGGGCCGGGGAGAGGAAAGCTCGGCGTGGCAACATTCACGGCACTCACCGTGCGGTTGGCCACGGCGGTGCTGTTGGTGCCGAAATACACATTATACGAAACCTCCCCGCCATCCGGCGTCCAGGTCAGCACCGCGATGTTCGTATTGACTGACGACTGGCCGTTGGCGGGAGTCGGGTTGCCGGCCTTGCCTGTGCCAGTGGTAAAACCCCAGACCAACCCGCTCTGCCCGTTGTCCTGCACCAGCCAGTAGTACGTCGTGGAAGGCTGCAACGGCCCACCCATTGCGTTATTGGCGACACTGTTGAGCGAACCATTGCCGCTAGCGACGGTGACTGTCGGTGTACTATTCGTGCCAAACTCAACGACCTGATTCGTAACGCCGGAAGCCGGAACCCAGGAGAGCGAAGTTAACACCGACACGCTGGCCGCATTATTTGCGGGGGTTGGGACCTCGGCAACACCCGGCAGTGGCCCGGCTTGTTGATAAATAGTGCCCGCCGCCGGCTGTGGTGAGTTGCTGCATGGATTGCCGCTGCCGTCCTTGCCGGGAGTCCCGGCCACCGCCATAACACTGCCCGAGCCGGCATACGAACCGCTGGCAGAATAGATCGCAATCCGCCCGCCGCCGCCGCCCGCGCCGGCATTGGATGTCTTGTTGGTCAAAGTGATGGTACCTCCCTGGCCACCCGCCGCCGAGAGAACTCCGTTGATGGTGACCGTGCCGTTGCCCGCAGCCAGCAGTATCGCTCCGCCACTGCCGCCCGCACCGGCGAGCTGGTATATCACACCATTGGTGGTGTTATCATATCCGCCGCCATTGGCGAGAATTTCACCATCGGTGCCAATCGTTATATTGCCGCTGGTCGCAGTCAGTCCAAACGCACCGCCGCCACCGCCACCCGCTCCGCCGTTTGAAGCCGAAGCGCCACTTGAAGCGGACCAGTCCCCACGGCCGCCGCTGCCCCCGGATCCGCCCTGAAGGACAAGCAGCGACGGAAGACCATTGGTGACTCCGTAGTCGTTGGGGGTCCCGCGCCCACCACCGCCATTGCCGCCAAACCCGCCGCCGCCGCCCGTATATTTTCCCGCGACATACTGACCACCGCCCGGACCGCTGCCAGCCGTGATATTGGTGCCGCCGGAACCGCCAGCATTGCCGCCAGCCGGCCCACCCGCGCCACCGGTCTGGGTGATGGCCCCAAAAACAGGCGCGCTGACATTGATCACAGTGTTGACGTAAATGTTTGTGCTGCTGACGATGTTGATTGGAAGACTGCCGGCGACACTGACGGTGGCCCCGTTGGATATGCTCAGACCGCTGAAATTGAACGTGGCTTCCCCGTTGATGATCGTACCGGTTCCGCCGCCGCTGCCGGATATGCTGTAGCTTGGCGGAGTCCCACTGGAATTAAAGGAAATGGTCTGTCCAGAACTTACCACCGTCTGTGCATCCGCCGAACCGAGCAGGCAAAGGACACTGCAAAATGCGATCCAAATGGTCGCCGGGATTTTCAATTTCATATCAGTCAAGATTTTTATTTTCGTTGTCATTTCCTTCAGCCGGGCGCGGTTTGTCCGCGGACCACGAATGGAAATCAAATTAACTTTAACATAAAATCCGGCGCTGCCTATATGTCTTTGGTCATAAACTTCATTGCGGCACCTGGCGAAATCCTGCGTTACGAACATTGGAATCTCCGCCACGCGCGGAGTTTATCATCCGACAAAGCGAGGATCCCCGGACTGGAATTGTGCGCAGGTGAATGTGGATCGGTATGGTATACGAGTGGACACAAGTTGAACAGTGCTGCTCAATCTGCCCCAGAGGTGGAAAAACGGCATCGCAGCTCTTTAATTGTTGGCTATCGCCCGCTCCGGCGGCTGGAACCAAGTGATTGCTGGAGAAATTTTAAACAGGCTGCCGGCTGGAAAACTGGGAGGAAGAACTTGTCTGAAGATACCTGGCAGCCGCCTCCGTCCGGCAGCGAACGTGCAGTTTGCCAAAGACATTCACCAAATGTCGGGCCACGGTGGCGTAACTAATGTGCAACCGGGCGCCAATTTCCTTGTTGGAAAGGGTCTGCCACGCAAATTTCTCTACGTAATGGGAAGCCTGAAGACCCAATCTGGGCAAAACAAATCAAGCTACAGCTTGGCGGGTGGTCCGCTTGTTCACGGCTATCGGTTACTATGTCGCGGACAGCAATCAATGACATGCCAAATTATAAAATCACGCCAAATCACGGCGTTTGCCAAATTTGCAGTTGGGCTGGTTCACCGATTACGCGTACTGCTCCCGGTCATTCTGCCAGCCGCGAACCGTCGAGACCGGCAAAGACAGAGGTGCGCCCCGCAGATTCACAAATCCAGAGGCCGCGATGCTCCGCATATCGGCCACCGATTCCACCAGAAGTGATAATAAAAGCGCCGCTCACATAGGTGCTTTGATCGGTCTGGCATCAATACCTTCGCGCTCAACTTGATTGCTAAAATTACCTCCGATTTCACCCACCATGGTTACCACGCTGCGGGCTGGAATGTCAAATCCTTTGGCGATATCCACTGGGCGGCCGGCAGCCAAATTTGTCTCCGCCGAAGTCACATAGGGTACGAATAAGCGGTCGGTTATCGTGCCGGCTTCGGCACCTTTCATCGTCAGAGACACTTTTTGCAAATGACCAGCCAGGTTGACGAACACAATCACAGCGCGGCCTGGTTCCGGGCCAAGAAACATGGAAGCCATCAAACCTACAACGTCCTGCCTGCCTGCCATTTCGACTCGCCACATTCCCGGACGGATAAACCGGCTGTAATTGCCCAAAGCCCAAAGCAGTTTTGATTCACAAACCGTCTCGGCATCACCCGGATCATGGTAGTCCGTGTAAATCAGTCCACTTTTGTAGTCATCGTTCGCGATCGCATTCCACCATAGCCAGGCGGAGGCGCTGACGAGCGTCAGGTCGCAATGAACAATCCGTGCCATCCGGAGAGCGGAATCCATCGTCAAATCCCTGCCCGATTCCATGATGCAATACTCGGTCTGCCAGATTTTCCATGCCGGATAATGGCTGAGCGCCCGTCCCAGTTCCCGCCGATGTGGCACCAGTTGATCTGGCACCCGATCCGACCAATAACTGTGATACGAAAGGATTCCGACAAATCCATCGGACACCTCCGGATCGTCGCAAATCAGATGAAGATAGTTTCCGTAATCCGCGCGCCATTTCTCCCTGGGACCCGGATCCAGCAAATACATGTCTGGAATATTGCCGGACTCTGGACCGAGAATTTTCGTTTTCAATCCAGTCTGTTTTAGGCGTTTCACCAAGGCCAGCCAGGTGCGCTTGAGATCGGCATTGCCAGCGCGGTTGCCTTCCTGTCCATACTGCCAGTCCCATTGCGGTTCGTTGAATGGCAGCACATAGTCGAATTCGATCCGCTCACGTTCATCGGGATTGTCGCGGAAATGAACCAGAATGTCCGTTATATAAGCGGCAAACTGATCCTCCGCGCCAGGTTTCAGGTTCGTTGTGGAGTGGGTATCAGCACCCAGATTGCTCAGGCCATTCCGGGTCAGCCAACGTGGCGGACTGTAGACGGTGGCGAGAAATTGCCGAACCCCGTGCGCCTTGGCCGCGCGCAGAAACCAACGTTCATTTGCCTGCCGGTTCCAATCGTATTTGCCTTCGGCCACGGCGAACGTCTCCACCGTGCGCCAAGGATTCCTGATGGTATTGGTGTTGATGCCTGCCCCCAGATTAAACCGCCAACAGGACAGGCCGATGCCCGTGTTCGTTGCAAACAGGAGATCGGCGATATGATTCTTGTTTGCCTCCGACCATGCGCCCACCTTCTGCATGGACCAGGCGTCGTTTGCGCCAAAATTGTCCATGGTTTGATGCCTGAGGCCAAGATCAACGACATAAAAATTTGTGACCGCCTCCAGGCTCAAGGCGGAAGCCTTTCCCGAATTGCAAGGCCCCAGCAGCAAGGCAAGACTGACGATTGCAAATATTGAACCTGGAAAATGTTCTGTCTTCATTTGACCGGCAATGGAATTAGGAACGCTCAATACTCCTGTCTATTCTCCAGCCTCATGGCCCCAAGCGCACCCGGTAAAATCGCCTTGGAAATCCGCCCGCTGCTGAGTCCGTCCACTGTATTGGCGGAGACGCGGAATAGTTCGTGAACACCGGGGTCCAGTTTGCGATTCCACTTAAGTTCGTGGTTGCATCCATAAAGTAATCCGGACCGGCCTCGCCGGTCACTCGCAGCGAGAACCCATTCCCGGCCCAAGTTGGATTCGTAAACAGCGGTTTCTCCGGTTGCAAAACGGTGACAAGAACACTCTGAGTGGCGCTCAACGGGGGCGTGCCGTTGGCGGTTACCACCACGTTAAAGACGTTGGTAGCAGGCGATTGCGCCACGCTCGGACGCCAGCTTAACACACCATTGGTCGGGTTGATTCCGTTGATGCCGGCCCCGGCCGGCGCGGATGGCAAGTTCCAAGTCAGGATTTCCTCCGGGAGATCGGGATCGCTGGCAGTATTGGTGATCAGCAAGGTGCGTCCGGCCAGAATCGTGCTGTTGGCAATGGGCGACAAAGTCGGTCCATAGTTCATGGTGCCGAGCACTTCCGACGTGTTCAAGGTGCGGCCAAAAAGCCGGACGTCATCAATGGTTCCGGCCAAGAATCCGCCCGCATAGCCGGGTTGAATACTGCCCAGTCGCAAACTGGGTGGCGCGATCCGAGTGCCCGTCGGGCCGATGGTCGAGGCCTGCAAGCCACCGTCAACATACAATTGCATCTGGCCGCTCAAACTATCCCACACGGCCGCCAGATGATGCCACTGGCCATCATTGATCGCGTTGGTTGACGAGATTGTGGTGTCAGGATCGCCAATGCCGAAACCGGCGTCGTTGCCGACCAGCGACAGGCCAAAGTCAGTCGTGGTGCCCGCCACTTCGCCATCCACGATGCCCTTGCCCGCCCACCATTGGCTGCCGCCACCTGTCGCCGTCGTCTTTACCCAGCAGCTGATGGTGAAACTGTTGCTGATGCAGCGGGGAATGACCGCGTAGGAGTTGGCGTTGCCGCTGAACTGGGCGGCGTAGGCGCCAATTTTCCCCGTGACATACGTCACGTTGGTGACCAGCGTGGCGTTGTTGCCGTTGCCCGTGGCGTCCTGGACGTTGCCTTCCAGCGGATACCAAGCCATCGCTTGCGCAGCATACACGTTGGAAACGACGAAGGTCGTCACCGATTGCGGTGCCAGGTAGGCGGCAAACTGCTGGTTGCTGATCGTCAGCGCCGCCAACGGGTTGGCGCTTTCGTACGCGGATGTCCGCCAGCAAGCAACCTGGCCGCCCGTGCTGCCAAACGCGCCCAGGGTGTAATTGATACTAAAACCGTTGGTGGAGTCATTCTGGGCCACAATGAGCAAATTGTGGTTGGTGGGGTCATAAGCGGCCAGGGAATTGGTGTCGCCGACACTGATAATCTGGCAGCCCGGCCGGATGAAATGGCTGAATTGCCACATGACATAAAATTTTTCGTTGAACGAATAGGTTTCATTCCCGCTGCCATCTTCCGGATTGTAAAGCATGCCCCAACCGCCGGCATTATCCACGACCTGCCAGTAAGTCCAAGCCTGGGCGCCGGATTGGGTGATGTCGTCATGGATGCGCCGGGCCATGGGCAGGCCGTTGGCGTCGCCGTCGCCGTATTCAGAGATCCACCACGGTTTGCCGAGCGAGGTGGCCAGGTTATTCAACCCGGAAGGGTTGTTGGCGCCATAGGTATGACTGGCAATCAGCGTCACACTGGCCTGGCCGGCGGTGTTGTAAGAACTCACGGAATTGATGGTGTCCTGCTCATCAGTGTCTTCCGAAGCGTCAATGCCGGTGGTCAGACCGCTGGCCGTCAGATTGGTGCGCAGGTCGTTGACCACCCGGTTCTGCTGGCTGGCGTCCATGTGACAGCCCTCCTGCCGGCCGCCGTAAACCCACCAACTGCCGGTCGGCTCGTTCATCGGCGTCATTGCGTTAAACTTGACGCCATCCAAAATGGTGAGCTTGCTGACCACCATTGACAGATATTGCGCGAAGGTATTTTCGTAATTGGTCTGCAAATTGTCACTGGTTCCATTCGTGGAACCAGTGACGCTGCCGCTAACCGTCATCCACCAGGGCGGCGAGTTTGCGAAGGCGACCACCTGGTTGGCGCCCAGGGCCACGGCCTGCCGCAGCATCCAGCGCTGGTTGGCGTCGGCAGTCCAATCCCAGACGCCGTTGGTCGGCTCAAAGCCCTGCATCTGCGCGCGGTACTCCATGGTGTTGGGGATGCCCGGATTTTCGCTGCCACCGATATTGTAGCGGACGAGATTGAGGCCCAGGGTTGTGAAGGCCAGCGAAGCATAACTGGCGCGGTTGCTATAACCACCGCAGACGTTGGCCCACCAGCAAAGGGAGGTGCCCCAGCCGACAAAACTGTCCACCAAGACCAGATTGGGATCCACGGCCACCGAGGATTGGGGCGTGGCGGCAGGCAGCACCACGAGCGCGGCATTGCTGCTTTGGCTGGAACCAAAAGGGCCGGTGGCCACCACATAATAATTGCCGCTGTTGCTGCTGTCCAAGCTGGCGATAAACAGGGTGGAATTGGTGGCATTGGGCAGCAAGGTCGCCGGTGACAGGTACCACTGATAGGTTAGCACCGAGCCGGGTCCGGCGGAATTGGTTACCGCCCCAACGACGCCGATACTGATGGTGGCGGAAGCGCCCGCATAGTTGGTGGCGCCTTGCGGTTGCATCGTGAAATACGGCCGCGCCGGCGCGAGTTGGAGCCAGTCCACCCAGATCCAACCATACTGGCTGCTGGGTGTTTCATCGAGCCTTCCACCCACGCCGAACGTATCCCCCGCCGCCCCACTCAAGGTGTTGGATGAAATGTATAGGCTGAACATGCGCCAGGTGGTAGTCTGATCCGGAAAAGTGAAATTCTGGTTGGAGAGAGTCATGTTGCCGGCCGTCGCATCCTGCAACTGCAGTTGCAACCCGCTAACCTGGCTTTGAGCGCATTGCGCCCGAATCGTCAGGACATAATCCAAGCCACCCTGGATGGCGGCCCCTGTGTCCTGCCAAAAGGAGCAGCCATCCGTCCAACCGATGGACAGGATGTTTTCCGAGCCGTCGTTGTAAAAATAAACGCCGTTGGCGGAAGTGGACCAATCCGTGCTGCCGCTGTCAAACCCGCCATTTTGGATCAGATTGTTTTGATCAATGCTGGTTTGCGCCGGAGCCAGCCACACGCCCCCCGCCATCATCATCGTCAGCAGCAGCTTTTTCATTCGATAAATTTCATTTGATTCGGCGCTTGATAGGTTCGTCAAGCGACGATCAAGGACAGACGGCGCGATAAAAGCGCTGGTTCGCAAGCGGTGCATTTGTGTCCGTAAAACTGAACGCGCCCAAGCCGTCAGCCGTCACGGTGGCGGCGGTGATCCAGGAAGCACTGGCGAGGCTGGCGACGTATTGAACGCGATGCGCGGCAAAGGGCAGGCCGCTGAACGTCAGCAGCATTCCGCCACGACTCGCTACCGGGGACACGGACAAAACCTTGATAACGGTGTTGCCGGCACCGGGCGTGGCGACCGCGAGCGGGAGCACCGCCAAATCCCCATCCGTCTTGCCGCCAGAACTGGTGTCGGCGGGCTGTGCACTCAAGGTAACGGCGTCTACTTGGCTGCCATTCGCAGCGTACAGGCCGATGATCTGTGATTGCGCCAGCATGAAATTGACGTGGAGGTTGGGTTGGCCGGGCTGGTTTTGCGTCGTCAATCCATCGGCCCAGACCAATAAGTAGCCGCGCGGCGCCAAGGTATAACCGGCAGGAATTTGGAATTGC
>Ga0316231_1002214_pt1 | contig 19040 bp, 17 predicted proteins | sample TBH18027metaG_FD_206002 | JGI IMG/M metagenome (GOLD analysis project Ga0316231, IMG submission 206002) | Freshwater microbial communities from Trout Bog Lake, Wisconsin, USA - TBH18027 | ecosystem: Environmental > Aquatic > Freshwater > Lake > Hypolimnion/Profundal zone | place: USA: Wisconsin...
CGGCACATATCCCTACTGTACGAGATGGGTGGCGGGATCGTCGTCTTCCAGTTCGTCCATGGCCAGCCGGCGGAAGATCTTCATGTCGGCCAGCGACATGAAGCTGATGTAGGCGAAGCCGCTGAAGAACAGCCAGATGAAGGGAACCGACGCCCACTTGTGGATGTAGATGGCGATCACCACGGCGGCGAAGTAGTAGAGGGCGAAGCCCAGCTCCATGAAGGTCAGCAGGCTCTTGGGCACCTTGTAGGCGCGGGCGTTGCGGTTCCTGGCGCCGTTGCCGTTCTCGTCCACGCCCAGCTTGGGGGTGCGCTTGAACTCGATGTCGTCGGTGAAGAAGCCTTCCAGCACGGCCTTGGTCTGGTTCAGGCAGAGCCCGATACCCAGGCTCATGAGCGCGGGGATGTACTTCATCCGGCTGGTCCAGTTCCTGTTGTTGTAGACCTCGCGCTGGGACAGGCCGAAATACAGGCCGACGCTGACGGCGTTGAGCAGGAAGAACGGGCCGTCGGTGAGCAGCAGGATGTGCGCCGGGGTTCCCGCCCGGAAGATCATGCAGGGCACCATGATGACGGACAGCACGACCATCAGCATGTAGTTGCAGTTGGCGGTCAGGTGGAACCAGCATTCGGCCTTGGTGTGGATGCTCTCCTTGCTGAACAGGATGGTTTTCATCATCTTGCGGATGACCTGGGCGTTGCCCTTGGCCCAGCGGTGCTGCTGGCTCTTGAAGGCGTTCACTTCCACCGGCAGTTCGGCGGGCACCACCATGTCCTTCAGGTAGACCCCGCGCCAGCCCTTGAGCTGGGCCCGGTAGCTGAGATCGGCGTCCTCGGTGATGGTGTCGTGCTGCCAGCCGCCGGCGTCGGCGATGGCGCTCACCCGCCACATGCCGGCGGTGCCGGAGAAGTTGAAGAAGGCATGGGAGCGGTGGCGCGCGGTGTGCTCGAAGACGAAGTGGCCGTCCAGCAGGATGGCCTGGACCTGGGTCAGCAGGGAGAAGTCGCGGTTCAGGTGGTCCCAGCAGCCCTGCACGAAGGCGATCTTGGGATCGCCGAAGTGCGGCACGGCCTGGCGCAGGAAGTCCACGGTGGGAATGAAGTCGGCGTCGAACATGGCGACGAACTCGCCCTTGGCGCTCTTGAGACCGTTCTGCAGGGCGCCGGCCTTGTAGCCGGTGCGGTCGGTGCGGTGCAGGTAGGCGATGTCGTAGCCGAGCATGCGGTACTTGTCGCAGACCGCCTGGGCCACTTTCGCGGTGTCGTCGGTGGAGTCGTCCAGCATCTGGATCTCCAGCCGGTCCTTGGGCCAGTCCATCCGCACCACGTGGTCCAGGAGGCGCTCGACCACGTTCACCTCGTTGAATACCGCCAGCTGCACCGTCACCACCGGCAGGAAATCGGCTCCGCCCATGGGCTGCGGCGGGTTCTTCTTGTTGCGGAAATACAACAAGAGCATCCAGAGCCGATGTGCGCCATAGATGCTCAGAATGCTCAGGATCGTGAAGTAGGTGACCAGCACGACCGTCTTTATGATTTCCATTATCAACTCCGCGGTGGCTTGCCGTCCACGCAAGCATTACTATATCATTCAATTGTGCCAGGAAGTGCTTGGATATTCATCACCTTTTTCTTTCTTTTTTCTCCTACTTCGCTTCAAATGAAGCAACTAGACAATACCTGATGGGTGAGATGGGATGGTTGAAGGCGAAAATTTCCCCAAGAGCATCGGTCGCTATGAGATCAAGGCGCTCCTCGGGGCTGGGGCGATGGGTTCGGTGTACCTGGCCGAGGATCCGCGCATCAAGCGCCGGCTGGCCATCAAGGTGGTGCGCCTGGACACCATCCGCAACGAAACCGAGCGCAAGGAGTTCCTGGCCCGGTTCCAGCGCGAGGCCGAGGTTTCCGGCGTGCTCAACGACCCGGGCATCGTCACCATCTACGATGTGGGCGACAGCGAACTGGGCCCCTTCCTGGCCATGGAGTACGTGGCTGGCCGGCCGCTGGACGCCATCATCAAGGGCGGCGAACTGACGCTGAAGGACAAGCTGGGCATCGCCGCGGGCATCGCCGCGGCGCTGGACCACGCGCACAGCAAGGGCATCGTGCACCGGGACGTGAAGCCCGGCAACGTCATGATCACCCAGGACCACAAGCCCAAGCTGATGGATTTCGGCATCGCCAAGCGGGACGACGCGTCGCTCACCCAGACCGGGACCTTCCTGGGCACGCCCAGCTACGCCAGTCCGGAGCAGATCAAGGAGGGGGTGGCCACCAGCCGCTCCGACGTGTTCAGCTTCGGCGTGCTGATGTTCGAGCTGCTGTCCGGCTACCTGCCGTTCCCGGGCACCTCGATCAACACGATCCTCTACAAGATCGTCAACGAGCCGCCGGTGGCGGTGGACCCGCCCGTGGCCGGGCTCATGTCCGACGGCTGGCAGCGCACCTTCACCAAGGTGCTGGCCAAGAATCCCCAGGAGCGCCATTCCAGCTGCTCGGCCTTCGTGCGCGAACTGCTGGACACCGCCGTGGACCTGGGGCGCACCGAGCGCATGCAGCTGCTGGGCGGGCTCCGGCCGTCGGATACCGCGCCGACGCCGGTCCTGGCCGCGGCCAGCACCCAGCCCTCCCCGGTCCGCCCCAGGGGCGCCCGCTCCTGGATCTGGATCGCCATGGCGGGCGGAGCCGCGGCGGTGCTCCTGGCCGGGCTGCTGCTGTTCCGCAAGGGGCCGGTGGCGGTGACCATCGACAGCGTGCCGGGCAACGCCACCGTGCTCAAGGCCGGCAAGGTGGTGGGCTCGACCCCGCTGCCGGTCCTGCTGCAGGCCGGGGAGAGCGTCAGCCTGGAACGCAAGGGCTTCGTGCCAAGGCAGTACCTGTACCACGCCGGCGACGCGCCCGGCAAGCTGCAGCTGGAACCGGTGAAGAGCGAGGAGACCCTGCGCACCGAACCGGCAGGCGCGACGGTGGTGATGGATTCGGTCAAGCTCGAAGGGCTTACCCCGCTCAAGGTGGCGGCCTGGAACCAGGGGCAGAAGCACGACCTGACCTTCAGCAGGGGCGCCCAGGTGCTGGCCACCACCCTGCAGGAGGGGGAGACCCCGGGCACCCGGGTGTACACCCTGGAATCCGCCGGCGAAACCCGCGCCTCGGCCATCCCCAAGACTGTTGACGTCAACGCCCCCGGCGGCCTCCGCTTCAGCGGCGAGTACCCGGTCCGGGTGCGGCTGGACGGCAAGGAGCTGGGCGAGCAGCGCGGCAACCCGGTCGCCGTGGCCCCGGGCAGCCACAAGCTGGAGCTGAGCAGTTCCAGGGTGTTCTTCAAGGAGGCCAGGACGGTGACCGTCAGCCCGGGCCAGACCTTGACCGTGCCGCTGCCGGCCACCGTGCGGCTGACCGTGGAGACCTACCCCAGTTCCGGCCTGGTGGTCCTGGACGGCATCCCGACCCAGGTGGAAAGCGATGGCGGCACGCCCATCCAGGTCACCCGCGGCGCCCATACGGTCACCATCCAGGGCCATCCCGGCAGTGCCAAACAGGTGCACCTGGAAACGGATACCCCGCTCCGGTTCAAGCTTTGAACCCCATGCCCGAGTCCCGGCCCGCCTCCGGCCCCGAAGCTGACCCCGCCCCGCGCGGGCCATGGTCCTTCATGGCCGAAGCGGTTCCCGGCGGCTTCTCCCGCCTGGGCCTGCAGCTCATGGCCGGGTGGCTGGCCTTTTCGCTGCTGTCCAACCTGCTGTGGGCGGTGCACCTTCGCAGCCTGACCGGCTGGAGTGGACTGCCCAACTACTGGGGTGAGATGCTCACCGCCCGGGACCTCTGGGAACTGGTGGAGAACGGCGGCTTGAAAGCCCACTGGACCGGCCCCTGGGTGCCCTGCGCCGCCGGGCTGGCCATGCTCTGGTTCCTGTGGTCCGGCTGGCGCCTCCAGGCCGCCGCCGGCGGGCTTCCCGCGCGCCTGGGCCCCTGGCTTTGGGGCCTGGTCGACACCCTGGTGATCGGGCTGGCGCCCCTGGCCGCGCTGGCCGGCCTGCTGATCTGGGTGTTCGGCTGGCTGGGCGCGACCGGGATCCAGGGACTTGGCTGGCTGGATTGGCTGGGCGGCGGCCTGGTCAGGTTCGCCTTCCTGTCCGCGCTGCTCCTGCAGTGGTGGCTCTGCCGCCTGGGCCGGGCCGGGGCCGGCCCGGGCTTCCGGCTGGGCTCCTGGCACCGGCTGGGCCGGCACCTGGGCCTGAGCTTCCGGCGTCTCTGGGCCTACCCTGCGCAGTGGCTGGTCCTGGTCCTGGGCGGGGTGCTGCTGCGCGCGGGCCTGACCCTGCTGGTGCTGGTGCTGGCCTGGCGGCTGGGCGGCGGCACCATCCCGAAGGTCTGCGTCTTCCTGGCGCTGCAACTGGCGGTGGTGCTGGTCAATGCCTGGCAGATCGGCTGGTTCCTGCGCCTGGCGGCGCTGTTCACCAGCGGCGATGCGGCGCTGCGCGCCACCCTCGAACGGCTCCAGGCCCAAGCCTAGCGGGAGTGCCATGACCCTGACCCGAACCTTCGCCGTTTGCTGCGCCTGCGCCCTGGCCGCCGGGGCCCAGGAGACGCCGCACCCCAACCGGCTGGCCTGGCTGTCCGTGTTTCCCGAGCCCCTGCCGGAGGGGGTCAACCAGCTCGGCCTGGAGGCCACCAACCAGTTCCTGCGCGCCGACCGCGAAACCACCATTGACCGCCGCACCACGGCCCACCTGGCCGGGGAGGACTGGGAGCTGGTGTCGGATCTCGCCGCCGGCCTCGGGCCGGGCCGGGTCAACCTGCGCACCCGGCTCAACCACCGCTCCGACGGGATCGCCGACCGGCTCATCATGAACTGGCATGACATCCTTGGGGTCGGCCAGGGCGGCCGCGACCAGGTTCCCCCCTTCCAGGACAAGTGGATGCTGGTCCGGGACGGCCGGGTCGTGTTCGCCAGCACCAGCCCGCGCACCTTCGTGCAGGGCCTGGACGTCGCCTATGCGATCCCGTTCGGCGACGGCGCCAATGGCGGCCGCTACGGCGCCAGCGTGCAGCTGCCCACCGGCGGGGAACAGATCATGCAGAGCAGCGGCGGCACCAACTTCCTGGCCGGCGCGGCCCTGTGGCACACCTTCCGGATCGGCCGGGTGTGGGCCCAGGCGGAGCAGATCTACGTGGAACTGCCCCGGAACAGCCCGCTGCGCCCGGTGATCTCCCGGGGCCAGTACTGGCGGGCCTGGACCGGCATCGTGCTGGGGCGCTGGCACGGCTTCGGCCTGGACCTCTCGGTGGCCTACAACGAGACGCCCTACCACACCGGGCTGGTGCGGGTGGACAAGTACGGCCTGCAGCAGACCTGGATCGTCAACCACACCCGCTGTCCGCACTGGCGTTTCGGCTTCACCGAGAAGGCCGGCACCTTCGCCACCCCGGAAATCACCGGGTTCACCACCTACCGATTCTGAAGGACCGCCCATGCCGCACACCATCCTGGAATACTCCGACAACATCGTTGAGCCGGCCGATTTCCAGGCCTTCTGGCGCGAACTCCACCCGGCCCTGGTGGAGATCGCCCAGGTCCGCCTCCAGGACATCAAGAGCCGGGCCTACCGCTGCGAAGCCTTCCGCATGGCCGGCGGCGACCCTTCCTGCGCTTTCGTCCACCTCACCATCCGCCTGCTGGAGGGCAGGTCCCCCGAGGCGTTGGCCCCGATCGGCGCGGCGGCGCTGGAACTGCTGAAGACGCACTTCGCCGGCACCCTGGCGCAGCGTCAGTGCGACCTGACCGTGGAGCTGGCCGGCATGCGCAAGGACTGCTACTTCAAGGCCTCCAGTTGCAGGATCTGACCATGCAGTACGAGTTCCCGGTATTCGAGAACCTCTGCCCGTCCTGGAACCAGGTCATCCACCTGGCCACCCGCCAGGTGCACCCCAAGGGTTCGCTGATCCTGGACATGGAAGCCCCGGCCGAAGGCATCTACTTCGTCCAGGAGGGGCAGGTGGACACCTGCCTGTACACGCTGCACGGCCCCGAGAAGGTGCTCTACGGCGTGGGCCAGGGCTGCCTGTTCGGCGAAGCCTCGTGCTTCTCCACCGGGACCACCGGCGAGGCCAGCGTGTGGGCCCGCACCCCCTGCGTGCTGTACTACTTCCGGAAGGAGACCGTGGAGGGGCCCATCGCCCGGGAGCACCCCCACCTGCTGATCGAACTGGCCGGCATGCTCGGGCACATCGTGCGCATGTACGGCATCTGGCTCCAGGACAGCCTCAGCCAGGACTACTTCGTCCGGGTCTGCCGGATCCTGGTCTACTTCGTCCGCTGGAAGAAAGGCGGCCTGATCCAGGACCGCGCGGTGCTCATCCAGTCCGACGTGACCCAGAACGATATCGCCAAGCTGCTGGGCATCCACCGGGTCACGGTGACCAAGGCGGTCAAGCGGCTCAAGGAGCTGGGCATCATCCGGCGCTTCACCAAGAACGAGCTGGATATCGCGGATTTCCAGGGGCTTTGCCGGCTGGGCGGGCAGGAGGCAGCCCCGGATCTGGATCGGCCCTAATCCGCCTCCAGTTCCGCCGCGTCTTCCTGGTTGTCGGCCACCGCCTCCTCGACGTCCTCGAGGGTTTCCGGCGTCACTTCGCCGGTCAGCGCCTCCGTCACGGCCTCCTCGTCCAGCTGGCCGGCGACCTGCTGGTCCAGGGGCAGCTCGCGCAGTTCCTCGGGCAACAGGGCCGAATCTTCCGGCAGTTCCACGCCGATGGAATCCGCTTCCTGGCGGGTCATCTTCAATACGTCCTTGCTTCGGTGGGGCATGACTTCCTCCCTCGGGTTGAAGTGTTGAACACTCTGACCCGGCGCCATCACCATAGCACCCAACCGTGGAATAGCCTTGCGCCCAGGGGCCCATACCATGAAAAAATAACTATTTACGAGTACCTGATGAAGCTGACCGGTGTCAAGATAGGGCCACTTATCTAAAAGGTGCCCATGAACCTCCCGATTCTGTCCCGTCTGGTCCTGGTCCTCTTCGCCGCGAGCGCCTTGCGGGCCCAGGACCTGGTCCGTCTCGGCAACCTGAAGTTCGCCCACTACGGCGCCGTCTCCTACATGAAGGAACTGGCGCCCAAGTTCGGGCTGCGCATCGAGGAGCGGATGTTCGCCAAGGGCATCGACATCAATCCGGCCATCATCGCCGGCGAGATCGACATGAGCGCCAGCGCGGCCGACGCGGCCATCGCCGGGCGGGCCGCCGGGGTGCCCCTGGTGGTGGTGGCAGGCTTCGCCAAGGGCGGCGCGCGCCTCGTCGCCCGGCCCCAGCTGGGGCTGCACTCGGTCGCGGCGCTGAAGGGCCGGAAGGTGGGCGTGGCCCGCGGCGGCGCCCAGGAGCTGCTGCTGCTGGCCGAACTGGCCCAGCACAACCTCACCTGGTCCGACAAGCCCGGCAAGGACGTCCAGGTGGTCTACCTGGCCTTCCCGGATCTCAACCAGGCCCTCATGTCCGGCGACATCGACGCCATGTGCCAGTCGGAGCCGTACTCCTCCCAGGCGATCCGCCGGGGCTTCGGCGCCGAAGTCATGAAACCGTACGACACGCCCATGGGCGAGCCGGTGCGGGCCCTGGTCATGACCGAAAAGCTCTACCAGCGCCGGGACGTGGCCTTGCGGGTGCTGAAGTGCTTCGTCGAGGCCACCCGCACCTTCCTGGAACAGCCGGAAACCGCCGAGCGCTACGTGCGCGAGAAGATGTTCAGCCGGCAGCTGTCCAGTGAGGAGTACCAGGACGCCATCGGCAACTCCCCCTTCACCTACGACATCACCGTGCAGCACATCCAGGTGACCACCGACCTCATGTCGAAGTACAACGTCGGGCGGATGGCCAACCCGCCCAAGGCGGCCGACTGGACCCGCACGGACCTGCTCGAGCAGGCCAAGCGTGAACTGAAGGTCAAGTAGCCCATGACCGGTTCCAGACTGCTGCGCGGTGTGCTGGTTCCGCTGGCGGCCCTGCTGATCTGGCAGGGCCTTTCCGCCAGGCATGTGTTCAATCCCCAGGTGCTGCCCTCGCCGCTGGCCGTCGCCATCCGGTGGCTGGCCTACCTCAAGCCGCTGGAGGCGTTCGATCCGGCCCAGATGTCCCGGGCGCGCTGGCTGGTTTCCGGGGAGCTGCCCCAGGACGCCCTCGGCAGCCTGTACCGCGTGCTGGTGGGGTTCCTGCTGGGCACCGGGCTCGCCCTGCCGCTGGGCCTGGCCATGGGCTACAGCCGGCTGTGCCACGCCCTGCTGGACCCGCTGCTGCAGATCCTCCGGCCGATCCCGCCGATCGCCTACATTCCGCTGGCGATCCTCTGGTTCGGCCTGGGCAACCCGCCGGCCTTCTTCCTGATCAGCCTGGGAGCCTTCTTTCCGGTGCTGGTGAACACCATCGCCGGGGTGCAGAGCGTGGACGCCATCTACCTCCGGGTGGCCCGCAACCTGGGCGCCGGGCGCTTCACCACCTTCCGCCGGGTGATCCTGCCGGCGGCCGCGCCGTACATCCTGGCCGGCGCCCGCATCGGCATGGGGACGGCCTTCATCGTGGTGATCGTCTCGGAGATGATCGCGGTGAACAACGGCCTGGGCTACCGCATCCTGGAGGCGCGGGAATACATGTGGTCCGACAAGATCATCGCCGGGATGCTGACCATCGGCCTGCTCGGGCTGGGCATCGACACCCTGATGGGCGCCCTGACCCGGCGCATGCTGCGCTGGCACCGGGGGCTGGAATGAGCGCCGCCCAGATCCAGATCCAGGGCGTGCGCAAGACCTTCCAGGGCGCCGGCGCGCCGGTGGTGGCGCTCACCGACATCGACCTGGAGCTGCGCGCCGGGGAGTTCGTCTGCCTGCTGGGGCCCTCGGGCTGCGGCAAATCCACCCTGCTGAACATCCTCGCCGGGTTCCTGACGCCGTCCGTGGGCCTGGTCCTGGTGGACGGCGCTCCGGTCAGCGCGCCGGGCCCGGACCGGGGCATGGTGTTCCAGGAATACGCCCTGTTCCCCTGGATGACGGTGGAGGCCAACATCGCCTTCGGGCTGGAGATCAAGGGCCGGCCCCGGGGCGAGGTCCGGGACACCGTGGACCGGCTGCTGGTGATGCTGCGCCTGGCGGAGTTCCGCGCCCGGTTCCCCAAGGACCTGTCCGGCGGCATGCGCCAGCGGGTGGCCATCGCCCGGGTGCTGGCCCTGGATTCGCCGATCCTGCTCATGGACGAGCCGTTCGGCGCCCTGGACGCCCTCACCCGGCGCACGCTCCAGGACGAACTGCTGCGGGTCTGGGAGGAACTGAAGAAGACCGTGGTGTTCGTCACCCACAGCCTGGAAGAGTCGATCTACCTGGCCGACCGGATCGTGCTCATGACCTACCGGCCCGGCACCGTGAAGCTGGACATGGCGATCCGGCTGCCGCGCATGCGCGACCCGGCCTCCGGGGAATTCAACGCCATCAAGAAGGAGCTGGGCTCCCTGCTCATGGCGGAACAGCAGCGCCATGTGGAGGCGGAATTCAGCTGATAGTCTGGAAGGGTGACGAACCTCGAAGCCTTCTCCATCGGCCCCCATGCCATCCAGCCGCCGCTGATCATGGCCCCCCTGCATGAGATCACCGACCAGCCCTTCCGGCGCATGATCCGCCAGGTGGGCGGGGTGGGGCTCACCGTGTCCGAGATGATCTCCTGCGAGGCGCTGATCCGCAACGCCCGCAAGGCCCAGGCCATGATGGCCGGGGAGGGGGAGCGGCCGTACAGCATGCAGCTGTCCGGCAGCATCCCCGACCACCTGGCCGAGGCCGCCCGGATGGCCGAGGCCGCCGGGGCCGACATGGTGGACCTGAACATGGGCTGTCCGGCCAGCAACGTCACCAGCGGCGGCGCCGGCTCGGCCCTGCTCAAGGACATCCGCCTGGCGGAATGCTGCGTCAAGGCCATGGTCAAGGCCGTGGCCGTGCCGGTGACCGTGAAAATGCGCGCCGGCTGGGACCACAGCCAGAAGGAGCGGGCGGACTACCTGGATTTCCTGCGCATGTTCGACGCCGTGGGAGTCAAGGCCCTGGCCATCCATCCGCGCACCCGGGCCCAGCAGTACGAAGGCCATTCCGACTGGAGCCTGATCACCCGGGCGGTGGAGGCCGGAACCTCCTTCCCCATCATCGGCAACGGCGACGTGAACACGCCCGAGGACGCCCGGCGCATGTTCAGCGAGACCGGCTGCGCCGGGGTGATGATCGGCAGGGCCGCCCTGACCAACCCGTGGATCTTCCGGCAGGTCCTGGACCCGGACCTTGTGGTGACCGAACTGCAGCGGATCGAGCTCTGCATCAGCTTCTTCCGGCTGCTGCTGGAACTGCTGGAGCCGCGCGAGGCGCTGCACAAGATGAAGAAGATCGGCGCCTGGTTCACCAAGGGCATCCCCAACGGCTCGGGGTTCCGGCAGAACCTGCACGCCTGCAACGATGCCGAACTGATCTTCGCGGCGCTGGAGCGGCTGAAGGGTGGCGGGGATCCTTCGCTGGGGATCTGAATCAGCTGAGCAGGCTTCGGTAGATCGCCAGGTCCGTGGCCAGGAAACAGCAGAAGAGCACCTCCCGCGGTGTTCCGCCCCAGGCCAGGAAGTCGCCCACGGTGGCCACGGCCACCCGGGCCGCCAGCTCCGGCGGATAGCCGTAGACCCCGGTGCTGATGCACGGGAAGGCGATGCTCTCCAGGCGCAGGTCCCGCGCCAGCTCCAGCGAGCGCAGATAGCACGCTGCCAGAAGTTCCGGCTCATGGTCGGCGCCGCCGCGCCAGACCGGTCCCACGGTGTGGATGACCACCTTCGCGGGCAGGCGGTAGCCCTTGGTCAGTCTGGCTTCTCCCACCGGACAGCCGCCCAGGGTCCGGCATTCGCGCAGCAGTTCGGGACCCGCCGCGCGATGGATGGCGCCGTCCACCCCGCCGCCGCCCAGCAGGGAACTGTTGGCAGCGTTGACGATGGCGTCCACGTGGAGGGTGGTGATATCGGCTTGCAGGGCGCGCATGGCGGTGTCCATCCTACGCCTCCGGCGGCAGGGCGACAGCAACCATAGCCTAATCTCAAGCCAAGAAAAGCCGATTTGTCATGCCGGATTGAAAATACATTCGTGATTTAAATCACGAGAAAAAGCGGCCGCGGGAAGAACAAGCCGTTACACTTTTATTAACTCCTTCGTGACATTTCGTAACATTGTGAAAAATTTCACGGTGCCCAACATGCAAAGCATTTCGGACAAGGTCATCGGCCGTTTGTCACGTTATCGCACGCTTCTCCACGAGTCGCTGCCCGGGGACCGCACCCACCTTTTCTCCCATGAGATCGCCTCGGCCATGCGGCTTTCGGATTCCCAGGTGCGCCGGGACCTCATGACCCTCGGCACCCGGGGCGTGCCCAGCCACGGCTACGAGATCCAGGGGCTGCTCCAGGACCTGGACCTGATGCTGAACCAGACCAAGGTCCATTCCGTGGCCGTGGTGGGGGCGGGCAGCCTGGGCCGGGCGCTCATGGCCACCCTGGAGTCGTCCCGGACCAACCTGCGGATCAAGTGCGCCTTCGACAACGACCGGGCCAAGTGCAACCGGGTCTACTCGGGGGTCAAATGCCACGGCCTGGAGCTGCTTGAGCAGGTGGTGGCCCAGGAGGACATCACCCTGGCCATCCTGTGCGTGCCCGCGGCGGTGGCCCAGGACCTGGCTGAACGCCTGGTCCACGCCGGCGTCAAGGGCGTGCTCAATTTCTCCTCGGCGGCCCTGCGGCTGCCCAGGACCATCGCGTTGGAAGAGATCGACATCAGCAATCAACTCGCCAAGCTCGCCTACTTCACCATCCATCCTTCAAAGGAGCGCCGGAATGGCCGCCACGAAGAGCGTTGAAACCATCCTTCTGGGTCACCCCGGTGCCGGGCGCGACCACCTCATCCCGATCCTGCAGGAAGTGCAGGCGGAAGAGGGCTTCCTGTCCAAGGCCGCCATCGCCAAGGTCGGCGCGGAACTGCATCTTCCCGCCAGCAAGATCTTCGGCGTGGCCACCTTCTACAACATGTTCCGCTTCCAGCCCAAGGGCAAGTACCACGTGATGGTGTGCCGCGGCACGGCCTGCCACGTCAAGGGCAGCAAGCGGGTGCTGGACATGGTCACCAAGACCCTGAAGCTGCAGCCGGGCGAGACCAGCCGGGACGGGCTGTTCAGCCTCGAGGTCGTGGCCTGCATGGGCGCCTGCGGCCTGGCTCCGGTGGTGAACATCAACGGCCAGTTCCACGCCAAGGTCACCCCCATGAAACTGCAGCGAATCCTCGACGAATGCCGCAATCAGGAGCTCACCCATGTCGAGCAATAGCCCCCTCTCCACCTCCTGCTGGGAAGCTCCCGCCAAGCCGAGCGCCGAGCTGCTGGCCGCGCTCGCGGCCGGCCCCTTCACCGGCAAGTCCGGCGCCGAGCTCGACGCCCTGCTGGCCGGGCTCCGGCGCGAGCAGGTGTCCCGCCCGGTGATCTTCGTCGGCGCCGGCACGTGCGGCCTGGGCGCCGGGGCGGACAAGACCCTGGCCCGGCTCAAGGCCACCTGCGCGGCGAAGCACATCGATGCCGACATCCGCGAAGTGGGCTGCATCGGCCTCTGCTCCGAAGAACCCCTCATGGACGTGCAGCTGCCCGGGCGGACCCGGGTGTGCTTCGCCAACGTCACCGAGGACAAGGTGGAAGCCCTGCTGGACGGCGTCCTCAACGGCGCCCTGCCCAGGGAACAGGCGCTGGGCCAGTTCTACGCCGAAGGGCAGGAGCCCTGGGAAGGCGTCCGCTCCCTGGACGCGCATCCGTTCCTGGTGAACCAGAAGCGCTGGGTGCTGGCCAACTCGGGCCTGATCGACTTCACCTCCATCGACGAGTACATCGCCCGGGGTGGCTATTCGGCCGTGCAGAAGGCCATCACCACCATGACCCGGCAGGAGGTGGTCGACGAGATCCTGGCCAGCGGCCTGCGGGGCAGGGGCGGCGGCGGTTTCCCCACCGGCAAGAAATGGCAGATGGCCCTGGCCGCGGCGGGCGCGCAGAAGTACATGGTCTGCAACGCCGACGAGGGCGACCCGGGCGCGTTCATGGACCGCGCGGTGTGCGAAAGCGATCCGCACCGGCTGCTGGAAGGCATGATCACCGGCTGCTACGCCATCGGCGCCAGCAAGGCCTACATCTACATCCGCGCCGAGTACCCGCTGGCCATCCAGAACCTGAAGATCGCCATGGCCCAGGCCAAGGAGTACGGCCTGCTGGGCGAGAACATCCTGGGCAGCGGCTTCAGCCTGGACATCGTCATCAAGATGGGCGCCGGCGCCTTCGTCTGCGGCGAAGAGACCGCCCTGATGCAGTCCATCGAAGGCAAGCGCGGCATGCCGCGGCCCCGGCCGCCCTACCCGATCCAGTCCGGCCTGTTCGGCATGCCGACCGTGATCAACAACGTCGAGACCTTCGCCAACGTGCCCGCCATCATGCAGATGGGTTCCGGGCGCTTCGCCGCCACCGGCACCGCGGGCAGCAAGGGCACCAAGGTGTTCGCGCTCTCCGGCATGGTGCGCCGCACCGGGCTGGTGGAAGTGCCCATGGGCACCCCGATCCGCGACGTGGTGTTCGCCGTCGGCGGCGGCATCCCCAACGGCAAGAAGTGCAAGGCGGTGCAGATCGGCGGACCTTCCGGCGGCTGCATTCCCGAGCCGGCCATGGACCTGGTCTGCGACTACGAAGCCCTGAAGTCGTTCGGCGCCATCATGGGCTCCGGCGGCCTGGTGGTGCTGGACGAGAACACCTGCATGGTCGACCTGGCCAAGTTCTTCATGGAGTTCATCCAGTCCGAAAGCTGCGGCAAGTGCATCCCCTGCCGGGAAGGCACGCGGCAGATGCTGCAGATCCTGCAGTCGATCACCCACAACCGGCGCTCCGAGGAAGGGCTCGACGCCCTCCTGCGGGTGCGCGGCGTGATGGTGCTCAAGGAGCTGGGCGAGGCGATCAAGGCCAGCAGCCTGTGCGGCCTGGGCCAGACCGCGCCGAACCCGGTGCTGTCCACCCTCAAGTGGTTCCGGGACGAGTACGAGGCCCACATCTACGAGCGCCGCTGCCCGGCCGGCACCTGCCGGGAGCTGGTGGGCGCCCCCTGCCAGTCCGGCTGCCCCGTGGGCACCGAAGTGTGGAAGTACGTGGCCCATGTGGCTCTGGGCGAATATGACGAGGCCTACCAGGCCATCCGCGGCGCCAACCCGTTCCCCTCGGTCTGCGCCCGGGTCTGCAACCACCCCTGCGAAGCCTCCTGCCGCTGCGGCACCACCGGCGGCGATCCCATCGCCATCCGCAACCTCAAGCGGTTCGTGGTGGACCGGGTCGACCCCAGCGTGTTCAAGACCACGGTGCGCCCGGCCAAGGCCGACGCTCCGCGCGTAGCCGTGATCGGCGGCGGCCCCGCCGGCCTGTGCGCCGCCAACGCGCTCAGCCTGAAGGGCTACCGGGTCACCCTGTTCGAGCGCGAACAGAAGCTGGGCGGCATGCTGGTGGCCGGCATCCCCGCCTACCGCCTGCCGCGCAAGGTGCTCGACCAGGAGATCCAGAACCTGCTCAACCCGAACATCACCGTCGAGTTCGGCAAGGTCCTGGGCCGGGACTTCACGGTCCGCGACCTCAAGGCCTTCCAGGCGGTCTACGTGGCCATCGGCGCCCATCACAGCAAGACGCTGGGCCTGCCGGGCGCCGACGTGAAGGGCGTACTGCCCGGCATCGAGTTCCTGAAGGGCTTCAACCTGCAGCACAAGGAACTGGCCAAGGGCCGGGTCGGCATCGTCGGCGGCGGCAACAGCGCCCTGGACGCGGCCCGGGTCGCCGTGCGCCAGGAGGGGGTCACCGACGTGACCATCTTCTACCGCCGCTCGCGCGGCGAGATGCCCGCCTACGCCGAGGAGATCGAGGCGGCGCTGGAGGAAGGCATCCGGCTGGAGGCCCTGGTGGCGCCCCTCTCGGTCAAGTCCGAGAACGGCAGGCTGACCGGCGTGGAATTCCAGCGCAACGAGCTGGGCGACAAGGACGAATCCGGCCGCGCGCGGCCCGTGCCGATCCCCGGCAGCGAGTTCGTGGCGGAGCTGGACACCCTGATCGTGGCCATCTCCGAGGAGCCCGAAGCCGAGCTGCTCAACGGCCTCAAGCGCAAGAGCTGGGGCGGCCTGGTGATCAACCCCGAGTCCTACCTGGCTTCCGAGACCGGTGTTTTCGGCGGCGGCGATGTGGTCACCGGACCCTCGACCGTCATCGAAGCGGTGGCCGCCGGCAAGAACGCGGCGATCATGATCGACCGCTACATCCAGGGCAAGCAGCTCAAGCAGCTGCCCGCGGTGGCGCTGCCGACGGAATACATCGCGCCGTTCAGCACCGAGGAGGAGGAAGGCGAAGGCCCAGCCCGGCTGCATCCGCCCCACCTGCCGGTGGAGGCCCGGACCAAGAACTTCAGGGAAGTGGACCTCTGCTGCTCGGAAGAACACGCCCTGTGCGAAGCCCGTCGCTGCCTGCGCTGCGACATCGAATTCACCCAACCGGTTTAGACGAGGCCACCGATGTCAACCCTTGAAGCGAATGGTCAGCAACTTGAAGTGCGCAAGGGGGATACCATCCTCCAGACGCTCAAACGCGGCGGCATCCACGTGCCGACGATCTGCCACATGGAAGGGCTGCTGCCTTCGGGCACCTGCCGCATGTGCGTGGTGGAAGTGGAAGGCATGGGCGGGCTGATCCCGTCCTGTTCCTACCCCGCGGCCGAAGGCATGAAGGTCCGCACCAGCACCCCCACCGTGCTCAAGACCCGCAAGGCGATCGTCGAGCTGCTGCTCAGCAACCACCCCGACGACTGCCTGTACTGCGCCCGGAACGGCAACTGCGACCTGGCCAACCTGGCCAAGGAGCACGGGGTGCGCCAGCGGGTCTTCCGCGGCGAGCGCAAGCGCAAGGAAAAGGACATCTCCAGCCCCGCCATCGTGCGCGATCCGGAGAAGTGCATCCTGTGCGGCAAGTGCGTGCGGGTCTGCGAAGAGGTCCAGGGCGTCTCCGCGATCGATTTCATCAATCGCGGCTCCAAGGCCTTCGTCGGCACCGCCTATGACGAGGGCATGAACGTGTCCTGCTGCATCAACTGCGGCCAGTGCATCCTGGTCTGCCCCACCGCCGCCCTCACCGAGAAGAACTACGTGGCCGAGGTGATGCGGGTGCTGGCCGACCCGGGCAAGACCGTGGTGGTCCAGCACGCGCCGGCCGTCTCGGTGTCCATCGCCGAGGAGTTCGGCATCAAGCCGGGCACCGACATCGACGGGCAGATGGTGGCGGCGCTGCGCCAGGTCGGGTTCGACAAGGTGTTCGACACGTCGTTCACCGCCGATCTGACCATCATGGAAGAGGGCTCCGAACTGATCAAGCGCATCACCGAAGGCGGCGCGCTGCCCATGTTCACCAGCTGCTCGCCGGGATGGATCAAGTTCGTCGAGCAGTTCTACCCCGAGCTCCTGCCCAATGTCTCCACCTGCAAGAGCCCCCAGCAGATGATGGGCGCCATCATCAAGAGCTTCTACGCCAAGCGCGCCGGCATCGAGCCCCGGGACATCGTCAGTGTCTCGATCATGCCCTGCACGGCCAAGAAGTTCGAGTGCAGCCGTCCGGAGATGGGCCGGGACTACGTGCCCGACGTGGACTACGTGCTCACCACCCGGGAGCTGGCCGAGCTGTTCAGGATCGTCGGCGTCAACCCGGCGTTCCTGGAGCCCGAAGGGGCCGATTCGCCGTTCGGCGAGCGCTCTTCGGCCGGCAAGCTGTTCGGCGCCTCGGGCGGGGTGATGGAAGCCGCCCTGCGCAGCGCGGTCTTCCTGCTCACCGGCGAGGAGATGAAGGACTACAAGATCCAGGACCTGCGCGGCATGAAGGGCTGCAAGGAACTGCGCGTCCAGGTGGCCGGCCTGGACCTGGGGGCCGCGGTGGTCTCCAGCCTCGGCCAGGCGCGCAAGCTGATGGAGGAGATCAAGGGCGGCCGCAAGGACCTGCAGTTCATCGAGGTCATGACCTGCCCCGGCGGCTGCATCAACGGCGGCGGCCAGCCCCTCGGCGCCAACATGGAGTCGGTGAAGGCCCGCATGGCGGCCTTGTATACCATCGACCGGGAGGACCACCTGCGGGTGAGCCACAAGAACGCCGAAGTCCAGAGGCTCTACCAGGAGTTCCTGGGCGCTCCGCTCGGCCATCTCAGTCACGAGCTGCTCCATACCCACTACCACCAACGCGAAGTGATGCAATAGGCCCGGGAGGCTATCCATATGCAAGAACAGAAGAAGATCCTGGTCGTTGACGACGACATCGACATGCTGGAGCAGGTGGCCATCATCCTGAAGGGCGAGGGCTACCAGGTGATCCAGGCCCAGGGCCAGAAGGAGGGCGAGGAGGCCCTGCTCACCACCATCCCCGACCTGGCGGTGCTGGACCTGATGATGGAGCACATGGATTCCGGTTTCGTGCTCTGCCACCACGTCAAGCGGCTCTACCCGGACACCCCGGTGATCCTGCTCACCGCGGTCAAGTCCGCCACCGGCATGGACTTCAATCCCCAGTCCAGCGACGCGGCCTCGTGGGTCAAGGCCGATGTGCTGCTGGACAAGCCGGTCCGGCCCGAGCAGTTGAAGCAGGAAGTGCGGCGCCTTCTGAAAGTCTGAAAAGTGCCATAATGGCCGGATCCCAAAAAGAGCCGGTGGAGGTTTGCACCATGACGGAACCCGAGGTCGATCCCGCAGCCGCGGCGAACCCGACCTTGGGTTTCGTCAAGACGGTGCCGAACCGCTGCAGGATCTGCTACACCTGCGTGCGCACCTGCCCGGCCAAGGCCATCCGCATCTCCAAGAGCCAGGCGGAGGTGGTGCCGGAGCGCTGCATCGCCTGCGGCAACTGCATCCAGGTCTGCAGCCAGAAGGCCAAGCGGATCGTCTCGACCCTGTACGACGTGGAGGCCCTGCTGAAGTCCGGCCAGCGGGTGGCGGTCTGCCTCGCGCCCAGCTTCCCGGTGGAGTTCCAGGACGAGATGGACTTCCGGGTGCTGGTCGGCATGCTGCGCAAGATGGGCTTCGCCAAGGTGGTGGAGGTGGCCTTCGGCGCCGACCTGGTGGCCGAGCGCTACCGCCAGCTCATGTGCGAGCAGCCCCGGAACCAGTTCATCGCCACCACCTGCCCGGCCATCGTCACCTACGTGGAGCGCTACCAGCCCGAGCTGGTGCCCTACCTGTCGCCCATCGTCAGCCCGATGGTGGCCATCGCCCGGGCCCTGCGCATGCACGACCCCGACCTCAAGGTGGTGTTCGTCGGCCCCTGCGTGGCCAAGAAAGTGGAGGCCGCCAACCGTTCCGACATCGACGGCGGGCCCGACGTGGCCATCACCTTCCGGGAACTGCGCTACCTGTTCCTGCGCTGGTCCATCAGGCCCGAGCGGGTGGTGCCGTCCGACTTCGATCCGCCGCATCCGGCCCTGGGCTCGCTGTTCCCCATGACCCGGGGCTTCCTGCAGGCGGCCGGCATCTCCGAGGACCTCCTCGCCAACGAAGTGGTGGCCACCGACGGGATCAAGGGCTTCACCTCGGTGCTGGAGGAATTCGCCAGCGGCAACATGGAGGCCAGGCTGCTGGAGCTGCTGTCCTGCAACGGCTGCATCGAAGGCCCGGGCCTGTCCAGCGAGGAGACCCTGTTCAAGCGCCGGGCGCGGGTCAGCCACTACGCCCGCTACCGGGAGTCCCAGCTCGACCGGGCCGAATGGCAGCGCGCGGTGGACAGCTACATCGGGCTCGACCTGACCCGCCGGTTCACCGCCGACGACCAGCGCCTGCGGCCCCTGGAGCCGCACGCGCTCACCGAGATCATGAAGCGCATGGGCAAGTACTCCGAGGCCCATGAGCTGAACTGCGGCGCCTGCGGCTACCACACCTGCCGGGAGCACGCCCTGGCCATCGCCAAGGGCTTCGCC
>Ga0316231_1002215_pt1 | contig 19021 bp, 16 predicted proteins | sample TBH18027metaG_FD_206002 | JGI IMG/M metagenome (GOLD analysis project Ga0316231, IMG submission 206002) | Freshwater microbial communities from Trout Bog Lake, Wisconsin, USA - TBH18027 | ecosystem: Environmental > Aquatic > Freshwater > Lake > Hypolimnion/Profundal zone | place: USA: Wisconsin...
AGGCCGACGTTGCCGCCGCCGATGATGAACAGGCGTTCGGTGGGCCGCACCATGTCGCGGTTGACCAGGGTCTGGAAGGCGCCGGCGCCGTAGACCCCCGGCAGGGTGTTGCCCTTGAACACCAGCGACTTCTCCCGGGCCCCGGTGGCCACCAGCAGCACCTGGGGCTGCACCAGGAAGTAGTGGCCGTCGCGCAGCACGCCGACCTTGCGGTCGGAGAACACCGCCAGCGCGTTGCTGTTGTTCCAGATGCGCACGTTCTCGTAGTGCCGGACTTCCTTTTCCAGCTTGGCGCCGATGTCCATGCCGCGGGTGCCGGCGTGGCAGGCGTCGATGCTGCCGAAGAACTTGTGGGTCTGCAGGACCAGCTTGCCGCCCAGGCTGGCTTTGTCGTCCACCAGGATCACCCCGACCCCGGCCTTGGCCAGTTCGATCGCCGCCGACAGGCCGGCGGGTCCGCCGCCCAGGATCAGGCACTCCACTTCGATGGTTTCGATGTCGCGGAACTGAACCTGGCTTTCGTCCACGTCCGGCAGGGCGGGCTTGCCGTCCAGGGGGGCGACCACCATGCCATCCTTGACCGGAACCATGCAGGACTTGACCGAAAGGCCGTCGGCGATCACCGAGCACTGGGCGCACTGGCCGTTGGCGCAGAAGATCCCCTGGGGCGCGCCGTCCTTGGCGTGATGGCCGAACACCCGCACGCCGTTGGCGAACAGCGCGGAGGCGATGGTCTCCCCTTCCCGGGCCAGCAGCCGCCGGCCTTGCCAGCTGAACCCGACCGTGGGTTCGGGCGGCACCGCCAGGATGGGATGTTCCTTGATCCGGTAGTCCGACATGCCAAGTCTCCTGTGACACTTGCCTTGAGTTGGGAGAGACCGCGCCTCTTGATATATCAGTTAACCACCACCGCCCGGCCGAGGCGGCAGGTGCGGGTTCACTTGTGACCTAGGTCTAAAACTTCTGAATCTTCCCAAGCGCGCGGTATATTTACAGCGACGGCTTCTCAAGAATCCAAAGGCGTGGACCATGGCGAGCGACCCAGACGACTTCCCCCGGCGCCAGGAGCAGGATTCGCTGGGCGCCCTGGCGCTGCCGGCCCTGGCCCGGCACGGGATCCACACGGCCCGGGCCCTGGACAACTTCCCTTTGCTCGGCAGGCCGGTCCACCCCGCGCTGGCCCGGGCCTTCGGCGCGGTGAAGCTGGCGGCGCTGCGCAGCAACCGCCAGCTGGGCTGCTTCCCGGAGGGCGCCAAGGCCGACGCCATGGACCGGGCCTGCCGCGAGCTCATGGACGGCATCCTGGCGCCGGAGATCGTCGTGGACGCCCTGCAGGGCGGCGCCGGCACCTCCACCAACATGAACGTGAACGAGGTGCTGGCCAACCGGGCCCTGGAGCTGCTGGGTCTGGCCCCGGGCGACTACGCGCGGGTCTCCCCCCTGGATGACCTGAACCTGCACCAGAGCACCAACGACACCTTCCCCACCGCCCTGCGCATCGCCGCCATCCATGGCCTGCGCGAACTGGAGCGCCGGGTGCTGGCCCTGCAGGAGGCCTTCCAGGACCAGGAAAAGGCCCTGGCCCACGTGGTGAAGGTGGCCCGCACCGAAAGCCAGGACGCGGTGCTCACCACCCTGGGCCGGAGCATGGGGGCCTACGCCGAGGCGCTGAACCGGGACCGCTGGCGCCTGGCCAAGAGCGAGGAGCGGCTGCGGGTGGTGAACCTGGGCGGCACCGCCATCGGCACCGGCCTGGCCGCGCCCACCGCCTACATCTTCCGGGTGGTGGAGGAGCTGCGCGAAATCACCGGCCTGGGCCTGGCCCGGGCCGAGAACCTGGTGGAGGCCACCCAGAACCTCGACGTCTTCGTGGAGGTCTCCGGCCTGCTCAAGGCCCTGGCCACCACCCTCATCAAGCTCTGCTCCGACCTGCGGCTGCTTTCCAGCGGCCCCGAAGCCGGGCTGGGCGAGCTGCGCCTGCCGCCGCGCCAGGCCGGCAGTTCGATCATGCCCGGCAAGGTGAACCCGGTGATCCCCGAAGCGGTCACCCAGGCCGCCATCATGGCCATGGCCCACGACCAGGCCCTGAGCCTGGCCGCCGCCATGGGCTCCCTGGAACTGAACCCCTTCATGCCGCTGGTGGCGCACAGCCTGCTGGAGAGCCTGGACCTGCTGGCCCGGGGCTGCGACATCCTGCGCCGCCACTGCGTGCAGGGCATCCAGGCCGACGAAGCCCGCTGCCGGAGCCAGGTGGAGAACGCCACCGCGGCCGCCACCGCGCTGCTGCCGCTGATCGGCTACGAGCGGGCCGCGGCCCTGGCCGCGCAGTGCCGCGCCACCGGCCAGGGGCTGAAGGCCGCGGCCGTGGCCTCGGGCCTGGTCACGGCCGAACAGTTCGACCAGCTCACCAGCCCCGAGGCGGTGGGACGGCTCGGTTGGAGGACACCCCCCGCATGACCATGCAGCCCGCCCCAAAATCGCTTCGCCTGCACATCGGCCTGTTCGGCCGGCGCAACGTGGGCAAGTCCTCGCTGCTGAACGCCATCACCCGGCAGCAGGTGAGCATCGTATCAAGCCAGGCCGGCACCACCACCGACCCGGTGGAAAAGCCCATGGAGCTGCTGCCTTTGGGCCCGGTGCTGTTCGTGGACACCGCCGGGGTGGACGACGAAGGGGCGCTGGGCGAACTGCGCATGGCGCGCACCCGCGCCGTGCTGGACCGGGTGGACCTGGGCGTGATCGTCACCGGCGAGGGCGGCTGGGGCGAGTTCGAGGCCGGCCTGCTGGCGCAGCTGCGCGAGCGCAAGGTGCCGGCCCTGGTGGTGCGCAACAAGGCCGACCTCGAGCTGCCGGCCCTGCCCGACCCGGGCGTGCCCCAGGTGGCGGTCAGCGCGCTGCGCGGCACCGGCATCCTCGACCTGCGCGAAGCGCTGCTGGCCCTGGCGCCCGCCGACTTCTTCGACAACCGGCGGCTGGTGGCCGACCTGGTGCCGCCCGGAGAGCTGGCCGTGCTGGTGGTGCCCATCGACAAGGAGGCCCCCAAGGGCCGGCTGATCCTGCCCCAGGTCATGGCCATCCGCGACCTGCTGGACGGCGAGGCCATGGCCCTGGTGGTGCAGGAGCGCGAGCTGGCTAGCGCCCTGGCCCGGATGAACCGGCCGCCGGCGCTGGTGGTCACCGATTCCCAGGCCTTCCTCAAGGTCGCCGCCGACGTGCCCCGGTCGGTGCCCATGACCTCCTTCTCCATCCTCATGAGCCGGTTCCAGGGCGACCTGGCCGAGCAGGTGCGGGGCGCCTTCGGCATCGAGCGGCTCAAGGGCGGCGACCAGGTGCTGATGGCCGAAACCTGCAGCCATCATCCGGTGGGCGAGGACATCGGCCGGGTGAAGATCCCGCGCTGGCTCACCCAGTACGTGGGCGCCAAGCTGGAATTCAGCCATGTCCAGGGCCGGGACTTCCCCGCCGACCTGTCGCCCTACGGCTTGGTGGTGCACTGCGGCAACTGCACCGGCAACCGCCGGGAGATGCTCTCGCGCATCCACCGCTGCCGGGAAGCCAAGGTGCCCATCACCAACTACGGCTTGACCATCGCCTACTCCCTGGGCATCTTCGAGCGGGCCCTGGGGCCGTTCCCGGCGGCGCTGGAGGCGTTCGAGCAGACCAGGGCCGTCAAACAGCCATGAGACGCCACCTTGCATTACAAGGGTAATGGATTACCCTGGTAATGGAGTAGGGTGATGCCATGAGTCTGGCGAAATCAAAAATCACGGCCCAGGGACAGGTTTCCATCCCGGTGGCGGTCATGCAGCAGTTCGGCCTCGCGCCTGGCGAAGTTATCGAATGGGAGTCCAGGGATGGCCGCTTGACCATTCACAAGGCGGGCCGCTATACCCTGGCGGATGTCCGCAAGGCCCTTGACCTTCCCAAGGACATCCACAAGACTGATGCGGAAATCCGGGAAGGCATCAAGGCCCGGATGAGGGTCAAGCATGCGCGCCATTGACACCAATGTCCTGGTCCGGGTTTTGACCGGGGATGATGCGGCCCAGAGCGGCACAGCGGCGGCGTTCATCCAGGCGGAAGGGCCCGCCTGGGTCTCCCATGTGGTGCTGGTCGAAACGATCTGGGTGCTCGAGTCGGTCTATGAGCGGAGCAAGGCGCAACTGGTCGAGGCATTGCACCGAATCCTGGACAACCGGGAACTGGCAGTGGAAGACACGGCTGTCGCCTGCGCCGCCCTGGACCGCTACCAGGGCAGAGGGAAATTGGATTTCGGAGATTGTCTGATCCTGGAGATCGCCCGGAAGGCTGGGCACCTGCCCCTGGCCACGTTCGACAAGGCGCTGGGCAGAACCCCAGGAGCCTATCAGCTCTGAATCCGGTTACCTGGTCGGGTCTGGGCCTATGATGGTGCATGCCCTGGAGGTCAAAGTGGTCCTGCCCGATTATTTGAATTTCGGTCTGATAGCCGTCCTGCTGCTGGTCCTGCTGATCCTTGCGGTTGCCGCCAAGAGCACTGTCTACATCCCCAACAACCGCGTCGGCATCATCGAGAAGCTGATCAGCGGCCGGGGCTCGGTGAAGACCGGGTTCATCGCCCTGGCCGGGGAAGCGGGCTTCCAGCCGGAGATCCTGCGCGGCGGCTGGCACTTCTTCACGCCGTTCCAGTACCGCATCCACAAGATGCCCCTGGTCACCATCCCCCAGGGCAAGATCGGCTACGTGTTCGCCCGGGACGGCCAGGACCTGCCGGCCACCCAGACCATCGCCAGCAACGCCGCCGCCAACAACTTCCAGGACGTCCCCGGCTTCCTGCGCAACGGCGGGCAGAAGGGCCCCCAGCGCATGATCCTGCGCGAAGGCACCTACGCCATCAACCTGGCCCAGTTCGTGGTCATCACCGAAGACCACATGTTCTACCTGCCCCTGGACAAGAGCGAGGAGATCACCTTCCAGAAGATGCTCTCCATCATCCAGGACCGCAAAGGCTTCCAGCCGGTGATCATCAAGGGCAACGACGACGCCGTGGGCATCGTCACGGTGCATGACGGCCATTCCCTGTCCGACGGCGAGATCATCGCCCCCATCGTCGGCGGCGATCCCAAGGCCGGCACTTTCTACCACAACAACTTCCAGGACGCCGACAAGTTCCTGGCCGCCGGCGGCCAGCGCGGCCGGCAGCTGCAGGTGCTGGTGGACGGCACCTACTACATCAACCGGCTGTTCGCCACCGTGGAGCTGATCCCCAAGACCGTGGTGGAAGTGGGCTACGTGGCCGTGGTGGTGAGCTACACCGGCAACAAGGGCACGGACATCAGCGGCGCCGGCTTCGCCCACGGCGAACTGGTGGCCCGGGGCGAGCGCGGCGTCTGGGCCGACCCGCTGCTGCCCGGCAAGTACGCCTTCAACACCTACGCCGGCAAGGTGGTGATGGTGCCCACCACCAACTTCATCCTCAAGTGGGTGAAGAACGAGAAGGGCAGCCACAGCCTGGACGAGAACCTCTCCGAGGTCAGCCTGATCACCAAGGACGCCTTCGAGCCCAACCTGCCGCTGCAGGTGGTGGTGCACATCGACTACCGCAACGCGCCCCTGGTGATCCAGCGCTTCGGCGACGTCAAGCAGCTGGTGGAACAGACCCTCGACCCCATGGTCTCGGCCTTCTTCAAGAACATCGGCCAGACCCGCACCATCATCGAGCTCATCCAGCAGCGCAGCCAGATCCAGGAGCAGAGCCACGCCGAGATGCGCGAGAAGTTCCTGCTCTACAACCTCGAGCTCCAGGAAGTGCTGCTGGGCACGCCGACCAGCGGCGAGCCCGGCGGCCCCATCGAGACCATCCTCACCCAGCTGCGCAGCCGCCAGCTGGCCGATGAGCAGGTCACCACCTACGCGCGCCAGCAGAACGCCGCGATCAAGCAGCGCGAGCTGCGCGAGGCCGAGGCCACCGCCGAGCAGCAGACCAAGCTGACCCAGTCCGCCATCGCCATCGAAGTGCAGAGCAACGAAGGCAAGGCGGCCCTGGCCCGGGCCCAGCAGGAGGCCACCCAGATCACCACCATCGCCGGCGCCGAAGCCGAGAAACTGCGCATCATGGGCGAAGGCGAAGCCAAGCGGATCAAGGTCATGGCCGAGGCCAACGCCGACCAGACCGCCCGGGTCGGCATCGCCCAGGCCGTGGCCATTGAAGAGCAGGTGCGCGCCTCCGGCGGCGCCCAGTTCCAGATGACCCGGCAGGTCATGGAGCGGTTCGCCCAGGCCGTGGAGAACTCCAAGGTGGACGTGGTGCCGAAGATCAACATGGCCGGCGGCGCGGGCGGCGGCGGCAGCATCATGGTGGACCTGCTAACCCTGCTGATGAGCGGCAAGGCCGCCGAGATGACCGGCCTGCAGACCGGGCTGGAGCCCAGCGAAGAGGTAAAGGCCCTGCGCCGGTCCATCCTGGCGGCCATGGGCAAGCCCGGGGAGGGTCCGCGCTAGCCGGCGCTGCGCCCCGGGCTGCCACAGAATGACTCATGTCCGGAAGTCAAAATAGCGAGAGGCGAGCGGGCAAGTCCGAGCCCAAGCTGCCCTGATCCCAGCCTTCCATGCGGATTTCGGGGATTGCCTCATAATGGGGTGCTTCGAGGCCCGCCCCATGACCCATTCCACCCACCGCTCCACCTGCCCCTTCGACTGCCCCGACACCTGCGGCCTGCTGGTCGAGGTCGAGGATGGCCGCGCCGTGGCGGTCAAGGGCGATCCCGAGCACCCCCACAGCCGCGGCACCTTATGTCCCAAGATGGTCCAGTACCAGGACACCGTGCACTCCCCGCGCCGGCTCACCACCCCCCTGCTGGCCACCGGGCCCAAGGGCGGCGGCAGCTTCGCCCCGATCTCCTGGGAAGAGGCCATCCAGCGCATTGCCGAGCGCTGGCGCGGCATCATCGCCGAGCACGGCGCCCCGGCGATCCTGCCGTACTCCTACGCCGGCACCATGGGGCTGATCCAGCGCAACGCCGGCCACGCCTTCTTCCACCGCCTGGGCGCCTCGCGCCTGGACCGCACCATCTGCTCCCCGGCCAAGGCCGCGGGCTGGGCGGCGGTCATGGGCCAGACCCCGTCCCAGCCGCCGGACACCGTGCGCCACAGCGACCTGGTGCTGCTCTGGGGGATCAACGCGCTGGCCACCAGCCTGCACGGCCTGCAGTGGGTGCGCGAGGCCCGCCGGGCCGGCGCCAAAGTCTGGCTGATCGACACCTACGAGACCCCCACGGCGGCCGTTTCGGACCGCACCTTCAAGGTGCGCCCGGGCAGCGACGGCGCCCTGGCCCTGGGCCTGATGCACCTGCTGGTGCGCGACGGCCGCCAGGACAGCGCCTTCATCGAGGCCCAGGTCCAGGGCTTCCCGGAACTGGCGGCCCAGGTGCTGCCGCAATACCCGCCGGAACGGGTGGCCGAACTGACCGGCCTGTCGGTTCCGGAACTGGAGCAGCTGGCCGAGGCCTACGGCCGGGCCCGGGCGCCGTTCATCCTGCTGGGCAGCGGACTGTCCCGCTACGGCAACGGCGCCATGAACATCCGCGCCATCGCCTGCCTCCCGGCCGTGGTGGGCGCCTACGCCCGCCCCGGCGGCGGCGCCTTCGCCAGCGTCAGCAACGGCGGCGATTTCCAGCTGGCCGAGGTGACCCGGGAGGACCTCCTGCCCGGCCCGGTGCGCATGATCAACATGAACCGGCTTGGCGAGACCCTGCAGTCCCTGGACGGACCCCGGATCATGGGCCTGTACGTGTACCATTCCAACCCCGCCGCCGTGGCCCCGGACCAGAACGCCGTGCTGCGCGGCCTGTCCCGCCCGGACCTGTTCACCGTGGTGCACGAGCGCTTCCTCACCGACACGGCGCTCTATGCGGACCTGGTGCTGCCGGCCACGACCTCCCTGGAGCACAGCGACCTCTACCGGTCCTACGGCAGCTTCTGCATCCAGCGGGCCCGGGCGGCGATCCCGCCGGTGGGCGACAGCCGCTCCAACTGGGAGGTGTTCCAGCTGCTGGCCCAGGCCATGGGCTTCCAGGAACCGTTCTTCCGGCAGAGCGCCGACGACCTCATCGACCACCTGTTCAGCCTGGACAGCCCGGTGCGCGCCGGCCTGGACCTGGCCGCCGTGGCGGCGGGCCGCGCCGTCGAGCTGCGGCCCGCGCCCGGCGGCTACCTCACCCCCTCGGGCCGGATCGAGATCCTGAACCCCAAGCTGGATCCGCCCCTGCCGGCCCACCTGCCGCGCCACGCCGAGGAGGCGACCCTGCCGTTCTCCCTGATGACCGCCCCGGCCCTGCTGAGCCTCAACTCCTCCTTCCAGGAACGCGACCAGCTGCGCGAGCGCCAGGGCGCCATGCGCCTGCTGATGAATCCGGACGACGCCCTGGGCCGCGGGCTCCGGGACGGCCAGCCGGTGATCGCCTGGAACGACCTGGGCGAAGTGCGCTTCCAGCTGGAGACCACGGCCCGGGTGCCGGCCGGGGTCGTGGTGGCCGAAGGGGTCTGGTGGCGGGTGTTCGCCCCCGGGGACCGGACGGTGAACGCCCTCACCTCCCAGCGCCTCACCGACCAGGGGGGCGGCAGCACCTTCTATGACAACCGGGTGGATGTGCGAACCGCCTGAAGTATTTTGGGAACCTTTCCCACCGGTTAAGCAACTCATGATTGATGGCTTATTTCTCGTCCTCCAGCAACCCCACGCCCGCCGGTCCGGCTCAGCGCCCGGCCTGGGCCGGGGCTGACGCTCGGCTGGTTGGCCGGTACCGGCTGGGGCCGCCGCTGGGCAAGGGCGGCATGGGCGAAGTGTTCGAGGCCTGGGATGGCCTGCTCAACCGCCGGGTGGCCCTGAAGACCCTGAACGTGCCCTCCGCCGCCGCGACCCTGCGCTTCATGCGCGAGGCCCAGCTCCAGGCCCGGGTGAGCCATCCCAACGTCTGCCGGATCTACGACGTCGACGCCTCCGGGGAGGTGCCGGTCATCGCCATGCAGCTGGTGCAGGGGCCCAACCTGCACCAGGCGGCCCCGGACCTGTCGGTGGCCGAGGCGGTGGCGATCCTGGGCGCGGCCGCCATGGCCATCAATGCCGCCCACCGGCTCAACCTGATCCACCGCGACCTGAAGCCTTCCAACATCCTGCTGGAAGCCGACGGCATGGGCGGCTGGGCCACCTATGTGGCGGATTTCGGCCTGGCCAAGGACCTGGCCGCCGAGGGCGGCACCGAGACCCAAGTGCTGATGGGCACCCCGGAATACCTTGCGCCGGAGATGAAGCTGGGCGCCGGTTCGGCCGTGGGCCCGGCCACGGACATCTACGCCCTGGGCGTCACCCTGCAATGCGTGCTGGCCCTTCGTGGAATGGCGCCCGCCGATCTGCCCCGGGGCCTGCGGGTCATCATTGCCCGTTGCATGGAGGAACGGCCCCAGGACCGCTATCCCAGCGCCGGCGAACTGGCGGATGACCTGCGCCGCTTCCAGGACGGCGAAACGCTGCTGGCTGAGCGCGGCCGGTGGCGCCGGGAGGCCGTGCGGTTCCTGCGCAAGCACCCCAGCTGGAGCGCCTCGCTTGGCCTCACCCTGCTGCTGGGCTTCGGCTTCCTGGGCTGGTCCAGCCGCCAGACCGCCCGCGGCCAGCGCCAGGCCGCCCTGGCCCAGCGCTTCACCCTGGAGGCCCGGGATCTGGAGAACCGCCTGCGGGTGGAACGGCTGATCCCCAGCCACGACCTGCGGCCCGCCTTCGCCCAGTTGCGCCTGGGCCTGGACCGGATCCGGGAGGAGATGGCGCGCCTGGGCCCGGTCGCCCAGGGCCCCGGGAACCTCGCCCTGGGGCGCGGCTACTGCTACCTCGGCGACCTGGACCAGGCGCGCAAGGTGCTGGACCAGGCCTGGGAGGGCGGCTACCGGACCCCGGACGTGGCCTACGCCGTGGCCCGGGTCGCCTGTTTCTCCTATTTCAAGCTGCTGGACCGGGCCGAGATGGGCGACCTGGAGGAACCCCTGGAAGCCGCCCTGGCGGTGCATCTCCAGGAGGCCCGGAGCTATTTCCAGCAGGCCAAGGGGCAGACCTGGGAGCCGGAGGGCCTGGGCGAAGCGCGCCTGCTCTACCTGGAAGGCCAGTACCAAGGCTCCGTGCACCAGGCCCAGGCCGCGTTCCAGGCCAACCCCTGGCTGTACGAAGCCAAGATCCAGGAGGCCTTCAGCCTGGCCGCCCTGGGCATGGCCAGTCAGCAGCGCGGCGACCCGCGCCGGGCCCGCAGCCTGTACCAGGAAGCCAGCCTGGCCGCCCAGGTGGCCATGAGCATCGGCCAGAGCGAGTTCACCGGCTACCTCGCCGACATGGAATGGCGCTTCCACTGGATGCAGGACCCCAGCCTGAGCCGGGCCGAGCAGCTGGCCCAGCTGGACCGGGCCGAGGCCCTGGCCGACGGGGTGCTGCGGCTGCAGCCGGACCTGGTCCGGGCGCTCTGCTCCAAGGTGTTCGTGCTGGTCCGCCGGGCCGGCCTGCTGGCCGACCAGGGCCAGGATCCGGAGCCGGAACTGCGCCGGGCCGAGCGGCTGCTGGCCCCGGCCGGGGAACGCCCCCTGTTCGAGCGGATGGTGCGGCTCAAGCGCAGGCAGATCCAGGCGGTGCGGGAGCGGTAAGGTTATTCGACCATGTGCTTGCGGATCTCGCGCTCGGCGAAGGTCACGTGCTCGAGCATCGCCTGGGAGGCGGCGGCCGGGTCGTGGGCCTTGATCGCGGCGAACACCCGCACGTGCTGCTTGATGATCTCTTCGGCGTTGCGGGCGTCGTCCAGCAGAAGCTGCTGGGTGCCGGCGGAAACCGCCTTGGACCACTCCTCGTGCACCGTGCGCAACAACTTGATAAGCAGGTTGTTATGGGAAGCCTCCGCCACCGCGTAGTGATAGGCGGCGTCGAAATCCTCGCCCCGTTCCGAATCGCCGCTCTGGATGCGGTCCTTCATCTTCTCCAGGAGCATGCCGATCTGTTCCACCTCCTCGTCGGTGGCCCGTTCGGCGGCCAGGGCCGAGGTGGCGGCCTCGAAGATGCGCCGGACCTCGAACATGTCCAGCAGCGAGCCCCGCTCCATGGCCAGGAACATGGCCAGGGGCCGGATCACGTCGTTGTCGTTGGTGTCCCGGACGAAGGTCCCCTCGCCGTGGCGTATCTCGATGAAACCGAGCATCTCCAGGGAACGGATCGCCTCCCGCACCGAAACCCGGCTCACCTGGAGGGTGTCGGCCAGTTCCCGTTCCGGCGGCAGCTTGTCCCCGGGCTTGAGCTCCCCGCCGGAAATGAGCTGCTGGATCTGTTCGGCGATCTCCTCGTAGAGCCGCCTGGTTTTGACCGGAGTGAAGGTGATTCCCACTTGGAGCCTCGTTTTGATGCTATCAGGCCGCGATCCGGCTCCAGGTTCATTTTGTCGAAAATTTGGTCCAATGATCTAGTGGTCCTACCACCATACCTATGCTAAGCTTCCTTCCGTCCCCTCCCCCAGATCCTTTCGAATCCAGCTCACCCACCGTCACGACGGCCGCCGGGCCGCCGTCCCCATGAAAGGAGCCGCCATGAAGATCGTGGTGTGCATCAAGCAGGTCCCAGGCACCTCGGAAGTCGAAGTGGACGAGAAGACCGGCGTCCTGAAACGGGACGGCGTCGATTCCAAGCTGAACCCCTATGACCTCTATGCCCTGGAAACCGCCCTGCGGATCAAGCAGGCCCACGGCGCGACGGTGCAGGCCATCAGCATGGGCCCGCCCCAGGCCGGCCAGGTGCTGCGCGAGGCCTACATGATGGGGGTGGACGAAGGCGTGCTGCTCACCGACCGCAGGTTCGCCGGCGCCGATGTGCTGGCCACCGCCTATGCCCTGTCCCAGGGCATCCGCAAGTCGGGCATGCCGGACCTGATCATCTGCGGCAAGATGACCACCGACGGCGACACCGCCCAGGTCGGCCCGGAGATCGCCGAGTTCCTGGACCTGCCGCACGTGGCCAACGTCCTGCGCATCCTCGAGGTGGGCGCCGAGGCCATCACCGTGGAGATGGACATGGCCGCCACCGTGGAGGTCGCCCGGGTCCAGTACCCCTGCCTGATCACCGTGGAGAAGGGCATCTGCCAGCCCCGGCTGCCGTCGTTCCGGCTCAAGCTGCAGACCCGGGACCGGGCGGTGCCGCAGCTCACCCTGGACGACCTGCCGGACCAGGATGCCGGCCACTACGGCCTCAACGGCTCGCCCACCCAGGTCAAGCGGATCTTTCCGCCCGCGGTCAACGCCGACCATGAGATGTGGACCGGCGCCGGCCCCGACCTGGCGGCCCGGCTCGGCGACCGGCTCCAGCAACTGAAATTCGTCTGACCAGGAGAATGGCCATGGCACGCATCATCATCCATCAGGAAGCCATCACCGACGCGGCGGCCCTCAAGGCCCTCTGCCCCTTCAACGCCCTCGACTACGTCAACGACTACCTGGAGATCAACGCCGCCTGCAAGATGTGCAAGCTGTGCGTGAAGAAGGGCCCCGCCGGGGTGTTCGAATGGGTCGAGGACACGCGGCCCGGCATCGACAAGTCGCTCTGGCAGGGCATCGCCGTCTACGTGGACCACCTGGAAGGCAGGATCCACCCGGTGACCCTGGAGCTGATCGGCAAGGCCCGGGAGCTGGGCGGCAAGATCCACCAGCCGATCCACGCGGTGTTCATCGGCAGCGGCATCCGCGACGGGGCGGAGGAGCTGCTGGACTATGGCGTGGACCACGTGCACGTCTACGACGACCCGGCCCTGAAGCACTTCCGGATCGAGCCCTACACCGCCGCGTTCGCCGATTGCCTCAACCTGGTCAAGCCGGCCATCGTCCTGGTGGGCGGCACCACCATCGGCCGGTCCCTGGCGCCGCGCGCCGCCGCGCGCTTCCGCACCGGGCTGACCGCCGACTGCACCTTCCTGGACGTGCAGGCCAACACCGACCTGGACCAGATCCGCCCGGCCTTCGGCGGCAACATCATGGCGCACATCTTCACCCCGAACCACCGGCCGCAGTTCGCCACGGTGCGCTACCAGATCTTTTCGGCCCCGCCCCGGACCGAGCGCGGGCTCGGCGTGGTCCACAGCCGGAGCCTGCCGGCCGCGGCCCTGGCCTCTGGCATCCAGGTGCTCGAGGTGCGCCGCAAGGAGACCACCCGGGGCCTGGAGGACGCCGAAGTGATCGTGGTGGCCGGCCGGGCGGTGAAGAAGGCCGCTGACCTGGCCATGGTCGAACGGCTGGCGCAGCTGCTGAACGGCAAGGTGGCCGCCACCCGGCCCATGATCGAGGCCGGCTGGGTCGACGCCCGGCAGCAGATCGGCCTTTCCGGGCGCACGGTGAAGCCGCGCCTGATCATCACCTGCGGGGTGTCCGGGGCGATCCAGTTCGTGGCCGGGATGAACAACTCCGACTGCATCGTCGCCATCAACAGCGACCCCAAGGCCACCATCTTCAACGTGGCGCACTACGGCATCATCGGCGACATCTACGAAATCCTGCCCGCCCTCATCCAGCGTCTGGAAGGGCGCGAGGCAACCCTGGAAACGCTCGCGGCCGTCACCGCATAAGGAGGATCCCATGCAATACCAAGCGGTCGAACAAGGCGATGTGGATTTCCTGGTGGAGGTCTGCGGGGCCGACCGGGTGTTCCGGGGCGAAGCCATCAGCGAAGACTTCAGCCACGACGAACTGGCCGGCATCCATCAGTATCCGGAGGTCCTGGTGGAGGTCGCCAGCACCGCGGAGGTGTCCCGGATCATGAAATACGCCAACACCCGGCGCATCCCGGTGACCCCGCGCGGCCAGGGCACCGGCCTGGTGGGCGCGGCGGTGGCGGTGCACGGCGGCATCATGCTGAACATGGCGCGCATGAACCGGATCCTGGAACTGGACGCGGACAACCTGACCCTCACCGTCGAGCCCGGCGTGCTGCTGATGGAGATCTCCAAGTACGTCGAGGAAAGGGATTTCTTCTACCCTCCCGATCCGGGCGAAAAGAGCGCCACCATCGCCGGCAACATCAACACCAACGCCGGCGGCATGCGCGCCGTGAAGTACGGGGTGACCCGCGACTACGTGCGCGGCCTGGAAGTGGTCCTGGCCAGCGGCGAGGTCATGGAACTGGGCGGCAAGGTGGTGAAGAACAGCTCGGGCTATGCCCTGAAGGATCTCATCGTCGGCTCCGAGGGGACCCTCGGCATCGTCACCCGGGCCACCCTCAAGCTGCTGCCCCTGCCCCGCAAGGCCCTGAGCCTGCTGGTGCCCTTCCCCAGCCTGGAAATGGCCATCGACACCGTGCCGAAGATCATCAAGTCCAAGGCGATCCCCACCGCCATCGAATACATGATCCGGGACGTCATCCTCGCCTCGGAGAAGTTCCTCGGCAACGAGTTCCCGGACAGTTCGGCCGACGCCTACCTGCTGCTGACCTTCGACGGCAACAGCAGCGAGGAGATCGAGGCCGCCTACGAAAAGGTCGCCCACATCTGCCTGGAGGCCGGCGCGCTGGACGTGCTGATCTCCAACACCCAGGAGCGCCAGGATTCCATCTGGAAGGCCCGGGGCGCCTTCCTGGAGGCGATCAAGGCGTCTACCACCGAGATGGACGAATGCGACGTGGTGGTGCCGCGCAACCGGATCGCCGAGTTCGTCAAGTTCGCCGAGGGGCTGCAGAAGCAGTTCGACATCCGGATCAAGAGCTTCGGCCATGCCGGGGACGGCAACCTGCACATCTACGTGCTGCGGGATGACCTGCCGTCGGTGGCCTGGCACGAGAAGCTGGGGCGGGTGTTCGACTGCATGTATCGCAAGTCCAGGGAGCTGGGCGGCAAGGTCTCCGGCGAGCACGGCATCGGCTACGCCAAGCTGCCCTACCTGAGGGAGGCCATGGGGCCGGAGGGCATGGCCCTGCTGCGGGGCATCAAACAGGCCTTTGATCCCAACCTGATCCTCAACCCGGGCAAGGTGGTGGCCTGATCAATCCACCCTTTTCTGGCCTATCGTGAACTGCCTATTGCCCTGGTCTGCTTGACAGGGCCAATAATTGTTCTACATTATTCCAAGGAGGGCAGGTTGCTCCTTCATTGGGACAATCAGAACCGCGAGCACATTGCTCGCCATGGGGTTTCTCAAGAACAGGCTGGGGCGGCATTGGAGGCTGAAGATGCCGTGGTGCGCCAGGACGCCACCCGTCTCAATCGATGGGTCGTCGAAGCCACCGTTGAAGGCCGGACCATGAAAGTCGCCTTCGCAAGGGTCTTCCCGGATGGTTTCAGAGTCATCACCGCCCATTGGATGAGTTCTAAGCGCAGGAGGAAAGCATGACCCCCCAAAAGAAGGCAACCCCTGAGGGGATGAGCATGAAGGCCTTTCTGAAGGTTTCTGCCCCTGGCGAGCCCTTGGAGGTCCTCCAGACGCGCCATGAAGAAGATGCCGAATGGGCAGAGAGGGCCTTTGGCGGCAAAGAACCCCTTGCGCCACCCATAAGAATTCAACGTGGCAGGCCAAAAATGGGAGAGGCGGCACCACAAACGGTGGTCAAGGCGATCCGGCTTCCCGTCCATCTACTTGAAAGACTCCAAGCCAAGGCAGAAGCCCAGGGTCTCTCCTTGAATGCCCTGCTTCAGATGGCCGCCTCGGAATACCTGTCTCATCATCGAGGGGCCTGAAAGCCATTCGAATCTCACCATCCCGCTATATGCCGAGCCCCCAGACGAGCTTCAAGTAGGGGCAATTGTCCGGATCAACTAGGCGACCACGTTCAGGGTGAAACTGAGGCTGCCCTTGCCGGTGTTGGCGAAGGCGTACGGCCGGTCCGCCGCGAACGCGATGGATTCCCCGGCCTTCAGCACCTGGGTTCCGGTTTCCCGTTCCAGCGTCAGTTCGCCCCGGATCACATAGATCATCTCCCGGTAGCCCGGCAGGTCCGGCTCGCCCTGGTAGCGGTCGCCCGGGGCAATGGTCCATTTCCAGAGCTCCACCGTCCGCGAGGCGGGAAAGCTCTGCAGCAGGTCCACCTTGGTGCCGGGCTGGCTGCCCTGCCAGAGCCGCACCCCCTTGTCCGGCAGGCTGTCCTGGGCCACGTGGTCGTTCACCAGTTCCGAAAAGGTCAGGTTGAAGGCCGCGGCGATGTGGCCGAGGGTGGCCAGGCTGACGTTGCTCTCCCCGCTTTCGATCATGCCGATCATGCGCCGGCTCACCGCGGAGCGCTCGGCCAGCTGCTGCTGGCTCCACTGCAGGTCGCGCCGCTTTCTTACCACGTTGCCCGATATGGACCTTAACAATTTTTTGGAATCGAACGGCATGACAACCTCGATGGGAAATATATTGCGCAACCCATGGCTTTGAGCATTATACTGCCCATAAGCGAGGGAGCTACCATGAGCTTGACAGGCACAACCAAATCGATCGAGTACATCGAGCAGGAGAACCAGTACGGGGCCCACAATTACCATCCGCTGGATGTGGTCTGCACCCGTGGCTCCGGCGTCCACCTCACCGACGTGGACGGCAAGCAGTACATGGATTTCCTGGCCGCCTACTCGGCCGTCAACCAGGGCCACAACCACCCGAAGATCGCCGCGGCCATGATCAAGCAGATCCAGACCCTGGCCCTCACCAGCCGGGCCTTCCGCAACGACCAGTTCCCGCCCCTGCTGGAAAAGCTCTGCAAGGTCACTGGCTTCGAAAAGGCCCTGCTGATGAACAGCGGCGCCGAAGCGGTGGAGACCGCCATCAAGGCCATGCGCAAGTGGGCCTATGACGTGAAGGGCGTCGCCCCGGGCCAGGCCGAGATCATCGTCGCCGAGGGCAACTTCCACGGCCGCACCACCACCATCATCGGCTTCAGCACCGATCCGGACAGCACCACCGGCTTCGGCCCGTTCACCCCCGGCTTCAGGATCGTGCCCTACGGCGACCTGGCCGCCGTGGCCGCGGCCATCACCCCCAACACCGCGGCCATCTTCATGGAGCCGATCCAGGGCGAGGGCGGCGTGCTGATCCCGCCCGCCGGCTTCCTCCAGGGCCTGCGCAAGCTGGCCGACCAGAACAACTGCCTGCTGGTCCTGGACGAGATCCAGTCCGGCTTCGGCCGCACCGGCAAGATGTTCGCCTTCGAGCACGAAGGCATCCGCCCCGACGGCATCACCGTCGGCAAGGCCCTGTCCGGCGGCTTCTACCCGGTGAGCGCGTTCCTTTCGAGCAGCGCGGTCATGGACGTCTTCACCCCCGGCATCCACGGTTCCACCTACGGCGGCAACCCCCTGGCCTGCGCCGTGGCCTCCGCCGCCCTGGACGTGCTGCTGGACGAGAAGCTGGTGGAGCGTTCCGCCGAACTGGGCGTGCACTTCAAGGCCCGGCTGGAGGGGATCAAGTCCGAGAAGGTCAAGGCCATCCGCTGCCGCGGCCTGTGGGCCGGGATCGACCTGACCGAGGACGCCGGCCCGGCCAAGTCCTACTGCTACGCCCTCAAGGACCGTGGCATGCTCTGCAAGGACACCCACGTGCGCACCATCCGCCTGGCGCCCCCGCTCGTCATCACCAAAGAGCAGATCGACTGGGCGGTGGACCAGCTTGAAGCCGTGCTCGGTTAAAGGAGAACCCCATGCCAGTCAATCTGAAGGGCCGCAGTTTCCTGACGCTCATGGACTTCTCCGTGGAGGAGGTACGCTACCTGCTCGACCTTTCCCGCGACCTCAAGGCCAAGAAGCGCATGGGCGTCCTTGACCAACCGCTCAAAGGCAAGAACATCGTCCTGCTGTTCGAAAAGGCCTCCACCCGCACCCGCTGCGCCTTCGAGGTGGCGGCCCTGGACTCGGGCGCCCACGTCACCTTCCTGGACAGCAACAGCTCCCAGATGGGCAAGAAGGAGTCCCTGGAGGACAGCGCCAAGGTGCTGGGCCGGTTCTTCGACGGCATCGAGTACCGCGGCTACCAGCAGGAAGTGGTGGAGAACCTGGCCCGGTTTTCCGGCGTCCCGGTCTGGAACGGCCTCACCGACGTGGACCACCCCACCCAGATCCTGGCCGACTTCCTCACCATCGAGGAGCACGTGGCCAAGCCGCTCAACAAGGTGAAGCTGGTGTTCGCCGGCGACATCCGCAACAACATGTCCTACGCCCTGATGTACGGCGCCGCCAAGACCGGCATGCACTTCGTCGGCCTGGGCCCCAGGGAGCTCAACCCCAGCGAGGCGATCCTGGCCAGGGTGCGCGAAGCCGCCAAGCTTACCGGCGCGGTCATCGAGATCACCGACGACGTGAACGCCGTCAAGGGCGCCGACGTCATCTACACCGACGTCTGGGCCTCCATGGGCGAAGAGGACCAGATCCCCGCGCGGGTGCGCCTGCTCACGCCGTTCAAGGTCACCATGGACCTGGTCAGGAAGACGGAAAACCCCGACGTGATCTTCCTGCACTGCCTGCCGGCCTTCCACGACTTCGAGACCAAACTGGCCAAGGAGATGCAGGCCAAGGGCTACGACATCCGCGAAGTCACCGACGAAGTCTTCCGCAGCCGGCACTGCAAGGCCTTCGACGAGGCGGAGAACCGGATGCATACGATCAAAGCGGTCATGGTCGCTACCCTGTAGCAGCCCAGTCGACCGTCTTCAGGCCGGGGACCCCGGCGAATGCCGCCTGGTTGCGGGTGACCACGATCAGGCGGTGCGCCAGGGCCACGCTGGCGATGACCAGGTCCCGCCCGCCGAGGGGCGCGTGCTTGAGGGCCATGCGCAGCCGGGCGTGCTCCCGGGCGGCCTCCCCGTCGAAGGGCAGCACCAGGATGGGCGCCAGGAAGGCCTGGACATCCTTGGCGTGTTGCGCCGGGTGCCGGCTGTTGAGTGCGCCCTGCCACAGCTCGGCTTCATTCATGGCGCTGATGGCCACCTCGGCCGGAGTCACGGCCTCGAGATGGAAGCGGACGCCGAGGTGGTGCCGCAGGGCGAGGATGCAGGTGTCGGTGTCCAGAAGGAACCTCACGGGGA
>Ga0316231_1002222_pt1 | contig 18999 bp, 15 predicted proteins | sample TBH18027metaG_FD_206002 | JGI IMG/M metagenome (GOLD analysis project Ga0316231, IMG submission 206002) | Freshwater microbial communities from Trout Bog Lake, Wisconsin, USA - TBH18027 | ecosystem: Environmental > Aquatic > Freshwater > Lake > Hypolimnion/Profundal zone | place: USA: Wisconsin...
CGAAAACGTGGATGGCGCGCCTTCGCGCACCATGACCACCAGGACAACAATCTCCGAGGTTTACCTGGACCAGGCGGCTCAATATTAGTGTTTGAGCGTTGCCAAATTTCGCTCACCGGCTTTGATTTCTGATTGAGCGCGGATTCCGTAAGCATTGGTCAGGATTGTGTGAGCCTATATTTTGAATCTGGACATGCTTCATTCAGGCGGGCAGCGTGAGCACAGATTAATAATCGATTCAAATCAACTGTACAGGGGGACGATATGCACAAAATTCTCGTCGCGATGACCATGGCAATGTTCCCGTCACTTGCAACCTTCGCCCAAACGGGCGGTGACCCATCCGACCAGTATCAACGAGCAAGCTGTCAAATACCAGCCCAAACGGTGGCTCATGTGCAAGCTCAGCTTGCCACGGTGGTGATGCAGCCAGACCACAATGGAGGCCTGTTTTCACCCAACCGGATGTGGTCGGCGATCGTGGACCGCGTGGGCACGCTCTGTTCGGTGATCGTCACCGGCGATGCGTGGCCGGGCAGCCGGGCGATTGCTATCGCGAAGGCAAGCACTGCGAATGGGTTCAGCAATAGTGCGCTGGCACTTTCAACGGCGAATCTTTACGCACCAACGCAGCCGGGCGGTTCGCTGTACGGGCTGAACAACTCGAATCCGTTCAACCCCCGGTTCCTGCCGCAAGGCACGGGCATTGGCTATGTTCCTGGCGGCGACATCACGTTTGGGGGCGGAGTGGCGCTTTATTCCGAAGGGCATGTGATCGGAGGACTCGGCGTCAGCGGCGACACATCGTGTGCCGACCATGCGATTGCTTACCGGATGCGGCGCCTCGCCGGATTGAATGGCACCCCCAACTCCGACAACATCGTTTACATCCCCGCAGGCTCGGAACCGAGTGGCTTTGAGCAACCGCACTGTGGCGCCACCGACATCACGCCATAGCGTGGTTCGTATGGAAGCGGTGGCAGGCAACCTCCGCAGCATGACGAATATGCGCCGACGCGATGATGAAGCAATACTCGTCCGTGGTTGTGTGCCGGCAGAGAACCCGGCGGCAGGACTTGGCCGCCGGGTTTATATTGCTGGAAATTATTGTCGCTCCGGCATTACTGCGCGGGCTGTTCGCCAGCCTGCTGCAAGTCAATTGATTCGGCTTATTGGTTCGGATCGGCGCGCGAGGCATTGGAACAGACGGCCGATCTTGACGCCGTGGACAGGACGTTGCGAAACATTATCGGATGGACCGGAGTCGGAGCGGGAGCCGGTGCTTTTCGCGGGATCAGCACACATCGCCGTCTTTACCAGCGTCCTGCCGATAGTAATCTCGGTGGTCCGCACAAGCCGCGCAGACGTCAAAATCGCCGTCGGTTCTTCGCACCGGATCATGTTGCTGCGGACCCCGCATTTGCAAGCAGTTCGAACCAGGCGACCCGAGCAGGCGACGGCGATGCATAACCGGCATCGAGAAAGCCGATGCGCTCCCTGCCCCCCATCGTATCGGTATCCAGGTCGTCCAGCTTAGTGTTCATCCAGGCTAATTGCTTACGCAGGCCATCCGACATGTTCCTCGGATCGTCCAGGACCGCCTCCGGTTCAGGTTACCTTGAGATTGGCGATTCCCCGCAGCCCATCCGCTTTGCACGCAGCGGCAATCGATGGGTTCCGTTCATCAATCCGGTTCGCCGGATCAATCGGGCGACCGGCGTTCCAAGATCCGCCAGCCATTCGTCTGTGAAACCTGCATGTAGTGACCGGCAAGCGCCTGTTGCACCTCATCCAGCGTGTGGCGCATTGACGCAAACATCTGGACTGGCGCCGCATCGGCATCGATCAGAATGCGATCCGGCGAGACACTGAGGACTTGTCGCACATACTCATCAAAATCATGCTGCGTCTTGAGGCCAAATGCCAACTCCCGTGTTCGAAGCGGTAGGGGATGATCCGAGAGAACTGCCATCAAGAATGAATTCTCCGAAATATAGACGACGCTGCCCCGGCCGGCGGCAGCACGAATGCCCGCGGCCTTGTCTTCGAAAAATGCCGCGACATCGGGCCGGAACCAGACACCGGATAACAAACGCCCCGTCGGTAGGGTCGGTGCAGCCAGCGAGGCTGAAACCTGTAACGCCTCCGGCAGAATACGTCTTTGGCTGATAAAGGCAGCGGGCAATACCACCAACGCAAGCACCAGGGCGCCCGGTGCAGGCCGGAAACGACGGGCCAAGGCGGTGTAACGCGACAGATTGGCCGGCCGCATCAACGCCACGATGAAGGGGCCGAACAGCACGAAAGCGGACCAGTCGCTGAAGAACGCAGGTCTGCTCACCCAGTAGGTCAGCCATATCAGAAACATCACACCCACCGCGGCCAAAAGAGCGGCGTCCGGACTGGCCCGACGAAATCTCGAGGCCAGGATGGTTCGAACGACCCCCACCACGGCGAAGCCACCCATCACCACAATCCAAGAGTCGATTCTTAATGGAAGACCGATGTTCGCCTCTCCATCTGGCCTGAACAGGGGCCAGAATAGTGCGGCCAATGGCTTAGGTCCCTGGCCCACTCCCCAGAAAACCAGAAGCCAGAAAGCCGCGTGCACCATCAGCAACCCCGCGACGAACTTCAAACCCAGCGACAGGGATGCCGGCCACCACCTATGGTACGGTAAACGAAGCAACAGAAACAAACCGGCGCCGGCGCCTACTACGGCACCGGTTTCGTAATTCATCAGCATCGCCAGCCCGGTCGCCGCACCCAACCACCAGGGAGCAAGCATGACCGGATTACCGGTGACATCCCGCCGCGTCACCCAAGACATCGCCAGCAGCCCCAGGGCAAAACCGACATATCGGTAGCCGGTCTGATTCGGGTAAATGATGAACAGGTGCACGGTGCTCATCCAGGGCGCGACGAGCAGCAACGCCACCGCGACACCGATCCAGGCCCCTCGCGACTGCACCAGCAGAGCTGAGGCATAAATCATCAGAAACACGACCTGGCTTAGTTGCACCAGCCGCATCGTTTGGGCCATGTCCATGGCGCCAAATGCCCGCTCCCCCATGGTGACCAAGACTGGCATCAGGAAGCCGTAGTAGGGGTCCACTACATCGACAAACGGCAATCCAACTCGCAACTGCAGATTATCCCCCAGCAGAAAGCCATAATGCGCGTTCAGGATGATCCATTCGGAGAAGTCGACCCCCTCCATTCGGAACGGTGCCAGAAGTCCTGGTAGCATCAGCATCAGACAATCCAGCAACGCGATACCAAGCATGATCCTCGGCAGCCATCGACCAGACGAGCGCGCCCGCAGCATGAGGATTGACGCCAGTACGGCAACGCCGATCGCCAGGCTCCGCTCGGCCTGAGGCCAGCCGATCGTCGGCATGGCGGTTATGGAATGGCCGCCCCACCAGACGCCGCCGACCTCACCCAACGGACCCAGGCTGTTCACCCAATACAAGGTCACCAGGACGATAACCACGGCCAGGACAGCTTCTAACCAGCGCACCGCGTCACGACCGATGTGCGGCAAGCCTATGCGTCCGTGCCGAAGAGCGACCGCCCCACAAATCAAAGGCAAGGTCAGCAAGAAAACGCCATAGGCTCGCAACTGTACGGTGGCGTCGGTTGCTCCAAACAACGTGTAGGTGTCCAACCGCAAAACAGCCCGGAGCCGGTCCGGACGCCCCGCCATTAGAGTGTAGGCCACAACGCCGCACAGACTGGCGACCAGTAAGGACAGTACTGCGATTGGCAGCGTCTGCCGCGCTAACCGTGTCGGTGCTCCCCAACGGGTCATCATTGGACGGTCACCCCGGGATGGCTCGCTCATACTAAACCGCGGCAGACCGAATGATGACCCCATGCCGGCCGTTGCGCGCCGTCGATGACATCGTTTCGAGTGTACTCATGCAATCTCGCCCTTGATCATCGTGTTGGAATGCGCTGGCCGCTCGCGGACTTACGCGCGCTCAGACTTTGACTGCGACGGCGAGACAGGTGCCACCGAACGGAATGGGACGGCAGGCGGCAAGCCGCCGATATTCGGCGTCGAGCAGGCGGTCGATCAGACGCGCCACCAAGCCTTGAGGGGCGTGCTCGGCGGCCTCACGCTCGGCGTCCACACTGCGCCTCCAACCAAGGCGGCTGGGAAGCGTGCGCAGCAGGAACACCAGCGGCGGGAGCGGGGAGAAGATGTAGGAAGAAAATACAACACGAAATCCAGCGCCTGAAAGGGATCGGGCCAAACTGGCGCGCGTATAGCGTCGGAAATGGCCCGCGGCTTTATCATCGTTAGAAAAAAGCAGCGGATAGGCAGGTACGGTCACGAACACATATCCGTCCGGTCGCAACAGGCGATGCACATGCCGCAATGCAGCGTGTTCATCCTGGATATGCTCAAGTACATCGAACATCCCGGCGGCAGCGGCGCATTCGGCCGGCAGGTCCGCATCTTCCAGCGTCGCACAAATCACTTGCGCGATGCCGCGCCTGTGCGCCGCCAGAGCGCCGTCGATCCCCGGTTCAACGACGACACAGTCGATGCCCGCCGCTGTAAGGCCTTTTGCGACATACCCGTTGCCGCCGCCGATATCCAACATCGTTCCGTTGCAGCCGAAGCGACTGACCACGCTGACGATGCACAGGTTCCGGTGACGGAACCAGAACGAACCATCTTCCACCGCCAGGCAGGTGGCATTACCATGTTCGGGATACGAAATTACCGTCCGCCGCCTGGCGAACCAGAGGCCGGTGTCGCGCTGCTCAAGGCCTGGCGCGAGCGCTGCCAGATCGATGCTCATCGCGTGTCAGTCTCCAACCGAGCGCGCATCATTCGACCATCCGTTCGCTATAGAAACCAAGCACCCCTGCGGCCACCTCGGCGACATCCCGGTCGGTCAGGTCAAAATACATCGGTAGCCGCAACAGTCGCCGGCTGGTGTCGTCCGTCACCGGCAGATCGGCCAGCGGCAGGTTCCGGGCTTTCATGAACGGGGACGAGTGCAGCGGTACGTAATGAAATACCGCGAGGATGCCAGCCGCGCGGAGATGCGCGATGAGCGCAGTGCGTTCTTCAAGGCCGGCGGTCAGAAGGTAGAACATGTGGTAATTGGGCATGCAATGCAGCGGCACATGGGCAATTTGAATCAAGCCAAGCTCAATAAGCGGTGCGAGCAGCATTGTGTAGAGTCGATCGATTTCACCGCGCCGGGCGGTGATTTTCTCCATGTTTTCGAGTTGCCCGACCAGGAATGCCGCCAGCATGTCCGACGGGACGTAGGACGAGCCGACATCGACCCAGGTGTATTTATCCACCTGGCCACGCAGGAACTGGCTACGGTTGGTGCCTTTTTCACGTAGGATTTCGGCGCGCTTCTCCAGCTTCGGATCGTTGATGACAAGCGCGCCACCTTCCCCACACGAGAAATTCTTGGTTTCATGAAAACTGTAACAACCCATATGGCCGATCGTACCGAGCCATTGGCCTTTGTATTTGGCGAAAACGCCTTGTGCGGCATCCTCGACGACCAGCAGTCCGTGCCGCGTGGCGATATCCATGATCGCGTCCATCTCACAGGCGACGCCGGCGTAGTGGATCGGGAAAATAGCGCGCGTGCGTGGCGTAATGGCCGCTTCGATCAAACGTTCGTCGATGTTGAGCGTGTCGGGACGGATATCGACGAACACCGGCGTGGCGCCGCGCAGCACGGCTGCGTTAGCGGTCGAAACAAATGTGAAGGACGGAAGGATAACTTCGTCTCCGGGGCCGAAATCGCAGAGAAGCGCGGCGATTTCCAATGCCGCGGTGCAGGACGTCGTCAGCAGAATACGCCGCGCGCCAAACCGATCCTCCATCAGCTTCTGCGCACGCCGGGTGAACGGCCCGTCGCCGCTGGCATGGCCACCGGCCACGGCTTGCCCGACATAAATCAGTTCTGAGCCGACGATACAGGGTTTGTTGAAGGGGATATGGATGGTCACGACGCGGACCGTACGGGCCGCAAGTCACTATCGTCTGAAAACACCCAATATTTCTGTAAAGCGAACAATAAGGCGGGCATGGTCAAGATTGCACCGGCCTGTACGATCTGGTGAGCAACGCCGACCTCATCCACGAAAAACCAAAGCGCCACGAGGTTTACTGCATATCCGACGCAATAGCTACCGATGTAGCGCAGCAACGGACCGCCATTGGGACCACTGAAGCGAAAGGTTATCTCACGGTTCAGCAAATAGCCGATCAGGACTCCGGCGCAATAGGTCAGCGTCATTGCTGACCGGCTCCCCAGCAACGACTGCGTCAACACCAGATAGGCGCCATACAGCGTTGCATTCAGCGTCAGACCGACGGCTACATAACGGATGATCTGCTGGTGGATCATTGCGTCCCTTGAGTCAGCGGGCCGAACGGGCACCAATGCAAGGTGATACCTGGTGCCGGGAATCGGAAGCCAAGCGATACGTAAAGATTATGCACCGCAACGTTGTGTGAGGAAATACTTGTTGAAACCTCCCGCACGCCCGCATGATGATGAAAAGCCAGCATCGAGTTCCATACCCTCCGTCCCAGCCCCTGTCCGGCAAGCCCGGGCGCGAGTCCAACCAGCGACCAGAAGCGACTGTCAGGCGTTGGTTGCTCGATCACCATGAAGGCGATGAGACGGCCGTTCATCAGGCATTTCAGCACTTGCTGTCCGGGGTTCGCGAAGGCATTGGCGACCCACGCGGCGTATCGGCGATTGCCGATTTCCGCCCCAACCTGCGGATCGACATGAAGCCTGCCGACCTCGAATATCTGTCGCGCGATGCTGGATATTTCGGGTTCGTCGGACGATTCGGCCAAGCCAATCGAGATGCCGGGGTCGCCTGCGAAGCGATCAAGCCCGACCACCACCGGCCGGTAGTTCAATTCGATGAAGCGAAATCCGTGCGCCTCCAGGAAACCACATTCGACCAGTTGATCCATCGCCAGCCGGCAACTGACCAGCTTCACATCGTTTGTTTCGCACCAGGTTCTAAAATCATCGAAGGCAGCGTCAGTTGCCGTATCAGATCGGCATAGAATTGAAGAAATGACGGCTGTGTTAGCGCCAAAGATCGGCCGGTCCCAGGGAGCCAGGTGATGGGTCAGTTCCACGCCGGGGGTCGCAATTCGTTCCTCGACAAAGCTAAACACGTTCATCGACCTTCTGCTGAGCCGGGACGGATCCCTCGAGGGAAGCCTCAACGGTTTCTCCGATTACGTAAACCGGCCGGTCCATGCTGCGAAAGTGCATTCGGGCAAGGTATTCGCCGAAGATGCCGAGAGCGAACATTTGGGCGCCGGAAAAAATCGTGATGATCGACGCCAGGAAGGCAAATCCTGGAACGGAATCGTCGCGAACCAGATAATTGATCACGACAAATGCCAGGATTAAGAGGCCAAACAGGACGAATGCAAATCCGATAACGCTGGCAATTTGCAATGGCAGCGTGCTGAAGCCGGTCATCAGATTGATCGCATGCCGGGTCAGCTTGCCGACCGAGTAGCCGGAGACACCGAGTGTGCGCGGCGCGTGACGCACTTTGATGGCGGTAAAACGGCTCGTCGTCCACGTTAGCAGCACGTCGATCGATACATGCGGGCTGCGATAGTCGTGAAACCCCTCCCGCAAGCGGGTCCGAAAAACTCGGAATGCGCTGACATTACGGGCGGTCTCGGCACCCATCGTACTGGCAAGCGCCAGCTTTGTCAGGCGCGAGGCCATGTCGCGCAGGAAGCCGTGTTGTTCCTCCATCGGCGCGCCGTACACAACATCGACATCTGGCCTCAGGGCCGCCAGCATCGGTACAATTTCACTGACCGGGTGCTGTAGATCGTCGTCCATAGTCAGGACGATGTCATACCGAGCGGCACGAATCCCGCAGAGAAGAGCATTGTGTTGGCCGTAGTTGCGGCTCATGCGGATGCCGCGTACCCTGGTGTCCATGGCGGCTAACCCGGCACCAGGAATTGTCGCCACCACAGTCCTCAACGAAGATGATTTCGAACGCTGGCGCGATCTGTACCATCGCGCCCACCAGCTGACGATGCAACTCAATCAGAGTTGCTTCGGCGCGGTAGACCGGAATGATTATCGAAACACTGAGCACGGAATTTCCTGCATTACCCAATCTCGAGACCATCCGTGCGGAATGGGGGTGCAATAACCGTGAGGCGGCGCGCTCGTCAAGCCCGTGAGGCCGGGACCGCCCTTCTGCCATATACCCAGTAATGTGTTCGCATTATTTGTGCAGGCGCCGATCATTGGGTCGGTCCGGATCTATCATGTCCGCACGATGCTGGCCTCGATGAGATGGTAATGGCAAGCCGGCCACGCGCAGACAGCCGGCGCGCCGAAAACTTCGTCCACTCAGCCGGCCGGCATGGAACGCATCAAACGGCGACCGGATACCGTTGACGTAAATTTTTACGAAAACCTTCCAATCGTCCAATGCTTTGTGTGGAAGAATTTAAGGTCGTTGGTGGGCGCTGTAGGATTCGAACCTACGACCCGCTGATTAAGAGTCAGCTGCTCTACCAACTGAGCTAAGCGCCCGCACCACCGAGGGGCGGTTTCTAACAACCTTCCCCGGCAATGCAACCCCCTATCGGCGGTTCGGCGTTTTTAAGTGGCGCACCTGTCCCGCCATGTCCTCCGTGCAAGGCGGACACAGGCCGCTACGCCCCCGCCAGAATCGCATCCGCCATCTTTTCCGCCGTCATCAGCACAGGGAAGTTGGTGTTCGCGCACGGAACCACCGGGAAGACCGAGGCATCGACCACCCGCAGCCCCTCCACACCCCGCACACGCCCGGCCGGGTCGGTCACCGCCATCGGGTCGTCGTCCGCCCCCATGCGGCAGGTACACGACGCGTGCCACACGCCCACGGCGGCCTTGCGGACAAACGCCTCCAGCTTGTCGTCATCGGTCAGCACGTCCTGTAGCGAGACGCCCTCCATCACCAAGGTCTCGATCAGGTATTTTCGCAGCGCCGCGGGGCCGTCCAACGCCATCGCCAGCACGTCGGTGATCAGCTTGTTCTTGCGGCTGTGCAGCCCGACCTGACGCACCTTGTCACTGTAGCTGGCGGGGAACGGATTGTCCGTGACCGCCTGCATGATCGGAGTCAGGTGCATGGCGCCGAACTGGCGCACGCCATCCATCATCCGCTGCAAATCCCGATGATCCGACAACAGGTTGAAATCCACCTGCGGTTCGTCCGCCGCGCTGGACGATCGCAGCTTCACCGATCCGGTTTCCGAATACGTCTTGTACACCGTTACGATGAACGAACCGATCTGCTCACCCACCGCGTGCCACGACGTCTTGTTGGTCACGACGGTGAACATGTCCCCCGCCGGGATGCCCGGCATGTTCGAGGAATACCGCAGCGCCGTGTAAATATGCCGGCGCGAGTAGTCGTGAATGATGCGGGCGTGCGGCTTCAGGAACGCCGCGACGGCCACCGCCGGATGATCCTGCAACCGCTGCCCCACGCCCGGCAATGCCGCCCGGACATCGATCCCGTGCTCCCGCAGATGCGCGCCCGGCCCGATTCCGGCCCGCATCAGATGCGCGGGGGAATGGATCGCGCCGCACGACAGGATGATCTCGTGACCGCGGAACTCCTGCGGCTTGCCGGCCACGGTCGCCTTCACACCGACGCAGCGCTGACCGTCAAAAATCAGCGACGACACCTGCGTGTCGGTCGATATGGACAAATTCTCCCGCAGGCGGGTGCCGGGATCGAGGTAGCCGATCGCCGCCGATACCCGCCGTTCGTAGGCGTTGGAGATGGTAATGGGAAAATACCCGTCCTCCCACTCCGCGTTCTGATCCTTGATGAACTTGTAGCCGGCTTGCTCGAACGCCTTGCCGGTGGCCTTGGCGTGTTCGGGCCAGAGGTCGGGGAAGATACGCCGGACCGGGATGCGGCCTTCGTTGCCGTGCCACGGACCATCGAAGTCCATGTCGCGCTCGACCTTTTTGAAGTAGGGCAGCACGCTGTTCCAGTCCCAGCCGGTCGCCCCGCTGGCGGCCCACTCGTCGTAGTCCGACGGCGCGCCGCGGTTCGCGAGCTGGCCGTTGATCGACGACCCGCCGCCCAGGATGCGCGCCTGCTCGTAGGTGCGCAGCGGCGGGGCTTTTTCTTCGGGGTTATTGTGCGAGATCACCTCGGTGGTGACCTTCAGCTTGTTCCAGGTGTAGGCGGGATTGAGATAGGCAGTGCCGGGATAGGAATCCAACACCGCCGCCGGAATTTTGCCATGCGGCGTATCCTGGCCGGCTTCGAGCAACAGAACCTTGTTCTGGCTGCGCGCCGACAGCCGGTTGGCCAGGACCGAACCCGCCGATCCGCCCCCCACGATAATGTAATCAAACATCATGGACGGCATGGCGTTCCTCCTGGCTTCTTTTGTTGCCGAAGGATCGCGCCGATGGCGGTTAACCGCAAGTCCCGCTTCTATCCGCTGACAGCGGCTTACTAACCCACCGCCGGGGCCAGCAGAGAACACAGCATCCGCACCAACATCTCGCTCTTGAACGGCTTGGCGCAAACCTTCCACCCGGGATGGTCGGGCGGGATCGCTTCCTCGCCGTAGCCGGACAGGAACAGAAACGGGATACCCCGCTCCGCCAGGACCTCGGCAACGGGATAAACCCGCTCACCGTCCAGGTTCACATCCAGCACGGCCAGATCCAGATCCTCGGTGCGGGCGGCAACCAGCGCGGTCGCAACACTGCCGAACGGGCCGATGGACCGGCAATCCAGGTCGGCCAGAAAATCCTCGATCAGAAGGGCCACCAGCATTTCGTCCTCGACAATGAGGACCCGTTTGCCGGCAAGCGCCTTTTCCTCGGCGATCATGACGAACCATCCCTGCATGCCTTAGTGGATAATGGGGCGCGCAAGGTTGCGATAACACCCTTGGGAGTAAATTCAACCGTCGCCTCCCCACCAACGTCATGGGCAAAACCGCGCTCGATCAACGTCATACCGAAGCCGCGATGCTCGGGCGGGGTCACAGGCGGCCCGTTCCGCTCCACCCACTTCAAAACAAGCCAGTTCAACTCGGCTATTTTCTCAATCGTCCAGGAGACATCGACACACCCCTCCGGGACCGACAGCGCACCGTATTTCACCCCGTTGGTGGTCAGTTCATGCACCGCCATTTCCAGCGCCAGCGCCGCCCGGGGTTCCAGCAGCACCGGGTCGCCGGTCAGGATCACATTGACCGGCTCGCTGGAGGTGAACGGGCCAAGCTCTACCATCAGCAGTTCGCGCAACTGCACCGGTGCCCATCCGTCACGGCTCAGCAGCGAATAGGCCGCTGTCAGCGCATGAATCCGGCCCAGGAAGCGTTCCTGGAACAGCTCTAGCGACGGTGATCGCCGCACCGTGTTGGTTGCCAGCGAGATCACCACGGTCAGCATGTTCTTGACCCGGTGGTTCAGTTCATCGACCAGCAGGCGTTGATGCTGTTCCGCCTGCACCACGCTGGTGACATCGACAAACGTAATCAGCGATCCGTCGATCGTACTGTCCGGGCTGCGATACGGCAGGATGCGCATCAGATAATAGGTGGAGCCATCAGCCCGCTCGACCCGTTTTTCCATCGGCTGCAAGGTCCGCAAGACCGTTTGAACGTCCGCACGCAGTGTATTGTAGGTCAGACGGCCAACAATATCGGTCAGCGGGCGGCCGATATCGCTGGGAATCAGATTGTAGATGTTGGCGATTTCCGGCGTGAAGCTGCGAATGATCAGGTACGGATCGAGAAACACCGTCGCGACCTTGGTGCTGTCGAACAGGTTCTTCAGGTCGCTGTTGGTACGATCGAGTTCGTCCACCTTCGCCGACAACTGCCCGTTGACCGTATGCAGCTCTTCATTAATCGACTGAATCTCCTCCCGGGAGGTTTCCAGTTCCTCGTTCGTCGACTGCAGTTCCTCATTGACCGACTGAAGTTCTTCGTTGGAACTCCGCAGCTCCTCGACCGAGGTCGCGTGTTCCTCGATCAGCGACTGAAGCTGTTCCCGCAGGTCGCGATTTTCGCGCTCCAGATGAGCGGCCACCGCGTTGTCTTCCGGCACCGCAGGGCTTTCGGCCGAATCGCGCGCCGTTTTCGGCACGTCCATCTCGTCGAACACGATGGAATACAGCGGATCATCGTCCGCGCCTGGCAATGGCTCGACAATCAGTTTTACCGGCGAGGCGGACGCCCCATCCAATCCGATAACCGGACGTTCCTGTTCCACCGAACGGCCGGTCTCGATACAGCGCCGCAGCGCCGTCCGCAGCTCCAACGCCCAGCCCGGACGCGCCAGTTCAAACAGATTCGCCGTCGGCACGCCAGCCGCCGGCTGGAGAAAGCGACCGGTATGGCTGGAAAAATGCGCGACTTCGCCGTCGCCGTTGACCACGACGAACGGGGCCGCGAAACGCTCCAGAACCCGGCGGGTGGCGACGGCTACCGCCTTCGGCCAGTCCGCCTTGGGATCAGGTCGTTTCGCCATAGCCGTCTTCGCCCCATCCTCCGGGTTGCGCGTGCTGGCCGGGTAAATGCTGGGCACCTCGCTGGGGCCCTCCAGCCGGACAAAAATGTGATTCGCCCGATCCAGCGGTTGGAACAAGCGCTCGTGGCGAGAGATCGTCTCAGACGTTCCCAGCACAAGGATGCCGCCGGATACCAGCGCATAGTGGAAAATCGGGACGACCCGGTCCTGCAATGTATTGTCCATATAGATCAACAGATTGCGGCACGAGATAAGGTCCATCCGGGAAAACGGCGGATCGCGGATCAGGCTGTGGGTGGAGAAGGTGCATAGCTCCCGCACCGCCTGCTTGACGACGTAGCCGCCGGTTGTCTTCGAGAAGAACCGCAGGCGCCGTTCCTCGGACATGCCTTCCAGCAAGGTCGCGGGGTATCGCCCGGCCCGGGCGGTCGCGATCGCGACATCATCGATGTCGCTGGCGAAGATCTGCACTTTCGGCAGCACATGCAGCGTATCCATGTACTCACGCAGCAGCATGGCCAGGGAGTAGGCCTCTTCGCCAGTGGCACATCCCGGCACCCAGATGCGCAACGTGCTCGACGCGTCCTTGCCTTCGAACAGACGTGGTATGATTTGCTTTTCCAGCACCGTGAATGCCGACGCATCGCGAAAGAAGCTGGTGACACTGATCAGCAGGTCGCGGAACAGCAACACGGCCTGTTCATGGTCGGTTTTCAGCCGCAGCACGAATTCGTCGTAGCTGTTGAGCCGCAACACCAGCATCCGCCGCTGCACCCGCCGCATGAATGTCTGCTGCTTGTACTGGCTGAAATCGTGGCCGAGACGGGATCGCAGGATGTCACAGATCTGCAACTGTATCTTACCGAAATCCACCACCAGATTGCGTGCGTTCCGCAGCGCCGCCTTGCGGCCCGCGTAGGCGGCCAGGATCTGCTCCGGCATTTTTTCCACCGGCACCAGCAGATCGACCGCGCCGGCCGCGACGGCGCTGTCGGGCATACCGGAATATTCGGGCGCGGTGCCGTTGCGGCCCTGCGCCAGCGTCAGGCCACCGCGCGCCTTGATGGTTTTTAACCCGAGCGCACCGTCGTGACCGGTGCCGGACAGGATGACGCCGATCGCGTCCTCCCCCAGACTGGCTGCCATCGAGTCGAACAGCGCATCGATGGGGGCGGTTTCGCGGGGCTCCTCGGGCAGCATCTGACGCAGCGAAAGATGCCCGTCTTGCAATGAGGCGACGTTGCCCGGGGGGATCACCAGCACCCGGTTCGCCGCGACGGCGTCGCCATCACAGGCTTCGGTCACCGGCATCGTGGTCCAGCGCGCCAGAATCTCCGGCAGCATGCTTTTGCGGTCGGCCGCCAGATGCAGCACCACGACGAACGCCAGGCCGCTGTTCGGCGGCATTTTGTCGAAAAAGCGATGAAAAGCCTCGATACCGCCCGCCGACGCGCCGATCCCGACGACCGAGAGAGGGAGATCGCTCATGCGACGATCACTGTCGTTGGCCGACACGGCCCGGCCGTGCTGGCCGATATTGGGCCGCTTCGGGTGTGATCGATCTGGCCGGACGGCATCCAATGTTTCAAAACCACGTTCATGGCCTCGCTCTTATACACGGTCAGCATTGTGCGCCATGCCATTGCAACCGGCGCCGATTGCAACCGGCGCCGATCGAACCGACCATGATGCACCACATGCGGGCACCTACTGCGAAAGCAGACAAAAACAGAAGAAATAACCAATGAATCGGGGCGAGGCAGACGAGAAATTTAACCTCAAGCAAATTTTATCACAATGACATTTATCGCAACAAGTCTGGTTCTGCAAGCATCTCTGCCGCGTGCATCAGAATCGCTGAGCCACAAGGCCAGTCGCGGAATCGGTCGCAAGCGGCCAATGCATGACAGGGTCAGCTTCGTCCACCTGGATGGTTTGGATGCGTGCGATCAACTCTCCGCCCGTCGTTTATCAGCGACACGATTGTCGGATATCGCCCTGGTCAAAGCCGGAACCGATTACCGTGGCCGGCATCAAAACACACCCGATATCCATTCGGCACTGTGCTGATGGCTGCGTTCAGACGCGTTTGTCGGCCCGGAGGGCATGTGCGCGTTGAGCCATAAGCATAGAGTGGGATATCGCTACCATAATCAGTACAAGCTGTTTCCAATTGCGGGCGCGCAAGCATGCAACGTGCTATCTGCTGCCGGTATTTCGATCTGGCCTGAGTGAGAATCGCGGTAGCCAAGGCGTCCGCGCGATGACGTCCCAGAGTGACGGCGATGCCGGGAAGCAAAAATATCACGCAAACGTGATGACCCTCCAGGACCGCAGGAGCGGCCAGTCAGGTCTGTAAGCGCGTAGTGGTCGATCGAGAGGGGCGGGGCGAGGATGGCAGTTCGGATACCGCTCAAATCCATTCAACATCCACGATATGCTCCACCCCAATCTGGTTTCAAAAGAAACCAGATGCGCTGGCAGCCGGTTGCACTATTATATTGGTATCATAGCAGTCCTTGTTCAGACTGACGTACGGCTTTCCGGCCTGTATGGTGCCGCTTGTCCGGGCCATGACAACGGGGGCGAGGATCGGCATCAACGTCTTTAATGAGTTAAATCAAATACGTGGATGGTGCGCCTTCGCGCACCATGACGATGTCAGGACGATCCGCGTTCATCCCTGCTTATCCGTGTTCATCTGCCTTGGAACATTCTTCCCGCGGACGTTTCACAGCGTGCCGGCGCCAGCAAAAGGCCGGGCGCGGTTGCCCTGCGTGGCCTACACGCCACGGTTGACACATTCTAACGGTTATGTTAGTTAAAAAACATGGAGCATACGGCGCCAACCATGACCCGGCCTGCCACGCCCGATCCCGCACAGGACCGGGCCGGCCGCACGATGCCACAACGCCTCGCCGCCCTGCTGCATGTCGTCCGCGTTCTGCTCGGCCACGGCCGCCGGCTTGTCGAGACCGTGCCGGAGCGTGCCGCCAACGTGGAATTCGCCGCCCTGGCCGGGGTTCTCGGCACTTATACGCTTCCGACCATCCTTGCCCGCCTACAGCGCGGCATCCTGCGTGCGATGGCGTTGCAGCGTTACCTGCTGGCCCGCGCCGCGAAGGGCCGCGAGATCGGATTCGTTTACTACAAGGACCCGCGCGAGCGCAGGCCGGCCAAGCCGGCAGCGGAACCGCGGGAGGGACCGCAAGGCGAGCTAACAGCAAAACCGCGGGCCGAACCGCCAGGGGGCGAGCCCAAGCCCAGGCGTCCCGCGTTCGATCCGGACGATCTCCGCATCCCTACTCCCGAAGAACTCGACGCCGAAGTCCGCCGCCGGCCGTTCGGTCGCACCATCCTTTCTATTTGCATGGACCTCGCGGTCATCCCCGGTTTCTGCACCGGCCCATTCTGGAACCAGATATCCGACACGCTCATGAACTACGGCGGCAGTTTCGCCACGCTGTTTAAAATGCGGGAGCATCGCGAGACATCGTTTCAGAAAGAGCGGGACAAGAAACCGGACACCTGGAGCTTTGCCTGGAGGCACCCGCCACCGGATACGGTCCGCCAGGTGCTTGGTTACATGGTCGGCGAGGCACCCATTTTGGACCCGTTCGATCCACTTCTGGCCACCGCTCCTCCCTGATCCCCGTCCTCCCGGCATGCGTTGCACCCTCTGATTCCGGGGGCGCTTTCGCGCGGGCTGCGCCAACCGCGGAATTTTTGGGACTGGCCGGCGCCGTCGCCGCCCCCCCTGCAGGTGGACGAGGCGCCGGCCTGCATTCATGATCCGTGAAACGAACCGTCTCCGGCCATCCGGGCACCGCGTTCGCAGTCAAATGGCTGGGGGGCCCGACCAATGAACCGACACATCACCCGCCGAACCCTGGTGGCCGCCGCGCTGGCGGCACCGTCGATTGTGCGCGCGGCCGAACCGATCCGGTTGCGGGTATCGGTGGAAACGCCGCCGACGCACGGTCGCACAATCTCGGCCGCGGATTTTTGCCGCAAGGTGGAGGACGCCACCAAGGGGGCGATCAAAACCGAGCTGTTCCACAGTGCCCAGTTGTTCACCGACCAGAATGTGGTCACGGCGCTGGTGCAGAATCAGGTGGAGATGTCGATTCCGGGCACCTGGGGTCTCGCCGGTTTCGTGCCCAGTGTCGATTTCGCTCAGTTGCCCGCGCTGTATGCGCGCCCGATCGAAACCGCGCACAAGGTGATCGACGGCAAGACCGGTCAGATGGTCAACACCGAAATCGCCAACAAACTACGCATGCATGTCCTCGGACGCTGGCTGGATCTGGGATTTGAGAATTGGTACGGCACCACGAAGGCGTTGACGAGCCTGGAGGATTTGCGCGGAATGAAAATCCGCAACTCCGGCGGCGCCGGCAAGGCGTGGCGGACCAGTTTCCTCGGGGCGATCCCGAACACGACGCCAATGCCCAGCGTGGCGCTGGCATTGTCGCAGGGGACGTTCGACGGGTTGATCACGACGAACGAAACCGTGGCGGCGGGCAGCCTGTGGGAAGCGCATGTGCATTACGCGCTGGAGGATCACCAGGCGTTCAATGCCTACGTTCCGCTGATCGCCGGCGCGTTCTGGGCCGGACTGTCCGCGGACCACCAGGCCCTGCTGACTGAGGTGTGGGAGACCAGCATCGGCGATTATCGGGCGCACATGGCGGCGGCTCAGGCGGCGGCGCGGGAGAAGCTGTTGGCGCATGGTGTCGTGTTCAGCGTTCCGGATGCGGCACAGATCGAGGCCGCGCGAAACCGGATGTTGGCGGCGCAGGACGGACTGGTGAAACAGTGGCGGATCACCCCGGATATCGCCGCGCAGGCCCTTTTGGATGCGAGCTGAACCATGACCCATTTGATCCTGACCGGTGACGTCAACCTGATGGGCGTCACCGACCCGTCCGTCCCGTTTGCGCTGGTTGCGCCGGACTTCGCGGCGGCGGACCTGATTTTCAGCAACCTGGAATGCTGCCTGTACGCACCCGCGGGCGGCCACAGCGTGGACCATGAAGGTTTCTACGCTGATCCGGATGTCGGTGCCGCGGTCCTGACCGGTGCCGGCGTGGGCGTGATAGGCATGGCCAACAACGTGAATTATGGGGAGGCGGCGATCACCGCCTCGATCGCGACGCTGGACCGGATCGGCATTCCCCACACCGGCGCCGGCTACAACCGATCGGAGGCTCGGAAGCCGGCGGTGGTCACCCGGAACGGCGTGCGGTTCGGTTTCCTGCAGCGCAGTTCCGTCTATTGGCCGACCAATCACGAGGCGGCGGCGAACGCGACCGGCATCGCGGTGATCCGGGCGCACACGGCGTATCAGGTGCCGATGCACAAAATCCGGCCGGAAATTCCTCCGATGAACCGGCCCGGCCTGCCTCCGGTGGTCGTCACGTGGGCCGACCCTGTGTATCTACAGTGGCTGCGGGACGATATCGCGGCGTTGCGGGCACAGGCGGACGTCGTGGTGGTGTCGTGCCACTGGGGTCTCGGCAAGGAAGTGCTCGCCTACATGACCGAGATCGCCCGCGCCGCGATCGATGCCGGCGCGGATGTGGTCGTCGGTCACGGGCCGCACCATTTCCTGCCGGTGGAGGTTTATCGCGGCAAGCCGATTTTCTACGGGCTGGGGAGTTTCTCGTTCCACACCGGCCATGGCGGCCGGAAGCACGGCGACTGGATCGGGCTGATGGCGGAGATCGATTTCGACAGTACGTCGCTGTCGCGCGCCGGATTCCGCTTCGTGCGCCACAACGACCGGAATGAAACCGTGCTGAGCGCCTTGGCTGATGAGGCGGACGCGTTGGCGGAAATTGCGGCGGTCAGTTCAGCGGCGCTTTCGGTCGTGGGCGACAGCGTTCGGGTTGATCTTGGTTGTTAGGACGAGCCGGGTCGGGCGTTACTCCGACCAGTCTTCGACCCGCAGTTCCGGCGCGTGGCGGAAGGCTTTGTCATTTGTGACCAACACCGATCCGATCGAAATCGCATGGGTGGCGATCAGCAGGTCAAGTGGCGTGAGGGTCTTGCTCTTTCGCACTGAGGAAATCGGCTGGTATGTCGGCCCCATCCAGGGCTGCGAAGAAGTCGTCCCATGTGGCTGGCTTGCGCGACAGGATGACGTCGCCGGTTTCCGGATCCCGGCGGATGAAGACTTCCTTGGTGTCAAAACGGTACGCGGCCGGCAGGCGCACTGCCTGACTGCGACCATTGGTAAAGAGTTTGGCCACTTGGCTCATCAGAAGCACCCTTCCTGATCAGAGGCTGTTTATTATCGACGAACCTGTGGTCTATATCAAGATATACCCCCACTCGGTAGTGGGTCAGTTTCAGGAGAGAGAGACGCACCAAGACGACCGGGAAGACATCGCCGCTTTGTCAAAATGAGAAGTGCCGGTCCGTCCCGATCACGCTTGCA
>Ga0316231_1002224_pt1 | contig 18992 bp, 6 predicted proteins | sample TBH18027metaG_FD_206002 | JGI IMG/M metagenome (GOLD analysis project Ga0316231, IMG submission 206002) | Freshwater microbial communities from Trout Bog Lake, Wisconsin, USA - TBH18027 | ecosystem: Environmental > Aquatic > Freshwater > Lake > Hypolimnion/Profundal zone | place: USA: Wisconsin...
TGATGGCTCGCTCTGTTCCTGGGGCTACAACCGCGATGGTCAACTTGGTGACAATACCACGACCTCTCGCTCGGCGGCCGTTCTCGTGAGCGCCGCTTGTCTGGCGCCAGGGCAGCGGTTTACCCGCGTTGCGCCCGGGGGGATGGCCGACCATGGTCTATCGGTGGTGGCGGGTCCGGTCGCTCCGCGGATCAACGTGACTGGCAACCACCTTAGTATTCCTAACGGAAGCGTTACCGCCAACCTGGCGGATGGCACGGATTTTGGGACGGTCTATTACTTATGGGACGGTGCGGCGACCAGGACCTTTGCCATCCAGAACGGGGGTTGGGAGGCCCTCCACCTGACGGGCGCGCCGCAGGTGGCGGTCACCGGGCCGGGAGCGGCGGACTTTACCGTGACTCAGCAACCGGCCTCGCCCCTGGCGGGCGGAGCCAGCACGACGTTCCAGGTCAGCTTTCATCCCGCGGCCAGCGGCACGAGCGCAGCCACCATCACGATTGGCAGCGATGATCCGGCGGCTGGCGTCTTTTCCTTCTCCGTCCAGGGCATCGGACGCGATGCTTACCCCGCCGTCTATACCACCGGCAGTGAGGTGCCTTTGACCGTGAACGGTTTCACCGCCACTGGCAAGAAGGTAGCCTTCGGTCTCAACTTTGCTCCGCCTCCCGGCATGGAGTTGATGGTAGTGAACAACACGGGCTTGGATTTCATCCACGGGACCTTCGACGGCCTTACCAATGGACAGGTCGTGGCACTGACTTACAACGGGGTGAGTTACAACTTCGTCGCCAATTATTACGGCGGCAACGGTAATGACCTGGTCCTGGTCGGGGTGAATAGCCGGGCTTACGCCTGGGGCTGCAATGACTACGGCCAGATTGGCGATAATACCACCGGCACCGACCGGCTCCTGCTTTTGCCCGTCACGGCCACGGGCGTGCTGGCCGGCAAGACGGTGCTGGCGGTCGCGGCGGGATCATTTCACAGCCTGGCGCTTTGCGCGGACGGCACCTTGGCCGCCTGGGGGTATAACAGCGGCGGCTTGCTCGGCGACAACACGACCATCCCGCGGTTGACGCCGGTGGCCGTCAACCGGGCCGCGGGAGTGTCGGCGCTTTACGGCAAGACGGTGGCCGCGGTGGCGGCGGGTGGGGCGCACAGCCTGGCGGTGTGTTCCGATGGCAGCGTCGCCGCCTGGGGCGCCAACTTCTTCGGCGAACTGGGGGACACTAGTACGGCCAACCGCCTAGTCCCGGTAAGTGTGAACCAAGCGCCGGGTTCGGCACTGTATGGCAAGACGGCGGTGGCGGTCGCGGCGGGGGATTATCATAGCCTGGCGCTGTGTTCCGACGGCTCGGTGGTTGCCTGGGGCCAAAACGACTACGGCCAACTGGGGAATAATAGCACCAGCGATAGCCTGATGCCCGTGGCCGTATGCACCGACACCAATTCAGCGCTGCACGGCAAGACGGTCGTGGCCATCGCCGCCGGGGCGGATCATAGTTTGGCCCTCTGCGCGGACGGCACGTTGGTTGCCTGGGGCGATAACACATGGGGTCAGCTTGGCGACACCACTTATACCCAGCGCAACGTCCCAACGGCGGTGAATACCACCGGGGGAACGTCCGCTCTTTACGGCAAGACGGTAACGGCCATTACGGCAGGTTCGGCCCACAGCCTGGCGCTCTGCTCGGATGGCGCCCTCGCCGCATGGGGCGACAACGAGGCCGGACAAGTCGGCGACAACAGTACTGCGGACACCCGTCCGACGCCAGTTCTGGTCAATACCAATTCTGGGGTTTCCGCGCTCGCTGGCCGCCTCGTGGTGGCCATTACCGCCGGGTGGGAGCACAGCCTGGCGTTGTGCGCGGATGGGGCGCTGGCGGCTTGGGGAGACAACTATTACGGGGGCGAGTTGGGGGATAATACGACCGTCTCCCGGTCGGCGCCGGTGTTGGTGAACACAAACCCACTGGCCTTGGGGCAGCGTTTTGCGCTCGTTGCCAGCGGGCCGCTGGCCATCCACACCCTGGCGCGTGTGGCCGGGCCGTTTGCCCCGGCCATGAGCGTGACCGGCAACGGCCTGAACATCACCAACGGCAGCAGCCTCCCCAACCTGGAGGACGGCACCGATTTTGGCCCTATATATGTGTTGTCGGGCGGCACGGTGACGCGGACCTTCACGATCCGGAACGCCGGCTGGCTGGACCTGAATTTAACCGGTGCTCCCCGAGTGGCCATCAGCGGGCGGGGGGCGGCGGCCTTCACAGTAAACCAGCCGCTCGCAACTCCGGTGCCCGGCAACTCGAATACGACGTTCCAATTGTCCTTTACTCCCCCCGGCATCGGGACCTTTGCGGCCATGGTAACCATCACCAGCGATGATCCGACCGCCAATCCCTACACTTTTGCCATTCAGGGCGCCGGCAGCAGCACGCTGACGGCGGCCTACACGACCGGCATTGAGGTCCCGCTAACGATCAACGGCTTTATGGCCTCCAATAGCACGGTGAGTTTCGCGCTCAACTTCGCGCCGCCGCCCGGCGCGGAATTGATGGTGGTGAAGAACACCGGCCTGGGTTTCATTAACGGGACTTTCGGCAATTTAACCAACGGGCAAGTGGTGGCCCTGAACTATGGGGGGACTAATTATTATTTCGCCGCCAACTACTTTGGTGGGAGCGGCAATGACCTGGTGCTGGTGTGGGCGAATAATCGGGCCTTGGCGTGGGGCCGTGACAACTACGGCCAACTCGGGGACAATGCCAGCGGATTCAACCGACTCCTGCCCGTGCCCGTCCTGGCTTCGGGCCTCCTCGCCCAAAAGACCGTGGTGGCCGCCGCCGCCGGCCAGTACCACACCCTTGCGCTCTGCTCCGATGGCACCCTGGCCGCATGGGGCACGAACAATGCCGGCCAGGTGGGTGACGGCACCACTCTGCAACGCGCCTTCCCGGTTGCCGTCAACACCTCCCAACTCGGCGGAAAGCAGATAGTCGCGATCTCGGCGGGGGGATTCCACAGCCTGGCGCTTTGCTCCGATGGCACCGTAGCTGCCTGGGGGGATAACTCTTACGGGCAACTGGGCGACAACACGACCGCTTCCCATTCTGTGCCGAGGGCCGTGAATCAGGCCCCTGGCTCCGCGCTTTATGGCAAGACCGTTGTGGCTATCGCCGCGGGCTTTAATCATAGCCTTGCCCTGTGTTCGGACGGGAGCGTCGTCGCCTGGGGTTTGGATGCCAGTGGCCAGCTAGGCGACAACGGCGTGGCCGGCAACCAGAGCCTCCTGCCGGTGGCAGTGAACACGGTTTCCAACCTCTCCGCCCTTTACAGCAAGACCGTCGTGGCCATCGCCGCGGGGGCGTATCACAGCCTGGTATCGTGTTCCGATGGCACTCTCGCTGCCTGGGGCTACAACTACTACGGGCAACTCGGCGATAACTCGAGCGGGGGCAATCGTCTCCTGCCGGTCGCGGTTAAGAACAATGGAATCCTTGCGGGCAGGAGCGTGGTGGCGATTGCGGCGGGCGGGTACCACAGCCTGGCGCTCTGCTCCGACGGTGCCGTGGCCGCCTGGGGGTATAACAGTTACGGCCAACTCGGCATCAATTCTACCACGCAACAGAACGCCCCCGCACTGGTAAATACAAACTCAGGTCTCTCGGCAATCTACAGCCGGTCGGTGGTCGCCCTGGGGGCCGGATTTTACCACAGCCTGGCGCTTTGTGCCGATGGCACAGTCGCCGCCTGGGGCAATAATCCCTATGGCCAGGTCGGCGACAACACCAGCGGTGTGAACCGTCTCGTGCCGGTAGCGGTGAGTGCGGCCCCCCTCGCGGCCGGTGAGCGGTTTGCGCGCGTTTTCAGTGGTTCCACCGCCACCCACAGCCTCGCGGTTGCGGCGCCCCCGACCATGGTGGTGACCGCTGCCTACAACTCTGCCGCCGATGTGCCGGTGACCGCCGCCGGCTACACTGCCGCCGGCAATAGCGTGAATTTCACCCTCAACTACGCCCCGCTGCCGGGCACGGAATTGATGGTGGTAAAGAACACCGGCGCGGCGTTCATCACCGGCAAGTTTGGCAACCTGGCCCAGGGACAGACTGTGGCTTTGAACTTCGGCGGCACCAATTATTACTTCGCGGCCAACTACTACGGCGGCACCGGGAATGACTTGGTGCTGACCTGGGCCAAGAACTGCGTCTTCACATGGGGAGGAAATGTCCTCGTCCCCACGCCCGTCGCGCCGTGGGCGCTGGACGGCAAGACCGTACTGGCCCTGGCGGGTGGCGCCTCGGGCTTGGCGCTCGGCGCGGACGGGACAGTGGCTGGCGTTGGCGCGGCAGCTCCCATCAGCGCGCAGTCGGGAGTGTCCGCGCTCTATGGGAAGACCGTCGTGGCGGTCGCGCAAGGTTATGTTCACAGCCTGGCACTTTGTGCGGACGGGACTATGGTGGCCTGGGGGCAAAACTATTATGGTCAACTCGGTGACGGCACAACGACGGATCGCCAATTCCCCGTGGCGGTGAACACCGCCGGCGTGCTTGCTGGCAAGATTGTGACGGCCATTTCCGCAGGCAGCTTCCACAATCTGGCGCTCTGTTCGGACGGCACGGTGGTGGCTTGGGGCAACAACAGCTCGGGGAAGCTAGGCAACAACAGCACGGCGCAAGCCAGTGCCCCCGTGGCGGTGAACACCACCTCCGGCGTATCCGCTTTGTACGGCAAGACGGTCGTCGCCGTGGCGGCGGGCGGCACCTTCAGCCTGGCGCTCTGTTCCGATGGCACGCTGGCCGCCTGGGGTAATAACGGTGCCGGCTCACTCGGGAACAACACGACCAACCAGAGCCTAGTACCCGTGCTTGTGAGCACGGCTTCCGGCGTCTCGGCCCTATATGGGAAGACCGTGACGGCCATATCCGTGGGCTCTAGCCACAGCCTGGCGTTGTGTTCGGATGGCACGCTGGCCGCCTGGGGCTACAACTACTATGGATCGCTTGGAGACAACACGACTGTCAACCGGTTGGCGCCGGTGGCCGTGAACCAGGCCTCAGGCGTCTCGGCGCTTTTCGGGAAGACGGTATTGAGTGTCACGGCAGGATGGTACCAGACGCTTGCTTTGTGTTCCGATGGCACCATGGCGGCCTGGGGTTGGAACAGCAGCGGTCAATTGGGTGACAACACCACTTTCGATCGGCATCTGCCGGTGGCGGTGAGCACCAACCTGCTGGGTGGCGGAGAACGGTTTTCCCGCCTCTTCCCAGGTTCGGGGGTCAGTTCCAGTTCGGCGCTCGTGGCGGTGCCTCCTGCGCCTGAAATCGGGCTGAGTGGCAACGGGACCTCCATCGCCAACGGTGAGGCCACTCCCAGCCCGCTGGACGGCACGGATTTCGGTCCTGCCACAACCAATGCGACGGTCGTGCATACCTTTGCCATTCAGAACACCGGCTGGTTGGATCTCCACCTGACCGGCGCGTCGAAAGTGACGGTGGGTGGCCCGAACGCGGCGGATTTTACGGTGACGCAGCAGCCGGCGACCCTGGTGGCGGGTGGCGGTGGCGCGACTGCGTTTCAGGTGGCTTTCACCCCTCACGGTCCCTGGTTGCGCACGGCAACCGTCACGATCACCAATGACGACAGCAAGCACAATCCGTTTTGCTTTAATCTCAAGGGCACCGGGGCCGGTGTGCTCCAGGCCGCCTACACCACCGGGAACGAGGTGCCTCTAAGCGTCAGTGAACTCACCGCCGCCGGCAGCACGGTGAATTTGACCCTCAACTTCGCGCCTCCGCCGGGCACCGAACTAATGGTGGTGAAGAAGACGGGGCTGAGCTTCATCAACGGCGTCTTCGACAATCTCACCAACGGGCAGCCGGTGGCTCTGAGTTTCGGGGGAACCAACTACGGGTTCGTCGCCAATTATTATGGCGGCAGCGGCAATGACCTGACTTTGGTTTGGGCCAATAATCGTCTTTTGGCTTGGGGCGCCAACGACCGCGGCCAACTCGGCGACAAAACGGTCATCGGCCGCCTTGCCCCGCTGGCAGTCACCCGGACGGGCGCGTTGGCGGGCAAAACCGTGATGGCGGTGGCGGTGGGGGGGCACCACAGCTTGGCCCTTTGCGCCGATGGCACTGTGGCAGCCTGGGGTGACAACAGTTACGGCCAGCTTGGCGTCAATGGGATTGGGCAGGCTTATGTGCCGGTAGCTGTGAGCCGGGACCCGGGCGTCTCCGCGTTATCGGGCAAGACGGTGGCAGGCATCGCCGCCGGCTCGTACCATAGTCTGGCGTTATGCGCGGACGGTACGGTGGTTGCATGGGGGCAGAACAGTTTCGGCCAACTCGGCGATAACACCACGACCAACCGCTTTGCCCCCGTGGCGGTGAACACGGTCTCGGGGCTCTCGGCGCTGGCGGGCGAGACCGTGGTGTCGGTCGCCGCTGGTTCGTCGCACAGCTTGGCCTTATGCGCGGACGGCACCGTGGCCGCCTGGGGACTCAACAACAGCGCCCAGTTGGGCGACTACACCACCACCACCCGGTTTGCGCCCGTGGCGGTGTACACCAGCCCCGGTAGCTCGGCGCTGGCGGGCGAGACCGTGGTGTCGGTCGCCGCCGGTTCCTTGCACAGCCTGGCGTTGTGTGCGGACGGCACGGTGGCGGCCTGGGGTGACAATAGTTACGGCCAGCTTGGCGTCAATGGGACCGGGCAGGCTTATGCGCCGGTGGCGGTGAGCACGGCCTCGGGCGTCTCCGCGTTATCGGGCAAGGCGGTCGCAGGCATTGCCGCTGGCTCGTACCATAGCCTGGCGTTAGGCTCGGACGGCACGGTGGTTGCTTGGGGTCAGAACAGTTTCGGCCAACTCGGCGATAACACGGCCACCAACCGCTTTGCCCCCGTGGTGGTGAACACGGACCCGGGAGTTTCCGCCCTCTTGGGCAAAACGGTACTCGGTATTAGCGGCGGCGCTACGCACAGCCTGGCGCTCTGCTCCGATGGCACCGTGGCCGCCTGGGGAGACAACTCCAATGGCCAACTCGGCAACAACTCCACGACCAACAGGCTGGCGCCGGTGGCCGCCGACCTCAGCTCGGTGGCCGCCGATGAACGTCTTGCTCATATTTGGAGCGGTTCAGCGGCTGGCCATAGCCTGGCGCTGGTGGCATCGCCGCCGGTTACCGCGATTCCTCCGGTTGGCGCCACCACACTCTCTGACGGCTCGTTCCAGTTGAGTTTTGCCAACCGCCCGGGCGCGTCTTTCAGCGTCCTCACTGCTACCAATCCCGCCGTGCCCTTAACCTATTGGGATCTGCTTGGAGTTGCAACCGAGATCTCCCCCGGCCAGTTCCAATTCACGGATCCGCAGCCGACCAACAGTCCGCAACGCTTCTACCGCGTTCGCTCCCCGTAATTCCTGGCTTTGAAGTCAAACAGCGCTAACCCGACTTCGCGGATTCGGGTAGTAAAAAGTTGTAAGTACTTGCAAATCAACGGACACATTAGCTAATAGCTTTATTCTTCCTGCCTCAGCCGGTGGTTGCCCCGGACCTTTTCAATGGCATCCTGACCGTAGGTTTTGAAGATCCGCACCGCCCGGCTGGTGCTGACGCCGTTGCTATGCAAGAACACCATGATTTGACGGATGACTTTCTGTTCCGCCCACGCGTCCTTGATCCGTTTCCGGCGTTTGGGGCCGATGCCGTCAACCTCCTCCAGTCGCGCCGACTCGGTTTCAATGATGTCGAAAATCTTCTCGCTGAATTTCCCCACGAGTTTCTTGGCATAAGCCGGGCCGATGCCCTTGACCATGCCGCTGCCAAAATATTTCTCGATGCCTTCCTTGGTTGTGGGCGCGGTGGCGTTGAGCATTTCAGCGCGGAATTGAAGCCCGAACTCCCGGTCTTGCACCCAGTAGCCTTCCGCCGTCACCCACTCGCCCGCGCTGACGGACGGCAGGGAACCAAACACCGTGACGCTGTCCCGGTGGCCTTTTGCTTTGACCTTGAGCACGGCGTAGCCATTTTCTTCATTGAAGAAAGTGACCCTTTCTATCAGCCCGGAAAGGCTATCGGCGTGTTTGGCTGGCGGATTATTCGGCAACCCGAACATTGTGGGCAGAGGAAACGACATTGGCAAGCGGTGGTGGTGTTGCCCCGGTCAGTGCGTCACTGGACGTTGACAACGTTGCCGACGTTGAGGCAGAAACTGATCCAGATTGGAGCGAAAATCGTGCGCCATGCGTGGCAGGAGGTGTTTCAAATGGCGGACGTGGCGCGTTTCCGAGAGATTTGTGGGAAGGTGAAAAAATGACTTGCAAACCTATGGCAAAAGAAGAGGCCCCGGAACTCTTGCGGAGAGCGGCGCTCCAATCCAGCGCAATTCATCAAATGCTTGAGCCCCATATCACGAGGGCAGCCAATAATTGGCTGCGGGCCAGCAGTGGACCAGTCGGCCAACACCATCACCACTTCACATCTACTGTATGGCGATTCGATAAAAGCGCGTCCGGTTCACGAGGCTGGGATCCAACATTCCGACGAGGTTGGTCGAAGCGGTGTTGGTTTGGATGGCTGACCAGGAGACGAGGTTGGTTGAGATTTGAAGCACATATTGCCATCCGGGTACGGCTTGGTGTACCGCTAGCTGAACCTGGTGGTTGGTTATCGCCGCAACCAAAAGCAATGGCAGTGTTGCTTGGACCATGGCCAAGGCGTTGGATGCGTTCACCTTGCCGTAGCCCCATTGGGTGCTGGGCACGGCGCCGGTGAACGAATCCACGCGGGCCGATTGATGCAGAATTTGCTTCACCATGGCCGCGTCGAGCTTCGGGTTCATTTGCAGCATCAGCGCGATGATGCCGGTCACCAATGGGTTAGCCGCGCTCGTCGCGCTGGCCCGGCCATAAAGACCCAGACCATCTTGAATTAGATTGAATTGGAACGTCTCCCAATAGGAATTGGTGTTGTACGTGGTAAACACGCTATCGCCAGGGGCGCTGACGTCCACACCTATTCGCCCGTCGTAAGTCGGCCCGATTCCGGTACCCTCCCAAAGTTGACCAAGGCCACCGGGGTTCGACTCGGGCAAGCCATTGATATCAACCCAGTTGATTCGGTGCACATAATCATTCGGGCAGATGTTGTTCGTCGCGCTGGCCAGATCCCAAACCGTGCAGCCCGAGACCGCGAAACTGGTGAAATAGTTGCTGTTGGCGTCGGTGTTCCAGAACTGTGACGGATTTAGCGAAGCATTGAAGTGCCCGTTGGTGACCGTCGCCCCGGCTAGTGAAACGGTGTAGGCACCCGTTGGGCCGTTGATTTCCACCCAGATTTCTCGCTCCGGGACACTGGTGCCGAAGAAATTGATGTTGCCGCCGAGCTGATAATACAGAAAGTCACCCATGCCTTGGATATCGTAATCATCGTTTGAAGGAGGTGACGAATAGGGACCGAAGGTGCCGTCTGGGGTGCCGATGGTGACATCGAATCTGTCACTGCTTGAATACCACAGATCAAAATACAGGGGGCCGGGATTGCCATTTGTGAACTGTATGGTTGCCGTTCCGTTGGGGGCGACTGTTCCCGCAGCATGGTTGGGCATTCCCCCGTCATCACTGGAACCGGTGACGAACACCAGCCCTGAAATGCCCGGTCCAACCGCTTGGTTAATCGCCTGAGCAAGACTGCTGGTGCCGTCCATGGGTCCGCCGCTGGAACCGAGGTTCAGCAGCATCACTGCCGGCAGGCCCAGTGCCTTCGCCTGATCGAGAACAAATTGGATTGCCACCGGAATCCGGTTTGGGTCATAAAACGCTGTTTCCGCAGGCTGGTTGCCGTGGGCGGGTACATTCTCAGCGACGATTTTCACCACCACAATCGTGGCATTGTAGGCCACCCCGCGATACTTCCAGACATTGTTGCCGTTGCCGCAAGCGATCCCCGCAGTGGCGGTCCCATGACCAAGCGCGTCGCGAGTCGCCAGATTCGTTCCGTAGATGAGGGCGCCATTTATTTGCTGGCTGGTGTACAGGGTGCCAACGCCGTATGGGTTGGCCGGCGCATTGGAGCCACTATCGTCGGTCAGGTCGAAAATCGCCGCGATGCGGCTCGAACCATCGGTGTTCCTGAAGTCATTGTTCCGCCAATCAATGCCACGGTCCAAAATGGCGACAATCACCCCGGTTCCGGTGACGCCGTACTGGGCGACGGCGGCATCCACTTGCGTCTCGACGCGCGCCTGATCCATTCCATGTGCCGTCAAGGCGAGCACGATGACAGTCAGAAAACAACATGAACTGGGATTTCCCATTTGGTTTCTTGCCCACGACCAGCATGGACCTTTTTCTGAATCTCCACCTGCGCTACAGAATTGCAAGGACTTTTCGGTTCGCCGTTGACTTTTCTGGGACACCAGAGGTTGAGTTGCTGCTGGCGCCCCACCTCTTGATTGCCTTGACGATGTCGCAACCTTGCACCAATGGCGGCCAAAATTGGCGAGTGGATGTTGATAACATCAACGCCGTTCGCCGCGATAGCCTTTGTGGTAGATACGGCGGCCATCGGGGGTTTTCAGGAATGAGTCAGCGTCACAGCAGAGGCGGCAGTAGTGGTGGTGCTTTGACTCGTAGAACGACATCCAAAGTTGGGATGCCTCGATTGATTCTTGACCGCGGCTGCCAGCGGGCCAACATGGCAGGAATCGGCCAGGCAGCGCCATTGCCGGGCGCAACGCGGGAATCCCTGTGCCGAATACTTTGGCAAGTTCCGGGTCCTCCGCCATCGTCTGCGAGCATATTTGGTCTTCCTCAGCGTTGTGGCGCCAAGGCGGCCGCAATTGCCAATCTCATGGCTGGGATTATGGAAACCTATCATTGTTTTAAGCGATGGTGGCTGAATTTGTTTCAATTAGTTACCTTATCAGTTCTGTGTTATCATTTGGCATGAAAAAAACTATCTAATCAATGTCAGGGTTGGCGCTTCCCTCTTCCTGGGGATGACGGCACTGCTGGTTTCTTTCGTAGCAGGGTCAGTTTTTGAAACCCCTGGAACAACCTCGTTCCGGGAAATCAGCGCTGAGTGTGTCGCTGCTGCGTTGTATCTTGCGTTTTGCCAATTTTGGGTCGCACCCAGGGGGCGCAGCGGGTTCTGGGCGAAATTGCCCACCTTGGTCGCCTCCGTAACCCCGTTGCTGGGTCATCAACTTGCCCTGGGGGCTTTTGGCATTCCCTGGCTGGCTTCTGGCTGCCTTGGGAGCGTGGTCGGAACAATGATCGCACAGCGGGTCACAGTAACACCACTAGGGGGGACTCCGACGGACGATTCCGGCAATCGCGGCAGAAACTGTCGCAGGAATCTTTTGGCGGGTTTCATACTATTGGTCACTATCGCCCTCTTGATTCCCATCGGCGTGATTCCATCAGTTTTGGCCGACACCAGTTCCCGGATTAACGCTGGGCCGTGCGGTATCTTTTTTGGCATCACAGTACTGTTTGATCTTTTCGCCGCCTTGGTTCTGGGAAATGCCCTTTGGCGTCCTCGTGAACGCGATCCTTCTTCCAAAGGAACTCTTGGGACCACCGCTTTCATGGCACTGTGGCTGGGCCTTGCTTACGGCGCCTTTGGGAGTGGGATGCTTGTTGGTAATTTAGGGCCGGGCTTGCGAATCGCATCCGTAGTGCTGGTTCTCTGCGCGGTCTTGGGTCTCATCACCACCGCACTCATGATCGCCACGTCCGTTATCGTAGATCGTGCCCGATTATCGGTGTTGCAACCATAATGAGGAGTCATTATTTCCTCCCCCGAGGGTGGAAGGACGGTTATTTTGCTGCTACACGTGTCGTCAGCGCTGATTATGAACGTCCCCGAACGAATCTTTAGTGCCTTGCCTTCGTGGCTCAGATTGCACGCCTTTAACCTTCGCAACCTATTGAATCGTCAGTGGACATACGTTTAACTCGTCTTGCTGCTGGCGTGCCCAAGCAGCGCAGCGATCTGCTCCATTGACAGTGCCTGGGCGAGTTTGGCAGCGAGAGCCTCCTTGTCCATCTTGGCGAAGTCGTGGCTTGCTTTAAAATGGCGGAGCCTATGAAAGCTGCGGTCCTTGATGCCAACGCGCTCACAGAGCCGGGCGAATTGCACGGATAGGCCGGCGCGTTTGGCGGGGTCTTTGATGACGGATCGTTGCTCGGGGAACACGTAGTCGGCATCTACCACCGGGATATCGCCGATGAAGTTTTGCAAGGCGGGGCTGATGGTGTGCTCGATGCGTTGGTTGGTCTTCTCCATCCAGAGGATGAGCTTGCCGGCTTCCATGCGGGCCAGGGAGCGCCACTCGAGGGCAGCGATGTCGGAGAGGCGTAGGCCGGTTTCAGCCGCTAGGCGGACGGCGAACAGCCAGAACAGGACGTACCGCGATTGCTGAAACAGTTTCTGCTTCTGGATCCACTCCAATTCCGATTCTTGCTCATCTGTCCGCTCGTCAACTGCCTTCAATTCTGCCTTGCGGGCGATGCGCTCAAGGGCGCCGGTCAACTCCTGGATGAGGTGCTTCACCTCCTCCTCAGTGAACGGCATTTTCTCGGGGGACTTCTTTTGCTCGTGGGTCATGCAGGAGTAGTCGAGGGCAACCAGGCTCGAAGGGTCGGCCACAATCCACCCTTGGGCGGAGCAGAACTCGAAGAACGTCCGTACGCTGCCCAACAGCACGTGGCGGTAGCTACGTTTCCAGCCGCGGGTGGGGTCGTTGATCCAGTGGGCGATGTGGCGGGCGGTGACGCTGGACGGCGGGAGAGTTTCAATCCGGGCGTCTTTGAGCCAGTTGCCCACCATGAGGACGTTGTTGGCGACGGTCTTGGGGGATTTGCTGGCAACCATGAGGCGGGTGTACTTCTCCAAGGCACCATGCGGGCAAGCAAAGTGGATGGGCTAAGATTGGAACATCCGGCCACTGCGGCTCACCGTTATTTCCCCGGCTGCATGATCCCGTAAAACGCGCCAACTCAACCACCCATTCTCTCGTCTAATCGCTTGTTTTTGTGGAAAAATCTGAATATAGATGTCACATCATCAGTCCCGATTGGTTGAAAATGATATGCAATCTCTTATGCCTAAACTCAATGTTCTATGTAGTTTGACCGCGCTGCTGCTCGCCTGTGCCACGCCCGCCTCCGCCGCCGACCTGGCCGGAGGCTTTGCCCACCCGCCCGACTCGGCCAGGCCCTGGGTTTATTGGTTTCCGCTGAACGGCAACCTCTCCAGCAACGGCATCACCGCGGACTTGGAGGCGATGAAGCGCGTTGGCATTGGCGGTGTGCTCTACATGGAGACAGATCAAGGCGCGCCGGCGGGGCCGGCCGGATTTGCCGGTCCGTCGTGGCGCGATCTCGTCAAGCATATCTGCTCGGAAGCGCACCGCCTCGGTCTGGAAGTGAACATGAACAATGATGCCGGTTGGTGCGGTAGCGGCGGGCCGTGGATCACGCCGGAACTTTCGATGCAACAGGTCGTTTCGAGCGCGACCAATGTCAGCGGCCCCCTGCACTTCGCAGGGATGCTTTCCCAGCCACCTGCCAAAATGGGTTTTTATCGCGACATCGCTGTGCTCGCGTTCCCCACGCCCAAGATCAGCTACCAGATACCGAACCTCCACGAAAAATCGGCCCAAGTTTCTGGGGAAATTCCGCTGCTAACCCATTGCGCAGCCGTGCCGGCGGAGGCCACCATTTCGCGCAGCCGCATCGTGGAACTCACTTCACGCCTTGGGAGTGACGGCAGTCTCGCGTGGAATGTGCCGCCGGGGCAGTGGACGATTTTGCGGTTGGGCCATACCACTACCGGAGTGGAGAACCACCCCGCGCCAGCCGGGGGACTGGGATTGGAGAGTGATAAGCTGAGTCAGGAGGCCTCGGACGCGGCGTTTGCCGGCCTGATGGCGAAGGTCATTGCTGATTCCAAGCCGCTGGCCGGGGAAGGCAAGACGCTGGTTTCGACGCATATTGACAGTTGGGAAATCGGCTCACAGAACTGGACACCTCGTTTCCGCGAGGAGTTCAAGCGCTTGCGCGGTTACGACCCGCTGTGGTTGCTGCCGGCGATGACCGGACGGGTGGTGGATAATTTGGAGGTTTCGGAACGGTTCCTGTGGGACGTACGCGAAACGGTGGATGAGCTGCTGCTGAAAAATTACGCCGGCCGCTTCCGCGAGTTGGCCAACCGCTACGGCTTGCGGCTTTCCATTGAGGCTTATTCGGGCGAACCCGCCGAGGACATGGCGTATGCCGGGCGGGCCGACGAACCCATGGGCGAATTCTGGTCGTGGACCCGGTATGGTGCCGCCAGCAGTTGCACCGAGATGGCGTCCGCAGCCCATACTTATGGAAAACAGATTTTGGGTGCGGAAGCCTTCACTGCCAATAGCGATGAAAAATGGCAGGGTTACCCCGGCTCAATCAAAGAACTGGGCGACTGGGCCTTTTGCGAAGGGATCAACCGTTTCGTTTTCCATCGCTATGCGCTCCAGCCGTGGACCAACCCCGACCGACCGCCTGGCATGTCCATGGGACCGTGGGGACTGCACTACGAACGCACGCAGACTTGGTGGGAACAGTCCAAGGCCTGGCACGAATATCTGGCGCGCTGTCAATTCATGCTGCGGCAAGGCCGCTTCGTGGCTGACCTTTGTTTTCTTGAGCCAGAATCGTCACCGCAGGGTTTTCACTCACCGGTTAAATCGGGCCACGATCGTCCGGGCTACGGTTTTGATGGCTGCACGCCGGAAGTGGTGCTGACCCGGATGTCCGTCAAAGGCGGACGGCTGGTGCTACCCGATGGCATGAGCTACCGGATGCTGGTTTTGCCCAAGGTGGAAATTATGACTCCGCGCTTGTTGGGCAAAATCAAGCAATTGGTGGCCGCCGGTGCCACGGTTGTGGGCTCGCCGCCATTGAAATCGCCCAGTCTTAGCAATTATCCCAAGTGCGACCAAGAAGTCGAAAAACTGGCCGGGGAAATGTGGGGGCCGGGCGAACCGCCGGCGGAAGCGACTGTGCGTCCCTTTGGCAAAGGCAAAATAATCTGGGGCGGGGATTTCCGTCTGAACCCAGAACCCGCGCCGCAAGCTGCCAGTCAACTGGCTTCGGCGAAATGGATTTGGCGACGGGAGGGTAATCCCGCCGCGGCCGCGCCACCCGGTACGCGCTATTTCCGTCGCCTATTATCCGTTGAGGATGGAAGCCCCGTCGCTTCGGCACGTCTGGAAATGACCGCCGATAATACCTTCCAATGCTGGGTTAACGGCAAGAGTGCCGGGAAGGGAGACGACTGGAATCGGATTTATGCCATGGATCTTACCCACCTGCTCAAGCCAGGCCAGAACCAGCTCACGGTGACTGCGGTCAACACCACTGATCAGCCCAACCCAGCCGGTCTCATCGGGATGCTGAACATCAAGTATGCCGACGGACACAACCAGCAAATCCCCACCGACCAAAGCTGGGAAGTCACCGTGAATACCAACCACCAGTGGAAATCCAACGCTGCCTCCGCTGGCTGGGCTGCCGCGATGGAACTCGGTCCGCTGGGCATGCCACCATGGAATTATCCCACTTTGAAACCTGGCAACCTGGATGCCATTCCTGATATCAATTCGCTTTGCCAGTTGCTGACCACGATGGGGGTGCCGCCGGATTTCAGCTTCGAAGCGGTGGACTCCCCGGATTGTCTGCGCCATATCCATCGTAGCGACGGCGGCACGGACATCTATTTTGTCGCCAATAAAAATGCGCTTCCCGAGGACACCATTTGCTCTTTCCGGGTGCAGGGACGACGCCCGGAATTATGGCGGCCCGATACCGGTCGCATCGAACGCGTTGCGGTCTATGATGAACAAGACGGCTGCATCCGCCTGCCGGTGCATTTCGATCCCAATGGCTCGGTGTTTGTGGTGTTTCGCGATGGTGCTCCGGTGGAAGGGGATCGCATTACCGCCGTCAGCCGCGACGGCACGCCAGTACTAACCACGGTGGTTGCCAAGTCAGTTCCGGCGACATCCGCCACGGTGGATGTCACGCGAGACCAAAGCGGGCACTTGGAGATCGAAACTGCGCAATCTGGACAATACGAACTGACTTCCGCCGACGGCCGGACCCGGCGCTTCGAATTAGCTGCCGCGCCCCAACCCCTCGAAATCACCGGACCGTGGGACTTACGCTTCCCTTCAGGCTGGGGAGCGCCGGAACACGTCACCTTCGACCGCCTGATTTCATGGAGTGATCATCCTGACGTGGGCGTGAAGTATTTCTCCGGCACCGCTGCCTACTCCAAGCGGATTCAATTCCCCGCCAGCCTGACCTCGGATGATCGCCGATGGTATCTGGATCTTGGCCAGGTGGCGGTCATGGCGCAAGTCAAGCTCAACGGTCAGGACCTTGGCACCCTGTGGAAAGCGCCGTATCGTGTTGATGTCACCGGTGCGCTCCGGCTCGGGGACAACGATCTGGAGATCAAAGTTGTCAATCTGTGGATCAACCGCCTCATCGGTGACGAGCAACTGCCGGAGGACAGCGAACGCAACGGCAACGGCACACTTAAACAATGGCCGGAGTGGGTTATGAAGGGCCAACCCAGCCCCACAGGGCGATTTACCTTCACCAGTTGGCGCCTATGGAAAAAGAACGATGCGTTGGTCCAATCCGGCTTGCTCGGCCCAGTGATGCTGACGCCTGCGGAGAAAGTTGTGCGACCTTCTCGCTGAGCCTGACTGGCTGGACGATGCCACCAAAACTATCGCGGCAGCAGCGAAAATCACACAGAGATTGAGCCGTTGGAGAAAATGCTTGCCAAGCTTCGAAAGAGGAAGAAAATCATCAAAACAGCCCCCGCTGGCCACGGGGAAGATGCCAAATGTGAATCTCAGCTCAAACCTACGGACGCGCCCGACAACGGACCAAGCCGACCTGCTGGTTTAAGGACTTTATCAATCCGCAGTTCCATGCTGCCCTGCGTTGAGTCCATTCCGCTGGGCCCGAAACACGAGATCAGCTTGGTTCACAAGGGCGAATTCTGTTTCAATGACGGCAGCATCTGCCGCCGAGGCTGGCAGAGTTGAAGCACGTGTTATCCAAGCGGCGCCCGGGTGGATGGGTTGAACTGGGACCTGCCGAATGATGGCATCGGCAATCCCAATGATACGAGAAGCCTGCTGCTGGCAGATTAGACTCCGCCTTGCATGAGTCTCGGAGTGCGAACGGATGGTGCGGCGGCGGTACGGGCGGGGCTTCAGAATATTCTGTTCACCCAATCGAACGGCCCCTTACGGGCACTACAGCTCGGCTGCTACCTCGTTGAGGCTACTGCTGCTCCATCCGATAGAACATCCCATTGGTGGCCTGATCGTTCAACCAGACCGATTGCGAATTGCCGGATAGGTTGAACGTGTTGACCGGCGTCCAGGGGCCGTTCAGCGAGCTGCTGGATTGCAGGATATAATTTGACCCGGAGTCGCCGTAGAGCGTGAGTTGCACCTGGCCCTGGCCGGCAGGAGCCACCGTCAGGAAGGGATGGCCGGCCACCACCACGATGGTTCCGGGCCAGGCGGCCAGCGTGGCGGGCGTCGTGCCATTCAATTCCGAGGCATTGGACAAACTTAACGTTACCGTCGCGATGCCGGAACTTTGATTGGTTGCGGCTGTAAGGCAAACGCTGGCCACCTCTTGGGTGCCCACGAGTGACATTCCTGGCACCGTTTGCAGGGTGACTTGGGCGTGCGCGGCATCCAGCGGCATAGTTTGCAAACTGCCAATCTGTGAGAGCGCCGGCGACAGCGTCAAACCACCCAAACGGTTCGTTGGGTAGCCCAGGGTGAAGATGAGGTTGGTCAGATTCGCGCTGGAGACCAGGTTCAGCGGCAGACAAATCGTTTGCCCCGCATTCACCCCGCCCGAACCCAAGGTCAGCGCGGCGTAATCGCCCACGATGGCCAAAAATGATTCGGACGCGCTCAAGGGCGGGACGCCATTATTGGCCACCTGCACCGTCACCAGATTGGTGCTGCCCGCCTGCGAGGGCAGTGGAGACCAATAGATGTTGCCATTGGTGGCGTTGATGGTCATGCCGGGGGGCGCATTGAGCAGGCTGTAGGTCAACTGCGAGCCGCCGCCGGCAGCTAGGGCGGCCCCGGAAATGAGTGACTGGTTGCCCACCCTGGTTGTTTGGTTAGCCAGCGCCGGCATCACGGGCGCGGTATTGCTGGAGACAAACGTCATGGCCTCGGCGTGCGGCGTCTTTTGTTCCACGTTGCCGGCGTTGTCATGAGCCGCGCTATAGAAGCCGTAGCTATGGCCCGGGACACCGCCGAAGACCAGGCTGCTGGTCGTTTCATTGATCTGCAGGATTCGCCAGGGCCCGTTGTTATCGCTGAGGTAAATATCGTAACTGGCCACCCCCGAGCCATTCGGGTCATCGAACCCGTACCAAACCAACGTGAAGTTGGTGGCGGTTTGAGCGGATGCCAGCGGCACCATGGAACTGGTTGGGGGGACACCGTCCACTGTATTCGTGGTGGTGCCAGTGACCAAGGGAGCGTTGGGCGCGAAGATGATGCTGGCCTGGTTGGTGATGATGGTGCCCGTGGGAACACCCGCCTTGGGCCGGATGCTGTACACCAAATAGCCCTGGCCGATGTTGTTCGCGGTATTCGGGGGCAGTACGCCCTCGTTGGCGCTGGTCACCGACTGGCCGGTGTTCACGTCCACCGCGTTCAAGGTGCAGTAGATCAGGTTGTCGGTCACATCCACGCCCACGCTCACATCCACCACCACGTTGCTGGGGTTCGGATACGGCGCCGGCACACGGATTTGCACAAAACTGCGGTTGGTCGCCACCGTCACCGCCACGTTGCCCAGCACGATCCGGCTCACGCGGAAACTCCGGATTTCAAAGCTGGGATCCAAGAAGTTTGTAATCGCGATCTGCGATGCGTAGGCTGTG
>Ga0316231_1002228_pt1 | contig 18966 bp, 16 predicted proteins | sample TBH18027metaG_FD_206002 | JGI IMG/M metagenome (GOLD analysis project Ga0316231, IMG submission 206002) | Freshwater microbial communities from Trout Bog Lake, Wisconsin, USA - TBH18027 | ecosystem: Environmental > Aquatic > Freshwater > Lake > Hypolimnion/Profundal zone | place: USA: Wisconsin...
GCTGGAGGGTTTTTAGGATGTGCCCAAAAATGGGGGAAGTGCTTAATTGGGCTAATTGTCGCTGGTAAAATCGAAATAATTCAAAATTTCAATCTTATTAGGACGTTAAATCATGGCAAAAGCACTAGAAGGGGTCAAAATCCTCGACTTTACGCATGTTCAATCTGGGCCAACCTGTACGCAATTGTTGGCCTGGTTTGGTGCGGATGTGATTAAAGTAGAAAAATCTGGCGAGGGTGATGCGACCCGCGGGCAGTTGCGCGATATCCCGGATGCCGATAGCTTGTATTTCACGATGTTGAATCACAACAAGCGTTCCATTACGGTCAATACTAAAACTCAACGCGGCAAAGAGATTTTGGAGCGACTCATTAAGGAGTGTGATGTTCTCGTAGAAAATTTTGCACCAGGTGCATTAGACCGTATGGGTTTTTCATGGGAGCGTATTCAAGAATTGAATCCCCGCATGATTATGGCTTCTGTAAAAGGATTCGGTCCTGGTCCTTACGAGGATTGCAAGGTGTATGAAAACGTCGCCCAGTGTGCTGGTGGCGCTGCCTCGACGACTGGTTTTGATGATGGTCCTCCGATGGTTTCAGGTGCGCAAATTGGAGACAGCGGCACCGGACTTCATTTGGCTTTGGGAATTGTGACGGCCTTGTATCAGCGTACCCATTCCGGTCGCGGCCAAAAAGTGTTGGCTGCTATGCAAGATGCTGTATTGAACTTATGCCGTGTAAAACTGCGTGATCAGCAGCGCCTAGAGCGTACCGGTGAAATGAAGGAATATCCGCAATATCCTAACGGTAAGTTTGGTGAGTCAGTGCCTCGTGCAGGCAATGCTTCGGGCGGTGGCCAACCAGGCTGGATTGTGAAGTGCAAAGGCTGGGAAACAGATCCAAACGCGTATATGTATGTGATTGTGCAAGCCCCTGTATGGGAAGCAATTTGCAAGGTTATTGGTCGCGAAGACTGGATTACCGATGTGCGCTTTGCATCCCCGATGGCGCGCCTTCCGCACCTGATGGAGATCTTTGGTGAAATCGAAAAGTGGACCATGACCTTAACCAAGTTTGAGGTGATGGATATCTTGAATCAATACGACATTCCTTGCGGACCGATTTTGTCGATGAAAGAGATTGCGGAAGAGCAGTCATTGCGCGAGACTGGCACCATTGTTGAGGTGGACCATCCAATTCGCGGTAAATATTTAACGGTCGGGAATCCAATTAAGCTGTCCGATAGCGAAACTGAGGTAACTCGTTCACCATTATTGGGTGAGCATACTGATGAAATCTTGAGTGAGCTTGGTTTTACGACGGATGAATTGATTTCTTTGCGTCACGATAAGGTTATTTAATATGCGGGTGGCGCTGATTGGGAGTGCGGATTTTGGGAAGGCAACTTTAGAAGCCTTCTTAAATCGGGGCGATGAGGTGGTTGCGATTTTTTGCCCTCCTGATAACCCCAAATCATCGAAGCCTGAGGTGCTCAAGGAGGCAGCGATTGCAAAGGGTCTAGTACCACTGCAATTTGCCTCCCTCAAAAGCCCTGAAGCCGCCCAAGCAATGATTGATAGCAATGCCGATATTTGTGTGATGGCTTATGTATTGCAATTTGTTCCACAAGAGTTGGCCAAGCTACCACGTCATGGCACCATTCAATACCACCCTTCATTACTGCCAAAGTATCGTGGCCCAAGTGCCATTAACTGGGCGATCGCGCTAGGTGAAGAAAAGACGGGCTTAACCATTTTCCGCCCATCCGACGGATTGGATGAGGGTGAAGTTATCCTTCAGAAGGAAGTGGCGATTGGTCCGGACGATACTCTTGGTCAAATCTACTTTGACCACCTCTTTCCGCTGGGAATTGAGGCGCTATTGGAAGCTGCTGATTTGGTGGTGGCAGGTAAGCATCAGGAGCTGAGGCAAGATGAGTCACAGGCAAACTATGAAGGCTGGTTTGATGCAAATGCTGCCAAAATTCACTGGGCAAGCCATATTAGCCAAATCTATAACGTGATTCGAGCATGTAATCCGGCGCCTGGCGCTTGGACTACAGTTGGTGAGCAAAAGGTCCAGATCTATGACTGCCATAAACACGTCGCCGCAACCTTTTCTGCAGTGAAGGGTAAGCCCGGCGAGATTACTCAGATTACGCTGGATTCATTTTTTGTCGCTTGCCATGGGGGGCAGATTGAAGTGTTGAAAGCGAAAGGCTTATCTGGCAAAGTCAGTGGAGCTGAGTTGGTGAGTGAGCTTGGATTGGCTGTGGGACAATTTTTTACTGTCTAAGCTAGCCGTTTGGGTAAGTCTGGGCTCCCTAGAGCTTGTGCTTGAATTTGAACAATAGGGTGCTAGAGACTGCGATCAGACAAGCGGCTGATAGGGCGAGGGACCAATGAATGCCGATCATTCCCCCGACTAGCCCAACAGTAATGCCAGCTCCAGCACGCATTCCAAGTGCAGACATATTAAACAGCCCAATCACCCGCCCACGAATTTCCATAGGAGCATTGATTTGCACAATGGTTTGCGCCATGGAATTGAAAGAAAGTTCAAAAAAGCCGCCGACAAATAAACATGCAATCGCCAGTAAGTATTGGCGGGAAAGGGCAAAGCCCAGTAGCGATGAGCACCAAAGGATTGCAAGGCCAATAGCGGTTACTGGGCCAGTTTTTAGGATGCCGCCCCGACTCTCGAGCACTAAGCCAGCTAAGAGTGCCCCAGCAGCATCGGCCGCGAGTAACGTGCTGTAGAGAATGCCGGGATCTCCATGCCCAAGGTCTTGAGCAAAGCCGGGCATTTGGGCCTGATAGCTATTGCCGATAAAGAAGGACGCGGCGCCAGCCAACAAAATCATTGAAGTGATTTTATGTTCATGCGCAATTTCTTTGGCAGTCAGGTGAATATCGCGAAAGCCCTTAAATGCTCTCGGTGGAGCAATCGGAGAGTCTCTAAACTTGGGCCCACAGGGGGCATTGATGAGCCATAGAATGTTGGGGAGGTAAAAGCAAGCATTCAATAAGATGCCTAACTTAGGTCCTAGGCCCAGCATCATGAGAGCGCCTACTGCTGGACCCACTAGAAGGCCAAGATAGCGAGCAGTTGCCAATAGGCGAATGCCGCTTGGCAAATTGGTTTTACCAACAACGTCGTACAAAATAATCTGAGTGGAAGTTTGCCAAAGCACTCCAGAGCAACCATGCAAGACTAGCAAGCACATCGCTTCCCAAAGTTGCAGTGAATCAGTCAAGAAGAGGTAGCCCCAAGCAATGGAGCAGGTCATAAACATTGCCATGCCAATCTGAATTAGTCGACGAGGATCAAAGCGATCGGCTAATGCACCAGCGGGTACTGAGAAAGCTAAAAACGGTAGCCAATGAGAGATGACAGCAAAACCACCCAATTCTGGGGAATGGAACTTCTGAAACATCATCCAATAACTAATGACATGCTCAATATTGTCGGCCATCATAGTTAGCAAAAACGCGCCAATCAGGAAGCGGTAGGCTGGAATGCGGAATGCGGCGAAGGAGGGCGGGTGCGAGTGCGACATTGGGGCTCAGAATAAATCTATTGGTGGCGGTACTTCAGGTTTTGGGGCTCTCAAAGTGAGCCCCTGGAATCTTAAATTTCTAGATTATCAATCAAGCGGGTATTGCCAATTTTGGCTGCGGTCAAGATGACAAGGGATTCGCCATTTTGGAGATTTTCATTGCTAGAAATTGCTAAATCGCTTTGTTGGCGAATCGCAATATAGTCGGGTTGCCAGCCGCGCTGCTTGAGTTGTTCGGTAGCGCTCTGTTCGATCTTCGCTAACGCCTCAATATTGCGCTCTGTTAATGCAGAGACTTGATCGCGGACTTCATTGAGAATGCGTTGCAGATGAGGTGCTTCAGCACGCTGCTCGGGAGTAAGATAGGTGTTCCGTGAGGATAGGGCAAGACCATCTTCTGCACGAATAGTTTCTCCAGGAATGATCTCTACAGGTAACGCAAATTGCTTGGCCATTTGGCGAATGATCATCAATTGCTGGTAATCTTTTTTCCCAAAAACTGCGACTTTGGGTTGTACACAAGAGAAGAGTTTTAGTACAACTGTACAGACCCCTTGAAAAAATCCGGGTCTGAATTCACCCTCAAGAATTTTTCCTAGCTGCTGCGGTGGTTCAATGCGGTACTCCTGAGGTTGCGGGTAAAGATCACGCTCAGTGGGGGCAAATAGAATGTAGACCCCTTCTTTTTCGAGTTTGTCGATATCGGCCTGCAGGGTGCGTGGGTAGCTATCAAAATCCTCATTGGGGCCAAACTGCAGGCGGTTTACAAAAATACTTGCTACTACCGGATCGCCATGCTGTCTAGCCAAGCGCATCAGAGAGAGATGGCCTTCATGCAGATTACCCATGGTTGGAACAAAAGCAGCACGATTTTGTCCGCGCAAATGGTCACGCAATTCTTGTATATCGCTAATAATTTTCATGCGCTTGGGGTATAGGCAAGGCGAACATAAATAGGCGCATATGGTTCAGCTTGAGTAATCTCTACTAATGCTTCTCGTGAAAGCTCAAGCATGGCGATGAAATTTACAATTACAACCGGGACGCCTTTGCCAGACTTGATGGCCTCTTCAAATAATTCGCCAAACTCCACAAAGCGAGTACTTTGCAGACGGCGCAAAATGCGCGTCATAAAGTCGCGCACTGAAAGTTCTTCGCGTGTAATGGTGTGGTGCTGGTTTAGTTTGGCTCGGTGGAGCACATCGCGCCAAGCCATTTGCAGATCATCTAGATTGACTTCGGGCCAAGTGACCGCAATAGTGGTGTCAACGTGACCATGTGCAATTTGGAAATCACGACCATGTTGGGGAATCTGATCGAGCTCTTGCGCAGCCAGTTTCATGCGTTCATATTCGAGGAGTCGTCGCACCAACTCGGCGCGAGGATCTTCAACCTCTTCGTCGCTATCTGCTTTTTTCATTGGCAGCAGCATGCGTGACTTAATTTCGATCAACATGGCTGCCATCAATAAATATTCGGCTGCTAGCTCTAGATTGTGGTGGCGAATTTGATCAATGTAACTAAGGTACTGTTGAGTAACCTGAGCCATTGGAATATCGAGAACATTGAAATTCTGTTTGCGAATTAGGTAAAGCAGTAGGTCTAGAGGTCCCTCGAAGGCCTCTAGAAAAACCTCCAGTGCATCTGGCGGAATATAGAGATCTGTCGGGAGCTTAAATAGGGGCTCGCCATACAGTTTTGCAAAAGCCGACGACATGCCATCAGTTACTGATGGCGTGCTATCGAGTAAATCCGATATCGGCTGAGCGCTTGGTTCAGTCATTCGAGTAAACGTAAGAGCGTTGCTTCAATTTGGCTGCTTTTGCACGGCGCAAATCCTCGGCACTTAAGGGCTCTTTATCCCAGAGGAGTGCGCGACCCGCTTGTTGGTCGGCCTCTAGGTGGGGTTTCTCGGATTTCAATTCGCTTAAGAACGTTGTGAACTCAGATTGGTATCTTGCCATCATATTTCCTAGAAAACTCAATTATTTCAGTAACTTGCAAAAATACTAAATCCCTCAATCGGGACTGTAGGTAGCATTATTAACGATTTTATGGGTGGTTGAAGGGACTTCTAGTCTATTGGGGTCAAAAAATGCGAATTTCTGCTGATTTTATTGATTAGCGAGTAGCAGCGCCTCAATTTGCGGGGCTTCTACGCGTGTCATTAGGTGTTGATAGGCCTGAATCAGGGTTTTGCTAGAAAGGGGGGTATTAATGGCGCTCCAGTCTAATGGTGCCACTGCCAAAAACCGCTCTACTCCAGCTGCAACTTGGGGTAGAACTGGCTTGAGATAGAGTGTGAGCATGCGAAAGGCTTCTAGGGTAACGCTACATACCGCTTGAAGGTCGGCCTCTCGCTCTGGAGCTTTGGCGATTTCCCAGGGCTTGTTCTCGTCGACAAAGCCATTCACCTTATCTGCCAACTCCATGATTGAGCGCAAGGCTTTGGCATATTCTCGTCCCTCATAGAGGGCGGCAATTTTTTCGCTTGAAGCGCGAATTTCATCAAGCAAGGGGTGATGCATGGCTTGATCAGAAACCACGCCATTAAATCGCTTTACTAGGAAGCCTGCGCTACGGCTAGCAATGTTGATGTACTTGCCCAATAAGTCGCTATTGACTCTAGCCACGAAGTCTTGGAGGTTGAGATCCAAGTCTTCCATGCTGTCATTGAGTTTGGTGGCAAAGTAATAGCGGAACCATTCGGGATTAAATCCAGATTCAATGACGCTGTGAGCAGAAATCAGAGTGCCACGAGATTTGCTCATTTTTTCGCCATCAACAGTTAAGAAGCCATGGGCAAAAATATTCGTGGGTGTGCGGTAGCCTGCAAACTGTAGAGTGGCCGGCCAAAATAAGGTGTGGAAATACAAAATATCTTTACCGATGAAGTGGTATTGCTCGGTGGTGGTGTCTGGGGTAACCCATTCCTCAAAATTAAGGCCTTCGCGTTCGCAATAATTTAGGAAACTGGCGTAATAACCAATAGGGGCATCGAGCCAGACATAGAAGTACTTGCCAGGTGCATCGGGGATTTCAAAGCCAAAGTAAGGGGCATCCCTTGAAATGTCCCAGTCACCCAATTTGCTGTCGCCGGGCTGACCCACCCATTCCTTCATTTTGTTGCGCGCCTCGGGCTGCAGGGGTGTTCTTACTTGAGTCCATTCACGCAAGAAGGTTTCACAACGAGGGTCGGACAGTTTGAAGAAATAATGGTCAGAAACCTTCTTGATTGGAGTAGCCCCGCTTACTACGGAGTAGGGGTTCTTGAGGTCTGTGGGAGCATAGGTGGCACCACACTTTTCGCAAGAGTCGCCATACTGATCTTTTGCACCGCATTTCGGGCATTCCCCTTTGATGAAGCGATCGGGCAGGAACATTTCCTTGACGGGGTCATAGGCTTGCTCAATAGCGCGCTTTTCGATTAATCCCGCGTCGCGCAGTTTTACGTAAATACTTTGAGAGAGCTTCTCATTTTCAGGGCTATCGGTGGTGTAGTAGTTGTCAAATGAAATCAAGAAGTCATCAAAGTCGCGCTTATGCTCTTTCCAAACGTTGGCAATAAGCTCTTTGGGGGTGAGACCTTCTTTTTCCGCTCGCAGCATGATGGGCGTGCCATGAGTATCATCGGCGCCAACATAATGCACCTCATGCCCGCGCATTCTTTGAAAACGCACCCAGATATCCGTTTGCACATACTCCACTAGGTGGCCGATATGGATCTGACCATTGGCATACGGTAGGGCAGAGGTAATAAGGATGCGACGTTTGGGGCTACTCATGACAAACAGGCTGACTCAAATTAAAGGTGAATACGGAATTATGGGGCTTAGCGCTCCGCTGAGGGGTCATTTTAGACCGTGAAAACAGCGGGGCGCCCATAAACTAGGCCAAAAGATTGCCTTGGAACGAAAAAAATCGATTTTGGGTGCAGGCAGACGGCCAATTGCCCGCTCTCCAGGCTCACAAATTGGTGGGCACCACTTCGCGAAGGTTTTACAATTCGGGCATGACTATTAAATCTGACCATTGGATCCGCCGCATGGGCGAGCAAGGCATGATCAGCCCTTTTGAACCCGGGCAAGTTCGCCAAGATGCCGCCGGACAAAAAATTGTGAGCTATGGCACATCTAGCTATGGCTATGACATTCGTTGTGCTGATGAATTCAAAATCTTTACCAATATCAATAGCACCATTGTTGACCCCAAAAACTTTGATGAGCAGTCCTTCGTCGATTTCAAGGGGCCGGTTTGCATTATTCCCCCTAATTCGTTTGCTTTAGCTAGAACGGTTGAGTACTTCAAAATCCCACGTAGTGTACTGACGGTTTGCGTCGGCAAGAGCACCTATGCACGCTGCGGGATTATTGTGAATGTGACTCCATTTGAGCCAGAGTGGGAAGGTTATGTCACATTAGAGTTTTCAAATACCACTCCATTGCCAGCTAAGATTTATGCCGGTGAAGGATGTGCGCAAGTTTTATTCTTTGAGAGCGATGAGGTTTGTGGAACATCGTACAAGGATCGTGGTGGCAAATACCAAGGTCAGCGGGGCGTAACCCTGCCTAAGACTTAAGTTACCCAGAGCAGTGGACGAGTTTCATTTTGGACGCCGCCCTGAGCGGATTAATCTAGAAGAATATCGAGCCACTATGACGCGGTCTGCAGTGGCGCGTCCAGAAAATAATTTCTATCATTGGTTGCTGGGCACTAGCTGGAGCCAATTTCTTTTATTGGTAGTTTTTGTTTACCTCAGCACCAATTTCCTTTTTGCTTTGGCCTATCTAGCTTGTGGTGATGGGGCAATTACCAATACTGCTCCTGGTTCGCTGGTTGATGTATTTTTCTTTAGCGTCCAAACCATGGCTACGATTGGGTATGGGCAGATGACACCCGTAGGGCATTGGCCCAATTCGATTGTTACCTTCGAAGCTTTTTTTGGAATTGTCTATTCCGCATTAACGACAGGTTTAGCCTTTGCGCGCTTCACACGTCCAACAGCTGGGGTGCGTTTTTCGAGAGCGGCTGTGATTGGTAAGCACAATGGGGTTAAGAGTTTCAAATTCCGGGTCGCAAATGACCGCCGCTCACAAATCGTCGAGGCGCAACTTCGCTTATGGTTAATTTCAGAGAGTGTGACGGTGGAGGGGGAGCGCTATCAGCGGTCGATAGAGTTGCCATTGCGGCGTGCCGAAAGCCCAGTCTTCTCAATTATTTGGACGGCGATGCATAGTTTAGACGCTGCTAGCCCTTTGCTGGAATGTTTAAGCCATGGAGGCACCAATCAACCATGGCATCTACTCGTCACATTTACTGGTTACCATGAAAGTTTGGCAAACCAAGTCTATGCTCGCCATATTTACCTACCAAAGGATGTGCAGCAGAATGCAACATTTGTCGATATAGTCACGGTTTTGGCGGATGGCGAACGGGTCATTGATTTGGCCAATTTTGAAAAGTGGACACCGAATTCTTCGGATCAGCAAGCAGGGGAGTTTTTATGAAATTTCGTTTCCCAATCATCATTATTGATGAGGATTTTCGTTCCGAAAATATTTCGGGTTCAGGTATTCGCGATCTAGCTGAAGCGATTGAGCAAGAGGGTATGGAGGTGATTGGTTTAACCAGTTATGGTGATCTCACCTCTTTTGCTCAACAAGCTTCACGGGCATCTTCGTTCATCGTTTCGATTGACGATGAAGAATTCGTTTCTGATTCTGAAGATCATGATTTGCCCGCCTTGAATAATTTGCGTGCGTTCATTACTGAGGTGCGTAAACGAAACGAAGACATTCCAATCTTCTTATATGGCGAAACTCGTACCTCACGCCATATGCCCAACGATATCTTGCGAGAGTTGCACGGCTTCATTCATATGAATGAAGACACTCCGGAGTTTGTCGCGCGGCACATTATTCGCGAAGCCAAGGTGTATCTTGATTCATTGGCGCCACCATTTTTTCGTGCGCTGACCAATTACGCTTCGGAAGGATCCTACTCCTGGCACTGTCCTGGCCATTCAGGCGGCGTTGCCTTTTTGAAGAGTCCAGTAGGCCGGATGTTCCATCAATTTTTTGGTGAGAACATGTTGCGCGCTGACGTTTGTAATGCAGTTGAAGAGCTTGGCCAACTCCTGGATCACACTGGTCCAGTTTTGCAAAGTGAGCGTAATGCTGCTCGCATCTTTAATGCAGATCATTTATTTTTTGTAACGAACGGTACCTCCACATCAAATAAGATTGTCTGGCACTCTACAGTAGCCCCTGGAGATGTGGTGCTGGTCGATCGGAATTGTCATAAGTCTGTAATTCATTCCATCACCATGATGGGGGCTATCCCAATCTTCTTAATGCCAACACGAAATCACCTAGGCATTATTGGTCCGATTCCGAAGGAAGAGTTTGAGTGGAAAAACATCAAGAAGAAAATTGATGCGAATCCTTTTATTAAGGACAAAAATGTTGTGCCGCGTGTTATTACATTAACGCAAAGCACTTACGATGGAATTGTCTATAACGTCGAGATGATTAAAGAAATGCTCGATGGAAAAGTCGATACATTGCATTTTGATGAAGCATGGTTGCCTCATGCGGCATTCCACCCATTCTATAAAGATATGCATGCGATTGGCTCAGACCGTAAGCGCACCAAAAAGAGCTTGATGTTTGCTACCCAATCCACCCATAAGTTATTGGCAGGACTTTCTCAAGCTTCACAAGTATTGGTTCAGGATGCTGAAGAATGCAAATTGGATCGAGATTGCTTTAATGAGGCCTATTTAATGCATACCTCTACAAGCCCTCAGTACGCCATTATTGCTTCTTGTGATGTCTCAGCTGCCATGATGGAATCTCCAGGCGGCACTACGCTGGTGGAAGAGTCGATTGCTGAGGCGATGGATTTCCGTCGCGCGATGCGCGAGGTTGATGACAAGTTTGGTGCGGATTGGTGGTTTAAGGTTTGGGGACCAGATCATTTGGCTGAAGAAGGTATTGGTGAGCGTTCCGATTGGATTTTGGAGCCCAATGCGAGCTGGCATGATTTTGGCGGATTGGCCAAAGACTTTAATATGCTTGACCCTATTAAGGCGACAGTCGTAACGCCAGGGCTCGACATTGAAGGTAATTTTGGGTCGATGGGCATCCCAGCTAGTATCGTGACTAAGTACTTGGCTGAGCATGGTGTGATTGTTGAGAAATGCGGCCTGTATTCCTTCTTCATCATGTTCACAATCGGCATTACAAAAGGGCGCTGGAATACCTTAGTGACGGAGTTGCAGCAATTTAAGGACCACTTCGATAAAAATGCACCGTTATGGAAGGTTTTGCCGGAGTTTGTTGCCAAGCACCCACGCTATGAGCGCGTTGGCTTGAAGGATATTTGCCAACAAATTCATGAGTTCTATAAGAGTAGGAATGTAGCTCGGATGACTACAGAGATGTACACCTCTGATATGGTTCCGGCGATGATGCCTTCAGAAGCTTGGGCTAAGATGGCGCATAAAGAAGTCGATCGCGTGCCTTTGGATAAGTTAGAGGGTCGAGTGACCGCAATGCTGGTGACACCATACCCCCCAGGCATCCCCTTGTTGATCCCCGGCGAGCGATTTAATAAACGCATTATTGACTATCTCTATTTTGCGCGGGATTTCAATACTCAATTTCCTGGATTTGAGACCGATATCCATGGGCTGGTTAAAGCTGAAGTCGATGGTGGTATTGAGTATTACGTGGACTGCGTTCGCATAGAACGAGATATTACGCTTTAAATAAAATCAGCCCAGGCGAATTGCACGTTTGGGCTGATTGACTTTGCTGCTAACTGAGTTAGGGCTCTGCGCGTCCTCCTTGAATCGCCGCCAATACCTGGCTAGGGGCAGTGCCTCCTGCATGTTGGCGGGATTGTACAGATCCGTCGACGGTTAATAATGCAAATACATCTTCGCCCAATAATTCTGGGCGTGCATCCAGTCCGCAGGCAAATCGGAGCTCTGACAAGCTCAAGTCGGTGAGCATACAGTTTCTGCCTACGCAAGCTTTAACGGCGTGAGCCACTGCCTCATGTGCATCACGGAAGGCCAACCCTTTTTTCACTAAGTAATCGGCCAAATCGGTTGCTGTTGCAAAACCTTCTTCAGCAGCTGCTTTCATTACCTCCGCTTTGACTTCTATGTGCGGAACCATATCAGCAAAAATACGCAAAGTATCCTGAACGGTATCAACAGCATCAAAAAGAGGCTCTTTATCCTCTTGGTTATCCTTGTTATACGCTAAAGGCTGGCTCTTCATGAGGGTCAAGAGGGAGATTAAATCGCCATAGACACGACCAGTTTTGCCGCGGGCCAATTCTGGGACATCTGGATTTTTCTTTTGCGGCATGATGGAGCTACCAGTACAAAAGCGATCTGGTAAATCAATAAAGCCAAAACGCGGACTGAGCCAAAGAACCAGCTCTTCGGATAGGCGAGAGACGTGCATCATCAAAATAGAGGCAAAAGCACAGAACTCAATAGCAAAGTCTCGATCCGATACTGCATCTAAGGAGTTGGCGCAAATTCCATCAAACCCCAGAGTGCGCGCTACTTGTTCGCGATCAATAGGGTAGGTGGTGCCGGCCAAGGCAGCCGCCCCTAGGGGAAGGCGATTAAAGCGGGCGCGTAAGTCTGCAAGGCGACTGGCATCCCGGCTAAACATTTCGTAATACGCCATTAAATGATGGCCGAACGTAATCGGTTGCGCCACCTGTAAATGGGTGTGGCCCGGCATAATGGTGCCAGCATGTTTTTCAGCCAAATCCAGGAGCGCGAGACGCAAGGACTTAAGGGTAATGGCGATTTCATCTACGCTACTGCGCAGCCATAGTCGTAAGTCGGTTGCTACTTGGTCATTGCGAGACCGGCCTGTGTGCAGCCGTTTGCCTGCATCACCTACTAGCTCTGTGAGGCGGGCCTCAATATTAAGGTGGACATCCTCTAGGGCGAGCTGCCAGTGAAATTCACCAGCCTCAATCTCGCTCTGAATTTGTGCCATGCCCCGCTCAATATCCGCCAAATCCTGGGCGCTAATGATTCTTTGGCTAGCCAGCATTTTTGCATGGGCTAATGACCCAGCGATATCTACGAGGGCAAAACGGTGATCAAAGCCGATAGAGGCGGTATACCGTTGGACTAATTCGTCGACTGGTTCGGTAAAACGTGCAGACCACGCTTGGGCTTTGTTGGCTAAGGAATTTTTGGATGAGCTCATAAACACAGTATATTGGTGTAGTTCTCCGATTATTTTAAATGTTATGTCTCAAACCCCTATTTCTTCTCCCAGCCGCCTCGTGATTGCCTCCCGCGAGAGCCGGCTCGCCATGTGGCAGGCGGAATATGTGAGGGATTGCCTCAAGAAGCATTATCCCGACTGTGATGTGCAAATTTTAGGAATGACCACGCGAGGAGATCAAATTTTGGATAAAGCGCTCTCCAAAGTGGGGGGAAAGGGCTTATTTGTAAAAGAGCTGGAGGCCGCCTTGGAGGATGGGCGGGCTGATTTGGCGGTGCACTCCTTAAAAGATGTGCCTATGATCATGCCAGTGGGGTTTGAGTTGGCTTGTGTCATGGAACGCGAGGATGCTCGTGATGCATTTGTGTCGAATGACTATGCCGGCCTAGATGATTTGCCAGCGGGTGCAATTGTGGGTACCTCTAGCTTACGACGCGAATCTATATTGCGTTCCCGGTTCCCGCATCTACGAATTGAGCCTTTGCGCGGTAATTTGGATACTCGCATGGGAAAATTAGATCGCGGGGAATATCAAGCCATTATTTTGGCTGCGGCTGGTTTAAAGCGCTTGGGTCTAGAAAGCCGTATTCGCGCCTATTTACCATTTAATCCTTACACTCCAGCAGCAGGTCAGGGCGCTTTGGGAATAGAGACCTTAAGCAAGCACCCTCACATCCATCAATGGCTTGCGCCGTTGGGTGATTTGCCTACCTTGTTGGCTGTGACGGCAGAGCGGATGGTTTCTCGGGAGCTAGGGGGTTCATGCGAAGTGCCCTTGGCTGCACATGCCACTTGGAATCTTGATCAACTAGAAATCCATTCTTTTGTTGCCAGCGTCGATGGTGTAACGACATGCACAGCTCGGGCTAGTGGCCCAGTTACCAATGTAGCCCAAGCTGAGGCACTTGGCTTGGTGGTTGCTCAAGACTTAATCAGTCAGGGCGCCGCCCATTTATTGCCAAATGGTTTGCCAAACACCATTCGGTAATTGGGGTGAGTATTAAAACCATCGTTGTCACTCGGCCAGTGGCTCAAGCACGGCAACTTATTGAGGCGCTGAACGTGAAAATAGGCCATTTGCCGGATGTGCAAATACTATCTTTGCCACTGTTGACGATTGCCCCCAAGGAAGATATTCATTTGAGGCTTGAGGTGATGGATGCTCTTGCTGATGCAGACTTGGCTATTTTTGTTAGTCCGAATGCGATTGAATGTCTTATGCGCCTATTGGAGAGGCCTTGGCAATCTTTTGGCAAAAAAATGATTCCAATTGGTGTGATGGGCGCTAGCAGTCGAGTGGCGCTTGAGCATCATGGAGTGGGTTTGGAGTCTTCACCTACTCCAATTTTGCTTCCCCCCAGTAATGAAAATTGGGATTCACAGGGCTTATGGGCCGCACTTCAATTGCTTGGTTGGGATTGGGTAAAACGTAAAGTCGTGATTTTTAAAGGGGACGGAGGTCGCGATTGGTTGGCAGATACGCTGAGGGCGGCAGGGGCAACTGTCAATGCTATTTCAGTGTATGCCCGCATTCCATTGGACCCCGAAAGCCCAGTATGGAATGGGGTTCTCAGCCAAGATCAGGCAGATTCTCTCTGGCTTTTAACTTCCTCGGAGGCTGTCAGGCATTTGGGTGAGGTGATGAGCACTCAAGATCATCGTTCATTATGCTGCGCCACTGCCTTATGTCCACACCGCAATATTGCTGAGTCAGCAAAAGCAATTGGTTTTGGAACCATCTCGACTTGTCAGCCGGGGGATGAGGCTCTCATGGCCGCAGTTCAAGTTTGGCTTGCTGTATAGCGATGGTTCTGTAAGAGTTCGGGAAGAAATAGCTCGCTGACCAATAGTTTGTGGCCCCTCAAATCATAGAGGGTTCGTCTTGCCCAGATGGATGGGGTGAGTGATGGATAGCGTTTTTGACAAGTTTTCCAGAAGTAATCGCCTTTATTGAGACAGGCAATCTCTCGCAGAGGTCTACTCTTGGAGTGACTGCGGAACTTGCTAAAGAGAACGCCGCCCAGTGGGGTGCGGCCAAGACGTAATATGGCTTGATTGCTACCACTGGAGCTGGAAGTGGGGATGATGCTGCGAGCCATTACAAGGGGTTTGCCATCGAAGCAAAGCAACACTTCCCTGACTCGGCAACGCTTGACCTTGAAATGAAAATAGCGACTTTCGTCGCTATTGAGGTTTTGTCGCTCATCTCTTAAAACCCAGACCTCTAACCGAGAGCCAATGGATTGCTCAATTTTTTGCGTTAAGGAACCAGTGTCACTAAGCCAGGACTGCCACTTGCGTGGCGCTTGATGAATCTCACCGGAATCGACTCGATTCCATACAGAACGGAGGCGACGACGGTGAGTCATGGTTAACTGCCGCTAAAGTTTCTGCGTTGCCCACCGGCCTTGGGTTTAGCAAAGCGCGGGCCAGCTGATGGACGTGAATCCCCAGAGCGTGCTGGACGCGAGTCTGCTGAACGCGCAGGACGTGAATCAGCAAAACGATTGCCTGGACGCGCATCGCCGGCAGGACGAGAGTCTGAAGAGCGAGATTCAAAATGGTTGCCAGAGCGGTTACCGCCGCCTGAGCGCGATTCCGAACGTGCGCCTGAGCCATAGCGGCTACCGGAGCGGTTGCCACCACCGGGACGACCACCACCAGGGCGACCCCCACCACCAAAGCTTGGTTTAGCTTGTGGCTCGAGGCCAGCAATCACTGAGGCAACAATGTCTTGCTGAGTAAAGCGTTCAATATTGCGAATCTTCGCGCGGTCACGGTGTTCAACCAATGTGATTGCTACACCATTGCGACCTGCACGACCAGTTCGGCCAATGCGATGCGTATAGTCCTCGGGCTTCATGGGTAAGCCAAAGTTAATGACGTGACTTATGCGTGGAACATCAATCCCGCGAGCAGCCACATCGGTTGCCACCAAAATTTTTGTATGACCCTTGCGCAGTGATTCTAGGCGACGCATCCGCACGGCTTGAGGCATTGCGCCATGGAGGGCAGTAGCTTCATAGCCATTTGCACGCAGCGTATCAGCAATCTTTTCGCTCTCAACCTGAGTGCTTGCAAATACAACTGCTTGATCTAAATCGGCATCCGCCAAAATGTGTTCAAGCAATTTATGTTTGTGCGACATGCTATCTGCCCAATGCAGCTTCTGCTCAATGTTTGCATGCTTTTCGCCAGCGTGAGCCAGCTCAATGCGTTTGGCGTTGGTTGTCAACTCGTTTGCCAAGGCCATAATCTTTGGGGCAAATGTTGCAGAGAACATCAGAGTTTGGTTGCGAGCAGCACAGCGCTGATCAATTGCTTCGAGATCATCTGCAAATCCCATGTCGAGCATCCGATCAGCTTCATCAATCACAAGTTGTTTGACGTCATCTAAGCGAATAGCTTTGCTATCACACAAGTCAAGCAAACGACCTGGAGTGGCAACCACTAGTAGTGCGCCCTTCAGTGCTTGGATTTGTTTGCCGTAAGGCATGCCGCCCATCACTGTTGCAATCCGCAGACCTTTGAAGCCTCGAACCAGGTTGACTGCATCTGCGGCAACTTGCTGAGCTAATTCACGGGTAGGGCAGAGCACCAATACTTTAGGCTGGGCACGGCCTGGCACAGGCGAACTGTTTGGGTTATCTTCGATCAGTTGATTAATGAGTGGCAATAAGAATGCTGCAGTTTTACCGCTACCAGTTTGGCTGCTGACTAATAAGTCACCACCAGCAAGGGCCGCAGGAATAACCTGGGCTTGCACTGGGGTAGCCTGGGTGTAACCCAGTTCAGCAATGTTTTTAAGTAAAGGGGCTGCTAGTTTGAAAGACTGGAATGCAGCTTCCCCGTGTTGTGAGTCTTTGGACTCGTGAGTAATTTCTTTAGAAAAAGTCATGCTATTACACATCCCCTTTGAGGGATGTCTCCGTATGTTGCGCCCATAGTTTTTTACAGGGCGCGATGGTCAAAGGCATCGACCATCAGACAAGCGGCAGCGCGTTTTTAAACTTCGGTGTTTACGACTTCTAAACGATACGCTGAAATAGAGCTGGGGGGCGATGAATCAAATTGCTTAAAAAGCCCTTCATTATGGCATTTTGAACGTGATATTACAAGGGTTATCCCCAATTAATCTCCATTCATTGCAAATATTTCCACTCAATCTGCTAATTACTTTAGCCAACGGAGTAAACGCTCGATTTTGCGGCCATAGGGTGGCCAAATGAGTTTGGAGCTGCGCAAGCCGCGAATGCCTAGGAAGCCGCGGACTTCTAGAATAGATTTTTGATGGGTGAGCGCATTAAATCCTGCCTCACCATGGTAGGCGCCCATGCCGCTCGCTCCAATGCCACCAAAGGGCAACTCTTCAATAGTAGCCTGCAATAAAGTGTCATTAATGCATATGCCACCTGAGCGGGTTTCAGTAATGATGCGTTCCTTGGCTTTGCGATCACTTCCAAACCAGTAGAGCGCTAGGGGAGTGGGTTTGGAGTTGATGAAGTCGATGGCGGCGGAGGTGTCGGCAGCAATAACGATAGGCAAAATGGGGCCAAAGAGTTCCTCTTGGAATACCTGGGCATCGGGTGGTGTGTGCAATAGCGCTACGGGAGTAAATTGCCTAGGGTGATGCGCTGCAGCCTCTTGAGTTTGTAGCAATGGGATGGCTTTTGCGCCTCGTTGTACTGCATCACTAACCAATGCATTCCAGCGATTCAATTGAGATTCATCAATTGCCCCTGTGAATTCTTCTGGATTAGAAAATTGCCGTTGCGCAGCCGCTTGTAATTCTTGAATCAATTCTTGAGTGCGCGCCTCATCAATCAATACATAGTCGGGGGCAATGCAGGTTTGACCGCCATTCAATAGTTTTCCGTAGGTGATGCTAGCGGCTGCGTCTTTTAATTTAGCTGATGCGTCAATGATGGCAGGAGATTTGCCTCCAAGCTCAAGTGTTAATGGCGTGAGGTTTTCTGCAGCAGCGCGCATGACTTTTTTGCCGGTGTTTTCCGAACCTGTGAAAAAAAGATGGGCAAACGGTAAAGCAGCAAAGGCCTCAGCAACCTCTGTGCCACCAGTACTGACACAAAATTCGCTAGGATGAAAATATTCACCAATTAGGCTTGCTAGAAATCCTGAGGTGCGTGAGCTTCTTTCTGAGGGCTTAAGCCAAACGCGATTACCCCCGGCAAATGCGGCGATCGCCGGAAGGAGAGCTAATTGAATGGGATAGTTCCATGGGCTTATGATGCCGATCACCCCAATCGATTGTTTGATGGTCCAAGCATGCGATGAACCCATCGAGAACGGAGTTGCCTTGAGCTCTGGCTTCATCCAATCTTTTAAATGCTTGCGAACATGTTGGCAAGCTTGATAGACCATTTGAAATTCGGCTAAGCGCGTTTCAATCGGGTGGCGTACACCAAAATCAGCGCTAATCACCTTGCAAATCTTCTCTTCATTGGCCGCAATCATGCTTTCGATACGGGCAATGCGTTCTAGGCGCACTTCTAGACTAGGGTTTGGGTCAGCGGCAAAGGCATTCTGAATTTCATCTAACTGCAGGGTAAAGCGGTTCATGGGGCGGCCGGTATGCAAATGATTGAATAAGGCGTTAGGATAAAGCCATGAGCGAACAAAATGATAAAAACACGATAGCACTTGATCGGGCTACCTTGGGTGGTGGCTGCTTTTGGTGTCTGGAGGCGGTCTATCAACAAATTGCCGGGGTGCGTGCTGTAGTTTCTGGCTATGCTGGTGGGACGCAAACAGACCCGAGCTATGAGTCGGTTTGCACGGGCACTACCGGACATGCGGAAATTGTTGATATTTATTTTGACCCACAGATTGTGTCATTTCGTGATCTCTTGGAAGTATTTTTTGTGATTCACGACCCAACCACTTTGAATTATCAGGGGAGTGATCATGGCACCCAATATCGCTCGGTAATCTTTACGCATAGCGAAAAGCAACGCGAGATTGCCTGTGAAGTAGTCGCGGAGTTAAATGCTTCAGGGATTTATCGAATGCCGGTGGTAACGGAAATTCAGTCTGCGCCCACTATTTATCCTGCTGAAGCGTATCACCAGAATTTCTTTCAGAATAATCCTGGTCAGGGATATTGCATGGCGGTGGTTGC
>Ga0316231_1002232_pt1 | contig 18938 bp, 18 predicted proteins | sample TBH18027metaG_FD_206002 | JGI IMG/M metagenome (GOLD analysis project Ga0316231, IMG submission 206002) | Freshwater microbial communities from Trout Bog Lake, Wisconsin, USA - TBH18027 | ecosystem: Environmental > Aquatic > Freshwater > Lake > Hypolimnion/Profundal zone | place: USA: Wisconsin...
GCGAGATCCTCGAAACGGGGAACGATAGCTGGAGAATTAAGACGAGAAAAAAGGGTTAAAAACACTCGCTGGGGTGGGTCAATTTTGGACGCCTATGGTGGGTCAATTTTGCAAGCCGATTGACATTCCATGCCTGAACCAGCGCCTGGGATATCTTCGGGGAGGTGAAGGAATACGCCTGAACGAGGATTTCCCGCCGTGCATGGTCTATCTCTCTCACCACGGCTTCGGTTGCCCCTCCACGTGGCGAAAAGTAAACCTCCATGGTTCCGGTAGCTTTGATTTGCTCCCCGGATACCGGAACGGTAATCACCATCGCCATTAACAGCGATAAAATTATCCATGGTCTCAGTCTGCCAGTCATCATCCCTTACCCCCTAGTGCTTCCCCGGTCAACCTTGTATAGCGGCTTGTCAAGATATTCTTCCGTAAGCCCCTTGGAGGCGGCGTTGTAGCTCCAGCGCATGAACCGCTCCAACAACCCGTTGATTTCCTGCGCCTGTCGTTCAATCGTGCTTTCATGCTTGGCGATGATTTCATACGCCTTCTTCAGGTCAGGAGCCATCCCATCATCTTTCTTTTCCTTTGAAGAGCGACTTTGAAGGGTGCGTTTCTTCAGGCGGAATGCTGCCTTGATACGGGAATGACGGTCCAGCGCCTGACGGGACCATTTTCGTTCGTAACGCATTTCAATAGCCGCCAACAGTCCTTCCCAGGTAAGCTTCTCATCGGATGCCCACCCGTCAATTATCGAACAAACAGCTTCTACATCCTGGTCGGTAAGGTTCTTGATTTCCCCTGCCATGATTTCCCCTTAAGCCGTAAGGGAGACTGCCCCGTGCAGTGCCCGGACTCCTTTCAGCATCCGCGCATCCCCATCATGAAGGAGTTGCCGTTCGTTCATGGCAAGCATGATGGGGGAATACTCGTTCTCGTTAGTAAGTTCTATTAGCGTGCCTTCCGGCACGGTAGAATCATCAAATATCTGTACCAGGTTGGTCAACCGCTCCACCCGTTTCCGGTTGAGCAACATCCACCGGTCAGCTTGCAATACACCCTCAGCTAATGCTTCCTCATCCCGTGCCAGTTGCTCTCTGGCATCCTGCAAGCATTGCCGTATCCGCTCGGTTTTAGCTTTATCCCCCTTCATGCACTTGTGTTCCGTGCAATCGAGACATGCCCGGTGTTTCTGACATGGGACCATCGACCAATCATGGACGCAGAACCCGAACGGCGTGGTATGGACGGTTGGGTACTTCATCTCCATATACTCTTCCCTGGAGACTGGGGTATTAGGGGCGATTTCCATGGGCACACCGGACAATTCGGACGTATCACCCTCACGCAACATGACCAAGATTTCATCGGAAGTCCTGTGGTCATAGTCCCGGTTCTGCCGCACATCCTTACGTCCCGACCATAAGGCAATGGTCATCTGGTCAAGATTCTTCTTCTGAGCCAGCGTATTAAGCCAATGGCGGAACTGATGACTGGAAATATGGAATGGTTCCTCCTGCTTGTCCACCAGACCCATACGGCTGAATACCGATGATTTCCCATGCTTGGTTCCGCCGCCAAGCTGGTTGTTGAAGGCATCGGTGGTCAGGATTTCAAACATGCCCTGATAGGTGCCCCTGGTGATATGGAACAATTGCTTGGGCACAAGTATCAGTGCCTCACTGTACTTGAGACCGATTTCGCTGTCGCACATCGGGAAATCAGGAGGCAGCATGGAAACTATGTCCCTTTCGATATCTTCGAAAGAATAGAGATTCGGTGTTACGCCTATCTGGGTTGCCGACCTCTGGGCTGGCTTTCTCCTTACCTTACAAGCCAATGTTCTATCTTTAACCGAAGCAAATCCGTAAACTTTTTCAACTTCCGAACGAGACAGGTATTCCTTGTCTCGCAAATATTCGAGTTCAGGCGGCAGGTAGAGCTTACCCGGATTGTCTTCGTACCACTTCGCAATCCTCCGGGCTTCCTCCGTATTTTCCTTAAGCTTCCTGACGGCATTTTTGGCGGTTTCAACCATCGGTGTCGGAATCCACTTAATCATAGGCTTGGCACCTTTGGAAGGAAACCAGCGCAACCCGTATCGGTTTTTGCCTTTATACTCCGCTTCATGCTCACAATCGACTGACAGCCTGAATAACTCGTTAATCCGGTCAGGAGAACAGGTCATAAGTGCGGCGATAGACGTAATGATGATGTCCCGCCGTTCAGTGGCGGTGTGAAATGCATATGCCAATGCATCCAAGGCTTCCATGGAAGGGAGCTTGAACTTTCGCCTTTCGGTAGCTACCTTGCCAACCCGGATATTATGGTCATCGGGTTTTTTCACCGGATTCTTCCAGGTGAATGCCACCGTGGTAAAGCGATACCTCGTCAGGAGTTCCGCTACCGTTTTGAGCTGGTTTGCCACCTGATAGGAACTACCAGGGTTTTTCTCCTTTATCAGTTGAACGGCATTATTAAGTGCCTGTGGGTCGGTCTTTTCAACACGCGGAATGCCATCGGCGCTCAGTTCCTTCAATGCCACTTCCAGTGCCCGGAGTGCCGCCATCCTGGTATTAAAGCTTTTGGTCGGCTTCATGGCATGTTGGTAGCGCATGTAGCCCTTAGCGAAGTCACGAAACGGTTGCGCCATCGGTTCAAACATGCTGTTCCGTCCCGCCGTCTCCAGATTCGAGAACACAAACGCCAACCTGCCGCTTCTCCCCCGCACGTCCAGAAAGCTCGTAACATCCCATTCATTCGCATCCCAGTCGAGGTCTGCTCCGAAGACAGTCAGATGATTGCGGCAACTGTCGATGAAACCACGAAGGTTCCCGATAGCATCCAGTTCTGCCCTTGGAATGAATTGAATAATCTCAGCCAAGGTTCCCCTCCCTTAATTCCCGGCACTTCTGAACCACTTGGGCTACCGCCAGAATTACATTGTCGTTGGCATAGGCGGTGCGCTCGTCCTCAGTCGTTGCCATCCACTCCTGCCGTTCTTTCAGCAAATCATTCAAGACTTCTTCGTGTGGTGCGTCCAGCCATGCTTGAAAATCACGGCACACGTAACAGGCTACCGGAACATGAGCGCCACACTCCCCGCAACCGGTGCCACAACTTCCGACACCTCCTTGTGCAGGAGCCAACTTGGGGTGACGGATAAGCCGTGTGGGGTCATCACTATAAGTGGTATCCGCTTCTTTCCTGACCACCTTCCCGGCAAAAGCATCAGCCAAAGGAGCAAGCGCTTCAGCTAGTGCCTGGTCCAAATGTTCGATGATTTCCGGCACACATTGCACATACACCTTGGCATTCTGGGTGTCGGTGTGGTCAAGGATTTCCGCAATGACCATTTCACCATGCTTTTCCATGGCGGTACGGGTGCCAAGGGTATACCTGAACCGGCGAGGGTTTATATGCATCGGTTGTCCTGTCCGGTGGGAGTTGACCCTTAAACCAATGAACACTTCCCTGAGTTCATTACTCAGGAGGTCGCCATTTGGATGATGGGCAAAGCCGGGGACATTCTCCTTGTGCCATATCGGGAATAACGGCAGTTCCCCTTCAGGCAGTCCATCAGCGATATTTTTGGTGTACTCCAGCTTTATTTGAGCAATCCAGGCTTCGAGCACCGTGCCTACCTCTGGGATGAGGCGACGGAGTTTAAACAGCTTCCTCATCACAGTGTTTCTCTGTTTAGCACGAGGGATATTGACCATGTATTCCATTTTGCCGTTCTCTCCCCGTTGCACGAAAAAATCCTTAACTTTGAGTGCTGCGACCTGTACGGGTCGTGCTCCGGTTGCCATAAAAAGCCAAACGAGCGAAAAAGCGCGGTTGCCGATTTCCCCTTCGGCATAAGCAGAGTTAACAGCCTCATGAATGCCATGCAGTTCGATTTCATCGAATGGACCTTCTTCCGGGTCAAAGGTAAGAACCGCCCACCCCTTCCTGTTACCGTGCAAGCGCAATTCGCCCAACAGGGCATACGCTTCAGGCGTAACACCGGGATACCCCATTTCATACCAGCGCCTTAGAAACCCGGACAAGCCGCTTAAGTACCATTCATTTCCTTTAGGGAGGTTCCCCTTATAGCTAATGATATTCTCTGCTGAAATACCGGTAATTCTGCCGTTTCCAGCGATACCTTCTATCAAGTACTTAAACTGCTTAAACATGTTGTTCGCATGCGGTGTTGACCGCTCCCGCAGATACCACAGCAAAGTTTTTTTCAGGTAAAGTATCAACTCATCGCTACAGGTATCACAAAACACGCTGAAATTGAAAAATCTGTCTTGGGAAGCATCCGGTATCACCCACATGTCGTTATCAGGGGAAAACTCATATTTTGCTCTGGTCCAGGAGACCTCTGGTAATGACAAAACTTCGGTGCTCAACATTCCCTTACTTTCCGCCATTATCGCCTCCGTTGTTGCCCAATATAGCTTCCTGCAACGCCAGTGATACCTCGTTTGCCTGTCTTATAATGTGACGGCGGGAATATTTAGTAGCCATTTGCGAAGAGTGGGTCCAACCCATCTTCTCGCTCCGTGCAGTCTTTTCGGTTTCCTCAGTCCAGACGCCCTGCCGGATATTCTCGTCGGCTTTTTCAGAAAACCGGTCATTCCAGGTATGCCGCATGATGTGAGGCGTAATGTCCTTGGGCAAGTCAGGCACCTTTACTCTTAGGGCATCAAAGATATCTTCTGCGGTCCCTTTAGCCATAGGAGCACCGTTGGTCGTATTCACAAACAAAAAATGGTTCCGCCGTGCTCCCGGCACCTTCAGACTCCGAAATTTGATGATGTAATCCCGGCACATAAGGGCAAGATGCTGCGTTAGCGGCAGTTCACGTGCCTTAGTCTTGGTCTGAGGTTGGTGCAACCTTGGGTCCGTTTCATCATACGGTGTCCGATGCACGGTAAGGGTATTCTTTTCAAAATTAATATCCTCAACCCTGAGACCAAGAGCTTCCCCACGGCGAATACCAAGTAACAACAGCAGGTGAATAAACAACTGGTTCCGTACCCGCACCCGTGGGTCACGCCATGGGTTTTCCGGCGATTTCGGGTCAATTACCTGTAACAACCGTTGCTCGGTTTCCTTAGTAATCCCCATCTTCATTTGCAAGTCGCTCTGTTCGTGGGCAGTTGGTAGCTTGGCGTCGATATATTCCTTCATTTCAGTCCGTGCCGCTGAGAGCATGGCATATCTTTCCGATTTCATATCAATGCTGCTGATGGTCCGTGCCGCCAACCAGTCAAGGTATCCACGGACATACCGCAATCTCGTCCCGGCAACAGCGCTGCTGACAGTTGGATTCGCCTTTGCTTTCCTTTGCCGGTAGTAACCCATACTGGTAACTTTTGAACGTCTAACGGGTTTCGCTTCACCAAAATCAGGTGTCAGGTCTTCCAGAAGGGCACTCGCATGGGTATACGATGCCTCTACCAGATTGTCTATCTCATGCAATTTCAGAAAATCGCCTTCCTTTAACCGACGCTCAAGGTCAAAACCGTTTTTCAACGACCAGTCGTAAAGAAATTTAATGGCACGTGCATGTGCCTCAAGAGTGGCATCTTGGTTCCCCCCTGACCTGACCATAGTTGTAAGGTACAGGCAGGGGTGAAACAGGGGCATGCAACCTTCACGGGTGACAATAAACGGAAAACGCTCTCCGCTTTCGCAAGGTACGATTTTAATACGATATGGTGATTCCATCCTTTCCTCCTCAAAATTTCCCACGAGGACATATGATACAACAGGCTAATGACAGAATATGTCGCAACTGAAAAACGGCTTCCAAAAAAACCGAATGTTTACAAAAATAACTTACCGGTTTTAGTATTACCTTCTCACTTATAGGCAATCTCAAATTGTAAACGCAAAAAAGCCGTAATTCCGGGGAACTACGGCTAATTGTTTACAAAATTAAATGTTACCTACCTTAAAACGGGATCTCGTCGTCCGGATTGAAGACCGGCTCCTCGTAGGAGCTCCCCTGGCTGTGCTCCTGCTGGGAGGGACGCTGGGCCGGGCGCCCGCCGCCACCGCCGCCGCTGTTGCCGCCGCCCCCCTCGCCCTTGCCGGAGAGCATCTGCATCTTCTCCCCGACGATCTCGGTGGTGTAGCGGTCCTTGCCGTCCTTGTCCTGCCACTTCCGGGTCTGCAGGCGCCCTTCGATATATACGGTTTTCCCTTTGGAAAGGTACTCGCCGGCAATCTCGGCAAGCCGCGCCCAGAGGGTGATGTTGTGCCACTCCGTCTTCTCTTCCCACTCGCCGGTTTTCCCCTTGAACTTCTCGGAGGTGGCGAGGGAGAAGGAGGCGACGGCGGTGCCGCCGGCGGTGTAGCGCACCTCGGGGTCCTTGCCCAGGTTTCCTATGAGCATCACCTTGTTGAGACTGGCCATGTGAGTTTCTCCTTTTCGCGCTGTTTGAGTGCAACCCTGCTTTGCCGTCGAAGTGTATAGAAATCGCGCCGCGCTGGCAAGCGATAATTGGTTTGACTCTATGAGGAAAAAAAAGTAACGTAACCGGGATTATCCGAAGGAGTGTATGATGTTGCGAGCACGAATCTACCTCCTTTTCCTGGTCCCCTTCACCCTGTTTTGCAGCCTGTGCGCCGTGGTCGCGGGGCTCGTGGACCGCAGCGGCCGCTGGGGGCACCTCTGCGCCAGGTTCTGGAGCCTCTGGTGCCTGCGCGTGGCGCGCATCCGGCTCGCGGTGAGCGGACTGGAGTGGGTGCCGACGCAGGGCCCGGTCATCTACATGGGGAACCACCAGGGGAATTTCGACATCCACGCGCTCTGCCGCGCGGTCCCGCGGCTCTTCTCCTGGATCGCCAAGGAGGAGCTGTTCCGGATTCCGGTCTTCGGAAGCGCCATGAGGCGCGCCGGGTATATCCCGCTGGACAGAAGCGACGGGAGAAAGGCGCTCAAGAGCATGCGGCTCGCGGCGGAACGGATCGCCGCGGGGACCAGCGTGGTGATCTTCCCGGAAGGGACGCGGACCCCGGACGGATCCCTGCTCCCCTTCAAGCGCGGGGCGTTCCTGCTCGCGGCGCGGGCCGGGGTGCCGATCATTCCCTTCACCATTAACGGCAGCATGGAGAGAAATCCCCGCAACCGGATCGAGCTCTACCCCGGGACCATCAGCGTAGCCTTCGGCCCGCCCATCCCGACCGCCGGGGTGGCGGAGGGAGAGCTCATGGAGCGGGTGCGCGAAGCGGTTTCGGCACGGTTGGAGGTTCACTAGATGGTGATGGTGTATGCAGGCATGGCGCTGGCGGGGATCGCCCTGATGTGCTGGGGCCTTCCGGCGGCGCACCGGCTGAAAAGCCCGTTCGACGCGCTGGCGGCGCTGGCGGTCCTGGCCGGCCTGGTGACGGCCCTTTTGGGAGCGCTTTTGATCTGCGTCCCCGGATTCTTTCAAGGATAGCCCCCCGTCGGGAGACAAGCGGCAAAAGGCAGATGCAATAATGGAAAAGGTAAAGAACATTGCCGTCAACGCGGCCTTCATAGCGGTCCTCTCCGTCGTCCTGATCTGGGGCAACACCCTGTACCGCCAGCATGTCCAGTTCGACAAGGGCGAGCAGGGACTGGCCGCCGGGGATTTCAACGCCGCCGTCTCGGGGTACGAGTCGGCGCTCCACATGTACACCCCGCTCAGCTCCCTGGTGGGGCGCGCGGCACAGAGGCTCTGGGACATCGGCGAATCGGCCGCGCAGCGCGGCGACCTGCCGCGGGCGCTGATCGCCTACCGCTCGCTGCGGAGCTCCTTCTACGCGGTGTCGGGGATCAACACGCCGGGTGAGGATTGGATCCGGAAGTGCGACAGCCGGATCGACCAGATCCTCAAGATGCAGCAGGGGCGCTGAAGGCCCTGCGCGAGAACTTACCCGTTGGGGCGAAGCGTCGTTCGCCCCTTCCGGGCCGGGCCGGACCCGGCGCCAACAAGGATACCCCGTGGACCCAATCAGTTTAGAGAGCACCGGCCTCAAGTTCGTGGCACTGGGCGGCCTTGGAGAGATCGGCCTCAACATGGCGGCCTTCGAGTACGGCGACGACATCGTCATCGTCGACTGCGGCCTCATGTTCCCGGAACCGTACATGCTCGGCATCGACGTCGTGATTCCGGACATCAGCTACCTTTTGGAGCGCAAGGAGAAGGTGCGCGCCATCCTGCTCACCCACGGACACGAGGACCACATCGGGGCGCTTCCCTACGTGCTGCGGGACCTCAACCCCCCCATCTACGGCACCGCGCTGACCCTGGGCTTCGTGAAGGAGAAGCTCAAGGAGTACGACCTCGACTCCAAGGTCGACCTGAGGAGGGTCGTGCCGCGCCAGAAGGTGAGCATCGGGGCCTTCGAGGTCGAGTTCATCCGGGTCGCCCACTCCATCGTGGACGGCTGCGCGCTGGCGCTCCGCTCCCCCGAGGGGGTGGTGATCCACACCGGCGACTTCAAGCTGGACCAGACCCCGGTCGACGGCGAGCTGACCGACCTCGCCACCTTCTCGCGCTACGGGGAGGAGGGGGTGCTCGCCTTCATGGCCGACTCGACCAACGTGGAGCGCGAGGGGTACACCCTCTCCGAGCGGCTGGTGGGCGACGCCTTCGACGAGATCTTCCCGCGCTGCACCGGCCGGGTCATCGTCGCGGCTTTCTCCAGCAACATCCACCGGGTGCAGCAGGTGGTGGAGGCGGCCGAGAAGAGCGGCCGGAAGGTGCTCCTGAACGGGCGCTCCATGATCGGCAACGTGGCGATCGCGCGCGAGCTCGGCTACCTGCAGATCCCGGACGGCCTCCTGGTCGACCTGAAGGAGATGAACAAGCTCCCCAAGGACCAGGTCTGCATGATCACCACCGGGAGCCAGGGGGAGCCGATGAGCTCGCTGACCCGGATCGCCATGGACGACCACAAGCAGATCAAGCTGGAGGAGGGGGACACGGTCATCCTCTCCTCCCGCTTCATCCCCGGCAACGAGAAGACCATCTCGGACCTGATGAACCACCTGTACCGGCGCGGCGCCGAGGTGATCCACGAGAAGGTCTCCGAGGTGCACGTCTCCGGGCACGCGAGCCAGGAGGAGCTGAAGCTGCTGCACAACCTGGTGCGGCCGCGCTTCTTCGTGCCGGTGCACGGCGAATACCGGCACCTGGTGAAGCACAGCCAGCTGGCCCAGAAGGTGGGGCTCCCGAAGGAGCGCTGCGTCCTGGCCGTGAACGGGGACGTGGTGCTCTTTTCCGGCGGCGAGGCGCGCATCGTCGACCACGTGGACACGGGCCGCGTCTTCGTGGACGGCAAGGGGGTGGGGGACGTCGGCAACGTGGTGCTCAGGGACCGCAAGCACCTCTCCGAGGACGGCATGGTGGTGGTCATCATCGGCATCAACCAGGTCAGCGGCGAGATCATCTACGGCCCGGACATCGTGTCGCGCGGCTTCGTCTTCGAGGACGAGAGCCAGCAGTACCTGGACGAGGCGAAGAAGGTCGTGCTGGACACGCTCGCCCTGGTGAACACCGAGGTGCTCACCGACTGGAGCGAGGTGCGGCTGGAGGTGCGCCGGGTGCTGCGCCGCTTCTTCAACAAGACCATCGAGCGGCGGCCGGTCATCCTCCCGCTCATTTTGGAGATGTAAACTGTGGTGTAATCCCCCCTATGAAATAGGGGGGAAGCTGAACGCACGTGAAGCAGGGGGGTAGTGGTGCCGAACGGAAGACCCCCCTGTCTCGCTTCGCGAGCCTTCCCCCCTACTGCGCAGGGGGAATACTGCGGACTCCGGTGCAGATTTCAGAAGGAAAGTGGTTGGCTGAAGTTTGACACTGTCAGCTGGCTTAGGGTAACCCATGACGACTGAAGAGCGCACAGACAAGAAAGAGAAGGTCACCAAGGAGATGAAGGGGATGGCGCTCGCCGCCGCCGGCATCTTTCTCGGCGTGGCGCTGTTCTCCTACAACGGCGAGGACCTCTCCTTCAACAGCTTCTCGACGGCGGCCGCGACCCACAACCTGGGCGGGCGCTTCGGCGCGCAGCTGGCCGACTTCTTCCTGCAGCTCTTCGGCCTCGCCTCCTACCTGGTCCCGGCGACCCTGGTCTACCTCGCCTACCGCGCCTTCAGCCTGGACGCGGTCCGCTGGCGCCCCTACAAGATTGGCGGGTTCGGGCTCCTGCTGGTGGCCCTCTCGGGACTCTTCGCCTTCAACCTGCAGTTCACCGAGTTCGCCGGGCAGAAGGTGCCGACCGGCGGCTTCGTCGGCTACGGGTGCGCCGAGATCTTCAAGCGCGCCTTCGGCAAGGTGGGGGCGCTGCTGATCCTGCTCCCGATGCTGGCCGTTTCCGCGATGCTGCTCTCCCGCTTCTCGGTCATCCTCTTCACCCACTGGTGGGTGAACGCGGTGAGTGAGCGCTGGAGCCACTACCGGCAGCGCCGCGCCCTGAACAAGGAGCTCCTGGACAAGAAGGGGGACGCCGGCGAGAAACCGAAGCCGCACGCCCCCCCGATCATCAAGCCGGCCGCCGTGGCGCCTCCGGTCAACGTGCCGCTCGCCAAGAAGGAGAAGAAGAAGGACGAGAAGAAGGGCGCGCCGGTCCAGGAGGCCTTCGAGTTCATCAAGAGCGACGGCAACTACCGGACCCCGCCGCTTTCCCTGCTCGATCCGGTCCCCGAAGCCGGCAAGAAGCAGGACCGCGACGTGCTCACCATGAACGCCCGGCTCATGGAGAAAAAGCTCAAGGACTTCGGGATAGAAGGCGAGGTGGTGGAGATCTGCCCCGGCCCGGTCATCACCATGTACGAGTTCTCCCCGGGCCCCGGCATCAAGGTGAGCCGGATCGCGGGGCTCTCCGACGACCTCTCCATGGCGCTGCAGGCCCACTCCATCCGCATCGTGGCCCCCATCCCGGGCAAGGGGGTGGTCGGCATAGAGCTCCCCAACCGGGACCGGGAGATGGTCTCCCTGAAGGAGATCTTCAACTCCGAGGAGTTCCACAAGGGGAAGATGAAGCTGCCGCTCGCCCTGGGCAAGGACATCGCGGGGAACCCGCTGGTGACCGACCTGGCGCGCATGCCGCACCTCCTGGTCGCGGGCGCCACCGGCAGCGGCAAGTCCGTCGCCATCAACACCATGATCCTGTCGCTGCTGTACACCTCGACGCCGACCGACGTCAGGATCATCATGGTCGACCCGAAGATGCTGGAGCTCTCGGTCTACGAGGGGATACCGCACCTGCTGCTCCCCGTCGTCACCAACCCGAAGAAGGCGGCGCTCGCGCTCAAGTGGGCGGTGGAGGAGATGGGGCGGCGCTACCGGCTCATGTCGGACAAGGGTGTCAGGAACATCGACTCCTACAACAAGGAGCTGGAGCGAAGCGAGAAGGAGATCGCCGACAACAAGGCGCGCGGCGCCGTCGTGGTGGAGCATATCGAGGAGATTGAGGAACTCGAGGAGCACGACGACATGGAGGAGCGCGAGGCGGCGATCCAGGCCTTCCTGGAGAAGGAGGACGACCTGGACCACGGTCACCTCCCCTACATCGTCGTCATCGTCGACGAGCTGGCCGACCTGATGATGGTCGCCGGCCGCGAGATCGAGGAGTCCATCGCCCGGCTGGCGCAGATGGCGCGGGCCGCCGGCATCCACCTGATCCTCGCCACCCAGCGCCCCTCGGTCGACGTCATCACCGGTCTCATCAAGGCGAACTTCCCGGCCAGGATCTCCTTCCAGGTCTCCTCGAAGATCGACTCGCGCACCATCCTGGACGGCAACGGCGCCGAGTCGCTCCTGGGCGCCGGCGACATGCTGTTCCTCCCCCCCGGCACCTCCAAGATGCAGCGCTCCCACGGCGCCTTCGTCTCGGACACCGAGGTGCAGCGGGTGGTCGAGTTCCTGAAGAAGCAGGGGAAGCCGGTCTACGAGAAGTCGATCCTGGAGATGAAGGCGGGCGACGACAAGGGGGCCGGCGGCGAGGAAGAAGAGATGGACGAGCGCTACGACGACGCCCTGGCGCTGGTTGCGGAGGCGAAGCAGGCCTCCATCTCCATGATCCAGAGGCGGCTTCGGATCGGCTACAACCGGGCGGCGCGCATCATAGAGAAGATGGAGCAGGAGGGCGTGGTCGGCCCCTCGGACGGCACCAGCAAGCCGCGGGAAGTCTTCATCAACAAGATCTGATCGAAGTTGTCGGTCCGGTCGGCCGGATCCGGCTGCTCGGCCGGGTGAAAAACGCTTTTCCAGCAGGGAAGGGGGACAACCATGAACGACTGTCGCAAGGCGGGTTTGGCGCATTTTGCCGTGACCATCATCGGCAAGGATCGCCCGGGGATCGTGGCCGATACCGCGCAGGTGCTGTACACGCTCGGCTGCAACGTGGAAGACTCGAGCTGCACCATGCTGGGCGGCGAGTTCGCCATGATCCTGATCGTTTCCCACGGGAAGCCCTTCTCGAAGAAGCACCTGGAGGCCGAGTTCGCCGCGAAGAACACGGGGACCGGGCTGTCGGCGTTCATCCGGACCCTCAAGGACGACGAGGTCTGCTACCGTGAGCCGGTGGGCGAACTCTGCCTGGTCTCCGTCTACGGCTCCGACAAGCCGGGTATCGTGTACCGCATCACCCGCGAGCTCGCCGACCGACAGGTGAACATCACCGACCTGAACACCAAGCTGATAGGGAGCCCCGACGAGCCGGTCTACGTCCTGATGCTGGAGGCGGCACTCCCCCACGGCATGAGGGTCGAGGACGCCACGGAACTGCTGCAAAATCTGAAGAAGGAGTTGAGTGTGGAGATCTCGGTGCGCCTCATCACACCGGTCTCCCTCTAGCCATGGCTGTCCAGAATATACTGACCTATCCCCATCCCATCCTGAAAAAGGTCTGCCGCCCGGTGGACCAGGTCGACGCGGAGATCCTGCAGCTCCTCGAGGACCTGGTGGACACCATGCTGGCCGGGCCCGGTTCGGTAGGGGTCGCGGCGTCCCAGATCGGCGTGGCCCTGCGGGCCTGCGTGGTGGACGTCTCCAACAACCGGCACGGCAAGGAGAACAACCACGGACGCCTCCTGATGGTGAACCCCGAGATCCTGGAGGCGAGCGGGGGCGCCGTCATGCGCGAGGGGTGCATGAGCGTCCCGGATTACACCGGCGACGTCGAGCGCGCCACGGAGATCACCCTGCGCTTCACCGGGGCCGACGGCGCCGTCCGGGAGCTCCGCGCGACCGGCTTCGAGGCGGTCGCCATCCAGCACGAGATGGACCACCTGGATGGCCTGCTCTTCCTGGACCGGATCACCTCGCTGAAGACCGGCCTGTTCCGGCGCAAGAGCTACAAGTAGCCATGAAGTGGCTGCTGGTCGCCTCCATCCCCCTTTACCTGGTCGGCTCTTCCCGGCGCCCGCTCTTCGCTCTCGCCGCGCTGCTGCAGCTTGGTTACCTGGCCGGCCGCGGCGTGACCCTGGGGAGGCTGCCGCTGATCGGCCCCCAGGATACCCTCGCCTTCCTCTCCTGTTCGGTCGCGCTCATGTCGCTTCCCTTTCTCTGGGCCCGCGAGCTTGCCGGGGAACGCCGGTTCTTCTGGAGCTGCGGCGCCCTCGCCGCGCTCTTCGCACTGCTCGCGCTCCCCTTTCCCACCCTCGACATGCCGCTGCCGCCGATACTCGACACCCTCTGGTTCGAGCTGCACGTGGCGCTCGCCTTCTTCGCCTATGCGCTGTTCGGGATTGCGGCGCTGTTGGGGGGCGCCTTCCTGCTGAAGGGGGGACGGGGATTCCTCGACCTGCAGTACCGGGCGGCCCTGGTCGGCTACAGTTTTTTTTCGTTCTCCATGGTGACGGGCGGGATCTGGGGCTATTACGCCTGGGGGACCTACTGGCTTTGGACCCCGAAGGAGCTCTGGACCTCCATCCTCTGGCTCTTCTACTCGACGTTCCTGCACCTGCGGGGGAAGGGGACCGGGTGGGACCGGGCCTTTGCCTGGCTCGGCGTCGGGGGCTTCCTGGTGGCGCTCTTCACCTACCTCGGGGTGAGCTTGCTGCTCAGGAGTTCGCACAGCTTTTAGGGTTGTAACGGGTTTCTTTGCCACTTTTCGCTCATCTGACCGATCGGGCCGACCGATCGGACCGATGACGGCCTCACCGGAGCCTTGACCGTGCTGAAACGACTCCACGCCCGCCTCGCCTCGCTGAACCTCGGCCTCTGGCTCATGTCCGGAGTCATGCTCGCCCTGGCGGTGGGCTCGTTCTCCCGCGGCAGCGCCGAAGGGGGCGGGCTGAACGACCTGCCGCTCGCCCTTTGGCTGGTGCGTGCTCCGCTTTCCTTCTCCTGGTGGCTCTGGATCGCCGTCGCGCTCCTGGCGCTCCTTAGCCTGAACGCGGTGCTCTGCAGCATCGAGGCGCTCAGGAGAAAAGGGCGCAGCCTGGCACCCCAGCTGATGCACGCCGGGTTCCTCCTGATAGCCCTGGCACACCTGATCTCGGCCTGCGGCGGCTCCAAGGAGCAGTTCCAGCTGGGTGAGGGGGGCGCCATCGGCTTCCCGGACGGCGAGCGGGTGCGGGTCGAGCGGATCACTGCCGAGGCGGGTCCCATGGGGATGCAGAGCGCCTACGGCGCGGAGCTGCGCGTGGGGAGCGGGGCCGCCCGCGGCGTGCGCCCCAACGCACCGCTCTTTTACGGCGGGTACGGGATCTACCTGAAGGGTGTCGAGCTGGCACCGGAGCCGGTCGCGCTTTTGGAAGTGCACCGGGAGCCCGGCGCCTGGGCGGCTTTGCTCGGCGCGCTCATCTTCACCCTGGGTAACCTGATGCTGCTGGCACAGCGGCGGGGCCGACCATGAAAAAAGGGCGCCTTGCGGGCGCCCTTCCAGCTTCCTGTAATTAAACGACTCGACGACTCGACGACTCGACGGTTACTTGACGACCTTCACCGACTTGATGACGACCGGAGTCACCGGCACATCGGCGAAGCCCTTCTGCATGCCGGTCGGCGTGGCGGCTATCTTGTCCACCACCTCCATTCCCGAGATCACCTTGCCGAAAACGGCGTAACCGTACGCACCGGGGCCGCCCTCGCGGTGGTTCAGGAAATCGTTGTTGTTGACATTGATGAAGAACTGGGAAGAGGCGGAGTCGACCATGTTGGTGCGCGCCATGGCCAGCGTGCCGCGCTCGTTCTTGAGCCCGTTGGCCGCCTCGTTCTTGATGGGCGGGTTGGTCGGCTTCATGGAAAGCTCCGAGGTGAATCCGCCACCCTGGATCATGAAGCCGGGGATGACGCGGTGGAAGATGGTCCCGTTGTAAAAGCCGCTCTTCGCGTAGTCCAGGAAGTTCTTCACCGAGATCGGCGCCTCCTTCTGGAACAGCTCGACCTTCACGGTGCCGAGGCTCGTCTCCAGGACCAGCGTCGGGTTCTTGGCGCCCTCGGCGGCGACGGCGCTCCCCGCGAAGCAAAGCGCCAGCAGCAGCAGGCAGACAATTCGTTTCAGCATGTTAAAATCCTCCTGTTAAAGTGGTTTCGTTTGACTTAGATATAAGCCAATCACGCCCTCCGGTCAACCCCCCAGGGTCGCGGGCGTAACAAAAGGTTGACAGAAACCACCCCGCCATGGAAAATGGCGCACCATATTTCCGAAGCAAGGAGGCATAAGTTGCAGATACAATTCGGTACTGACGGCTGGCGCGGCGTGATCGCCGACACGTTTACCTTTGATAACCTCTCACTGGTGGCCCAGGCCACCATGGACTATATGCACAAGGAGGGGCTGGCCGACCGGGGGCTGGTGATCGGCTACGACCGCCGCTTCCTATCCCGCGAATTCGCCGAGCGGGTGGCAGCAATCGCCGCCGGAAACGGCATCAGGGTCTGGCTCTCCGACGGCTACGCCCCGACCCCCGCCGTGTCCTGGGCCGTGCACGAGCGAAAGGCGGGCGCCGGCGTGATGATCACCGCCAGCCACAACCCGCCGCGCTACAACGGCTTCAAGGTGAAGGAATCCTTCGGCGGCTCGGCACGCCCGACGACAACCAAGGCCCTGGAGGCGACTGTGGCCGCGAACATCGCCGCTGCGCGTCCGGTCCTTGCCGTCACCCTCGCTGAGGCGCTGGAAACCGGGCTGCTGCAGCTCATCGACGCCGCCGCCCCCTACCTGGCCCAGCTCGGCAGGTACGTCGACCTGGAGCTGATCCGGGGAGCCGGCATCAAGGCCGTGGCCGACCCGATGTACGGCGCCGGCTGCGGCTTCCTGCCGCATCTCGTGCCGGGAGTCACCGAGATCCACGGCATCGAAAATCCCTCGTTCGGCGGGCACCCGCCGGAGCCGATCGCCGAGCACCTGGTCGAACTCTCGCAGCTGGTGGCAAGCGGCGCCTACCAGGTCGGCCTCGCGCTGGACGGGGACGCGGACCGCATCGGCGCCATCGACGAGCGCGGCGAGTTCTTCTCCTCGCACCGGATCTACACCGTGCTGCTGCGCCACCTCTACGAGAGGAAGGGTGTGCGCGGCGGGGTGGTGAAGACCGTCTCCACCACGCGCATGATCGACCTCCTGGCGGCGAAGTTCGGCCTGCAGGTGTACGAGACGCCGATCGGTTTCAAGCACATCTGCGAGCTGATGCTGGAGCACGACATCCTGATGGGCGGCGAGGAATCCGGCGGCCTCGGGGTGAAGGGGCACATCCCGGAGCGCGACGGGATCCTCATGGCGCTGCTGCTGCTGGAGGCGATGGCGATGAGCGGCAAGGGGCTGCGGGCCCTGCTGGAGGAGACCATGGACGAGATCGGTCACTTCCACTACGCCCGCATCGACCTCCCCATCGAGAACGCCGCCAAACAGGAGCTGGTGCGTGGGCTCGCCGCCGGAGGGATCGGGAGCATCGCGGGGTTCGAGGTGGTGCAGCACAACTTCTCCGACGGCTTCAAGTACATCTTTCAGGACGGCTCCTGGCTCCTGATCCGCCCGTCGGGGACCGAGCCGGTGCTGCGGCTCTACTCCGAGGCGAACGATCCCGAAAAGGTCGCCACGCTGCTGCAGGCCGCGCGCGTCATCGCGAAGGTTTAGGACGCAGGTTGAGGTTACGGTCGGGCGTACCGGCTGAACCTCAACCTGAACCCGAACCTCGGACTGGTTGCCGCGCCGTCAAAGCGGTAATCCTTGATCTGGTGCGGTGGTTCTGTTATAGAATAAGGTTTGCATCAAAATTCAGCACCGCTCAAGGAGTCATCCATGGCGAATCCTCAATTGGTCATGTACGATGAGGAATTCAAGCAGATCAATGCCGTTATCGAGAAACTCCTTAGGGAAGCGAACGCCAAGGTCATCTTCCTGGTGGACAAGAATGGTCAGCTGATCACGGGGTGCGGCGAGACGGAACGCTTCGACACCACCTCGCTCGCCTCCCTTACTGCGGGAAACATCGCGGCGACCGGAGGTCTGGCGAAGCTGATCGGCGAGAAGGAATTCTCCATCTTGTTCCACGAAGGGGAGAAGGACAACCTGCACATCTCCATCGTCGCGGGGCGGGTGATCCTGGTGGTGCTCTTCGACAGCCGCTCGTCGCTGGGTCTGGTCCGCCTCCGGGTGAAGAAGTCCTCGGAGGAGCTGGCAACCATCTTCGGCCGCCTGCTGCAGAAGAGCGAGGAAAAAGAGAAGAGCGGCGAGAGCGAGTTCCCCTTCGCCGAGATAACCGACGACGATATCGACAATCTGTTCAGCTAACTATAAGAGGTACTGTCGCATGTCCTTCATCAACTATGCTTCCCGAGAAATCAACTGCAAGATCGTCTATTACGGTCCGGGTCTGTGCGGCAAGACGACCAATCTGCAGTTCGTTTACCAGAAGACCGCACCGGAAGCGAAAGGGAAGATGATAAGCCTGGCGACGGAGACCGAGCGCACCCTGTTTTTCGATTTCCTCCCCCTGGCGCTGGGCGAGATCCGCGGCTTCAAGACCCGCTTCCACCTCTACACGGTCCCGGGGCAGGTGTTCTACGACGCCTCCAGGAAGCTGATCCTGAAGGGGGTGGACGGCGTCGTGTTCGTCGCCGACTCGCAGGAGGAGCGCATGGACGCCAACATCGAGAGCGTGGAGAACCTCAGGATCAACCTGACCGAGCAGGGGTACGACCTGGACAAGATCCCCTACGTGGTCCAGTACAACAAGCGCGACCTCCCGAACCTGGTCAGCGTCGAGGAGCTCCGGCGCGAGCTGAACCCGACCGGGGTGCCGGACTTCGAGGCCTGCGCCACCACCGGCGAGGGGGTCTTCGAGACCCTGAAGGCGATCGCCAAGCAGATCCTGTTCGACCTGAAGAAGGGGCGCTAGACCTCCCTGACTCTCTCCCCTTACCGTCGTTTAGCCAGGAAATCGTCCCCCCGATCGTAAAGGCGCGTGGGGGGATTCGGCTCAAGTCGCCACCTCCTCTTAAATCTGCAACAGGGTTAAAATCCCACCTGCAAAGGGCCGCCGGTTATGGCGCCACCCACTCGTGAAGCGTGATAACCAGCCGGTACATCGCGATGAACCCTCAGGTCGCGATACACCGCTTGTGAACCGCGATGCATAGCCGATATATCGTCATGTACAGCCGATACATCGCGATACACCGCTTGTGAATCGCGATGCATAGCCGATATATCATCATGTACAGCCGATACATCGCGATACACCGCTTGTGAACCGCGATGCACAGCCGATATATCGTCATGTACAGCCGATACATCGCGATACACCGCCTGTGAACCGCGATGCACAGCCGCTATATCGTCATTCACAGCCGGTACATCGCGATACACGGCTTCTCGCTACACCTTTTTGCCGTGCGGGGGTGTAAAAAGGTTTGTGTAAACTGCCATTACGGGGTAAACCAACTTACCCTAAGGAGCTTACATGACCATTGACCTTGCCGTTATTGATGACCTGCTTAAAAAGTATAAGAGCCCGGAAGAGA
>Ga0316231_1002235_pt1 | contig 18908 bp, 14 predicted proteins | sample TBH18027metaG_FD_206002 | JGI IMG/M metagenome (GOLD analysis project Ga0316231, IMG submission 206002) | Freshwater microbial communities from Trout Bog Lake, Wisconsin, USA - TBH18027 | ecosystem: Environmental > Aquatic > Freshwater > Lake > Hypolimnion/Profundal zone | place: USA: Wisconsin...
CACAAACTCTACGACCAGGAAGCAATCACGAAACTTCGGCAGGAAATGTCAGCTATCCAGGCACAGATTATTCCGCTGAACCAATCCATTGAAACTGCCGAAGCGGGAATACAGCGCCATGTGGATCTGGAAAATGAAGTAAAAGCATGCGCCGCAGATATTCGCACCTTTGAGCAGATCAAAGAATCGCAGGTGGAGCAGGCCCGCGAGCAAATCACGCCGGAGGTTGCCAAACAATTAATTCTAAACCGATGGCATAGTAACCTGCACACCACCATCAACAGCTATCTCGAAGTGCATACGCGCCAACTGCAGCAATCCGTTGAAGAATTGCATGACAAATACACTGTTACGCTAACCGATATTCTCTCCGAACGGGATATTTACACCACGGAGTTAAATCAATTTTTGGAGGAATTGGGTTATGAATGATTGGAAGGAAGAAAAATTGAAAGACCTTGTTGAAGTTGATCCTGAGCAATTATCATCTATTACCGATCCAGATTATTCATTTTTTTATATTGATATTAGCTCGGTCAGTTTGGGAAATGTTAGTTTTCCAAACCATTCACTAAAATATAAAGAGGCTCCTTCAAGAGCAAGAAAGATACTAAAGGACAATGATATTTTAATGTCAACTGTTAGACCCAACCTCAAAGCATTTGCTCAATTTAGGAAAAGAAGTAAATCAAATTTTATAGCATCAACTGGCTTTGCAGTTCTTCGATCAAGGCCAAATGTGGAAGTTGGGTTCATTTATCATTCACTTTTTTCTAATGATGTTGAAAAGCAAATTGAGGCATTAGTTGTAGGTTCAAACTATCCTGCAATTAACTCTAGCGATATAAGAAATCTGAAGATCAATATTCCATCATTTCCCATCCAACAGAAAATTGCCCACATCCTTACCACTTGCGATACTGTTATTGAACAAACCCAATCGGCGATAGCCAAATACAAAGCCATAAAGCAAGGGCTGTTGCATGATCTTTTTACGCGTGGATTGGCTGCCAATGGCCACCTTCGCCCCGGTTATCAGGATGCCCCGGAATTGTATAAAGAATCGGAATTGGGGATGATTCCGAAAGAGTGGGAAGTGAAAAGGCTGGGTGATTATTTGATTAACCTGGAGGCAGGGGTTAGTGTTAATTCAACTGATAACTCATCGATGGATTATATTGCTGTTTTAAAAACTTCAGCGGTTTCGTGTGGTTATTTTTATCCAAGTGAAAATAAAGTAGTTGTTTTAAAAGACATTGAAAGGGTAAAAATTAACCCAAAAGCAGATAGTATAATAATCAGCAGAATGAATACTCCTGCACTTGTTGGTGAATGTGGATACATCGATAAAGATTATCCATTATTGTTTCTGCCAGACCGATTATGGCAAACAATATTCAGAGACAAACAATCTATTTGTGTTTTGTGGCTTAATTTTCTATTGAACACAGAAACATATAAAAAGATAATCAAAGATAGTGCAACAGGAACAAGTGATAGTATGAAAAATATTACTAAGAGTGCATTTTTTGAATTGAAAATTCCATTCTGCTCAATTAATGAACAGAGTGAAATTGCAAAACGCATTTCATCTCTTGATAATAAAATTCAATCCGAAGAAATCCTATTGCAAAAATATCAATCGATTAAACAGGGGTTGATGTGGAATTTGTTGGGGGGGGGAAAACGGTGCGTTTGTAGAGACGCCATGCATGGCGTCTCTACAAACGCACCCACAACACACCCACAACCCCAAACGCAAAAAAATAAATTACCATGATGGATAAATTTCAAAATAAATACCGGATATCATCGGCCCGCGCATCCTGGTGGAATTACGCCAACAATGCCGGATATTTTATCACCATTTGCACCAAAAACCGGGTGAATTATTTTGGGGAAATTGGGGCGTTATCCGAAATCGGCAAAATTGCCGAATCCGAATGGGTGAAAACCACAACCATCCGACCCGATATGAATTTGGAATTGGACGAATTTGTGGTGATGCCCAACCATTTTCATGCAATTATATGGATTGGGGATAATGATTATAATCGTGACGATATGCGCACCGCATCCATCCATACATTCGGACCCCAATCAAAAAATTTGGCATCGGTTATGCGTGGATATAAATCATCGGTCACAATGTTTGCCCGAAAAAACAACATCGAATTTGGATGGCAGGAACGTTTTTACGACAGCATCATCCGTGATGAGGAATCGTATCAACGAATAAAAAATTACATCATCAATAATCCGTCAAATTGGAAAACCGATAAATTCAATACCTAAATCAGATCAGAATACACCAGCGTTGAAAAACCGCTTTAGTGAAAATTTCATCAGAAACCTTTGAAGGTTATCTACCAGGGGCAAATTAAAATACAGATACATGAAACAGGCAAAAAATAGTTTATCATGAACCATACAGCGCAGGAACTTTTTGAGATACTCAATGACCAGGACGAATGTCCGTGGATTGAAGCAAAAGGAGGAGGTGACAGTTCTCATTCGGTTATGGAAACGGTCTGTGCTTCTGCCAACGAACCTGGTCTGGGTGGGGGCTATATCCTGATGGAAGTTGTACAGGATTCAGAACCTGCTCCGCTTAGTACACCACCTCTTTCAACAATTACAAAAACATATAAATATCAAAAGATATTAACGCTCAAAGACTAAAAATTCTGAAATGACAAAAGAGGATATAGAACGAATGGTTTCGGAAGGCGAAACGCTCACAATCGAATTCAAAAAATGTCAGTACGAGTTAAGCGATAGCGTATTTGAGTCGGTGTGTGCCTTTTTGAACCGAATCGGTGGGCATATCCTATTGGGGATAACCGATAGCGGTGAAATTTTAGGTATCAATGAATCGGCGATTGATAGCTTGTTAAAGAATTTTGCAAATACGGTTAACAATCCCCAGCAACTAAATCCAACATCCTACTTCTCGCCCGAAATCATTGATGTGGATGGTACGATGGTGATAAGTATTTATATTCCTGAGAGTTCGCAGGTACATCGTTATAAAAACCGGATTTACGACCGGATCGGAGATGCCGATAACGATATTACATTGAATCATTCGCTGATAGACAACCTTTATCTCAGGAAGCGAAACGAATTTACAGAGAACGAAGTATGTCCATTTCTTACCATGGAGGATTTGAGCAGTACGACATTTGACAAAGCAAGACATCTGGCCGCGGTATCGAATCCCTCTCATCCCTGGCTAAGTTTAAGCAACGAAGAAATTCTCCATTCAGCAGGTTTTTGGCGCAAAGACCGGGCAACAGGAAAAGAGGGTTATATTTTGGCTTGCGCGTTGCTGTTTGGCACTGAAGTTACCATATTAACCTATTGCCCAGCCTACCGGACCGATGCTATTTACCGGAATATGGGGTATCAACACTTTTTACACCCCAAAAGTACAGACCCGGATATCCGTTATGATGACCGCGATGATATTCGGGTTAATCTGATTGAAGCTTATATGCGGCTCACAGGCTTTGTGCAAAAACATTTGCCGGACCGGTTTATGCTCGATGAAGCCGGAATTCAGCGCATCGACATTCGAAATAAAATTTTCAGAGAAATCATTGCAAATCTTTTAGCACACAGGGAATATAGCAGCAGTTTCCCTGCCAAGTTGTTGATATTCTCAGATATCGTGGTCACCGAGAATTGGACAAAGCCTCAGCAAACAGGACTAGTAACTTTGGCAAATTTAGAGACTCACCCAAAAAATCCCATGATTGCTAAAATATTCCGGGAGCTGGGATGGGTTGAAGAATTGGGTTCAGGAAGAAAGAACATTCAAAAATATGCCCCACTCTATTTTCCAAACTACAAAGTGGAAATTCAGAATCAGGAAAAGTTTGTTTTGTCAATCTCCTACAGCAAGCTAGACTCCGATTCAACATTACAGGATAAGCCAGACCAAAACTACGAAAAACCACTTACACAGCAGCGATTGCAATACAATTCTGAAATTGAGGCTTTATATAAGGCGTTGGGAAGCAAATTAGGACTAAGTCTGGATCAGGTTTGGAGTAAGTCGGCACTAAGTCAGCACCAGGTCGGCACTAAGTCGGCACTAAGTTGGCGCCATGTTGAGAATCTATTAAAATTTATGGAATCGTCAAGAGCTATTATAGAATTAATGGAATTTTTTGGTTGGTCTGATCGCACTAAATTCAGAGATAAATTTGTCAACCCATTGCTTGAATATGGAATTATAAAAATGACAATTCCGGATAAACCGCAAAGTTCAAAGCAGCAGTATTATCTATCGGAAAAAGGAAAAGCTTTTTTGACAGATCTGTTAAACAGAAAAAATAGTTTATAAAAATTAAAGCTAGTTAACTTTTATTGCCTGTGGGGAACTCCTTACAGAGTTCCGTTTAGATTGCCTTATTCCTCCGAGCCTCAGGTTAAAACCGGAGGTTATTTACAGGAAACTCTTACAGAGTTTTAACTTAAAAGGGTTGCCAGGATTGGACGAAATCTGAATTTTAAAATATTTAACCTAAGAATAAACTAACCATGTCAGAATACACCAGCGTAGAAAAACCGTTCCTTGAAAAACTTCGTCAGACACACTGGCAGGTGATCGATCAGGGGCAAGGGATTCCGGTTGATCCGGCAAAGTCGCTACGCACTTCGTTTGGCGAAGTGGCCTTAAAAGCCGAATTTATCCAATCAGTTGGGGCAATAAATCCATGGGCAACTCCCAAACAGTTGGAATATTGTTACGATCGGATGTTGCTGCAAGGAAACAAAAAACTGCTCGAAGCCAACAAAGAGGTATTCCGAATGCTCCGCAAGGGAATCACCTTGCCTGATCAAAACATCGTGACAGGCGAGGATAACCCAACGGTGATGCTCGTCGATTTCGAGAATGGGCATACCTACCTCAACAGTTTTATTGCGATGAATCAGTTTAGAGTCGATACCCCAACCACCGCCAAATCATTTATCATTCCCGATATTGTTTGCTTTGTGAACGGGCTGCCCTGGATCATCATTGAATGTAAAGATTTATACACGGCAGAACCGCTGAGCGATGCCTTTACCCAAATACGCCGCTACAGCAACCAGCGCGATGATGATTATTACGCCATCGACGAAGGAAAAGAGTCGTTGTTTTATACCAACCTGTTCAATGTAATCACACATGGAACCGAAGCCCGTTTCGGTGCCATCCGTTCCGAATTCGATTATTACAACAACTGGATTGATATCTTCCCCGAAAAATACAGAACGGTAGAGACCGCAAATGGGGGAAAACATCAGGAGGTGATTATCCTGGGGATGTTCAACCACGAAATCCTTTTAGACATCTTTCACAACTTCACTCTTTATATGGAAGCCAAACCCGGACTTGAGGTGAAGATCATTTGCCGGTATCAGCAATACCGGGCAGTGGGTAAAATGATTGAGGGTCTTCAGCATGGGGAATCATTTCAGGATCGAAGCGGTGTGGTGTGGCATACCCAGGGAAGCGGCAAAAGCCTGACCATGGTATTTCTGATTAAGAAGATGCGCGACACCTTTCAATTGAAAGATTACAAGATCCTGATGGTGGTCGATCGGATTGATCTCGAAAGTCAGTTGGAAGAGACTGCCCATTTAGCTGGTGAAAAGGTTTGGACCGTCTCCAAAAAATCGGGACGCGCTGCTGCCGGCAGAGAAGAAAAAGTATTGGCCGAACTGGGCGATGATACTGCCGACCTTAATATTGTGATGGTTCATAAATTCGGGGTCAATCAGGATTTGTCTGCTGATGCACTGTTTCGCTTAGGCGTTGTTCCACATTATGAAACCTTCGATGAATTAAGCAAAAGCGAAAAGGTACTTATTCTGGTTGATGAAGCACACCGCTCCCAAAACGGCGATATGAGTAACAACCTGTTTATGGCATTTCCGCGCGCAACGCGAATTGGATTTACTGGCACTCCATTGATCACACCACGCCATAAAGTGACCACTGCCGAGCGCTTTTTTCAACGAAACGGACAGTATATCGATACCTATAAAATGAACGATGCCGTCGCCGATCGCGCCACCGTTGATATAAAATACATTGGCAAAAGCACTTCAGATGAGATCTCTGACAAAGAGGTTTTTGATCTGGAATATGAAGAAATATTCAAACACCGAACCGAGGAGGAACGACAGGAAATACAACGTCGTTATGGCGGAATGATCGAATACCTGGAAAGCATGAACCGGGTACAACCAATTTCCCGCGACATCATGGAACACTTTGTTTCTGAAATCCTGAGTAATGGTTTTAAGGCAATGGTTGTGGCTTCATCAATTACCGGGGTTGTTCGATATAAAGTGGAACTGGAACGGTTGATTCCTGAATTTTTGGCAGCAGAGCAAGCCAAAGCTGAAGAAGAACGCAACGAAGAGTTAATCAAACGGCTTCAAATCCTAAAAGTGAGGGCAGTTGTATCCATGCAGTCAAATAATGAACCGGCCTATATTACTGAAGCCCGGAGGGAAGGATTCGGAAAGGGGATTACTGACTCGTTTAAAAAGGATTTCAATACCGTGGATATTGGAAAATCGGATACCGGAATAGGTATCTTGTGTGTTTGCGATCGTTTACTCACCGGATTTGATGCGCCCATTGCACAAGTGTTGTATATGGACAAAAATCTGCGTGAACATGATTTACTCCAGTCCATTGCCCGTGTAAACCGGACCAAGAAAGGGAAAACCCATGGTTTGGTGGTTGATTATTTCGGAATCACCAAAAATCTCAATCGTGCATTGGGCATTTACACCGATGCTGATGCGGAAGAGTGTAAAGAAGATCTAATCGAATTTGGCGAATATTTTAAAGACATCAACAAGGAGATTCCGGAACTGGAATTGAGATACCGGAAAATTGTACAATTTTTCGAGGCGAATAAGATAGCAGAAATGGATGCTTTCCTGCGTCAAACGCTTACCAATATGCGCGATGAATATAAAATCGTGGAAGAGGTGATCGAAATGGCCGGAAACCTAAAACTCCGCGCAGAGTTCGATATCCTGATCAGAAACTATTTCGACCGGTTGGATTTACTCTTTAATGCACCAACTGTTCAGCGGGAACATTGGGTTCCTGCCAAACGCATCGGATATTTAATGTGGCGTATTCGTTACCATTATAAAGATGATACAATGGATTTGCGCTGGGCCAGCGCTAAAGTCCGTCATTTAATTGACAAGTATCTGGTTCATATTGGCATTACCGAAAGGGTTTCAGAAGTTTCGATACTCTCCGAAGAGTTTCCGTTAAAAATTGACAGTCTATACCGGGGCAGTAAATCAAAAGCCTCGGCCATGGAACATGCCATTCGCCAACAGATCAAAGTTAAGCTCGAGAACAATGACCCTGCTTTGTATCGTCATTTCAAAGATCGACTGGATAATATCCTAAACGCCTACCAGGGAAACTGGGATTTGATGATCACAGAATTGGAGCTATTACGAAAAGAGGCCACCTTAGGACGAAAAGAGGACTACCGGATTTCCAGGATTCAGGCGCCATTTATGGATTTGATGACCGAAGTTATTGAAGAAGAAAACAGAGCGGAATTGGAGCAAAAGATCATTGAACTGACAGGCCATATTTTCAAATACATTAAGGATGGACTTCAGATTGCAAACTTCTGGGAGAAAAATGATGAAAAGAAAAAAGTCGCCGGACAAATCGAGCAACGCCTAAGATTAAGTGGAATACCAGCTTTGAAAAGTAAAAACAAAGAGCTGGCGACGCAAATGATGATGCTCGCAAAAAATAATTATTCGGAAATATTAAACAGTATAAAGCATGACCCTGAATGATTTGGAAATAAATGTGATTCGCTCCCCGCGCAAGAAATCAATGCATATTGTGATTGAGCGTGACGGCACGGTTAGCGTTCAGGTTCCGGAAAGCATCGCAGATGAACGGATTTTGTCCATCTTAAAATCCAAGGAATACGAAATCCACAAGAAGCTGATCAATTGGAAAGAGTTGAATAAAGAGCAGATTGAACGACAGTATGTTTCAGGGCAATCGTTTATGTATTTGGGTAAAAATTATAATTTACAATTGGTTGAAGGGCAAAAAAGAAATCTGATTTTCAAGGGCGGGAAATTTTTACTGAGCGATAAAGCAGTTTCTCCAAGAGATGCGTTTGTAAAGTTCTATAAGGAACAGGCCAAAATAAAGATAAAGGAGCGGTTATTATTGCATCAAAACCCCGGAAATAAAATGCCGGGCAAAGTTGAAATCCGGGAACTTCCCACGCGCTGGGCATCATGTACCCCGACAGGAAACATCTATTTCAACTGGAAATGTGTAATGGCTCCAATGGTAGTACTGGATTACCTGATTATTCATGAATTGGTCCATCTCGAACATCCCAACCATTCGAGGGCTTTCTGGGATAAAGTTTCAATCCTCTGCCCCAATTATCAGCAGCAGGAAACGTGGTTAAAACGCAACGGGGTAAAAATGACCATCTAATTCCGAGGTTAAACTACATTACCAATAAGTTATATCCCGTATCAACTTATTAATATACGATTGACCGTTTACATCTTTTCCTAAAGCAATACATTGAACCCAATTTCCGTAATCGTCATAGGAAGTGTAGTTGAAAGTCACCTTTAAAATGCCATCATCATACTTAAGGATATCCCAGTTTTTATCGTATTCACAATTAAATATTTCTCCACTTCCCTGACTATCATCGTAAGATTCGAATAATGAGAAAGGACAATTTTCAATGAATTTTAAAGGTATTGGACTACCTATTGTCGTGGAGTTACTGTAAGTATGTTCGGAATTAATTGGCATACCTACTGATGAAAAGTTATATTTATACGAATCAATACCTAATGTACCATCATCCCATGTAGTAGTAGAAATTTCTTTGTTTGGCATTATTCCAGTATAATACCAGTTAGAGTTTTTCTCAGGAGTGATTATATTTTTGCCCAAAGAAGTTGTTACATTATTATCAGTAAATAGAAATTGGTAATTATAAATATCCGTATTCCCTGCTTTAAAATGCACTTCTTCCTTAATTCCAATAAGTCCTTTCTGCCAAATTGCAAGGTTATATCTTTGTTGATAAGACATAGCGCCACATAATCCATAAAAAGATTTATAAATGAATGGAGCAAAACAAACTTCGCCAGATAAATCTAAAGGAATATAGATTTTATGATCACCATATGAATAATCAAGTTTTACATGGTCAATAATATATTTAGCCCCACGATAATCGCAATCTTCAGACTTGCTAATTAATCTGTTGGAATTATCGTATTCATAAATGGTCATAGGCGATGATCCGGTAATGCCAGCCGTTTTTAGGTAGCCTTTATCATTAAAAGTATAAAAGTATTTTTCTGTCCAATAAGGGTAATATTCCTCTGTCGTTTGCATTTCCTTCACCTTTCCCCTTAATTGAAATAGTCGACAATGCGTATCCTCCCAAAATATCTTATTTTTATCATAAGCATACTCAGGGATATTTGGAGTCTCTACCTGCATATTTCCTAGTTCATACTGCATGTTTTCTTTTTCTAAAATAACCGAATACCAGCCAGGATTGACTGAACTATAGAATGATATATAGTTTACTGCCTGTTCGCGATATTGGGCAAGTATATCATCAGCTGTCTGGACAGATTTTAGTGTTAATCCCGAACCGGATACTTTCCGAAACCATATTTTATCCCCGGCTTTAAAACCCGTCCCCTGGATAAATACAATGGCTTCCTTTGCTATGGGGAAATCGATTTCAGGCATTGTCATATCTGTAATTGGCGATGCGATAACATTTAAGATGCATTGTTCAGGGGATTTATTTCCTGGTGTTAGGGTAATTGTGGTTTTTCCCACTTTAAGCCCTGTCACCGTTCCTTTTTCGCTAATAGTTGCCACGTCCGGATTTGATGAAGTCCATTTGGCATTGCTTACAGTTGCCCCGGCCGGCTCAACAATTGTCAGAAGCCTTTCCTTCCCACCGACCACCAATGAAAGGGTAGTTTTCGTCAACTGAACGGAAGTCGCTTCATTATTATTGCTTGAAACGTTTCCCTTTTTGCATGAATTCAGCGTATGAATTGCAAATAAAACAAATAATAAAGTTCTTATTTTCATCATTATTAAATTTCTCCAATTTGGAAATGTTTAAGTATTATAAATCTGGCGAATCGCTCCAAACATAATATGCGGTATATTCCGGAATATATTCTTGTACATAATAATAGTTCAAAGAGTAAATATATCCTGAATTATAGGACCATATGTATAATTCCAATTTAGGCAAATCCGTCCATTTATCAATTACCTTAATTCCTGAAGGTTCATAATTTTCGGTGTTCTGATCTTTTTGCAATGTTCCATCATTTGGTGAAGAATTCGATTTTGAGACAATCAAACCTTTGGCGTTTAAATCTTTGCATTGCCATTTAATTACTACGGATGAATATTCTTCAATATACAAATGATATTTTATTGCTAGATTGGGGTAGTAATAGACCGTTTTCTTTTTCTGATGCGTAACTTCAACAGTAAAATAATCAACATTCTCGGGCCGCTTAGGTGATTCCAGAGTTTTGAATGTCCTTTCTGCCCCATAATAAATTGCAGACGAATCTCTTGCATAGGGTCGGACATGGTAAGTTGTATTTCCATCCAACCCTGTGACAAACGCAGAAAAAGAGCCCACTCCCTTCCCATTCTCAAAATCTACACCATCGACAGGACCAGGATTCGCATTTTTACTTACAAAAACTCCTTTCAAGATTACCTGACTTTTACCATTATTGATAACTTCCCCTATTATCGTTGCAGAACGATATGTAATGTCAGAGATTTGACTGATATTAACATTAATGGCCGTATCACTTTCTAAACTATTTGATTTGCAATTAACCAATAGCAAACTAATAATAAAAACACCAAATACTTTTTTAAATCTATTTGTTTTTATGGTAAGTTTTGAAGGCATCTTTTTTTTCATATCTAACTAATTCTTTATAATAAACTAAATAAAATTGAATGCTCCCACATTTAAGGAATTTATGGTTGAATAGATAACCCTGAAAAGAAAGACTAATGCCTATGATTCTTTTTTTGCTGAACATTTAAGGTTTCGTAAACCTCTGCCTTTTGTGTTATACCAACATTCAGCAATTTTATATCCTCTTCTTTTATTGACCTGAAATTTTTATATGTTGCCGGAAAACCAATCACCGCAATGGATGTATATCCCCTTGAATATTTGATCTCAAATCTCGGTTCTACTAATACATCTGCACCTGATTTTCTTAGAGCATCCGTAACCGCATTCTGCTTTACTGCATCTATTAAAAGACCTTTCAGCATTGCGTTGCCAGTAACCTTTGTTTCACTTACTTCTAAATCCACAATTACAGGTCGATGAAGAACACCTGCACCATAAATTTCCATCGTTTTAGAAGTGTTCGTTTTTAAAACAGAGCATGACGTTAAAAGTGATGATGCGAAAATTAGGAGAGAAAAGAGTTTCGTTTTCATTTAGTTTTTAAATTAAAATATTACTACTCATTTGGCTTTTCTTTATTGCCTCATATTTATAAGGGGTTTCTGATCTCCAACTTTATTCTTTGATCAAAAAATTAAGTATTGAATAAATCTCACAAAAACAGATAATTCGCTTTTTCAGAAATTCAGTACCTATATAGAATCCAGTTGCATATCCATTGAAAGTTCCCAGGCCTCAGTTTGTAAATGTTAAATTGACATTTTTATTTAACATAGGTTATTGCCGTATATGCACCACTACTATCCAAGCATTTAACAATTCGCCCCTGGCCATCGTACTCGTATGTATAGTTCGTAGTGACAGTGCTTCCGTCAGAATATGTTACCATCTCTTCTTTTAGTGGGTTTTTATCCTATGTACCTATAAAGGATATTCCTTGGTTTTCAATATCAATGGTATTTTTTTTGTCTGTAAAGAATTTGTACTGGATAGTTGTAACAAAAGCTGAATCTGTCGATTTTAAAGAGTTTTGTTGCATACTTTCAAATATCCTATTTTTCAAGGGAAAGATTTTTTTAAATGATGCACCTCCGTTAGTCATTGCCGATTTTATAGTTGATGATCTATTTACGATGATAAGGGTACGATTCCCATCTGAAACAGTGTATGTATATTTAATTATTGATGCACCATCAGTGGCAATAAAATATTTAAGATACTCATTGTTATCATATTCATAAGTTGCAGAATAATTTGTGTTTTTCTGTAAAGAGGAAATAATCAGCCCTTTCTCATTTAATATATATGTATATGTTTTCGGTTCTGTTGAATCTGAAGAAGAAATATCATAATCTTTTTCAGTAATTGTTGAACCTGAATATTCGAATGTATAATAAGTTTCGTCGTTTGTTTGTTTAGTCTGTCGTCCTAGTCCGTCGTACTGAAAAGAAGAAGTTCCATCAACTTTCCCATTAACGTCATAATATGTTATCGTTTCTATCAAGGGAGTTGAAATGGCGGCTGGTACATCGCTGTCCTTGTTACAAGAATTTAGTCCAAATGTGCATATACCCAGCATTGCCCAAAGGATCACGGTCTTTTTAAATAATGATTTCATTTTATTTATTCTTAAATATTTACTATTTAAACTATTTTGCGCTAATTTTAATTGAACAACCGAAATTGCGTCGACATATCTGACAATTTCAAATTTCAAGTTATGGACTTAGAAATGGGTAGAAAAACAGATAGACAACCTTTGGCGGGATTTGGGCAAGTAAATTCACCATTATAATGAATAGCGAAATCGAAATCCAACGCTTAAATTTTGTTTCCACTAGTAATAGGTTTTATGTGAATAGATTTATTCAGATTACTATTCATTTTCAAATCTGACTATCATACTTGTCTTTAAACAGCGCCAACTTATTACGGGCAATTTGATATTTAAATTTATCAAACGGCTGAACCATAATACATTCCCGCCTTTTATAATCCACAAAACTCAGGTAATTTAAATTGATAATCGTACCGGAATTGATCATGAAAAAATCAGGGCTATCTAAATGTTCCATCAATGATTGACCTTTTATATTACGGCGTAGGGTAATCTTTCGATTATCATATGAAATGGCTGACCAATAAGGTTTAACACCTTCGTCATAGGCAATGTATTCAAATGCAATAATTTCGTCCTTTTGAAAGAAAAATACACCATCAGCAGTGGGCAATGAAATTCGTTGATTACCATTCTCAATAATCCTGTTTATCTTATCACGGAAGCTGCTTTTGTATTTCAAGCTTAAAAAGCGGTTGATCATATTGCTCAATTCACATCGCCCGACAGGTTTCATAATGAAATCGAAAGCTGCTTCACGCAAAGCATTAATAGTGTATTTTTCATAGCTCGTTTGAAACACCACATGGCAATCAAAATCTGTGTCGTCTCTCAAATCACGTAAAACCTCTATCCCATTTTTCACCGGCATCTGAATATCCAGGAAGAGGATATCAGGCTTCATTTCTTTTATCTTTTTAATTCCGATCAAGGGATCGCATGTGGTAAATAGAACATTAAGCCTGGGTTCACGGAAAGTTTCAATCTCTTCGCGAAGCTTTTTTATTGCATTCGGTTCATTATCGATGATAGCTACATTTATTTCATGGATGGCCATGGTTTTTTGAAATGATTATACGACAATGATAATATCCGTTCAAGACATGGGGAGAGTCTGATTTTCCTGATGGGCATTATTTGGTCGAAATTTGGGATTAAAGTGTACTCTAATTCAGATTATAATTAAATTTCAATGGAATTTTGATGATGACATTTGTACCAGATCCATCTTCATCTCCACGATTTAATATTTCATAAGACATTTTCTCTTTATTAATCTGATTCAAAATATGAATAGTATTTGTCAATACTTTTAAACCTGTTCCTGTTCCCTTTGTCGGAGACGGTGCTTGGTTTATTCCAAATCCATTGTCAGAAACAATGAATTTTAAAAAACTTGATTCTGTTTTTACATGTATTCGTAATAACCTATTGTTTTTTTTATGCGCAAGCCCATGCTTAATTGCATTTTCAACAGGTATTTGCAATATCATGCCTGGAATTTGTAGGTCAAGATTGATCCCTTCCTCAATATACCACTCAACTTGCAGGTTGTTGCCCATCTGCAGTTTTTGGAGTTCGATAAAGCTTTTTACAAAATCAAGTTCTTCAATGAGAGGAATGGTCAATCTTTCAGTATTAATTATGCTGCGACGAATCAGAATGATTAAATTGTCAAATTGTGATCTTGCATTTTCTTTATCGTCCATTATTGCCCAAATATTATTTAAAACATTAAAAATAAAATGCGGAGAGAGTGCATTTCGGATGTTCTGCATTCGCAAAATGGTATTATTGGACAATTGTTTTTGGTACTCCATGGTTCTCTTCTTTCTGAAATATAGGCTAGCCAAAATTGTGATACCGGTAATTAAAATCAACAAAACAACAATGAACCAAATGATTATTCTTTGTTGTCGGGTTTCTATCTCTTGTTGTTTGATTGCTTTTTGATTTAGCTTCTGGGTATTTTCCAAACTTCTAATCTCCTGTTGCTTCTTTTCGATATTCCACCGTGCCTCAGCAAATGTTAATGCTTGAATTTTATCTTTGTTTAATAAACTATCACTAAGGGCATTAAATATTTCGGAGTATTTCAGCGCCTCAGAATATCTGCCTTGACTTTGATAGATCCTTTTTAAAATCCCGCTTGCATCTCTTTTTACCGGGACAGTGCCAATCCGATTGGCCCTATTATAGGATTCAAGCCCGGCTTTCTCCGCTTTTTGATACAGAGTGCTTTTGGATTGCCCCGAAACTTTTAATGCCTTGTTCAAATAAAGGTTTGCAAGATGATGGTTTGCTATAGCATAACCCTCCTGATCGGATATTTTTGTTTTTTCCTTTAACGCTTTTAAAAAACATTTTTCAGCCGACGGGAAATCCCTGTTTAAAGCAAACTCAGCCCCCATATTGATGTACAAATTGGAGATTCCCAGGTAATTTTCGATCTGTAAATAATAGGGTAAGGCTTTATTAAAGTAGATCATTGCACTATCTGGCTTGTTTTCTGCACAGAATAGATCTGCAAGATTGCATAGGTTACTCCCAATCTGTTTAATATTTTTTAGTTCTCTGCTAATTTTCAATGATTTGTCAAAATAAATACGGGCTTTGGAATTTTCATTTCGGTTATAGTACATTTCACCAAGTCCAATATAACCTTGCGCCAGGCTCAATTTATTATTAAGCTGTTCTTTGATTTTTATCGATTTAAACAAAAATTCAGTGGCTTTTGCATTGTCCCCGATGTGCATATACACTTCCGCAAGATTGTGATATCCTTTTGCTTCATTGGTTTTGTCATGCATTTCGATTGCCAGTTGAACCGACAACTCATAATTGGTGATTGCCTTATCAAAATCGGAGTAATCGTAATAAAGCGATCCGAAGTTCTGATAGCACAGTAATTGGCCATCTTTGTCATTTAATTCTTTGAATAATTTCAGGGCAAGCTGATAATATGAACGAACGCTATCGTTCTGGTTCATATTGGTATATACAATCGCGAGGTTCATGTAATTTCCTGCGATGAGCATTTTATTTTTGATCTTTTTGCCTATATCCAATGCGTTGGTAAACCCCTCGATCGTCTTCTTTTTATCACCCTGGTAAAACCAGATCATTGCCCGGTTAGTAAATATTTTGGCCTGAATTTCGAAATCCTTAATTTCAATAGCCAGATCCATCCCCTTTTGAAAATAATCCAGAGCAATTTCATAGTTGCCCAGGCGAAACTCCATCATCCCTCTCACGGTTAAGGCTTTTGCTCTTACCTGGTTGTCTCCAAACCGTGCAGCAATTGCCATTGCGACGGAATCGTTTTTTAGTGCCTGTTTATTATCTCCGGATTCCGCATAGATACTCATCATTCCAACATAGGAGATGCCAAGAAGGTGAGATTCATCTTTGCTGTTTTCCAGTTTTTGAAGCATTAAAATGGCTTTCTGAAATTCAAGTAATGCAGAATCAGGCTTTGAGTTCCTGACACTATCAGCGATTTCAACTAATTTGGATGCAGTTTGAATTAGTGACAAATCTTCTGATAGATGTTTTGTTTTTTTACTGGTTAACATCGCTATGGATATCACTAAGGCTGCTGCTCCGCAAACCAACAGTATTATAGTTTTCACCAGAATTTTCGAGGCCATCACGCCTCATTAAGATTACATAATGCGTTTAGGTACGCATTAAAATTCGGTTTGCTCATTTTAGGTAGGAATTATTAAGCAAACGCAAGTAACAATATTAAAAATTAATTAACAATAATTCTTAATGATTTTTATGTAAAATTTTAAATAACTTTGAAATCTCAGATTTAAATCCTTCAATGTTTAATCACCTCTTCAATCACCTTCCCGGTTACGGACGAAGGGGGAGCAATTCCGAGAAAAGCGGCAATAGTAGGGGCAATATCGGTGGCATCGGTTCGCTGCATGGTGGTCCCTTTTCTGATTCCGGCTCCGTACCAGATTAAAGGAACCTGGCTGTTTTCGGTGTAATCGAGCGGATTAAATTTATCTTTTGGTTGCCAGCCATCCTCATATTTTATCAGAACATCGCCAGTACGCTTGATGTGGAAATTATTCTGAAAAGATTCAAGCACACCACCCGGAAAATTATTCGCCTCCATCTCAAATGCCGCCTTGGCATAGGCAATACCCTCGAACTGATTTAGAAACGATGCAACGGCAAGTTGCATCTCATGAAGATTAATCTTCTTCTTTTCAATCAATTCATGATCAAGGTATATCATCTGATTGGCAAATAACTCAATCCAGTTAGCTTCCCCATACTTGATATTTAGATACGATTTCAACAAGGCGACGGCACTTTCCGGATTGAAAATCCCGGCCGGCATGTGATACTTTTCTTTGAGATAATCTGCAGGATACGAGGTACTGGTCAAACCGGTAAGATAAACCAGAATATTATCGGTTCCATAACCTGTTTCAATGTATTTAAGCAGTTCAGAGATCTCTTTATCCAGCCGGATATAGGTGTCCTCCATTTCAACTGAAAAAGCTCCGAATGAATACCTTTCATAGTCCATTGAAGAGAAAACAACAGTTAACAGATCGGGAACCAGATCATATCCGAGTTGTTCTTTGGGAATCAGCTGAAGGGCGAAGTCTTTGACCATTGTATTTCCCCAGGGAGTAGTTTTCAGTATTTTATAGCTTCCGCCGGATTCCTTCTTTAGTTTGCCCAGGTCATATGGGAACGATTTGTATTTCCCAAAATATCCGTTTTCTCCGGTGTTTTCTCCGGAATAGCTTTCTGAATATGAGTTTTTATCCTTTAAGGTTTCCCATTTCAGTTTAAAGTAATTGTCAGCAACTTTAAATCCATTAAAGTCGAAGGCCCATTTTGGGAAAGTTTCGACATAATAAGAACTTGAAATCATTTTCCCGGAGGTGTTATCCAGCCAATAGGCACCATCAGCAGCATGTCCTGCAGCGAGTACAGCTGAGACATCATTGAGCGCAATACTGAATACTTTCGCCTTCCCTTTGGTAACCAGTTTCAACTGATCACCCAGTGCTGGAGTCATCAGCCACCTCGCCGAACGGGTCCCTTCGTCCGAGTCTGCCCCAACGGTAGTATAATAATCGTCTCTTACTGAATTAACTTCTTTATTCTTCAGCCGGTCGATCCAATTGTCGTTGATGATGCCATGATGAGATGGAGAAGTTCCTGTTGACAGGGTTGCCATATTCACGGAGGGCCGTTGTATCAGATTATCATAGTGATGATTGGCACAGATAAAGCCGGCTCTGTACAATCGTTGAAAGCCTCCATCCCCGAATCTGTCCCAAAAACGCTCAACATAATCCGGATTAAAGTCTTCGATAACTATGCCTACGACCAGCCGGGGAGTATTTGCAGAAAGTGTAGTATGACCTTGAGCCAAGACCAACAATGGGAAGGTTAATCCGAAGATAAGCGTCAAAATATTTTTAAACATTAAAGGAAATTTTGGCTTGAAAAATTTATATGATTTAAATCGTGACCTACCAGTTTTGGAATGGATGAATGGCTAGTCTGGAGTTATAATATTTCAGATCACCTGTGACCTCCTTGCCGATCCAGGAAGGAATTTCAAAAGGTTCATCTTCGGATTTCAATTCAATCTCAGCGACAACCAATCCGGTGTTTTGCCCTTCAAACTCATCGACTTCCCAGATTTTATCTGCGTGCAGGACCTTTGTTCGAAATTTTTCAATCACAGGTGTAGCGCATAATTTCAGTAATTCAAAAGCTTCATTGACAGGAATCGGATACTCAAACTCCAGACGGCTAATCCCGCTTGATTCCCCCTTTATAGTCAGAACCCCTTCTTCTCCGGCTATTCGGATGCGAACTGTCCGTATGCCATCAGCAACAAGATATCCCTGCGCATAATGAACAGGTGTACCCAAACCGCGCCAATGTTCATCCCGGACTAAAAACTTACGTTCAATCTCGACTCCCATATCCGATTAATTTACAGAACCTTAAAATCAATTTCCATAAATTTTGAAACTTCTTTCTTCCATCGGTTCTCTACAAAGGCAATATGATCCGGGTGATTGCTGTAAGAATCATAATCAGCTTTGGTTGCAAATACCATGGAGAACCCATACGAGAAATCGTTTTTCAGACTCACTTGATTCAATACCTGAAAGTTATCGACTCCCGGGATCTGACTCAGAATTTTTTGGCCGTCTTTTAAAAATTTTCGGGTTAATTCCGATCCTTTCTCATGATTCAGATTAAAA
>Ga0316231_1002236_pt1 | contig 18904 bp, 13 predicted proteins | sample TBH18027metaG_FD_206002 | JGI IMG/M metagenome (GOLD analysis project Ga0316231, IMG submission 206002) | Freshwater microbial communities from Trout Bog Lake, Wisconsin, USA - TBH18027 | ecosystem: Environmental > Aquatic > Freshwater > Lake > Hypolimnion/Profundal zone | place: USA: Wisconsin...
CCACAAGCCCGCTAGCCACTATGGGCGCGGTCAGGGGCTGTGGCGAGCCGGTGCGGGCATTCCACGCCTCGGCGAACATTCCGTCGCCGGGCTTGACGGCCTGCACCTTCCAGAGGGGTTTGAGCACGTCGGGTACGTTGGCCGATGTGCCGGCGCTGCGTTGAGAATCATGCCGGTAGGCCGGCCAGTCGTCGGCGGCGGGGCTGGCGCCGCCAAGGGCATGGACAGCGTCGAAGGCCGGGCCGGTCTCGACCGGCCGGGGCTTCTGGAAGGTCGCCGGCGGGGGAATCTCGCCGCCAGGACCAACGGCGATGAAGCCGCCGTTTTGGGAGGGGAAGCAGTTGCAGTCGTTCTGGGCGGTGTAAAACATGCCGTTGGCGGGAACCATGCCCTCGATGCACGCCCCGCGTGCGCCAAGGTAGGACAGTTTGGTCGGCGGCTTGGTGGGGTCGTCGGCGTAGTGGAGGTATTGGCCACCGCGCGAATTGCTCATGTACTTTCCGTCCGCGAATACGATCAGCGGCGTGCATCCGCCCAGGACATTGAGGGAGGCCCAGTTTCCGCCCAGCCCGGGGCCGGGCGTCTTGGCGCCGGTCTTCAGGTCGTAGCGTCCATCGACGCACCAGAGTTCATTACCGACGATGCACCGGGCGACCGAATTGGCAATGCTATAGAGTATCTTGCCGTCGGTCGCCGCGAGCACAAAGACATTCCGCGGGTCCTTGCCCTTGGCTTTGCTCTTAGAGATCACCACACAGCCGGGGGCGACGAAGCTGAGGCAGGTATCGGGCTCGGCGCCGAAGGCGGTATGCGGCACGCGCCATTTCTCGCGGCCGGTCGCCAGATCGACGGCGACCACCGTGCGCTCGGTCGGCGGGTTGCCGGCGCTGGTAAGGATATAGACCACTCCGTCCGCGGCGGCGATGGTCAGGGCGGACAGCGGCAGGGTCCACTTGGGTTTGCCTGTCACGGCGTCGAAGGTTTCGACGCTACCGGCCCCGCTCGGCCACCAGACCGCGCGGATACCGTCGCTTTCGAAGCCGTCCTTTTCCTTGGAGACCTCCATTTTTTCCCAGCAGGCGGCGACCAGGACGCCGTTGCTCAGGAACAGGCGGCGAGGTTGAAACCTGGTGGGGCAGGCGACCTCGATCTTGCCAGTGGCGGCGTCCATGATGAGCAATTCATTCTTGCGCGATGTGTAAAGGCGACGATCGCCGGCGACGAGCGGCCAGACGTTGCGCCAGTCGAGTTCCGTCTTGCCATAGACGCCCTCACAGTCGAACTTCCACAGAGGGAAGCCGCTGTAGGCATCGCGGGCCTTGAGGATGGCGGTCTCCTGGCTGCCCAGTTCGTCGTTGTTCACCGTGAAGCATCGGCCGCCGGCCACCACCCATGCCCGGCAGGAGGCGCATGCCGCCCAGCCGCCACGATTGACGGGCACACCGTCCATCCAGCGTAGATCAAGCGGGAAGGAAATTGCCTTCTCGCTGGAGACCATGTTCTCATCGGGCCCGTGATGGGGGTGGGTCCACTCATCCATCTCCTGGGGCCGGGGCTTGATGGTCGAACTCCACTTGCCGCCAGTTTGGACGCAAAGCGATCCGTCGGGAGCTAGGACGCGGAGCAGTTCATCCCTGGAAATGCCCGCCGCGGCGAGCGAACTCATATCTTCGACCACGACCAATTTCGCCAGGTCGGGCAAATAGGGCAATGGCGGGGCAACCAGTTTCTCAACCATGGCCGGTCCGGCAACGGCGCGGGCCTCGATGGCCGTCCGGGCTCGGGCCAGGGCGGCATCGTCGAGGGCCAGGCCGTGAACCAGCATGCCGCTGCCCTCAGCCAGGGCGGCGGTGAGTCCCGGCGAGTCCGCCCGGCCACAGCCGAGATGCAGACACAACCCGCCTTGAACCCCGGCGACATCCATGATGGTCCGAGCCGTCGCCGCTTCTGGGCCAACATCGCCCGCGACCGCCGGAGATGCCAGAGCCCAGGTTCCCAGCAATCCAACCACAGTCAACCAGGCAGCAGAAGAGAGACACATATACTTTTCCTTGGGAGCATCAAGCCGTTTGACGCAAGAAGCGGGGTTTTTGCATGCAGGATTTTTCTCCGGAACGCAGGACGCCGCGGAGCCATTGGGTTCTGAGATATATTCTAAGGATACGAATAAACGCAACCGACGGGAAGAGCGATGGACGAAACGCTAGTTGGATCGGAGTTTGATCTGTACAACGGCCGTGGAAACTCTTATCTTGCTGGGGTGGTTTACTGTGTCCGTCGGCGGGCTTAATTTTAAGGCAGCAAATGAAAAGCGCATCGTGCAATATCGCCGTTCTCTGCGTCATGGGGGCGCTGGCCTGTTGGGCGAGCGGAGATGTGATCGCCGTTAACCCATCCCTTCCCCCGGCGGGAGGCATATACATGACGCCGGCGGGTGTGCAGGCCACGTATACCGGCTCGACGGTGCAGATTGTGCTCAGCCAGTTGCGCCTGGCTTCTTTTTCCTCGGTAAGCCTTAGCACGGACGGCAACGGCAACGAGTTCGAGAGCTTCAATGCCACCCTGACCGGCCTGGCTTCCATAAACGGCTCGGGGAATGTTGCCATCAGCGGCAGCGGTCCGGTCGAGGGCGAAGCAATGGGCAAGTTCGGCCAGGCCACCGGAACATTCAACACGCAGATGCTCCAGTTTGATTTGAGCGAAGCAACTATTTTTGGACCTTTATTGCTGCGCATAAACCCCACGTTGCAGTCCCTTGGCCAGACCAGTATTAGCGACGTCGGTGGCGGCAACTACGACATCAGCAGTTATTTCGATCTCTACACCGAGATTTCCGCCAACGGCGGGGCAACGTGGAAGGCAGCGGACAGTTCAACCCACGTGGTGCTGGTGCCGGAGCCGGCCGCGCTTTCCCTGCTGGCCTTAGCGTCGCTGCTGCTCATGCGGCGCCGGCTCCATGGCCGGTGAGGCAAGGCCCGTTCCTTGAGCCTGGTGTTTATACGCAATGCAACTTTTTTCCGTTCAAGACATCTAATCTGAGTGTTGCTAACAAGGCCACCAATCGGAGTCACAACATGCGTAACCAGGTGATTGTTGTCACAGCGTTAATAGTTCCCGTTCTGTGCTGCAGCCTGTTTGGTCAGCCGCGTGGCAAAGAGATGAAGATTATCGGGACATGGACGGGAAAGATGGCGGATGCGAAGCCTCGCCAAGCGGCGCCGGCCGCGGGGTTCATCGCCGACGCCGAGGCATGGAACAAGCTCTGGAAGGCCTGGCGCGGCGATCAAGCGGCGCCGCAAATCGACTTTGCCGGTGAACTGGTGCTGGTGGAGACGATCGACGGGCCCAACCAGATAGGCATAACGGCAAGGATAGATGATGCCGGCAACGTGACCGTCATGGGTATGGGCACCATGATGGCGGGCCCTGGTTTCGGTTATGGGATGGCCAGGATCAGCCGCGACGGGGTAAAGTGCGTCAATGGCAAGCCGGTACCGGCTACGGCGACGACGAACCCCGCCAATTGAGCTTGGCAGAGATCACCAGCTTTACCTTGCTCAGTCCCCATGCCAGTGGAGGGGGGTACGCAGCGCATGTTGGAAAGGCAGCGGAAGCCCACATGCAGTCGGAGTCGCTGGGCGGTGGCCGAATGTTCCATCAACCAGGAAAGGATAGATTCTGAGCTGAGCGTCTCAGCAAGCATCCATGCCACGACCAGCAATTTCCCAATCCCAGGACGTGTTGCGGCGGATAAGACCACGGCGACCGAGGTCAAGCAGAAACGTGGTCACGGAGACCACGCCATAGGGACTGGCGCATGCGACATCCGTGCCGAGCACGCTCTTAAAGACGGCAAGCGTAAGGTCGGCGACGGTCAACGGCGACTTCTGGCGAAGGGCATCCAAGAGGGCATTGTCGATCCGATCCAGTCGTGCAACGGCACAGGCCAGATCGCTATACACTTCAGGTCCGGAGCGGGCACGGCGATGGCCCTTGAAATTCCAGTCGGGCTTCAGGTTCATCACGCGCTGCAAACTGCGCCGCTGGGCGGCGGGATCGGTGAAAAGGCCGAGCCAGTTTTTCGAGGCATCCATGCCGCCTTGCACCAGGTCGCCGGTAAACACGAGGCGGCGAGCGGCTTCGTGCAGTGTCAACTCGCCCCGGTCGTGCCCGGGGGTGTGCAAGACTTCCAGCCGCAAGCCGGCGTGTTCGATGGTCTCGCCCTCGCGCAAGATGCGGTCCACGCGCACCGGCTTGCCAGCACTGGCAGCATGGTTTTCGGCGTCACCCGGCTTGCAGTTGGAGAGCCACATGTTCGGGGCAGCAAAATATCCCCACTGATCTTCGATCTGTGCGGCGGTGTAAACATGCGACCATATGGGCGCTTTGCTCCATGTCGCCAAGGCTTCGGCTCCGCCATAGTGATCTTCGTGGCCGTGGGTTATAAGGATCGCCCGCACGCGCCCAGGGCGCACGCCCGCTGCCTCCAGTGTCGCTATCAGGCGGCCGGCAAAATCAGCGCGGTACGTATCAATAATCAACGGATCGTCCACCGATCCGAGCACGAACACGCTTGAAAATCCTCCGGAGTCAGGAATTTCCACATAGCTGACGTTATCGATAATCTTCTTAAACGCCAAGGTCGTATCCGGTTCCATCTGACTCACGGTCGCTAACCTGCCTTTCCACATCGAATTGCACTGCTGTAATTATAGCAACTAGTAACGGATAGGAAATTTGATCGCATCGGGAGGTATCAAGGGTGTCTTGTCACGGCAAGCTTTTTCTCAGGCGCTTCGCAAGAACTCCAGGGCGTGTATAAGGCCGGCCTTCTCCCCGGCCTCGGTGCCGTTGAAGTTTTCATCTTCCAACTCGATGCTCACGACGCCGGCATATTGGTGGACCTGAAGGATTCGCAGAGCCTCTGTCCAGCGCATCATGCCGTGGCCGGGAATGGCATAGCGCCAGGCGTGAGCGCCGTAGCCGTGGCCTTTGCCAAAGGCGCTTTCCTGGTAAAGCCCCAGCTCATAAACGGCCTCGGCGAGGATTTCCGTGTCTTTGCCGTGAACGTGCTGAATGTGAGGGGCGAACTCGTTCAGGAAACGGATGGGGTCGATGCCCATGCGGATCAGGTGCGATGGATCATAGTTTATGGCGATACTCGCGGGGTTCACATCCTTGATAAAACTGCGGTAAGTCTCGGGATTGCAGCAGAGGTTGGGGACGCCAGCGCCGCCGGGCCATCCTTCGATGGCGATTTTTGCGCCGGCTTGGGCGGCGGCGGCGGCGATGGGGCCGAAAGCCTCGACGGCGATGGCGTAGTTTTCCGCCCGTTTCCGCGAGGCGTCGCCGGCGATAATGGTGAAAAAGACTTTGGCTCCCAAGGCCGTCGCCTCCTTGATGTATGCCAAGTTCCTTGAGGCCACGTCTTTGCGGACCGCGGTGTCGCTGGAGGTGATCTTGCCCATATCAAGAAGGTCGACGCTTCCCAGGCGCAATCCCTCGGCGCGGAGAATGGCTGCGTCCTGGGCGGTAATGGTGATCAAGTCCAGTGCTTCAAATCCCTGGCTGGTCGCCCAGCGCGCCAGAGTTTGCGTTTCCTTCTGCCAAACTCCCCAACCGCGGCGGAAGCCTATGGGGAACGATCCGGTTCGGGTCGACATGGATTCTCCTTTTTCCAGGGGATAAGGAATATGCCCATATCATCCGGCGAAGACGGTGATTTGCAAGAGTGCCGAAAGATGCCGTGCAACATGAGGGGTGGTGGGGAATTCTTAGCAACTGCCAGGAAATTGGATCGCGGCGGGAGGTGAGATGTTAAACCACTGTTTCCGCAGACTCTGGACCTTGCCCGCAGAGTTTTGCCTGCGGGAAGCCGCGAAGCCGACTTGTTGACAGCGCCGGTCTCGGCTACGGTTGTTGCCAGCCACCTGAGCGCCGACGTAAAGGAACCTTCATGACACCGCGTGACCGCATCGTTGCCGCGCTTAACTTCAAGCCCACGGACCGTTTGCCAAAGGACCTGGGCGGTATGCGATCGACGGGGATTTCGGCGTTTACGTATCAGGGATTGCGCAAGGAATTGGGGTTGCCGGCGAAGCCGACGCGTGTGTACGACACCGGGCAAATGCTGGCCCTGCCGCATGTGGATGTGCTCGATGCCCTGGGCTGCGACGTGGTGATTGTGGAAGGCGACGGCCTGACCAATGGCTACGAGCAGGAGGAGCTTTGGCATCCATACGAGTTCAACGGGCGGATTCCCAACGCCCAGGTGCGGCAGGCAGAGAAGTACACGGTCGAGGCGGAGGGGACGATCCGGCTGGGGAACATGACCATGCCGCTGGGTTCGAATGTGTTTGACAGCGAACACGCCGGGCAAATACTGGTGCTGGACGGGGAATTGCCAAGGCCGAACCTCAAAGAGGTCAAGGCCAACCTGGAAAAAAATCTGTGGACTGAGGCGCGGATTAAGGCCCTGCGGCAAACCTGTCGGCGGGTGCGGGAATCGACGGAGAGGGCGGTGTTCCTGTGGGGTCCGACCTCGCTGGGGCTGTGCATCCACGGGCACGGCGGGGTGGCGGTGTTTCCGGTATTGTGCCTGGAGGATCCGGCATTCATACACGAACTGCATGCCATGCACCTTGAATACGCGATGAAAGATCTGCGGGCGATTCTTCCGGAGATCAAGGATTATGTGGATATTGTTTCCACGGACGCCGATGATTGGGGCAACCAGAATTCCCTGATGGCGTCGCCGAGCACTTTCAGGGATTTGTTCCTGCCCTACCGCAAGCAACACAACGCCGAGATCCATCGTCTGGCCCCGGTCGTGAAAACATTTCTGCACTCGTGCGGGGCGTTGTACAACATCCTGGACATGCTGGTGGAAACGGGGACGGACATCCTGAATCCGGTGCAGTGGCCGGCGGGCGGGCATTCGGCCAGAGAATGGAAAGACAAGGTGAGTGGCAAGATGAGCCTGTGGGGAGGGGCGGTCGACTCACAGCACACCATGCCGACAGGAACAGTGGGGCAGATCCAGCAGGAGGCGCGGGAATCGGCGCGGGTTCTGGGTGAGGGAGCAGGATACGTGTTTGCGAACATCCATAATTTTCTGGCGGAGATTGCCCCGGAGAAGGTGGTGGCGCTGTATCGGGCGATATTATAGATGGTGGTGTGGTGAAAAACCGATAGAAAATTTGATCGTACGGGTAGTGAGGGTTTAGCTTTGCGCATCTGTCGCAGCGATCATGGTTCACATCGTTGGTTGCGCCGTTGCGTGCGTTCTTTCTGTTTCTGGGAATAAGCCGTTATTTCCGCGGGGATTCCGGCGGCGCTGGGAGAGTGATATCCTGGTCCGAAGCAGCGAGGTCGTGCAGCACGTAGCCGACTCCCCACACGACATCGGCGAAGGGCGCAAAGTCCATCCTTTCCGCGGTATCGCTTATCTCGTGATAATGATCCGAACGCAGAAAGGCGGTGTCGGTGACACAGAACGCCGGATAGCCAAAGCGGCCGTATGACCAGTCATCCGACCAGGAAACCAACGGGCTGACGTAGGTCAGGATAACCGTTCGCAGGGCGATGCGCGAGTGGCTGGTGTAAGCGTCCGCGCAGCGCTTCACCAGCGGCCCATTGGGATCAACGGCCAGGAACGCCACATAGTCGCTGGTATGCGGCAAGCCTGCCGACGATGCCAGCAGATCTAACACGGTGCCACGTTTGGAGCGAGGCTGGGGCGAGTAGCAGCCTGCGACATCGAACGAGATCACGGCGCGAATGTCCTCGTGACGCTGGCGGCTGTGGCTGGCACTCACATAACTGCCCATCGCGTCAATATCGGTAGTGTGATAGAAGGGGGGTTCCTCGTTCACCCAGAAACAAAAACGTACCGTCCTTGGCTGGCGCCGGCCTGCCAGTTGTCGGGCAAGGGCCAACACCGCCGCCACTCCACTGCCGTTATCGTTGGCCCCAGGCGTCCCACGCTGATCGGGCAGCACATCTTGGTGCTCGTGCCACGACGTCATCGCCGCCCGGGAATCGTAGTGAGCCCCGACAATAATGATCTGGTCAGCCTTACTGGTTCCAGGAAGCTCGGCAACGATGTTCCAGACATCCTGGTCATCACACTTGAACCTCTGGCCAACGAGGTGAAAGGTCTGACGCTGGACCTGGTAGCCGGCTTCTCCAAGGGCGTGCTCGATCCAAACGGCGGCTCGTTTCAGGTTCTCCCGGCGGTAACAGTTTCGCTCGCCGATCTCCTCGGAAAGGGCCGTCACCGTTTGCCGCAACTGTTCGGGAAGCGCGGCGGGAGTTTCGGCGTTGTCCATTGCCAATGACGGCACATGATGATGGCTTGTGCAGCCCACTACTGCACCAACCAGAAGAAGGAATGCGGCCTTCGAAGCACAATAATTGTTAAACGACCAGAGCATATCAGCAACCATCTATTTTCAGCGTCTCTGCGCTTTGGCACCAAACCATATTAGTCTCACCTGGGCTGACTGATAGGAAATTTATCGCATCGGGAGGCGAGGTTCTGGGCGGCTGGGGGTTGGCTTACGGCTTGGGGTTGAGGGTTGCCTGGAAGGGAACCGCCGGCAGATCCTCGGCGTTGTAGAGGTTGCACACAGGCCGGTCGAACCAGGCATAACGAACTATCGCCGGAGAGCTTACGGCATCGGCCCAGACGATGACGCCGGCACCGTCGATCCGGGCCTGAGCCGCGACGAACTTATGGTCCGCGCCGCAGACCATAAACCCTGTCAACTGAGTCGGTTCGGGCACGCTGGCCTCTATGCCATCGGGGCCGATGGGCCTGGTGGAGGGGTGCCGGGCGATCTTCAGCCCGCCGCCGACATTGGTGAACTTGATGCGCAGCTTGTTGGCCTCGGCACTCAGGGTGTCGAAGGTCGGGCCGGAGCAGACGATGTCCTTGCCATAGGCCATCTTCTCGGCGGCCAGGAACAGGCGCCGGCCGACGTCGCGTTTGTCCTTGGGATGTATGTCATACTCATCGCCGATGTCGATGGTTACGGCCATGCCGGTCTTAGGCAGCTTGAGGGCATCGGTCTGAGCTTGGCGCAACTTTACCCAGCCGCTGTTGGGATCGGGTGTTCCAGCCGCGGCGAAATTGGGCAATTGCACGAAAATGAACGGGAAATCGCCCTGACCCCAGTGATGGCGCCAGTCCGTGATCATGGTCGGGAACAATATGGAGTACAGGGCAGGGTCATTGACGTTAAATTCACCCTGGTACCAGATGACGCCGGCGATGGTGTAAGGGATAAGGGGGGCTATGGTTCCGTTGAAGAGGGAACCCGGGCTGGTATCGGGCAGAGGGCGAATCCCGGGCTTGCCCGGCTCCTTGGGCAGCGTGGTCGGCGGCTTGGAATTCTTGGCGACGGCGACCTGAGCTTCCCATACCTTGTGGTCCGCCTCCCATTTGGGCAGGTCCTGGGTTTCGAGCTTATGCTTTGCAGCAGCCACTTCCGCCGTGACTTCGTGGGCCCTCTGGGCCACCTTGGCCAGGCCAGGGTCGCTCTCCAGGCCCTGGAGGCTGGTCCAGGCCTGGCAGATGGTGGCACCCAGGGATGCCTGTATCATCCCAGCCGGACAGCCGTGGGCATCGATCAGTTGCTTGGCAAAGTAATAGGCTACGGCGCTGAAATTGCCGGCGCTGGCCGGGGTGCACTCGATCCACTTTCCCAATACGTCGTCGACGGGTTCCGGGGTGGCAACGGCCCACACCTGGAAGAACCGCATCGTGGGGCAGGTGGCCTTGGGGCCGTCGACGGCCCAGGCATGCGAGGCGGCGCACTTGAAGACCATATTGGACTGACCCGAGCAAATCCAGACCTCGCCCACCAGGACATTCTTGATCACGATCGGCGTGGGCGTGGCGCTGCCGGCGACCGTCATTGCGGCCCCTTCATTGGATGCCTTCAGGGCGGTGAGCTTGACGGACCATTTGCCATCAGCATCGGCGGTGGTCGTCTGGGTCTGGCCCGCGAAGGAGACGGCAACCTTCTCATTGGCGGCCGCGTTGCCCCAGATGCAGACGTTGACGCCCTGCTGCAGAACCATGTTGTCGGAGATCAGTGCCGGCAGTTTGACGGCGGAATTGGCGCGGCCGGCGAACAGAATCAGGGTCGTTAGCAAAAGCGCTATGGTCTTCCGAGGCAACATAATAATTCCTTTTCGCGGCGTGGATAGCGGTTGTATCCGTCAGGCGACGGCGACAATGATCATCATCAGTCGCGAGGGCAGGGGAGTGGTGGGGCCTTGGGGCTTGGCAAACACCGGCGGCACGGTGCGGTGCAGCTAGGGGCCGGGTTCGATAGCACATTTTGCCGCCTCCGTCGTGCTCGGGGACTGCCTGTGGGCTGTCGCGGGCCAATATCGCAGGGATTTCAGGCGTGTCAAGCGTCGAATGGGCCAATATGGCAGGGAACAGCAATGCTAACAACCAACAACAAAAAATTGCGTCATCTTTGATTTATATGTTTGCAAAATGGTTGGGAACCCATATATTCTCCGCGGCTTTAGCCAAAGGAGTTCCCTGTGCTGCGAATAGGAGTCGTTGGAGCAGGAATCGGCGGTGCCCACGGTGCCACCGTACAAAACAGCGGCCTGGCCACCTGCGCCGCCATTTGCGACCGTGATCCCGCCAAACTCAGGTGGCGGATCGAGACCTATGCCAAGGAATTGTCGTTCACGCCTCACGGATACGCCGATTTTGGCGACATGCTGCGGAACGAAAATCTGGACGGGGTAATTGTCAGCACTCCCAGCGGCGTACACCACGAACAGGCGGTCACCGCCGCCGAGCACGGAGTTAACATTCTCGTCGACAAGCCTCTGGATATCTCGGTAGCTCACATGGACGCCATCGAAGCCGCGGTGCGCAAAGCGGGCGTGCTCTGCGGCGTCAACTATCCCAGCCGTTTCCAGCCGACTCTGTGGGCCGTCAAACAGGCGATAACTGCCGGAGATTTTGGCAAGTTGCTCATGGTGGATATGCGGCTCAAGTGGTATCGCGACCAGGTCTACTATGACAAGGGCGGTTGGCGGGGAACCTGGGCCATGGACGGCGGCGGCTCGCTGATGAACATGGGATCCCACCCCATGGACATCCTGACCTGGTTCGCCGGCAAGCCGGTCAAGGTCCGCGGTGACTTCGCAGCCCTCAACCACAAGATGGAAACGGAGGACTGGACCGGGGCCGTCGTGGAATTTGAGAACTCGGTCAGGTCCTGCATTTCCACGACGACCAACGTCAGTCCCAAGAATGACCGCGTCTTCTTCGATATCCATGGGACCAGCGGCTCGGCGTTCATCTGTAATGGCGCGATCGTCGAAACCAATATTGAATCCCTGGGCAACGCTGTGCCTCCGCCGTCGCCTAACGCCATTATCGATTTTCTCAAATCCATTAGCGAAAAACGCCCGCCGCAGACGGATCTGATGCAGGGGCGTCGCTCCGTAGAGCTGATTCTGGCCATCTATGAATCGGCGCGGCAGCAGAAGACGCTCAGTCTGCAATAACAGGCCACGTGGTGTCAGTGCTGCTGGACTGACCAGAGTTCCGGCCTGTCAATGATCTGAATGTGCGGAAGAAGGAGAGGTCACCGGTGCGATTTATCTGGTCATTCCGGGCAATTCCCGAGCTTAACCACCTTGATGAGCAGCAGCGGCGTGATCTGATTTCTCGGTGCGTGAACTGGCGAGTGCGTGTTTCCTTTGCTGGAGAATCCTTCTTCGTTGGACTGTTCTGTTCCTGGGTGGCGATGGTATTGGTGGCTGGATGGGTGTCGAAACCGCTCATGCTGGTGGCTGGAGGGCTCGTCATGGCAGCAGGGAGCATGTTGTGGTTCCAGTTCGAGTTCCTTCGCATCCGTGCCGCCTTGCGGCTGCACCTGAAGCAGGCGTTCCGTGGACAGCGGCTGCCCGTGTGCCTGAACTGCGGGTATAATCTAACCGGAACAACGAGTACACGCTGTTCCGAATGTGGACATACCGTAATCGTGCCCGGCCCCAGCGGCCAACGGTTTGATCCGACAGGATCAGCATGATTTCGCCTGCAAAAATCAGGACAGGTCTAATTAATGCACATCCGTTTATAATACGCGAAATTACCTCAATAATGGCACATAATAATTAAACCTCCTCCAACATCGTCCTCACATCCGGAGCCGCGGGGCTCGGACTTCCGCCACTCGATACCGGCGGTGTAGCACTGGCCTGGGTGGTAGTCTCAGGCATAGGCATCCTTTCCTCGCCGGCAGCCGGCGATCGGTTAAAGAGATTCTTCAGTCGTTCGAACATCGTTTAAATCCGTGGGCTGTAGGGTACGCTTCGCGTGCAACGGCCTCATCCTTTTAATCCGTTCTTCTCCTCTTCCTCATCTCTGGCCTTTAGCCCGCGCCGTTTGAGCCATGCCTCCCATTGGGCGTATTCCGGATCATCCGGCGTCAGTTCCTTGACGCCATCCCCCAAGTCCCCATCGGCAGCCTCGACCGAGAACGGAACGAGCAGATTCCCATTCTTACGACGTACGGGCAGGGTGGTGTCCATCATATCTGTCCTTTCACAAGCCGACGCAGGAACAACGCGAACTCAGGGCCGTATTCAGCCGCGACGGCGCCATCGCCATGCGTGAGAAACGTCGCCAGCCCATCCGCCAGCATCTCCCGCCTTCCAGGGCCGCGGGGCAAGCCTTGCTGATGATACGGATTCAGGCGGCCATATATCGCCTCGTGAATGGAGGCCAGGTCGGGATGATGATTATAACGCAACTTGTCGCCGAGGCCGTGGCCCAATTCATGGATGAACAATGAATCCGTGTTATGCGAGGCAACACCTTTCCCCACAAACACCGTCGACGATTTTGGCCGATAAACTCCGCCTATTTGATCCCAGATAACGCCCGCCTGTCCCTTAACCGGCTGACCCTTCTTTTCCGGAAACGCATCGCCCACGGACGTATCGCCAATACGGAACTTCAATCCAGCCGCCACCGCCCTGGCGAGCAGATCATCCGAAACCTTGGCCATGTCTTCGATGTGCCTTCTCTGCGTCTCCGACATATGCTCCGGGTCCCCATCCACCTGCAGCTTATCCCCCATGATCTTCTTCGCCCGCTCATACCGCGCCGCCGCCGCCGCCTGCTCAAGTTCTTCCTTCCGCGTCGGCGCGTTCCCCACCAGCTTCTTCTCTGTCGTCACATACCGGTCCTTGATCTGCGTATGGAGCTGAAGGTAATTAAAACTCTTCTGCGGCTGAGCATGGCCCTGATGGACCATTAGCTGTTGGTCCGACGTTCCCCCGGCATTCTCCAGTTGCCTCGGCGACGCCAGTGCCTCCATAAACGGGGCCGTCGATTTGGAGCAATTCGGGTGGAATGGCGGCCCATGCCGCGGCAGACTCTTAAGCGGCGGGTATCTTCCATCCTTCCCGCTGATCGAAAACACCATGCCCAGGTACGCCGTGCAGAAGTTCTTCGACACCCGCCCGATCACCCGTACCAGGTCGATCCCCACCTGCCCCAGCCGCTCATGCCGGGCATGTTCCGACGCCTCCCGCATCTGCGTGCTGGCCACCAGGCGGGCGTAATACCCCGCCTCAAAGTGCATCGGCCCATTCTCTGTGGGAATCGTGACTTCCTCTCCGTGCACAACCTTCAGCGCCTCCCGCAATTCCCTGATCGTCTGCGTCGGCTTGCCCGAGATGATTCCCCCCGCCAATATCTTGTGGATCTCGCTCTCGCTGAGCTTCTCCTGTTTCGTCCGCGTCAAAACCGATTTGGCCGTTCCCTTCATGCCATCGGCCGCCTTGTACAGGTCGCGGGCGATCGCCCTGGCGAATACCCGCACCGTCCCGTCGTCCACGAGTCCGAAGCTCCCCCCGAACGGGCTTCCGCTCACATCCACCTTCGCGTCCTTCGCCTGCTGATTCGCCTTCTCTATCCCCATCTGCATCGCCTTCCGCACCGGCCCCGACGATCCATCGCGCTTATCTGACACCCAATTGACCGCCCGCCGGCGGAGATCCGCGATCGTCCCCTCGACTTGGGTGAGCCGCTGGCTGGCCCATGCCACCTGCCAGCTCTGGGTATAGGCCGTCTTTCCCGGCGGCCCCAGGATGATGCCCCGCAGCTTGGCCGCCGCCTTCTGGTAGATCTCCACCAGGACGTCGATTTCGCCGTCAGGTATTCCCGTGATTGGAATCGCTTGGGCCATGGTCTTTACACATTCGTCGCGCTAATCGCTAAATCCTCCGCCGCGTCCTGGTTCTCCTCTTCGTCCATCGGCTCGCCTGTCTGGCGGTTCACTTCGTTCTTGCCCGGCGCCACCTGATCTTCCGGCGTCTCCGGCTCGCCCTCTTCCTCCTCATGCTCCTGGAATATCGCCGGCGTCGCCAGATCCGCGATCTCCTGCTGTTGCCCGGCCCGGTCGGGTATGAGAATGCTCACCCCGCGCTCCACGCTCAGCAGCCCCGCCGCCTTGGAATCACATAATCAGCGCATAATCAGGACAGGTCAAATTAATATGTGTCCGCCTATAATACGCGAAATTACCTCAATAATGGTACATAATAATTAGACCTAATTATGTGAGTTATGTGCGAACATAACTTAGCGCTTGTGTGGGTAGACCTGGAAATCAAGCTGGAACATCTTGCGGATGGTCACCAGTTGTCCCGAGTGGTAGGCAAAATGGTTGACAGTGTAGTGGAAGCAATACTGCACGAGTTCGCTCGCCGGGCCGGCGTCCCGTGTCATCCTGCTCAATATCTGGTCAGTGGTGGCGGCTTCAGCATCCATGGCGCTGACCAACTCCTGTGCCGACATGCCGCCATCGGCGGCAAATTCCCTGGCCCGATCACGAACTATGGGAAGTCCGCCGGCCTTGTTGTGTATCCACTGCCTCTCGGTGCCCGCCAAGTGCAGAAGCACATTGCCGGCTGACGGCGTAGACGCCGAGATATGCCGCCAGAGATGCTCGGCGGGAAAGTTGGCCATCGTCGCCCGGATATTCTGCCTGGTCTGGTTGAGGTTTGACACGATAAGGACCAGGGACTCAGGACAATTCTCCGGCTTTGGCCAGCCCCACCCTTCCCAATTCCTGATAGTCTGTGAGTGTGCCATGTTAGCCTCTTTTCTTGCGGTTACTTATTAATCTCAAGGCAAGTGTTCCGCCACCCGCACCATCTTAAAGCTGCCGAAATGATTGCTTGCCGGACATTTTTAATTCGCTTAAGGCCATACGATCAAGCCATCTGACGGATGCCGCTAAGCGCAAGTCTCGGCATCACCGCAAGTTGCCGGCTATCCATACGCCGTGAGTTTCCGTCTTTCACCACCTCTGGCCAACTTTAATTCGATGACGCGCAAAGATTCTTGCTCCTAATTGTCACAGCCAGATCAATGTTTCTGTGCGTGCCATGCTTGACGCGGCGAACGATTGCGGTAGCGTTTGCACCCTGTTGGGTTGGCCTGACTAACTTGATCCACTGAAATCTGGTTTCCCTAGCGTGGTATTGAAGACTTCCGTTTCTGTTTCCGTCACGACTGCGAGTGGCCGCACCGGTTCCGACAAGAAGGAACCCACGGAGGTGGACTGTTCCGGGGTCCAGGCCTCAGCCCCCGAATCCGAGCGCCACGCCCAAGTTAGCGACGCGTCCACTGACACATCGGTCGCCGGGCCGTCGATTTCCATTTCTCCCGCCGCGCCAAGCCGGAGCGATGCCGGTCACAACCTGCCTCCTCTGCTGAACATTCACGACCCCAGCGTGGCCGCGGTCACCAATCGGCAACTCGCCTTCTGGATGTTTTCCTTCATCAGGCCGGTCAAATTGCTGTGCTGGCTGGCTTGCCTGTACCTGGTCTTCTCCTGCGGCACGGAAGTACTCCTGACCAATCAGGTCGGCGAAGTGCTCAATCGTATTAAGGGCTTGCGCATCGGCTCGGCCAGCGTCAGAGACGGGTTTGTGGCTTGGATCGGCTCGGGCCACGCCGACGCCGCGTCGCTGCGCTGGGCTTTGGCCATCCTGGCCGCCCTGACCATTACCCTGCTGGCGCTGCGTTATGTCCGCGAGGTGGCCAACGTGCGCCTGAGCATGACCATGGTCTACTACATACGCGAAAGCGTTTACGACAAGCTCCAGCGCGTCGGATTTGCCTTCCACGATGTCGTCTCCACCGGCCAACTCATCAACCGGGCGCTTACCGACCTGCAAAACGTCCGCACCTTCATCAATACCGCCGTCCTTACCAGCCTGGACATCGTCCTCATCGTCGGCGGATACATGGCCCTGTTGCTGTACCGCAATTCCACGGTCGCCGCGTTGTCGCTGGTGCCGCTGCCGTTCTGGACGCTCTACATTCTCCGGTTCAGCCGCAAGGTGCAGCCGGCTTCTAAGGCGGTCATGGAAGCCGAGGACCGCAACGTCAGCATCATAACGGAAAACATCGCTGGGGTGCATGTGGTCAAGGCTTTCGCCACGGCCGACCAGGAGATCGCCAGGTACAACGCCAACTGCGACGATTTTTTCGCCCGCGTCATCCGCCGTATCCGTCTTTTTGCCAATTTCACGCCGGTGATCCGCGCCATCGCCACGGTTTCGCACCTGTCGCTGTTTCTGCTGGTGGCCTGTTTCATCATCCGCGGCAAGCTCAATGTTGGCGACTTCATCATCCTAGGTTCGGCGATGGGCGCCATCCTGGGGCGTCTGCAGCAGGTGGCGGCCATCAGCGAGCAGTATCAGAATGCCATCGTATCGGCCCGCAGGCTCTACGAGGTGTTGATGGCGCCGCCGGCCGTGCCCGAAAAACCCGATGCCCGCCCGCTGCCGGTGGGTCCGGGGGAAATACTCTTTGAAAACGTCACGTTCGGCTATGACGCGTCCAAACCGGTGTTGCGCGACATCAATGTGCGTATCAAGGGCGGTTCGGTGGTGGCCATCGTCGGTCCCACCGGCGCCGGCAAGACCACGCTGGTTAATCTGGTGCCGCGTTTTTACGACCCGCAGCAAGGCCGCATTTGCATCGATGGAATGGACATACGCGATATTGCCCTCTCTAGCCTGCGCACCAAGGTGGCGTTCGTCTTTCAGGAAACCAATCTGTTCAGCGACACCATCGGCGCCAACATCGCCTACGGACGGCCCCGGGTCAGCGGCGGGGAGATCGAGGCCGCCAGCCGCCTGGCCCAGGCCCACGAGTTCATCGAGCAACTGCCTAAGGGATACGACACCATGGTCGGCGAGCGCGGGGCCAGCCTCTCCGGCGGCCAGCGGCAGCGTCTGGCCATTGCCCGCGCCATTTTCTTCGACCCGCGCATCCTGGTTCTGGACGATGCCACCGCCGCAGTCGATCCCGAAACCGAAGACCTCATTCGCCGCGGCATGAAGGCGGTCATGTTCGAGCGAACGACGCTGCTGATCGCCCACCGCATCAGCACGGTGAAACGCGCCGATATGGTGCTGGTGCTGGAAAATGGCCGCGTGACCCAGATCGGCACCCACGCGCAGTTGATGGAGCAGGACGGCCACTACCGGCAGATCGCCGCCGCTCAGTTGTCCGCCGACGATGCGCCGGTCGCAGCGGGCGAGGATCCGTCTCACATGCGCCGGGTGAACGACCAGGGTCAGGCGACCGCCGGCGCTCAGGAAGTCCTGGAGGCGCTGTGACCATGGCCTTTCCATTTCGCCGGCGCAAGAAGACCCTGGCCCAGCGCCTGGGCGAACTCCAGAGCGACGATGAGGAGGTGCAGTACCGGCCCATTGCCTGGCCGCTGGTGCGCCGTCTTCTGGGGGTGCTGCGTCCCTACCGGCGCAAGTATGTAATGGGAGTGCTGCTGGGCATGACCATGGTAGTGCTGGAGATGATGTCGCCGCGCTACATGCAGCACATCATCAATTATGTGGCCGCATTCACGGGCCTGGAAGCATCCGCCCGGGCCGCCGGGCAGGACGCCGCCATCAGGCATGTGGTGGGCATCGTGCTGGCCTGGGGTGGGACGCTGGGCGTGGCCCTGCTACTGCAACGCGCCAACATTCTACTTATGACCAGAGCCGGCGAAACCGTGCAGTTCGACCTGCGCAAGCGCATTTTCGCCCACCTGCAGAAGCTTTCCATGAGCTTCTACGACCGCACCAAACTGGGCCGCATCATCAGTCGCTGCACCAGCGACATCAACGGCCTGCGCGAGGTCAACGTCTGGGGTTTCCAGCAGGTGATAGCCAATTTCCTCATTCCGGTGATCGTCGCCGCCATCATGCTCTGCGCCACGGATTGGCGTTTGTTTCTGGCGGTCGCCTGGATGGGTCCGATCCTCTACACGCTCAACACCCGCTACCGCCGGGCCGTAGGTTTCGCCTACCAGCGCATCCGCGAGCACTGGACGCGCGTCAGCACCAACCTGGCGGAAAACATCAGTGGCATGCGCGTGGTTACGGCATTCAACCGCCAGGAGCCCAACCTTTCGACGTTCAATGTCCTCCAGGAGGCCAATACTCTCAACAACGTCCGCGCCGCGCGGATCAACGGCGTCTTCCAACCGCTGCTGGAACTGATTCGCTTTGTGGGGCGGGTCATCATCCTTTGCTTCGGCGGCTACCTGATTGTCACCGGCCGTGTTCCCAAGGGCATAGGCGCGGTAGTCGCTTCGTACCTGTACTGGGATTGGTTCATGAACCCGATAGTCAATTTCGGAAACTTCTCCAACCAGTTGATGATGGCCATGGCCGGAGCGGAGCGGATTTTTGCCCTGCTGGATACACGGCCAGAAGTCGACGACCTGCCTAATGCCCGCCCGCTGCCCAAGGTCGCCGGTCGCGTCGAATTTGAGAACGTGACTTTCGGTTACAACCCGGTGCGGCCGGTGCTGCACGATATCAGCTT
>Ga0316231_1002239_pt1 | contig 18879 bp, 3 predicted proteins | sample TBH18027metaG_FD_206002 | JGI IMG/M metagenome (GOLD analysis project Ga0316231, IMG submission 206002) | Freshwater microbial communities from Trout Bog Lake, Wisconsin, USA - TBH18027 | ecosystem: Environmental > Aquatic > Freshwater > Lake > Hypolimnion/Profundal zone | place: USA: Wisconsin...
CCGGCGCATTGCCAATGTGAACGTCATCCTCGAAAAAGCCCTGTGCGACCACCGAGGCATCGGTCACAATATGATACCGCATTTGAAAAGTGGTGGCCGTCCCCCAGGGGGAGAGATCCAGTTGCTGTTCGTTCCAAGCCAGATCCGTGCCGGTATAGCTGCCGCCGGGAATCTGGAACCAGGCAGCACCGCCATTGGTGCTCCCCTCCACATAGACGAAATCGTACGTATCCTCCAAATCGTACTTGGCCCAGAAGTGCAGTGCCGGGTGCGCCATGCTGGTGAGGCTGATACTGTTGCTCATCCACATGGCGGTGTCGGTGTTGTTGGTATAATACGCACCAGGATTGGAAGACGCGCAATGCGTGGGCGACACGGAACTGGAAGTATCCAGCCCCCAGGTGCCGGTGTGGTTCCAATTGCCAAAGCCCGAGTCGAAATCGTCGTGAAAATAGACGTTGGTGGTGTAGAACCAAGTCAGCGTCGCATTGTTGGTCACAGTCATGGTGAAGCTGCTCAAGTTGCCGGCAAACGGCGCATTTCCCGTCATGGCCCAGCCCAGGCACAGGTATTGGGTGATGACACCGTCCGTGATCGTTGGTGGCTGGATTCCTTGCAGCGTCAAGGTTGTGCCCTCCACCAATACGTTCGGCCCCGCGCCCGGAATAGACGTGCCCAAGGGCGACACCACGGTCAGCGTGTACAGCGCCAAGACCTGGAAGGTGTTCGTGACCGGCGTGGCCGCCCAATTGTTGGCATCGCCTGCCTGCGTGGCCACCACCGACACCAGACCATGAGCAGTGAAACTGAGGTTGGTGCCATTGGACAGCACGCCTGGCCCGGACAGCAACGTGAAAGTCACAGGCAGACCGGACGACGCCGCGGCGTTCAATTTGAGAACATTGGTGATGATCTGGGAACCAATGGGCGCAAAGGTGATGGTCTGGTTGTTTTTGACCTGAAAGGTATTGGTCAATGACGCCGCTGGTTCCCAATCCGCATTGCCGGCTTGCGCGGCCACCACGGAAACGAGACCGGGCCCCGTGAACGAGAGCGTGTTGCCGCCGGTGATGAGGCCGGGCCCGGACACCACACTGAAACTCACCGGCAATCCGGAGGAGGCCGCCGCAGTCAAGCTGACGGTGTCGCTGGTGGCGTGAGGGCCGAGGGCCGGAAAATTCGTGATGCTCTGGGCCAGAAAAGGCTGCGGGGCGGTGAACGTCCACGCCAGCACATCCAGATTGTTGTAGCCCAACCCAGTCCCGCCCGTGAACCCGGCAAACACATTGCTGGCGCCCAGCAGCGCCGCGAGGTTGAAGTTGGTCTGCGACAGCGTGGCCGTCGCCGGGCGGGTGGCCGTTTGCGCCAGTCTGAGTTCCAACCGTCCGTTGCCGCCGGTATAGTCCACCCACGCGTACCAGACATTCGCATTGTTCAACGCCGTGGGGATGGCGACGGCCATGAAATCATTGATCGTACCGTTCGTGTTGAAAGCCACGTGATTGCTGTTGTCCGTGTCAAAATCCACCGCCAGGCCCGTAACCCAGGGCCGCGCCCGGGGCTCCCAACGCCGAAGCGCCAGCCGCCTGCAGCACGAACGCCATGCCGTCGGCTCCGGCGACGCCCCCGGCATTGCTCCACTGGAATTGAAACGCGGTGCTGAAGGTGAGGTCAGCCGGCAGCGTCACCGGCAGAAAGGCGCTGCCAGCCTGACTGACCTGCGCTGGCGTCAGTTGCAGAATCAACCCGTTGCTCACGGTGGTGGCGCTCCCGTTGAGCGTCACCAGAGACGTGGCAAAATTGGTGACCGTCAACCCGGACGCAACGGATCCATTCAGCATGGCCAGGGTGAAGGCAAAAGCGGGAATCAATCTAAACGTCATTTTCATGGGATTCAATTGGTTAAGGTTTAAAGAAGGGAAACATGGGGCTCTTCTGGTCCCGCTGGCAAATAGCCAGCGGCAGCGAGGGCTGCGATTTGCCCTGAAGCCGGCTCAGCCAAGCTCGGTTGACTTCGCTTAAGGCATGATTCGATTGTGCCATTCAGTTTCATAATCTCGCCAACAGAAATGATTTACTGACGACCACACCCTGCTTCCTTGAACAACAACTACTCAAACACAAATCTGCAAAACCGTCAATCCAAACTTTTTGCTGTTAGCGCCTCCGCTCCTCACGTCGGCGGCCACGGTTCAGGGGTGCAGTCTGGGAAAGGTTTTCGGGGCATTCTCACCATGGACCCCGATCTGGAATCGTTGGCGTGAAAAGCCGTTCACTGTAGTTGCAGCCGGTAGAAGAGCGGCGGAGCGCTCAGGTTTGGCACGTTGGTGAAGTTGAAATTGCCGCTGGGGTCAAAAACATTGGTGGCAACGCATGGCCATTGATTCATCGGCAGGGCCAGATTCGACGAAGTCAGCACCAGATAGGGCCAGTTCGCCACACCGTTGGAGCCGCTGAATACCAAGCGGTTTCCACCGGCCGAAATGCGGCCAAACCGCGGCGGCGCGGTCGGCTGCGAGACCACGCCCAAAGTGCCGCTGGACAAAGTGTTGGTGTTCCAGGCGAGATTCACCGCCGGAATCACCGGCAGAAAATTCGTGAACGAGCCGGCATGAGTCGGCGCGTTAAACAGTTTGAAGGTATCGCCTGCCGCCAACGTACCGCCCAGGTTCGTCAGCGCCAGCGTGCCACCGTAAGTCATGACGCCAGCGACCTGTGCCACGGCATTGGTCAATAGGGCTTTGTCCAGCGCCAGCGCGGTCGTGCTGCCGCCGTTCAAGGTCAGATTATTGCTGAACTTGAGCGTGCCCAGCGGATTTCCCGGCGCAAGCATCGCCCCGCTGCCGACGATCACACTGCCTTTGAGCGTGCCGCTGCCCGTGAGCGTTTGCCCGCTGTTCAGGGTCAGGGTTTGATCGGTGCGTTTGCTGGCGTCCAGCGCGGCCCCGGCGGCCACGGTGATGATTGCGCTGGCCATCAAGGCACCATGATTGGTCAGGATGAGTACCCCGGCGTTGACGGCGGTGGCTCCGGTGAATGTGTTGGTGGCCGAGAGGGTATTGGTGCCGCTGCCCGCCATCAGCGCGCCGGTGCCGCTGATGGGGACGGAGACGGACACCCCCTGTCCGCCGGCCAAGCTCAAGGTGGCGTTGTCGGCAACGGCTCCCGTGCCCAGCGGCGAGGTCAATAGGGACGCGTCGCCTGCCGCGCCCAATTGCAGCGTGCCGGCACTGATGGTCGTCCCACCGGCATAGGCGTTGTTGGCATCCAAAACCATCGTGCCGGCGCCCGTCTTGATGATACCGGTGTCGTGGATATTGGAGCCGTTGATGAAAGTGCCGGTCACCAGCAGATCCACGCCGCTGGGGGTTCCGCCGGCGGCAACATTGAAGATGGTCCCGCTGCTTTCGCTCGGAATCACGTCCAGGCAATTAATGATGGAAGTGTTGGTTCCCCCGTTGACGGCAACGCCGCCATCCAAATCCCAAGTGCCATAGGTGATTTGAATCTGCGTGCCGCCGTCGGTGAGCACGCCGCCGTTGAGCGTCACCAGACCGGCGAGGTGGCTGCTGGTGCCCGCGCCGCTATCGGCGGTGGCCGACCCCGTCAGCGTGCCGCCGGCATTGATGGTCACCGGCACCTGCGCGGTCCCCGTGCCGAAGCCGGCATTGTCGCTGATAAACTTGAAGGTGCCGCCGGAGTTGATGATCAGGCCGCTGCTGGTCGAAATACCCGTCTTCGCCTGGTTGGGCGCGGACACCGCCAGCGTGCCGGCATTGACGATGGTCGGGCCGGTGTAGGTTTCGACAGCCGCCAAGGTCACCGTGCCCGAACCGTTATTGGCCACCGAACCGCTGCCGGAAATCACCCCGGTCACACTCAAGGTGCTGTCACCGCGATTGAAAATGAGCGCGGCGTAGTCGCTCACGCTGACCGAACCCAGGCTGCCGTTGGTAGTGCCGTCGCCCATGATGAGCGTGCCACTGCCCAGCGTCAACACGCCGCCCGAACTGGAAAGCGTGCCCGCGAAGGTAAATGGATTCGTGGAATCATTGATGACGATCAAATTAGTAGTGAGCGTGACCGGCGCCGCGATCACATCCCCATGACTAAATGGCAACTGCGTCAAGACGACCGGGTTCGTGTCGCTGAACGTGAGCGAACCGCCATTGGCGGCGAGGGTGTAGCTGGCCGCGCCATTGGCCGCGCCAATTTGCAGGGAACCAATGGTGATGGCCTGGTTGAGGTTGATGGTCTGCGGTGCGGATAGATTCGCGTTGATGACTGCCATTTCGCCGCTGCTATTGGGGAAAGCCGCCACGTTCGTCCAGTTCGCATTGGCATTCCAGTCTTGGGCCGCAGTGGTGGCCGTATTGGTCCAGCAGGCGGTCAGCGGTGACGTCGGCATGGCGCTGGCCGGAGCGGAATTCGCACTCTCACCACCCGCATTCACGGCCGAAACGACATAGTAATAAGTCGTGCCGTCAAGCACGTAGAAATCCGTATAACTCGCGGCGGTCAAGTTGCTGCTGATGACTTGGTACGGTCCGCCATTGGTCGTTGAACGCTTAATATTGTAAGCGGACGCCCCGACGGAAGCGTTCCAATTCAAGCTCACGTCGTCGTCGCCCCCGACGGCGGTCAGGCCGGTCGGCGCGGCGGGCGCAATAATGGCCGGAACAAACGCAGCAAAGCCGCTCTGGCCGCACCCATTGGTCGCCGCCACCAAGTAATAATAAATGGCGCCGCTGACCACGTTGCTGTCGGTGAAGGTGGTGGCCATCAACCCCGTGGCCACGACCACGGGGGGCGTGCCGCTGGTGAAACGTGAGAGATTATAGCCAGTCGCGCCAGCGGAGACGTTCCAACTCACAACGACTTGGGTCTTCGCCCCCGTCGCAGTCACTCCGACCGGGACTGCCGGCGGCGAACAGGGCGCGGCCACGACCGCCAAGGAATTGGAACCTTCGCCCAGACTGCTGACAGCGGACACGACGTAGTAATACGTCGTGCCGCTGAAAACGTTGCTGTCGGTGAAGGTGGTGATGGGCACATTGGCGATATTCGTATAGCCACCGCCGCTGACGGTGGAGCGTTTCACATTATAGGTAAGCGCAGCGAGCGTGTTGCTCCACGTCAGCGTGATGGCGCTGCCGGGACTGGCCATCAAACCCACGGGCGTTTCCGGCGCTTGGGGCAAGCTGTTGGTAACGATGACCAGCGCGCCCGCCCAATCGGCATGGTCATATCCGTTGCCGTTATCGGCGTCACTCACGCCCAAAGTAAGCCGGTTCACGCCGGTGACATCCAAGTTAATGGATTGATGGGGCGCGCCACCGGTCAACACCCCGCTGGTAAATATTTCCACGCCATCAGCCAGCACATGGAACACCACCGAGCCGTTGCTGCCCGCTTCATTATCCACGCCAATATCAGATTGAAGCCGGGAGGCCACGCCACCCAGGCGATATTCGACGCCGGAAAAGGCATGCACACCCAAACCTTGAGCGTAAACCTTGCCGTTCAAAGTAATCGAATTGCCACCGATGCTCTTGTTCAGGTTTTGCGTGCCCCAGCCGACGTAACCGTAGACTGGCTGGAGCGCGGAAAGATAATTGGTGCCCAGTGCGGGCAGGAGCGGCGCCAGGCCCACGAGCTTCAGGGCAACAACTCCATGCGGCGGCACGTTGGTGGTGAAACTGTTGGTAAAAACGCCAAGATTGGCTCCGGCCCACATATCCCTCACCGCAACGCTGCCGGCAAGGAGGCCAACGTTGGTCCAGTTGACGGTGATGGTCGCCGCGTTGGTGTTGGGATTGAACAGCCCCACGGCTTTGGTGGTGAAATCGGTGCCGAGGGATTTCACCCAGATTTGGTTGGTACCGGTGTTGGGCAGCGCCACGCCTTGCTCGCCGGAAGGGTCTTGATCCACCGCAATCAATTCCGCATTGGTGAGGATCGAGAAAGTCTGCGCGGACATGCCGGTGACGTCGTTTCCCGCGATCAAGGGTGCGCTGACCAAGCACCATAAGCTGAAATGTGATTGGTCTTCGGTAGAGGTCATGCCGCCGTTGCCGACTTCGAGCATGTCCGGGTCATTCCAGCGGCCGGGCCCGGCCGCGTACGCCGGGGGACTATTGCCGCTCAAGTTGGATACCATGCTCGCAAACGAGTCATTGATGTCCCCAGTCGTGCGCCAGAGGTTGCCGGAAAGCGGCTCCCACGAGGCGAATGACCAGTGGCAGAGGCTGAAAGTGATGGGCCGTCCGCTTTTCATCAGTGCATCGGCCATCCGGGCATAATCCGTCTGGGAAACATCGCCCGACGGCAAATTGCAATTGTCATATTTGAGGTAATCCACGCCCCACGCGGCGTACGTGCAGGCGTCAATGTATTCATAACCATAACCGCCCGGCCGACCAGCGCAGGTTTCCAAACCGTGGTCCGAATAGACCCCAAGCTTGAGGCCCTTGGAATGCACATAATCCGCAAGCGCCTTGATACCATAGGGAAATCGCGTCGGATCGGGAACGATCACCCCGTTGGTATCGCGGGACACTTGCCAGCAGTCATCCAAGTTGACGAACTGATAGCCGGCGGCCTGCATGCCATTCGTGGTCATGGCATTGGCGACGCCGCGAATGATGCTGTCGCTGACATTGCAGCCATAATGATTCCAGCTATTCCAGCCCATCGGCGGCGTCAGCGCCAGATTGTTGGTCAGGGCCAGGGCTGACAGCGGAAGCAAGGCCACCAGCAGCAGCGGCAATAATCCGGGACGATTCAACCCGAAACCCAAAATCCAAATCCCCGAAATCCGAAAGCAGGCCGAAATCTCAGCCACAGATGGACGCAGATGGACACAGATGGAAATGAGCTTTTTAATTATTGTGGGATGTATGTCCATTGCTAAAAGATGAGGTCAGGAGGTTTATGGCAGCGGCGGGCCGGTTTTGACGCGATAGAATTGCACCGGCAACGCCAGCGCATTGGTATCCGTCCACTGGAATGAATTTGACGGCGGCGAATTGGTGATGAAACGCGTGTTCCAATTGAACAGATTCGAGGACACCTGCACTGCGTAGTCGGGCCCCACGAGGCTGTTCGTGACGAATAGCGTGAACTGGCCGTTACGCCAACCGGCGGATGGCACGGACGGCAGCGCCAGCGGATTGACGAATACCGTAAAGTTCTGCGTGGAGCTCAAGCTGGGCCAACCGTAGTCCGCCACGGTGAGCGTTATTGGGTTGGTGGAATTGGCATTAGTCACCCCTGGCCGCCAACTGAAAGCGGCATTGGTGTTGTTGACTTGGACGAACGCGGCGCCGGGCGGCCCGCGCAGGAGATTGAAGTTCAGCGTTGGCGGAGCCGCATCCGTGTCGGTGGCGCTCGCGGTCAAGACCACCGTCTGGCCCACATTGACGATCTGATTGCTCATGGCTGCCAGCACGGGAACGGCGCTCGGCAGGAAACTAGCGCTGAAGTTGTCCCATACCGAGGAGTTCAATTCCGCATTATTATGGGCGCACACGGCCAAGCCGGCATAGGCGCCGACGGCCATGTTAAGGTTGGTCGGGGTTCCAACCAGGCTCCAGGCATTGCCATCCGGGGACCAATAGGCCGTAAACAGGTTGTTGGTGCGCGTCAACCGCACCCAATTGGGCGCCGTTTCGTTGGTCACGACCGCAGAATACGACGAGCCGCCCGTATTGGTGCGAAACAGGAACTCGATGCCGGCGCTGGGCTCCACATCCACCAGCGCATGGATGGCATTTGCGGCGAGCGAGGCGCGGATCATGACCGCAGCCTTGGCATTGCCAGAAGTGTTCGGCACGGCCACGACCCGGGCGCGAATATCGCAGTTGGTGCTGATCGGAACGTAGGTGTAAACGAACTGGAAGGCGTCGGCGGCACCCCAAATATCCGCGCCGGAACCGGAAACGGTAAACTGGCCGCCGCAGAAGGAAACGCTGCCAGCCAATCCCACCAACCCAATGTCGGTGTTTGTCAATTGGGGCGGGAGGGCGCCCGGCACTTCGGCGCTGGCTTCCAGGGAGCTGAGGCTTTCGTAGCCGGCGTTGGTGATGGTGACGACATAAGAATACGGCTGGCACGAACTCACATTAGCATCGGTAAAATTGGTGGCGATGGTGGCGGCGGCAACCGTGGTGTAAGGTCCACCCGTGAAGGAGGAACGCTTGACATTGCAAGCGGCCCCGGGCAAACCGGTCCAACTCACGAGAATCTGCCGGTTGGTCGCCGCCGCCGTCACACCTTGGACGATGGCAGCGGGCTTGGCGCTGACTTCCGCGGAATTGGCGCTGGTGCCGTTGCCGTTGGCAGTCACCACATAATAATACGTGGTCAGGTTGGTGACAGTATTGTCCGCGTAGCCCAAGTTCAGGCTCCCAATATTTCCAACCACAAGCCGGTAGGGACCGCCGCTGCTCGTCGCCCGCCACAAGTTGTATGTGGTCGCGCCGGGCACGACATCCCAAGTGACGGTCACCTGCGCATTCCCGCCCACGGCCGCGACTCCCGAAGGGGCGGCGGGAGCCGGCAGGGCGGCGGCTTCGGTGAGGGTAAGGTTAGTTGCGGTCAGTCCAGCGGAGGTCGCGGTCAACGTGATAACGCCGGGTTGGATGCCTGACTGGACGACGACTTCGGCCAAACCATTGAAAACCGAGCGCTGATTGCTAGCCTTGTCTGCTTGATGAGAACTGGGATCGCCGTTGCCGACGCCGAGGATGCTGCCGCCAGTGATGGCGAAATTAACGAGGTTGGTGGCTGTGGGCACCACGCGGCCTTGGGCATCCAGCACTTCCACCGTCACCACCGATACATCGCGGCCATCATCCAGTATGGCAGAGCGATCAGGAATGAGGGTGATGGCGGCGGGCGTGCCGGTGGTCGCCACGGTGTTGGTGAGCACCGGCATACCGTAACTATAGCCAACGGCCTGAAGCGTGCCCGCCGCGTAGGGCACGTTATCCCATTCGACATGGCCCTGCGGATTCAATTCCTGCCGGCCCCAACTCACGCCGTTGACGAATAACTCCACGATCTGACAATTGCCGAAAGCCCAGACATTGATGGGTTGCCCCGGCGTGGACCAATTCCAGTGCGGAAAGAGATGCAGCACCGGCTTGAGCGTCCAGTTGGCCTGATAATAATAGAAATTGTCCTTGGGAAACCCGCACATGTCCAGGGAGCCAAAATGAGAATTGATGCAAGGCCAGCCGTAGGGAGTGGGTTCGCCCCGATAATCAAAGCCGGTCCAGGAGAAGCCACCTGAAGCCCACGGACGGGAGTAATAAATTGGCCACCAGACTTCAGCCGGCTCCCCCCACCCCACTCCGCTGCTCTCGATATCGTAACCCCAAACGTAGCCGTTCACCGTGTCGTTCGTGTACATTCCACGATCGCTGACCAAGCTGGAAGTTTCCGTGCCGATGATGGGGGAAGCCGGATTACCGGGGTGGTAGGAGTCAAGGTTGCCCGGCACATTGTAATTAAGGCCTTGCACGTCCAGCACAGCCGAGAAACCAATGCCACCCAGCGAACCATTGATGGCGGCCGTGCATTTACGGGTTGAATCCAGCGAATGGACCAAGTCTTGCATGACGGCCATGACCACGTGCCCAGTGGAACTGGATTGCATGGCCCATTCTTCATTCGCGAGCGACCACATGAACACCGAAGGATGATTCCGGTCCCGGCGAATTTGCCGGCTCAATTCGCTCAACGGCTCCGCGTTGGTCCCCAGCCGGCGATTCTCATCCAGCACCAGCATCCCCAACTGGTCGCAGGCGTTGAGCAATTCCGCGGTCGGCTCATTATGCGACGTGCGATACCCATTTACCCCCATCTCCAACTGCCGCTCGACACGGAAATATTGCAAGCGGTCCGGCAGCGCCGAACCCACGCCCGCATGGTCCTGATGATTACACATGCCCTGGATTTCCACGTGCCGGCCGTTGATAAAAACACCGTTGGTGGCGTCAATCGAAACAGTGCGCACGCCAAACGGTGTGTGATAAACATCCGCGACCGCGTTCTGATTGCTGATGGTGGTGGCCAGATTGTAAAGATAGGGGGTTTGCGGGGACCACAAATTAGCGGTCAACGCCACGGTTTGGGTCACAACCAAATCCTGGCCGGCCGGCACACTCAGGGTGGAGGTAAGCGCCGCCACCGCGTTGCCATTGGCATCCAGAATCGTGGAGGTCACGCTGCCGCTGGCAGCCACCCCACTTTGGTTGGTAACATCCGTTTGCACGTTAAGGGTGGCATTGGAACCCGCCAGCGAAGTGGTGGCCACAAAAGTCCCCCATTCCGCGACATGAACCGGATTCGCTGCGGTCAGCCAGACATGGCGATAAATGCCGGCGCCTTCATAGAACCAGCCCTCAAAGCGGCTGGCGTCCACCCGTACCACCAGCACATTGGTCCCGCCGGGATTGGCGTAGGGCGTGACATCGAAGTAAAAACTGGAATAGCCGCTGACATTCCGGCCCAGGATGTGCCCGTTCAACCACACCAAACAGTTGCGATAAACGCCGTCAAATTCCAGCCATAGCGTCTGGCTGCCAAAATTCGCGGGCAGCGTGAAGGTATGACGATACCACGCCAAGGTGTTCGCACCGGTCGAACCGCTGATGCCAGCCTTGTACCCATGGCCTCCATTCGCGCTGGAACTGAACGGCAGCCCCACGACCCAATCATGCGGCAGGTTGATCTGACTCCAGCCGCTGTCGTTGAAATTCGTCTGCACAAAGGAAACATTCTGCCCCGCCTGCGTGGCAATCGGATCAATCCGGATGGACTCCATGTAGGTTTCGGAACTGGTGTTGGTCACGGAACCGACTTCACTGGCTTCCAGCTTGGCCAGATCGGGGATTTCCGGATACCAAGTAACATTGGTGGTGACATCCGCCGGATCACCCAGTTGGAATCGCCAGTTGGAGTCCAACAAAATCCGCTCGCGAGGCGAGGCGGTGAAATTGACCAGCGTGTTGGCAGCAATGGTATTGGGCGGAATGGCCTGATCGCGAATGCCGTTGATGATGAGCGTGTAATTGCTGCCATACATCATCGGCGCGGTCGTGAGCAGGACCGACGAACTGTCCGGGTTCAGGGAGGCGGACGTGACCGCCAAGCCGTTGGTGAAAACATAATTCGCCAGATTCGCGGCGCTCGCAGGCTCCAGGGGCTTGGAGAAATCCAGTTGGACATTCGTGGCGCCGAGGCTGAATCCGGCCAAAACCACCGGCGGATTCGTGTCGAGCGTCACTGAAAGCGCCACCGGAGCGCTGGTCGCCGCGCCAAAACTGTTGGTCAGCACGAGCACAAAGGATCCGTTGTTGCTGATCCCCGCGCTAAACGCCAACGTGGTGTTGGTGGCCCCGGTCAGATTGGTATAGCCGCCACCGGAATTGAACCGCCATTGCGGAGAAAGCGGTTGCGCCCCCGATACGCTGGCCGAGAAAGTCACCGGCGTCCCCACCAATACATTATTCGTGGGGGACACGGCGAGCTGGATGATGCTGGGCGCCTTCGCCGGCGTCAGGCTCAAGTCGAAAACCGCGTCAAATCCATGACTGCTGCCAAAAGCAATCGCCCCGCCGCCGGGAGGGAGAAGCCCGATCTCGCCTCCGGCATACAGATGGTTGGTGGCAACGGCAAGCGCCTCCCAGCCAGCGGTCGAACTTGCTTTGCCAAACGACCAGCCATAAGTGGCGTTGGGAGCCAAGGCCATGGACAGGCCGCTCCATTGCAGCCAGTCACCATCGCCGAAGGTGACATTGGCCGAAGTGTTGGTTTGCAGCAGAGTGGCCTGGCTGCCGGACACGGAATAAAGGTGGAGGTAATAAGGTTGGGCAGTGCCAATGCCGCTATCGGAACCCAGGCCACCGGTCTTCAGGGCCAGAGCCGTTAGGGTGTATCCAGCGGCATTGGTTCCTGTCGTGAAGGTCTGACCCGGTTCGCCCGTACCGTGGCCGGTCTGGTTATCGCTATAATAGTTCAAACCATCGGGCGCGGTTTGGTTGCCGTTGGTGCTCAATTGGGCGATGTCATTCGTTCCCGGAGTTGGGGCGGTAGCGCCCAGGTCCGTCAGCGTTTGCGCACTGCCAGAGCAAGCCAAGAGGAGGACCGCTAGCAGCGCCATTCCGGAACGCAACCAGGCAATGAAATTTCGGAGCCGGAGAGTCGGTCTTCGAAATGCAAGATGACTGTCAGCGGACATGACTATAGATAATGTGGGCCGGAGGTTAAAGCAATATGGAATCTCGGTGGCAAGGTCGGTTCCAGGCTGTTTTCGTCGGAATGGAGCGCAATCATTGAAACAAACTGTGTTGACCGCTCAGCAATCCCAAAGGGATTGGATCTTTCGGCCCAGGGTTGCGAGGAACGAGCTACCCTGGGGAACGAACCTATGAGTTGCCAACTCTTAAGAAACTCAAAACAAAAAATCCGGCGGAACCCAGCGGAAGTGACAGCCAGTTGGCTCAGTCGTTTCAAGCAGTTTATCGCTTAGTTGGATGTTTGATTTGCGCTGGAAATGCGCAGGGTGCCGGCAATCCATTACCGGCACCCTGCTGTACTTCACAGATTCCCAGAACCTATCAAATCCTCACGGATAACGCAGTTGGAAGAACACGCTTGGATTTGCGGGATTAATATTGATCGTTTCGGTGGTGGTGGAGGCAGAGCCCGCCACGGGGAACCAACTGCCGGTGGCGTCCAAGCCTACCGCGTTGGTGTAGAGCTGCCAGCCCTGGTGATCCGCCGCCCAAGTGAACGTCATCGAACCACTGGCCGAAACAGCTTGGAAATGCGCGGTGGTGGGATCCAGGTTGACACTGGTGCCAGCTACCACGCTCAACACCCCGGTTGCTGGATTCCAGTCCCAAACCATGCCGTAAGGCAAAGCCGGCAGATTGGTGGCGGTAAACGCGCCGCCGTAAGCGGTCGTGGTGAAGAGCGTGAACGCATCGCCATTTGTCAGCGCGTGTAAATCGCTGGTGACGTTGGCCACCGCAAGGGTGCCGCCGTAGGTGATGCCACCCGTGGACTGGACATTATCGCTGGTCAGCACGCCGCCAGTCTTGCTGATTCGCAAGGCCGCCGTGCCGGAAAGTTCCAGCGTATTGTTGATGGTGAGCGCACCAATGGTTCCCAGGGTGCCAGCCGCCAACGTGCCGCCGGTATAAACCTCGACGTCACCCGCGATGCTGCCGCTGCCATCCAGCGTGCCGCCATAGACCGAGACTTGGCCGTTGGATATCGAGCCAACCACCACCAAGGTGCCGTTGCTGATCACCGTGGGACCGAGGTAAGTATTGTTGCTGCTCAAGATCATCGTGCCCGGTCCGGTCATGGTCAACCCGTAGGCGCCGCCGCCCCAGCCATCCAGTACGGCATTGGCGATCATGTAGGAATTGGGTGCATTGCTGAACGAACCGCCGCGGAGCGCAAAATGGCAGTTGGCGGGCAGGCTGATATTGTTGGTGGTGTTCGGGACGGTGCTAATGATGGCAGTCGCGTTAAACAGATTGTAGCAATCGCCCAACACTGTGGATCCGGTGGCTCCCATCCCGGGGTTCGCCGTGATGGTGCCATTGATCATGGTAATCGGGCGCCCCAAAGTTTCACTGTTGGAACTGATTTCGCGCAAGGTGCCGCCGTTGAGCGTCAGCGTGCGCACGGAGTTGTAGGTATAGCCCAGCACATCACCGGCAGCGGCTTGCACTTCCGCGCCGCTTTCCACGATGACGGGTGAGTTGAACACGGTGCCGGTAGAACCGCCACTGCCAGACAATTCCAGGACGCCGTTGCTCACAACCGTCGCGCCCGAATAGCTATTCGCGGCTGTCAGGCTCAAGGTGCCGGCGCCCGCCTTGAGCAAACCGTTGGTGCCGGCCAGCACCACCGTGTTGGTGAAACCTTGGTTGTTGACGACGATGCTCGGCACCGTGAGGCCTGCATCAATGGTCAGCGTACCAGCGCCACTTAGGGTCCAAGAGTGGGCGTTGCCCTGATCGGCAAACAGCATGGCGCCAATGGTCTCCGGTCCGCTCAGCGTGACCGTGGTATTGGTGGTCATGGTCAGCGTGCTGAAGTCAGCCGTGATGCCGCTGCCGCTGCCCACCACATCCAGATTCCAGTTGGCAGGAGTGGGCCAGGCGCCGCCGGCGGTATTGGTCCAGATGGCGGTGGGCACAGTCACATACGTCGCACTGGCCAACAAACTGGCCGAGGTTCCAGAATTGGTGGCAAAGGCCTTGATGGTTTCAGTCATACTCACCGGCACAATAAGGCCGCTAAGCGGACTGGCGCCATGCGGGCTGGAGGTCGTCGGGGTGCTGCCGTCCGTGGTATAAAAGATCGTCGCACCAGCGTCCGAACTGATGGTCACCGACACGGCGCCGACATAATTTCCGCCCGCCGGGTTGAAAGCCGGCGTGCCCGCGCCAGTGATCACCCGGATGGTGCCGTTGACGTTCAACTGGGAGGTGTCCCAACTCCATAAGTTGTTGGTCAGAGCCGGGAGACCTTGAATGGCGGCAAACGTTCCACTGTAGTCTGAGGAACTGAAAAGACGGAAGGTATCACCCACCACAAATTGGTTGCCATCGCTGGTGACATTGACCACCGTCAGGGTGCCGCCATAGGTCACGGGCGCCATTCCTTGCAATAGGTCGCTGGCAAGCGTGCCGCCGGTCTTGCTGATGCGCATGACGTTGGTGCCGCCGGCGCTTAGCGTGAGCGCATTGCTGATGGACAGGGTGCCCATGCTGGAAATGGTGCCGGCCATGAGCGTGCCGCCGGCCGCCACCACAGTTTGTCCATTGATCGTGCCATTGCCGTCCAGGATGCCGCCGCTGACCGTGGCCGTGCCACTGCCGCCGGCGATCGAGCCATCCACCTCCAGATTGCCGCCACTGAGGGTCGTGGATCCGGGATAGATATTGTTGCTGTTCAGGATCATCGTGCCGGGGCCGGTAACGGTGAGGGCGTATCCACTGCCGCCGCCCCAGCCATCCAAGACGGCATTCACAATCAAGTAGGCATTGGCGGCATTGCTGAAGGAGCCGCCGCGCAGCGCAAAATATTGATTGGTGGTCAGGTTGATGTAATTGGTGGTGCCGGGAGCGGTGGAAACAATGGCGGTCGAGTTATAAAGATTGAAACAATCGCCCACCGAACCGCCGGACGAATTAGTGTAGAGGCCGGCGCCGGGCTGGGCGGTGATGATACCGTTAATCATGCTGATCGGCCGTGCCAAAGTCTCGCTGTTGGTGTTGATTTCCCGCAAGGTGCCACCGTTGAGGGTCAGGGTGCGCGTGGCATTGTAGGCGTAGCCCAAGCCATCGCCAGCGAACGTTTGCAATTCCGCACCCATTTCCACCGTTACCGGGGAATTGGACAGAGTGCCCAGTGAACCGCCGCCGCCGGACAAGCGCAGGACGCCGTTGCTCACAATGGTGGCGCCCGAGAAACTGTTCGCGGCGGTCAGAGCCATGACCCCGGCTCCGTTCTTGACGATGCCGACGCCGGCGGTCTGGTTGCCAATCATGGCGCTGACGAGCAAGTCTGGCGAGACTGCGCCGCCGCTGCTGGCCACGTTGAAGGGAATCTGATTGCTCGGGTTGTTCTCCCGCGCTTGGAAAATGCCGGCGATGATCGAGGGAACATTGGTGGACATCGTGTTGACCACCGTGCCGCTTCCCGCCGCAATGCGGCAGCCGTTGCTGGTGGCGATTGCCCCGCCCATCATATTGATCGTCAGCGCAAAACCTTCATCATTGTTGGTGGCCAGGCCGACGAAGGTGCCGCCAAGTAGATTCAAGGTCTGCACCCACAGGATGTGCGGGTTGGTGCCGTTGGTGTAGCCCAAGGCATTGGGCACCGAGGCGGTGACCGTGGCGCCATTATTGACCGTCAGCGTGCCGTCAATAGTACCCTTGCCAGCGCTGTTGGTGCCCAAAATCAGGTTACCCCCGTTGACAATCGTGTTGCCGGTGTAGGTGCAGAAGTTGGTCAACACGAGATTGCCGCCCCCCGCCTTGATCAAACCATTCGTGCCCGTCAACGACGCCGTCATAAAGGTGGTTTGATTGTTCACCGTGATGGTGGGTGAACCGCTGCTCACATTCAAATTCAGCGGTCCAACGCCATTGGGCACGACCCACCAGTTATTGGCATTCCCCTGATCACCAAATAACAGATTGCCCACGGTGGGCGCGATGTCGAGCGTGACCATGGCATCCGATCCATTCAAGTTCAGCGTGCTGAAATCGGCAGTCTCATCCATGCCGTTGGCCACGACATTGTTTGACCAGTTCCCGGCGCTGGACCAATTGCCACCGGAGGAAGTTTCCCAAGTGGGAATGTTAACGGTCGAGTAATTTGCCTGGGCATCCACGCTGTTGCCCGCCGGCAAGGAGGCATAAGCCGTGATATATTCGTAAGGCGACGTATTGGCCGGCACCACAACGGTGGCCGGGGTGGGACTGGACAATACAGTGCCAGAGACCTTCGGGTCGCTGCCATCCGTGGTGTAATAAATGGTGGAGCCCGGCGCCGAGGAAATATGCACGGTCACCGTGCCGACGTAACCGCCGGCGGTCGGATTAAAGACCGGCGTGGGCGCGTTGGCGGTCACCGCAATGCTACCGCTGGTGGTCAAACCGGACGTATCCCAGAACAAACCGGCCGACAAGACTGGCAGGTTCAAGGTGGTAAAGACGCCGCTAAAAGAGCTGGCGCCGAAAAGATAGAAGGTGTCACCCGCCACGAGCGCGGTGCTGTCACTGGTGGTGTTGGTCACCGTAAGCGTGCCGGCATAGACCAAGGGCTGAGCCTGCACTTGCACCGAGTCGTAAGTGATGCTGCCATTGTCCTTGTTGATTCGCAACGCCGTCGTGCCGCCGTACAAATTGAGCGCAGTAGTAATATAGAGCGAGCCAAGGTTGGCGGCCGTGCCGGCAGACAGGGTGCCGCCATTGAGCAAGACGTTGCCATTAATATAGCCGCTGCCATCCAAGATGCCACCAGGTTTGATGGTAACGGCTCCGGTCCCGATACCGGGATTACCGTCCACTTCCAAAGTGCCGTTGCTCACGATGGTGGGGCCGGTGTAGGTGTTGGCCCCGGTGAGCGCCATGGTGCCGGCGCCGGTCTTGATCAAAGATCCCACACTCGCGCCGTAATCGGAGGAAGCGTTCGCCAGTGGCGCCGAAACCGTGAGATCCGGCCCCGCCGCGCCCGTGACTGCCACATTGAAGGTCGTGCCGGGGCCACCGAGCAGATCATCGGTCTTGCTGTCATCGGTGCTGATGGTGGAGGCCGACGTTCCGCCCACGGTGACACTGCCCAGGAACTGGTAGCCTTGATAGTTGCCGCCATCAGTCACGTTTTGCTCCAGCGTGCCGCCATTCATGACGATATTCGGCAGCGCATTATAGCGCGTGGAATACACCTTGCCATTGATCACCAGCGTCGGCAGGGCGGTGTTGGTCATGCCACCGCCACCAAAGATATTGTTGATGGTGAAGGTCAGCGTCGCGTTGCTGTTGACCGTGATGGTGCTGGCCGCCACCTTGGCGCCCAGATCGAAGGTGGTGCTGTTCCCGCCGGTGGTATTGGTCACGGAAATTCCGCTCAAGAACAGATTTGTGAAGCTGTTGTTGGCACTGCTCAAGATCACGGCGCCCAGATCCTCGCCGTAAATGGCCAGGCCGTTGGTGCCTGCCAGCGTCGCGGAGATATTGACGCCTTGGTTGCTGACGACGATGCTCGGCACACTGGCGCCGGCATCCATGGTCAACGCCCCATTCAAGGTCCAACCATAGGTGTTGCCCTGGTCTGCAAACAGCATCGTGCCGATGGTTTGACCGCCCGCCGAGACGGTGGTGGCGGCCGTCAGGATGTTCGTGCTGAAATCGGCCGTGATGCCACTGCCATTGGGCACCGCGCCATCATACCAGTTTGGGGCCGTGGACCAGGTCCCGCCCGCTGTATTGGTCCAGATTGCCGTGGGCACGCAGGAATAGGTGGCGCTGGCCACCGGGCTGCCGTTCGCATGGGTGGTAAGATTGGTGGCAAAAGCAGTGAGGATTTCGGTGGTGCTCACGGGGACAATAATCCCCGTGATCGGACTGAGCCCATGCAGGCTGGAGGTCGTCGGCGTGCTGCCGTCCGTGGTGTAATAAATGGTGGAACCGGCATCCGAGGAAATGGTCACCGTCACCGAGCCGACATAACCGCCGCCGGGCGGAGTGAAGGTGGGCGGCGTCGTGCCGGCAATCACGCTGATGGTGCCGTTGACCGGCAACTGGGAACTATTCCAACTCAAACCGGCCGACAAGGCCGGTAGGACAAAAGTGTTGAACCCGCCGCCGTAGGTGGTTGCACTGAAGAGCTGGAAAGTATCGCCTGCCGCCAGCATGGTGGCATCGCTGGTGAGGTTGGTCACCACCAAGGTGCCGCCATAGGTCAGGGATGTCATCCCTTGCAGGAGGTCGGCGGCGGGTATTCCACCGTTCTTGCTGAGGCGCATGATGTTGGTGCTGCCGGAGCCTAGCGTGAGTGAATTGCTGATCGAAAGCGTGCCCGTGGCAACGGTGGTCCCCACCTGTAGCGTGCCGCCCGACTGAACCGTGGTGGCGCCACCAATCGTCCCGGAGCCATCCAACGTGGCCCCGCTGTTCACCGCGACCGCACTATTGGAAATCACTCCGTCCACCTCCAAGGTGCCGCCGTTGATCACGGTGTTGCCGTTGTAAAAATTATTGGTGGACAACAAGACCATTTTGCCGGCACCCATTTTGTTCAAAGGGCAGCCGCTGCTATAGGGATAGATCGCCGCGGAAA
>Ga0316231_1002251_pt1 | contig 18752 bp, 27 predicted proteins | sample TBH18027metaG_FD_206002 | JGI IMG/M metagenome (GOLD analysis project Ga0316231, IMG submission 206002) | Freshwater microbial communities from Trout Bog Lake, Wisconsin, USA - TBH18027 | ecosystem: Environmental > Aquatic > Freshwater > Lake > Hypolimnion/Profundal zone | place: USA: Wisconsin...
GTCCTCATGACATTGGAAGATGATATACTAGCACACTTAGGTAAACAAATGTCCGAGCTAATTGACGCAGACGTTTTATGGAGCCTACGTGTTTTGGATGCTAAAGATCGAGGTTGGCATCTGGTTAACTTGGAAAGGTTAATAGATAACGAACATGCCATTGACATTACCGAATGGATCCGTAATAATGTTAAAGGTCAATACCATCGCAACGGGCGTCACTTTATATTTGAAAGTAAAAAGGATGCTAACTGGTTCAAGTTACGCTGGGGAACAGAATGATCAAAGACTGGGGTGATAAGGTTACAATTGACTGTTGGGATAACGGTGCTGAACGTAATTGTCACCCAGCTTGGATGAACTTAGTAGATAGTATTGACGAAGACTTAGATCAATATGAATATGAACGAGCCGTTAATATGGCATTGAAAAAGTATAAGGCCAAAATGATTCGTCCTACAACTTTTCCACACTATATGCGATTCCCTAACATGAAGATGGCCAATTGGTTTTTGTTGGAGTGGATGTGAAACAGATAGAACTACTCCATAAAAAACCTGCTGAAGTTATGGAGATAGTACGTGAGATGCGTGAGAATGGAATAACACAAGGTGAGGATTTTGACTTTGCTTATCATCCTCCCACATACAATAACGACGGGTATGAAGCTGTAACACCGGGAAGAGTGGTGTTTGCTTTTTATACAGAAAAATACGCAACTTGGTTTTCCATTAAATGGAGTTGACAATGAACGAACGAATTAAAGAACTTATTGAGCAGGCTGAAGAATATGCGTTTGATGAACTAAACAAACTTCAAGGTCCAGTTGAAATGAGTATCAGTAGACGAGTATTTGAACAATCGTTTAGAGAAAAGTTCGCCGAGTTGCTGATCCAAGAATGTTGTGAGCAACTGATCAAAGAAGGCAACGATTGGGAACAGTTCAGTCTCAACCCGCCCGATGGTCAAGCACACAACGCCAGTGGTGCATTGTTTGCCGCATACAGGTTGAAGGAAGATGCTGTAGATATGTTGAGAGAACATTTCGGAGTTGAAGAATGAACGAACGAATTTGGGAACTGGCCAAAAAGGCTGGAATAAATCTAACACCTGCTCAATTTTCAGGTGTACTAGAGGATGAAGTTGATGAATTTTCATTGGAAGATTTTGCCGAGTTGATTGTACGGGAATGTTCCAAACTGGTAAAAGCCAGACTAAATCATATTCCCGATAATCAAGATGATTGGGACGGACACAATTACGGAGAAACTGCCGCAGTATATGGAATATTGGACACATTCCAAGAACACTTTGGTGTTGATTGCGACCCCGAGAACTCTAAATTCGGAGTTGAACTATGAACAAACGAATTAGACAACTTCTAAATGAGGCTACGGTAGGACTTGAACCAGATCTATCACCACAAAGAACTGTTACATTAAATGAAATGGAAAAGTTCGCCGAGTTGATTGTGTTGGAATGTGTTAATACAGTGATGGATGGCACCAAAGAAGGAGACCATTATGCTATGCGAATTGAACAGCATTTTGATAATGGACCGGGCGGTATACTACATTTCGGAGTTGAATAATGAACGAAAAATTAAAAGAACTTTACTTACATGCTTTTCCACCAAGTTTGAATGATTCAACTTTATGCCGAATGAGCGCTGAAAAGTTTGCCGAGTTGCTTGTTAGGGAATTTATTGAAAGAGGTGATGTTTTAGTAAAGCATTATATCAATAATCATTCTGAACAAGAGCAGGCATTTTTATTGGCGGCTATTGCTGATTATTCAAATGAGATTGTAAAACATTTTGGAGTTGAACAGGATGATGCCTAATTGGATAAAAATTGCTTCGCTGATCGCTACGCTCTTAGTTGTTGTCTTTTCGGGCTTTGTGGTGCTTGGTATGTTAATTGCGCAGGGATTTAAACTATGACTTTAGAACGCATTAGATTTGCTCTCGTATTTTTGTTCCTTATAGTTTTCTGGGCAGTTGCCAGGAACTATGATCTTAAACCCCTAGTATGGATGATCGTTAATCTATGAAAATGTATATTGGAATCAAGCAGGATACTCCCGTGGGTATGGCCATGAATGCGGCCGCACATGCTGGTTTGATGTGTCATTTGGAATTTAATGAAGATCCTGACTATAACCAATGGTTGCGCAAATCGTTTAAGAAAGTCACTTGCTCGGTAACTGATGCGGAATTTGCCATGCTTAAGGGTTTGGACAAGCATATTGTAGTCACGGAATCACGTATGGACAATGCTGAATTGGCCGTTGTACTATGCCCTCGTAGTGATCAAGATTGGCCTGAGTTTGTTAACCTATTGCGTCTTTGGAAATAACTATGAATTATATAATTGAAAAATGGGTGTTTATTGCTTTTATGGTCATTGTTTTTATGATGGCCATTGGAGCAGGGCTAGCATCGCATCAGCGAAATGAATGTAGGCTAGAGTTGGCCAAGGCTGGTCGTACCAGTGAAGATATCATTAAAATTTGTCCATGAACTACAATAAAACGTGGATAGATGATATACTGGTAAATCCAGGTGCTAGACAAGAATTTGAGTTAAGTCTGGGACAGGTCTACGGCAGAGTCTATCACTGTGCTCGACCTATAGGCTGGTGTGATTGGAGTGAAATAGAAACTTGGTGCACTAAGACCTATGGCCCTTCCGTCGGAAGGGCAATAGTTGATAAACCTCAAGGCCAGCGTTGGGAAAAGGTCATACCCCGTTCTAGATACTATTTGAATGACGGCAGGGCTTGGTTTCGTGAGGAATCAGATCTCACACTATTTCTATTGAAGTGGTCCTAACATGCCCATACCGCACTCTGTTTATACGGGCTTTGTGCCATTTAAAACCAATCCTTGGGAGCCCTACTATACCTTTCGACCTAGGCGTATTAGAGGACGCTGGTATTGGCTCGAGCAGATCTATCGCAGATGGCATCTAAGTCCGGGTGGTGGGTTTTGGGAATACGGAGATGTGCTGGATTTTTTGCGTGACTGCTAGAGCGGTTTAAATACAGGATGAAAGTTGAACTAACACATGTCAGGCCTGATCGTGTTATCGAAATAGTAAGAGAGTTACGCAAGCAGGGATATCATCAAGGCAGTCACTTTGACTTTGCCTACTCGCCCGCTAGATACAACAATGATGGTTGGGAAGCGGTAAGTCCCAAGACCACTGTGTTTACTTTCTATACTGATGAATTGGCCACATACTTTACTTTAAAATATCTATGATACCAGAAACACTAGGAAACTTTTGGCAACATTGGGTTGTGTTTGCGAACATGCCCGATCCTGTGCCACTAGAAGATATTCTGGAATTTTTTAACGGACTTGATCACAGAGATCAGTGTATCGGGTTACCCGGCGACAGTCGAATGGCATTTGATGCTGGCCGTATTCCCGCAATAGAGGCAGTACGTAGACAAATCCACTGTAGGCCCGATCAAAAGGCCGTGGCAAGACTCTATTACAATCCCGGAGATGATGGATACTCATATGGAGAACATGTAGACCACTATCCTGCCTACTATTGGCAAATGACCGGACATACTCGTTGGACTTCGGGCAGTAGAGAATGGACAATGAACCCCGGAGATTGGTTGTATGTGCCCATGGGTGTTGACCATACAGTTCGTCCTTTGGGTGCTAGGGTAAGTGTTCGATTTGAACTAGTTCCATTTGATCCTATGGATCCCTATAAGGAATATCGATGATTGACAGTATGTTACAAGATCCCGAGTACCTAAAGGCCAGGGCCAACAATGAATGGTATTTCTGGCCACAGGCTGGACTAACTCCTCCTAGTTGGGAAGAACTATTGGAAAATGTAGCATGGGCCTGTATGAATCCTTTGAACAGCAGTAAGGTCTTAAAAAACTTTTCATTTGTAAGTTATCGTGCTGACCGTATTCCACTGGTAAAAGAAATACTCAAACGAGTGGCACAAGAACAACTCAGTGATAGTTTCAGTGCCCACTTGTTTTTCTCTATGAGTACTGAATCACAAAATTATGGGCGTCATGAAGATGACAGTGATTTATGGTATTGGCAAATGTATGGGCGAACACATTGGACAATAGAACATCCAGATGGATCTAAAGTAGAACGTATGATGGAACCGGGTGATTGGCTATACTGTCCTAGACACTATTATCATACAGCAGTACCACAAGGTGCTAGAGCAAGTCTATCCTTTGCTCAACACTACAATATACCTAGAAAGCCTAACAAGGCATTTTGATATTCTTTCTGTCTATTATGAATCAGTTGATTGATATCCGCAATGTGATGTAATTGGTTAACTGGTATTGTTCTTATCTGTTCTTCTGTAATGCCAAGGTTCATATAATCTTGTACATAGAACTCGGCGATATAATTGTTGGTAATTGAATTAAGTTTATCTTTCCACCAATTACAAATTTCTGAATTAATTCCTTGACTGGGTAATCGCCATCCGCCGTGATTACTACCTTGCTCTGTTCTTTCGTAACCATAGACATCTATGTTTAGATTAAATTCACTGAACCCATCTTTCTGTGTAGCACCTTCTGGAGCAGGAGGACCTATCCACAATGTATTAAATGAAATATTGTGTACAGGCGCAGTCTTTACCCACTCTTCTAATTCTTTAAAGTATTGCGGAGTGTCGTAAGGCAAGCCTAGGATAAGTCCCACGCTGATCATTACACGATCACCCCAAAGTTCTCTAAGTCTTAACAACTCTGCTTTTGATCTTTCTGGATCTAATCCTTTGCCTATGGCTAATCCAGATTTGTGATTAAAAGTTTCAACTCCTATGAAACAACCTTTCAATCCCATGTCTAATAATAATTGAGCAGTTTCTGGCCAGCGTTCGATTAAATCCAATCTTAAGAAACAACTAAACTCTGGCTGGAATGGCAAGTAGGTAAACATATCGTGTAATTCTTGTAGTCTTTCACGATCGTCATTAAATGTATCATCGGTAAAATAGAAACGGGTGTTGCCGGTACGTTTATATACGTCTAACATCTGTAGTCTAACCTGTTCTACGGGTCGCTGATATGTACCTTTCTTTTTTCCTATTAAAGGATAGTTACAAAATTTACATTTGAATATACAACCTCTAGCAAGTTCAATAGGAACAGCCTCGTTAGGTAATAGGCAAATACTAGGATCAGACCAATCTACATTAATATTGAATACATCGGGTTCTGGATATTGTCTACTGTCAACAAATCGAGGAGGTAGATTACCTGCCTTTAAATTATTAGTGTAGTCTACCACACTTACATCGGCATATCCTGTGATATATGTGTCTATGCGCTTGTCGTAGGCAAATAGATGTGCGTAGGCACCGCCATATACAATCCATGCTTTTGAACGTGATTTGATTTGATCAAACAGCCAATCCATTTCAACCAAAGGCTGTGAGTACATTTGTCCTCTAGCACTGGTCTGTTGTCTATTGCTGACCATAAAGGTACTTGAGAATCCAACCCATAAGGTATCGGACCTTATGAGTTTATCTAGTACTGGAATTAGATTATGTCTGTGCCAACTAGAAAGCCACTCAACAACCTGTACTGTATATCCTGCGTCCTTTAATGCTTGTGCTATGCGATATGGACCTAATGTACGTCTAAACGCACTTACGTCTTCGCTCTTATCATTAAAGATAACAACATTGGCCATTAAATTGCTTTAATTGGAATAATCTTTTTATTATAGAACTTTTCAAACTGCATTGGACGTTGTTCAACTGGTTCACCATTGGCCCACCAGAAGATATCCTTACGTTCTTCACGTTGTGGACCTTCGATGTACTTGGGAATCATACCAGTCATTTGTTCCATGGCGGTAGCAAACATTACAATGTTATCACTGAACGCATTGTTACAACTGGCTTCCCATAATGGACCGCTTAAGAACATACATGCGCCTCGGCAAATATGTAGGACAGGGCAATTAGGACATTCTTCTCTGTCTGACCAGTGTGTGGATGTTTTGATTTCCACAGCATCTAAATCACTCACGTGTCCAATCTTGTGTGACACACCTGCTGGGTTGATAGCCTTATGACTTACGTTTTGGCAAGTAAGAACATTACCGTCTAGGTCAACAGCAATAGTATCGGGAGCATCCATACCGCACTTCTGTCCCATGCCTCGACTTAACATACCAAAGCGAATACTGTTGATAAAATCTGTAACCTTTTGATGTATGATTTGAAAACGCTTAGGAGGTGTTTCTCTTATTTCTTTTAGAGCAAATCCTCTAAACAATACTTCTTGTTTGATTCCGTCTAGGCTGTATTTCAGTCCACCGTCATCATAGGCATCAACGAATGTGCCTTCGCCGATCTGTAGATAGTCTAACCAATCTTCTCCTAGTTCTTCTCCAACTAATTTTTCAAAGAACTCTTGTATCTCAGCACGACTTACATTCATACGATGTATCATTGAGTTGAATGTAAATTTATTACGAGGTGCTAGGTGACGATACAATTCCATAATCATACGTTTTGTGTATTCGTCTTCTAAAGGATCTGGGCCACGTGTTGATTGCCCGGGACCATCATGTGATACTGCTACACTAAAGTTCATAGCAACTAACCAACGATTAATTTCGTCTGTGAGTAAACTACCGTTAGTGATGATTGTTAAACCTGCGTGTGGGTATTTTGCGTGTATTTGTTCTGCTAAAGGTTTTAGAGTCTTCCAATAGACTAGAGGCTCGCCGCCCCAGAACTCAAACTTGGCTCCTTCACCTAGACCGTCAAAGCCGCCATTGAACCAATTGGTCATATTGTCTACAAATGGTTTAACGTCTTGTGGATTATGACTATCGCCACCAGGTACAAATCGTTGATTACAATATTCGCACTCGTAGTTACATTCTAATCCAAGTTGAATTTTAACTGTGTTTGGCTTTTTACCTAAAGGAATCTTTACCTGTCCAAAGTCTGGTTGATCAGCATGTTCTTCTTCAGGAAGAACGTCTTGTCCAGTGTCTAGCCAAACCAGTGTGCTGAGTTCGTTATCGTATTCAACGTGACGCTCTTGCATTGTGACAGGGTCTAGCAGAGTTATATCAAATTTAGGCATTAAAGTGATCCTTTAAAAATATGTTATTGTAATTATCCAACATGTAACCCCAGGCTGGCTTCTTTACGAGCAAGACACTAACGGCCTTGATTTTTTGGTCAGCGTAGTCATTTGGACCTATCCATTTGTTAATTAATTGTCTCATTTGCCAACGATGTGTTAGATCGTTAGTTTGGTCTAGTTGCCAAGGCTCGTCCGTTTTAATTGCCCAAGTTTGAAAATCAACTGTGTTAAAAAATCCGTCTACTTTTTCAGCAATATGTTTTGGAAAATGTACCCACGGCTCATATCTTATATGTTGCCATAAGAAATTAAAACTCATAAACCAACGAAACTCAGCAAGTGTTTTAATCTTGCGAGGAAATATTTCTATAGCAGGTTGTAGGAATTTTAACTGTTCTTCAGTTAAGAACTGTTCAAATGGTAAATCCATAGAACCCAGTTTACCAAAACGCTTGTTGCCTTTATCTGTAAACTCTGCTTGTTCTGGACCAAATATTTGATTACCTAGCATTCCTGATACAATAATAGTATCCTCTTCTAGTTCTGGCGCATCTTCTCCGCCAACTCTTATTGTACATTGTACACGATCTTTTATATACTTGTCAAATAGTCCGCCGCTTTCTAATACACTTCCGTATGTACCAAATACTTGGATTTGTTTTAGATCAGTAGCGTAGTTCATTAAGGCCAGTAAGACAAACGTGCTGTCCAATCCTCCGCTCCACAAGACAGTTATGGTTTTACCAGATGCTAGTAATTCTTTAGCACGAATCTCAACACATTGTTCGAATGGTAGGTATGAGTTAAGTTCTGGCAACAAATCTATTTTAACATCGAGGTAATGAGGAATAGTTCCTGTACGATCTATAAAAACATTAAAATGGTCATTGAACATTCGATCATACTGTCTAAAATAATCTTTTGAATACGCAGGAGAGAGAATGTCCTTAAAAAGGAGTTCTCCGAATTGGTAGGTATTAAGATACTGTCTTACCAGCACCTGATTGTAGGTTAGAATAGCCATTACAACCTATTTAAAGGTTTAGGATCTAATATCCAATCGAGTTTGGAACGTCTAACCACCGGCCATTGATGCTCTGCGATCTTATCTTTATTCTGTTCTAGCCAATCTTCGTCATTGACAATTAATTGACTTCTAGGAATAAACATACCAGAATAAAATTTGTTTTTAGAACTATCAACGTTGAATATCCTAAGTACTCGATAATACTCATCTGCTGTTTTATCTGTCTTTAACTTAGGGGAAATAAAAATGGGAATTGATAACAATTCCCATACTTCTTCATTTATGAAAGATGTCATGATAACGGTATTTCTACGGTCTCAATATTTGTCCAGGTTTTAAATCCAACTTTAGCACTGGCAACATCTCCTGGTTGAAGTGAAGTAGTTATAATATTAAAAGTACCTGTGCCGTTGGTTAATGTAACCTTTGTTCTATCAGGCACACCGCACTCTTGTTCAACGTACACATATTCAATGCCCGGTGCTGTGGTTATTTGTACAGGAATAGTTGTTCCTGCGCTAACTGGTCCATCTGGAATAACACACCAAATGTCTTCAAGTAGTCGATATTCACTACTGTGTTCTGGACCATTGTACTGTGCCATTTGTCCTGCTATCCTTGCCGCACTCCAATCGCTAGCACTAGGGCCAGTTAAGAAGTTAGTAGGAGTTTGAGTTCTCATGTGTAGATGCCAACTCATTTGAGTAAAATCATCTATGTTATCATCATGTATGAAGAAAGTAATAGGCGCAGTAACACGAGTAGCGGTACGCTGTCCTTTAATTGTTGGATTTCTTTCTAAACTTGATGTTCTGTGTAATTTGGTTCTATGGAACGCAGAAATAAAGGTATGTATAGCCCAGTACTTGGCGTTGATCAAAGATGTGCTGGTAGAATTAAATGGTACACGATTTAGATTAGGGAAATGTTCAGTTAAGTTAATACCAACATGTTCTGGGTCTCTATTTTGTACAACATCAACTACGTCTACTTCAAGTGCCCAAAGTGTTTGTCCTCGAGCCATTGGGTTTGATGCTAGAATAGCAGTTGTTCCTGTAATAGATCCTCTACTGAATGTTGTTGTAGCAGTAGTTCCAGAGTTTGGATCAAACATGTACAGAACAGCAATAGTTGAAGTTCCTGTAGTAAATGGGCTTTCCGGATCGTACACAACAATATCTGGATGATAAACATATCCAGTACCTGTTGTAGTAATATCAATAGATGTAATAGTTCCTGTAGTAATTACAGGAGTACCTACAAGTTGTACACCACCGTCGACATCGGGAGCACTGAAAGTTACCTGTGTGCTAGATGAAAGACCGGCACCGCCGTAGTCAACTTGTACTCCGGTTACTGTGTAAGATGTTGTAACAACATCTTCTAGTACTTCAAATGTAAAAGTACTAGTTTGAATATCGATATAAAATTTGTGAATTTCAAAAAGAGGAATCTCTGGTCTATAGGTGAATAGACGTTGACCTCTAGGGACTAATTGAAGATTAACGGTTCCTGTTGTTGTGATTACTGGCATAATTGATTAGCAGTTACAGTTACAATTACAGTTATAGCAATTAACGTAATAGTAATACATAGTCCATCCAGAACAATTTATTAGATAGATTTTAGGATAGCAGTTACCGTAAGAAATATTACCGCAGTTACCAGCCGCGCCATTTAACCAGCCTACACCGTAAGAGTTACGGTTAACTTCGTTAAACGTATTACCAACCATGTAACCGGAGTTGTTGTTGATTTGGCTGATATAACCAGTGAAGTAAACACCAGTTTGTCCGCAATATAGTCCGCCACCGTCAATATAACTTGCCATTATTTGTCCTCAAAACTTGATTGAATATTTATCTAAATCCAAACGGGCACTTCTTACGTGCGGCTTCTCGTTCGTCTTTATCTCTTAAGAATTTGCGTGTATTGTAGTATGCGCCGATTCTGCTGTGTGGATGTTTGCCCATTCGATTAAGTTCTTCTGGAGTAACCACATGGGTTTTAACTTCGACTTTCTTCTCACTCATAGGAGCAATTAGTACCAGCGGAACGCCTGCTTTAAACGTATATCTGTATTTTGAAGGAATTGTAAACTTTAAAGCACTAAGTTGTTCTGGTAATTTCTCAGGCATGGGCAACATTATATTAACATTAGTTCCGTGTTGATATCTGTAGTCAATCATTCCATTCATTATCTTATACTGAGCACCTGGATGATTGTACTCTGCCCCCATCCAAGTAAACATTACACCCGTTTTTTCTCTAAACACCCAAGGGCTGTGTAGTTTACAGTTGATCATCTTAGGAAACCCTGATCCATACTGTACAGGAGGGTGAGATTCTGCTTGTCCGGGACTATCGATATCTAAATTACCCCGATCATCTACAGTAAGATTATACTCTGTCCAATTGCGTAATACAAAACTATGTTCATAGATGTTTCGAATACCTGGACAGTATTTCATTGTAGAAATTTCAGCCTCTTGCCCTTTAATCTTTACATCAGCAGTATTTGGTAAATCTTTGAACCAATTTGGTAAAAATTGATCGGCGGGTTCTAGGGGAAATAAGTCTGCTAAGTCCTGTCCGGCACAAAATGTATCTAGTATTATTTTAGGTCTTTTAAACCAGAAGAACATAAAAATCCTTTATTTTATTTGTAGTATATAGCAAAAGTGGGGTATGGACAAGAGAAATCTTGACAAATATAGGTGAATTTTGCTACAATTAATTTTATGGCTGAGTTATATTATATTTTAATGGTGGATTCTCCGGCATAACTATATATCTAACTCTTAAAAAAGGAGGGCATACCAATGCGAAAACTACTTAATGTAGTCTTAACAGTAATAGGCCTGATGTTTTTATCCGGTAGCGTGGCGGCTGCAAACGATAATAGCAACAGCACGTATAGCATCGCAGATGATGCTACTGATAAAGTAGAAGGTCTGATTAAGACCCTTGTTAACCCAATTTATAATACTAAAGAAATTGAGTGTTTGGCAAGAAATATATTCTACGAAAGTGGCAGTGAACCCAGAGAGGGTAAAATTGCTGTAGGAATGGTTACAATCAATCGTTCTCAGGATGATAGATTTCCTAACACAATTTGTGGAGTTGTACATCAAAAGACTAACTTAGAAGTACCTAAGTTAATTAAGACAACTTATACAGTTAAAGAGTCTTGGTACAGAGCACCAGTTCAAAAAACTGAAACGCAAACTGTTTGGAAAACTATTACAGTTTGTCAATTCAGTTGGAGTTGTATGAGGGTACAAAAACCCAAAGACAGTGACCCAAGGTGGATTGAAAGTCGAGAAGTAGCAGAAGAACTGCTATCGGGCGGCTATGATGATTATCAGGACAAGTACGGAAATTTAAAATACTTCCACGCTACATTTTTGCGTCCTGCTTGGCACAATCTTAAACGTATAGTGAAGATCGGCGGACATATATTCTACGCTAACAAAGACTAAATATCTTAATGCGTATCGTAGAATTATTAGTCGAAAAGAAACTTCCTCCGCCAACTAACAGCCAATGTGCTGTTAAGCGTTTGAGTAATGTTCGTTATTCCCAATGTGTGGCATTAGGAAGACGTGCCCATGACAGTGATCATACAGACGGTAACGGAACCCAAGGTAAAAAGGGTTCCGGTACTAGATTAAAGGGCAAGAAGATGGCCAGCGTTAACCACGGTGGCAAAGTTAAAGACTATTCGGGTAAGTAACTTCCCATTTAGGAACTGGTTCATACAGTTCTAAAAAACGTTCAGGGTGAAACTTCCAAACATCAATTTCCATAGGTTCTAATGTTTTAGTCCTAATCTCTTTACCCCAATAACTCCATATACCCATTTTACGATAACGTTCCATCATTTTATAATGACCTGAATACGGATGTCGTTTTCCTGCTATTGTAGTAACAAACGGAACACAATCTTCTTCTAATGTTGCTAGCCAACGAATATACGTAGGAAAGAATACCTGCGCTGTAAGGTTTTGATGTTGTTCGTAAAATTGTCGAGGAGTAAAAAACTTTCTATTGTAGTCTAATACAGCAAGTTTGTCTAAGATATTATAAGCATTGATGCCAAAGTATTCACGCCTAGGAAATAGAGTATGGGCGCCTAAGACAGCCATCGGTCGTCCTTCATGATAGGTAAACCAAATACGAGATTTTAATTCTCTATCATAATGATTGAATACATCGATGCTGGTATGTCTATAGAAGCCCTGCTCGTTAGCCCGTTTAAAAAAATCCTCTATATCGGATTTAGGCACATAATCGATGGGGATAACTTGAAAAGTCATAATCAAGTATTTAATTTACCGAGCAATACCCGCAATAAATAGTGTACTATGACTACAACCGCAACTAATATAACAGAAAGATTTCCCGGAGTAACTGCTGATCATTTAGCAGATCCTGTATTATTTGGAAAATATTTTTTAGATCAAATCAAAGCCTTACCAGGTCGAAAGATTGGGTTCATTGGACAACCGCAAAGCGGCACCACACTCGCAATACATAATTTTTGTGGTTGTAACAATTATCAAAAAATTGGTAATATGATTACCATATATGATCCTAGAGGTATTCCGGATACTTTTAATGTAACGCTTCCTTATTTTGCTGATCTAGATGCGGCAATAACCTCAGCCTGTCCTGAGTGGATATCTCTTATAAAACAAGCACCAAGTAATCCAATGACCTGTCCTGATCTAGATCATTGCGATTGTCCTGACCCTAGTCAAGACCTAGTAATAAAAATGGTATCTAAAATATCAACTGATGTTGCTGAGTCAAGGAAAATGTTGTCTTGGAAAGCCGCTCTTGCTTTATTTTGTTTAAGAGATTTATTAGTTGTAAATGGAAACACTGATCCAAATCGTTTTATCATATTTGATTTACCTTATCTTCCAATTGAATACAATCAGTACTTTGAGAAATTAGTATTGTTACAGCGTAGACCTAATTGGTTTACTGATCCATTATTCCTAGCACACATTGAAACAGAAGGTGTAGATATTGACGCAGAAAAGCAATTAGTAGCCGTTCGAGATCAAGAGATCGCAGATTGCCAATCTTCTGGTAAATGGGTGTTTGATCACACTATTATGAACGATGGAGATTTACCATCGTTAATTCAAAAACTTGATAATTTAATCGGATTAATCACAGCATGACAAATTGGTTAGTTTATTCTCCTTTTTCAAAAAATTCATTTTGGGGACAACTATCTGATCAGTTAAACAGAACTAACGAAACTGTTTCGGAATCCGATCCTTTATTTTTATCTATTAATGAAATTGTTCAAGACAAGGGTAAGAAAGGATTTTATCTAGGACATTGGTCTAAAGTTGATGCTCAGTTCGAATTAGCAATCCATCCGACTAGTAAAAATCTAATAGCAATTAAACCAAATACCAGTACCGCTGATGAGAATCCGTTTCAACGTATAATAGATACAACTAAAATTAAAGAGTGGCTCGAAGAATATGACTGGGTAGGGTTTGGATATATTATACTTCCAGAAAGCATTAACAGATATACTGCTATGACTCGAAGCACTTACTACACACGAAACAGTGATTCTGATTTTGTACTTTTAGAAACAAACAAAAAGATATTAGATGAAGTAACGCAAGCAACACAAACTTGGTTCATAGCAACTAAGGCCGCAGACGATTTAATTGTCATGTTTTGTCATCCGGATGTAATCGTTCCTGGAAAAATAGAATATCAGATAGACAACAACGGGGACACCTATTATTGCTATCTTCATGAAAATTTTGATTATTTTGACATGGTGCTTAAACCTAGTTTTAATAATTCAATAATAGCAGGAGATACAATCTATTCTAAGGAGGAATGGATAGATGTGTCTTGGGGTACAGGTTCTTTTTTAAATGAAAATACAGCAATAACAATAAATCCTCCAAAACCATTTGAGATCTTAACAGATTTAGCGTATACTAGTACTGATACAGGTATGAGAATTAAAAATCAAAAAGGTAGTTTAACTCTTAAATATAAAGTATCTGCTTTTCTAAAACCAAGTATGCGAGCGAACTCAATCGGTTTGATTGAAAAACATTACATTATATTAGGATAAAAATATGGCAAATGGAACAGAAAATACATCACAGTTAGAAAACACTGGAGCAAATAACGAAGGAGTTCCTACAGTTTCGTCGGGACAACAAATATCTGCTAGCCAGTTCCAAACTATGTTATCCGTGTTAGCCAATTTGGTTAATCATACTCACACTTATACAGATACATGGACTGATAACTGTAACTGTAATTGTACTTGTGCCTGTAATAGAGGTCAACTATAAGTATACCAATGAAAACAGAAAAAGTAACATTTTACAAAAACTACACAGACGCACAAAAACAACGTTTTAAAAATCATACAGCATCTGTACGTCTTAATAAATCTGGTGAGATAGAAGTTCTTGAACAAGATATTATCAATCCTAACGGTGATACTAAAACAAATAAACTAATCAGTGTACTTCCAGAAACCACTGAAAAAATTCAAACCTTTCAAGAAGTAAATCATCTATTTGCCGATCTAAATCACCTTAACGTAATTTTAACAAATGCCTGTAATCTAAGTTGTACCTATTGCTATGAGCAACACAATAAAGATTATGGAAGATTTACTGTTGAAAGTCTACGTAGCGCATGGGATTGGTTGTTAACAGTTAATAATAAAACTCATAAAGAATTTCAGTTCTTCGGAGGGGAACCTCTTATTCATAAGAAGTTAATATTAGACTTCATACATAGTGATCCTACTCACTTTCAAGAAGTGTTTGATAATGATAAAGAACAATTAATTTCAATTTGTACAAATGGTCTGTTGTTAGATAAAACATTTATTGATGACTACTTTAGTAGACCATATACTGGCGCATTAATAAGCCTTGATACAATTCGTGCCGACATTGATCATAGACAAATTGGTCAAACTGATATTAACAAATTATTGGATCACATCAAATATATTCCTGACGAACCTAAACTGAATAGGCGTGTGGTTGTACGTTGTACACTAAGCGAAGAAGCATCGCCTTATATGAATGAATTTATTGATGAGATATACAGTAGAGGTATTAGACAAATGATTGTACACCCCTTGGTGCTGGATAGTACACAAGGATTTATTGCCTGGGACAGTGAAAAGTGGCAAAAGTTACATGATGATATCTTATACAATTTAGAAAAATATTTTGATTTACAAATTCAATTTGTCGAAGGAGTAGGTAAAAAGAACGAAAGCAATTGCCTTGTTGGATCAGATATGATTGCTATTGATGCGTCCGGTGACTTTTCTGGATGTTACTTCTTTACCAATATGAAAACTGACGGAACTGGACATACTATTCTAGGTAACGTATTTAAAAATCAAGTATATACAGATAGGTACAATACATTTCAAAAGATCTATAATGAAATGTTTGAAACAGAAGAACAATGTAAAACATGTGATTATCGACAGGCCTGTTATCAATGTCCTGCTGGTAATGCTGATACTGGACCAAAGTTGTTTAGACCAGACGATATGTGTCAAAAGATTGTAAAACTATATATTGATTTACAAGACGATGTAAACAAAAAAACGTTCATGAGAGAGTATCAAAAAACTTTAGATGAAGCATCTAAGGTAGGATTTAACAAATACATCTCCGCCGGACTTACTATGCTGGGTAAGTTGTATTTTGAAAATATAAACAAACCTCTTACATATTATCTAACAGAGGATTTTCCAGATTACAAAATTGTAGCAGGTTGGTTTGTAGCCAATTTAGATAGTCCTACAGATATATCCGAAATTACTACTGGCGTTGATATAATCGAGGTTTATAATAAATTGTTAGGCGACATTGCTACAGAACTTCCGTCTTCAGGTGACCAGGAAAATATATTTTATCTAAACGCAATAGGACAAACAGTTATTAATCAACGACTATCCTTACGCACTAAAGGCATGACTGTTAGATAATGTTAAATGGTATTAGATCTGTTTCTATATATCTAGGTGACACTTGTAATTTTGATTGTACATACTGCGATCGGGGTTACATTAAAAGCCTTGGCGGGCAAACTCTCAAACACAGCGATATAGACGATGTGTTTAAATTTTTTGATTGGCTATTTGATCAGCCAACACCTGACCTAAAGTTTATATCTTTACACGGTGGCGAGCCATTTTTGTTTATGAGCCGAATGGACACAATTATGGACCATATGGCTCCAGAATTGCGAAAACGCAACCTACGTGCTTTGATAACAACAAATGGTAGCCTTATACTAGAAAACAAAGAATTTGTTGAAAAATATCAAGATATACTAAGTCTAAATTGGAGTTACGATTTTAACTTTCAAGAAATTAATCGAGAAGCATTGCCAGTTGAAGAAATTGCCAATTTTGTTCGTACCACAAAGGCAGGTTTATATTTTCAATTTGTATGTCCGGAAGAAGGTTTTAATATAGATACTGCCGCAGAAGTCATCAAGACTTGTCAATTGGCCAAAGTTAAAGAAATTAATATCATCCCACTAAGGCACCATAGAGGTGCTGATAAATTTAAATCATTTGTGGAAGATATGGACCTAAATAAATTTGTCGCTAGTTTTTTACCTTTTCTTCACACACTATATGCTCACGGACTAGATGTTTCTATTGATGGGATTGTGGACGGAAAGATTGATAAGCATTTACTAGACAATCATGGAAAGTTTATTTTAGGACCAGATGGATATATCTATCCAGAATTTGATTTTTTAGAATATAAACGAGAAGAATATCGTACTGGACAATGGGATTGTGATCCTCCAAAAATATATAGAACCAAAGACGAAGATAGTTTACTGTTAAAGTCTTGTCGTAGTTGTCCTAGTAAATCTTTATGTGGATTAAAATATTTTTATTCTATGTTTTTCCTAACACCCGGAAAGAAATGTAAAGATTTTTACGAGATCATTGACATTACTGCTAAACATCTGTATACTCTTAAATCGAAGCCATCTCTTTTACACTGGTTCCCACCAAATGATAAAACCTGAAAATACAGTTCTATTTGAACGAGCAACTTATGATCTTAACCGATACTGGTTACAGTCTGACGGTCTTCATAATGTTGATTACGATATGTTCTTTAGTCCATTTAAAAAATATACATGTCAGGCCGGCTGTAAAATTTGTTATATCTCTAAACAACTAGACGAAAGTGAAAAGGTAATGGAGCAGTATGCTCCAGTTGAAATTACTCCAAGGGATGAAGAAATTTGGCAATTTTGGTTTGATCAATTTGATGAGATTGGTTATAGCGATGATTTAAAATATACAAAAGAAAAGTTTCCAACTGTATATGAATGGCTAAAAAAGAACGCTTACAAATTTAAGTATTGTATGACTGATAATGCTATTTTGCGTCAGCATAATATACTGATGAATGAATTAACATTTGATTCTATAATGGATATATCCATCAGTGATCATTTTTTAGATTCCCATCCTGATATGTGGAATAAAGTACATACCAGACTACAAGAATTAGTTGGCAAATATAAAATAAGTCAAATTAAGTTTATTATTACGCATGGTGGAGAATATTCAGAGTCTATTAAAGCATTGAGACAATGGATAGACGATAACAATCTACAGTATCTAATTCATCATAATTTTAATGACGAACAAAATTTAAAGCACAATGTTCCTAAGGCATTTAATTATAATGACTGGACGCATTGTCAAGATGGCAGATTGTTTGAAATACAAAAAGAAACAGTACATCTGTTTAACGATCGTTGGTTTTTTAGCACACAGGATGCTACATCTAGATTACCTTTTTGGACTATGGATACAGCAAACTATTCTAATGTAGAAGAATTTTTAAAACACATAATGTTAGGTAAACAACACAATTACTCTAACATGGCCCGGGAATTGAAACCGAAGGATGTATTATCTACGCAGTTTAATATGTATTTCAAAATTCCCAGCACGTACAAAATAAATGAAGATTATAATTATATTCCTTACATGCTACTAAACAGCAACAGTAAATTTTTTAAGCATTTACAGTCAACTGGTTGGGTAAATACAGAATACGGACTTTTTAAACCTAAAGATAATAGCAATATTGTAATTCCTATTATACAACCAACGGAGAAATAGAATGGGATCAACAACAAGAGACACTTATGTGCCAAACAGCCCACCATCGGAAAACATTGGGACTTTAGAATCGAGTATAGTAAGCGGATCGGTAATTAGGCAATCTGATATCAACACTATACTACAATCCTTAATAACCTGGTGCGGCCATACTCATAACTATTATGATTTGACAAACTTCTATGATTATGGAAACGTAAACGGGGGAACATCCGAATATACAAACACAAGTTCTACTCCTTATTCTCCTGCTAGTGGTAGTCAAAGTAGTTATAGTTTAAACGGTCAAGTTACAGCATCGGATTTTAACGTTATGGCAAATCTCTGCTATTTTATACAAGATCATTATCACAGAGTCGTAGACAATTAATATGAGTTATTCAAAATTTGTAGGATCAAAAGG